>Ga0194125_10001040_pt1 | contig 46994 bp, 37 predicted proteins | sample TA2KigC250mmetaG_FD_148626 | JGI IMG/M metagenome (GOLD analysis project Ga0194125, IMG submission 148626) | Freshwater microbial communities from Lake Tanganyika, Tanzania - TA2015034 Kigoma Deep Cast 250m | ecosystem: Environmental > Aquatic > Freshwater > Lake | place: Tanzania: Lake...
ACATCTCGACTAAAAAACTTGAAATCCGGAACAGCGTGAGTATCAGGCACGTAATGAGATTGGCCGGTCTCGACCACCATTCCGCTGACTCCCTCGCCTACCTTCAATCGGAAATCTTTGATCCACCGGTTATCTACCCCTGCCGAATCGCCCAATGTCAGAGTCCCCGTATCGGGATCGAGGAGCGCAACGGACACAGCTCGCACGGCTAACACCTCTTTCAGGGAATGTACGGCGATATGGAGGACTTCTTCCGCATCCAGGCTAGAGGCGGTCTTCCGCGCCAGATCATACAACGCCGACAATTCATTGAGATTCTTTTCCAGATCGGTGGCATATTGGGCGTTGACCAGCGCAATCGCAACTTGGGTAGCTAAGGTCTCCAATAAACGGCGATGACGGTCGTCGTAGACCTCAGGCTCGAACGACTGCACGGAAATCATCCCCAGTATGCGGTCATGCGCAACCAGTGGTACTCCCAGCCAGGAACGAGCAACCCGAGAGCCATGTCTTGGCTGAACTGGCAGAAGATCCCTTTCCATGTCCCTGACCAACAGGTAACGCCGATTCTGTATTACCCAGCTCGATAGTCCCCCCTCATTCAATGGGAAACATTTCGACATCCACACGGATAGTTTTTGGTGCTCCTCCATCGCCAGGGCAACACATAGCTCTTCCGTATCAGAATCATAAAGCACAACTGCAAACGAGTCGGGAGCGAACAATCTCACGATCTGTTGATATATACGATCCAAGAGAATGTCAACTTCCAACACACTGCTGGTATCCAGCGCTGCATCGAACAGGCCGGATAGTTCCTGCATCTGACGCTGGGAGTCTGCAAAAAGACGAGCGTTTTGAATGGCGACTCCGGCTTGCCGTCCGACAGCTTCAGCTAATTCTCGATCACGATCGCTAGACTTCCATTCGGGGGCGAAATTGAACAACCCCAGGGCGCCGATGATATCCCCGCTGCTGCTGACCGGAACTCCTAACACGTTTTTCAGACCAGCATCCACCCATTCTTTGATTGCGCTGTGATAATGGGGATAGTCTCCTGTGATAACTGACCTTCCCGTTTCGATGATTTCCCTGGCAAGCCCTAAGCTTTCAGGGGCAGGCTTCTCGCTCAAGCTCTCCGGCATATTGTAGAGGTAGGGATAGGTGATCGCCTTACTCACAGGGTCTACGAGCGCGATGGCCCCTGCGCTGGCATTCAGCAGCTCGACAGATAGACGGACGATTTCCCTGAGCACGGTCGGCAAATGGAGGGCGCCGCTGATCGTGCGTGTAATCTCGGTCAGCCGTTTTTCACGCTGTAGCATCTCATTCGTCTCGACCAGCAGTCTGGCGTTCTCCAGAGACACCGCCGCCTGGTTTGCGAACAAGGTCAGCAGCTTAAGATCATCGGGGGTAAATTGGCGCACATCCGCATTATCCAGGACGTGGAGCACGCCCGTCACCTGCCCATGCCAGGTCAACGGCGCGCTGATCACAGCTGTGAAAGGCTCATCATCATCGAAAATGGCTGCCCTCCCAGACCAGCTCCGATAATCATTGATGATCAACGGCTCACCGGTCTGAGCGACTACCCCGGCGGAACCCTCGCCATATTCGAGCACCACGCCGGTGTAGTCGGCAGGTGTATGGTAACTGACCACGCAGCGTACTTCGTTTCGCGCTGCGTCACACAGATACATTCCGCCAACAGGCGCAGCAAGCAGCCGGGTGGCGCTTTCGACGATCTTCTCGAGCAAAGAGGTCAGATCTCTGGAGGTTGTGATCTCCAGGGAGATCGCATGGATAGCCGCCAATTCATCTACCCTGCGGAGCAACGTTTCTTCCGAACGAGCCAGAGAGTTCTCGAGCTGGCCATACGAACCAAATAACATATCGAATGAACGCCGCCGTGAAATGATCTCGAAATCCGGTAGATTCGACGCAGCGCGAGACAGGTATATCGCAGTCATAGGCCAGAGCAGAATCCCCGAGATCGTCTTCCCTATCAGTTGCCCCGGTAAGATTTCTGCCAATCCGGGCGTGCCAGCATAGGTCAATGAACTAAAAATCAGCGCATCCGTCCACAATGTACCCAATAACGCCGCAATGGTCGCCAGCCAGATGGGGGCGCGACTATGTGGGGGCGAATTCCACAATCTCAGTCGGTCGCTGAACCCAAAGCGATTGATGACGGTTTGATACAGGATGGCCAGGATATACATATCCGCTATGAAGGCAATGATGGACGCGGCTATTCTTCGAGCTGATAATCGTAAAATAAGCGTATCGGCTGCCAGGCCAACAAAGCTGCCGCCTCCTGGTAGATCAAGATGATGATATAGGCTGTAAAGCGCAAACAAGACAAGCAGGATGACCGCCACGATTCCCCAGATCGCGATACGGGCTGACGCAGTGCCCTCGGTGGCGTAGATGAGCAAGACACCTAATAAGATCGCTGGAACGATTACATGGGAACTCATGGTCAGGTTGACATTCGGTAAGAATTGAATAAATACCCCCAGAGGAGCAAACAACTGCACAACTGCTGATAAGCTACCCAAAAAGATCAGCAACAGCGTCAGTCCATAGCGTGATCGCAGGTGATGTAATCCCAAGACTACACCGCCAAGCACAAACAATTCGACACTGAGCAATAACAGATTGAGCAACATATTTCGACTTATCAACCAGGCCGTGCAAGAGAGAAAAGGACGATGTGTGAATATTGTGAGGAATCCCTTGCGCGCTATTCTACCTTAATTCTCTTCGTAGCGGGAGCAATCCGCTAATTTCGCAACCCGGCTTATCAGATTTGGCTCTACTCATTTTTTCGCTCTGCGCATTCTGCGTCTCTGCGGTGTTGCAGTTTTTTCAGTTCACTCGTTACTGCTCAGGCTATCGATTGGAAATCGAGGCTGCGTTGCGAAACCGACCTTTGTCGGTTGAAAATCCAATCCGCGAAGGTGGATTTCGCACGCCAGCCTCGAATTTATTCGATGGCTGAACAGTTACGTTCACTCAAGATATAATTACTGGTATGAAAATCTCCTCCATGCGCCAGGCCATCGCCGAATATGTCCACGACGGCGACAGCATTGCCATCGAAGGCTTCACAGCCTTCATCTGTTTTTCCGCTGCCCACGAGATCATCCGCCAACGCCGCAGAAACCTGACGCTGTGCCGCATGACCCCGGACTTGATCTACGACCAGATGGTCGCCGCCGGCTGCGCCAGCAAATTAGTTTTCAGCTACCTGGGGAATCCAGGAGTCGGCTCGTTGCACTGTATCCGCCGCGCTGTCGAAAAGAACGTCCCCAACCCACTAGAGCTGGAAGAATATTCCCATTTCGGCATGGTAAGCCGCTATCTGGCTGGGGCCGCGCGCCTGCCCTTCTTCCCCCTGCGCAGCTATTACAGCGCCGACCTGGCCCAAGCCAACCCCAGGATCCGCTTCATCCAGAATCCCTACGGCGACGAGCAACTTGCCGCCGTGCCAGCCCTGAACCCGGATGTGGCCATCCTCCACGCCCAACGCTGCGACCAGGAAGGCAATACCCAACTCTGGGGGTTGATCGGCATGCAAAAGGAAGTCGCCTTCGCCGCCCGGCATGTCATCGTTGTGGTCGAGGAGATCGTCGCCGAAGAGGTCATCCGCAGCGACCCCAACCGCACGCTGATTCCTCACATGATCGTGGATGCCGTCGTGCACCAGCCGCGCGGCGCGCATCCCTCCTACGTGCAGGGCTACTACGACCGAGATAATCAGTTCTATGTGGAATGGGATCGCATCTCGCGCGATCGGTCGGCGGTCGAGAATTGGCTGGACGAATGGGTGTACAGCCTGGACGACGGGCGGGCGTATCTGGACAGGCTCGAGGCGGGCGAGGCGGACATCTGGGAGCGTCTTGCTCCCGGGGAGGCTTACTCGCAGCCGGTGAACTACGGCATCTATGGGTGACCGCGGACGACGGACCGCGGTCTGTCGTCCACCGTCCGCGGTCTTTTGGAGAATATTATGCAAACCTACACCCCCTCCGAAATCATGATCACCTCCTCAGCCAGGGCCATGGCCGGCGAGCGGGTCGTCTTCGTCGGCGTCGGCTTGCCCAACATCGCCTGCAATCTGGCCCGCCGCACCGTCGCCCCCGACCTGGAGCTGATCTACGAATCGGGCGTCTTCGGGGCGCGGCCGGCGCGCCTGCCGCTCTCCATCGGCGACGCCGCCCTGTTCAGCGGCGCGATCTCAGCCTGTTCGATGGCCGACCTCTTCATGAACTACCTGCAGGGCGGACTCATCGAGGTTGCCTTCCTGGGCGCTGCGCAGATAGACCGCTTCGGCAACCTCAACAGCACCGTCATCGGAGATTACCGTCAGCCCAAAATCCGCCTGCCTGGCAGCGGCGGGGCCTGCGAGATCGCCATCCACGCCCGCAAGATTCTTATCATCATGCCGCTGAGCAAGCGCGCCTTCGTCGAAGAGCTGGATTTCGTCACAAGCCCCGGTCATCTGGATGGTCAGCCCGGCGCACGCCAGAAAGCGGGCATGCCGGGGAGCGGCCCCCAACGAGTCATCACGGACAAGGCCATCTTCGACTTCGGCGGCGAGATACCCGAAATGCGGTTGATCTCCGTACACCCCGGCGTCGCCGTCGAGGAGGTCCAGGCCGAAGTCAGTTGGCCGCTCAACATCGCCCCTCAACTGGCCGAGACCGCCCCCCCCTCCGCCGAGGAACTGCGCATCATCCGCCAGCACCTTGACCCGGCCAGAATCTATCGCCTGGACGCGGACAAACGCGGATGAACGCTGATAAATAGTAACTGCTCAGCCATCGAACGGATTAGCCCGAAAAAAGGGTGTGCGAAGGGGGCGCAGCCCCCTTCGCACACCCTTTTTTCGGGAACTTCCCCGTTTGGCTGAGTAGTTACGATAAATATAAGAATCCGCGTAAATCAGCGTTCATCCGCGTCCAAACTTTATAGGAGTGTAGATGAACGAAGTTGCTATCCTATCCGCAGCACGCACGCCCATCGGTAATTTCGGCGGGGCGTTGATGGATGTCTCCGCCGCGCAACTGGGCGAGGTCGCCGCCCGCGCAGCGATCCAACGAGCCGGGATCACGCCCGACCGGGTTGACGAGACCATCTTCGGCTGCGCGCGGCAGGCCGGCGTCGGCCCCAACATCGCCCGGCAGATCGCCTGGCGCAGCGGCATCCCAGTAGAGAAGATCGCCTATACGGTCAACAAGGCCTGCGGCTCGGGGCTGAAAGCGATCACCCTGGGCGCGCAGTCGCTCATGCTCAGCGAGAATCGAATCGTGCTGGTCGGGGGCGTCGAGCAGATGTCGCAGATCCCCTACCTGCTGACCAAAGCCCGTTGGGGCTACCGCCTGGGAGATGACGTGCTGATCGATTCGAATTACCGTGACGGTTACAACTGTCCGCTGGCCGAGATGGTCATGGGCGAGACCGTTGACCGGCTGGCCGAGGAATACGGCGTCGGCCGCGCCGAACAAGATGCCTTCGCCGCCGAAAGCCACCGAAAAGCCTGGGCGGCCTGGGAGAGCGGCGCATTCGATGCCGAAGTCGCGTCGGTAGAGACAAAGGGGGCTAAAGGCGAACCCGTCATCGTCGCCAGGGACGAACGCCCGCGCCCCGACTCGACTCCCGAAAAATTAGCCAGATTGAATCCCGTCTTCCGCACAGCCGAGGAGGGCGGCACGATCACCGCCGCCAACGCCAGCGGCATCACCGACAGCGCAGCCGCCTTGATATTGATGCGCGCCGACATCGCCCGCGCCGAAGGCCTGCGTCCGTTAGCTGTGATCAGGGGCTTCGCCAGCGCCGGCGTAGCCCCCGAACGCATGGGCCTCGGCCCCGTGCCAGCCACACACAAACTGCTGGAAACGACCGGCCTGGGATTGGACAATTTCGACCTGATCGAGATCAACGAGGCCTTCGCCGCCCAGGTGCTGATCGTCGAGAGAGAGCTTCCCTGGGATACAGCGCGCCGCAACGTCAACGGCGGCGCGGTAGCCCTGGGGCATCCCACCGGCTGCACCGGTGCCAGGATCGTGGTCACGCTGTTGTATGCCATGCGCAACCGGGACGCCGAACTCGGCCTGGCTACGCTGTGCATCAGCGGCGGCCTGGGCATGAGCCTGACGCTGAGCAGAGCATGAACCACCGGCACCCTTATGGGAACGTTTTCTACCGCCGCATGGCGCACGACCACCCGCTGATTGTCCACGGCGAAGGCGTCTATCTCTACGATCAGGAGGGGAAACGCTACCTGGATGGCTGCGGCGGGGCCCTGGTCGCCAACATCGGTCACGGCGTGCAGAGCGTCGTGCATGCCATCGCAGAGCAGGCCGCGCGAGCCGCCTATCTCCACGCCAGCCTGTTCACCAGCGAAGTCCTGGAGCGTTACTGCGCGGAACTTGCCAGAATCTGCCCTCTCTCTGACGCCAGGTTCTATCCCCTGACCAGCGGCGCAGAGGCCATCGAGGCAGCCATCAAACTGGCGCGGCAGGCGCAGGTCGAGCGCGGCCAATCGAAGCGCTATCTGACTATCGCCCGTTGGGGCTCCTATCATGGCGCGACGTTGGGCGCGCTGGCCGTCACCGGCAAGGGCAGGATGCGCGAGCTGTTCCGACCGATGATCGTGGACATGCCGCATATCCCTCCGCCCTACTGCTACCGCTGCCCCTTCGGACTTGCGCCGATGGCGTGCAGCCTGCAATGCGCCACCGTGCTGGAGGAGGAGATCATCAAACAAGGCCCCGAAAATGTGGCCGCCTTCCTGGCTGAACCCGTGGGGGGCGCAACCCTGGGAGGCATCGTACCGCCTCCGGGGTACTGGCCGATCATCCGAGATATCTGCGACCGTTATGGCGTGCTCCTGATCGCAGACGAAGTCATGACTGGCATGGGGCGCACCGGCGCCTGGTTCGGCATCCAGCATTGGGATGTGCAGCCCGATATACTCGCCATCGGCAAAGGCGCAGCCGGGGGCTATTTCCCCCTGGGCATCCTGGCTGTGCGCGGCGAGCTGATTGATTCGATCGCCAGGGGCAAGGGAGAATTCAATCATGGGGGCACCTTCTCCCATCATGCCGTGGGCGCGGCCGCCGGGCTGGCGACGCTGAACTACCTTCGAGAGAATCAACTGGTCGAGGGGGTATCTCACAAGGGGCGCATATTAGAAAAGCTCATCAAAGAGAAGCTGGCCAACCTGGACGTGGTCGGAGATGTACGCGGGATGGGGTTGATGTGGGGAGTCGAGCTGGTGCAAGACAGAGTAACCAAAACCCCCTTCGACGCTGAACTGCGCCTGTCGCAACAGATCGCTGACGAGGCGTTCCAAAAGGGCTTGCTCGTCTATCCCGGCAGCGGCAGCGTAGATGGGCTGCGCGGCGACCACTTCATGCTCGGCCCGCCTTTTACGATCACTGATGATCAGATGGAAGAGATGATAGAGATCATCCGCCAGGCGCTGAAGCTTCGAGCGCGCCGACATCCTGGAGAAACCAGGATTGTATAGCAGGCCGCAATCGGATGGCCTGCCCCCCGCCGGGCGCTAACACCAGCTCCAGGGTCGAAGCGCTATCAACCAGCTCCTGTCGTATCTCGTAACCATGGGGGTTGTTCTCCCAATCGGCATCGAAACTATCGGCGTAGATTTCAGCCACATACTGCACAGCCGGATCGAGGAAAGATAACTCGATTTCCAGGATACGGGCGTTCTCGTCGGTGATGCTCCCGAGATACCAATCGTCGCTGTGGCGATCCTTGCGGACGATGGTGATGTACTCGCCGATCTCGCCGTTGAGCACGAGGGTTTCCTCCCAGTCCGTCGGTACATCCACGATGAACTGGAAGGCAGGATGCCCTCTGTAATTTTCAGGCATGTCGGCGGCCATCTGCAGGGGGCTGTAGAGCACAACCATCAAAGCCAACTGCTTGGCCAGGGTGGTGCGCTCGCGGTTTTTGGGATTTTTGCCCTGGAACGTCAGATCGAAGAGGCCGGGCGTGTAATCCAGCGGGCCGCACAACATCCTCGTGAAGGGGATCACGGTAGTATGTTCAGGCGGATTGCCGCCGTCTGGGCCCCAGGCGTTCCATTCCATGCCGCGCACGCCCTCGCGGGTCATCAGGTTGGGGTAAGTGCGCCGCAGACCGGTATCCTTGACCGGCTCGTGCACATCCAGCATGATCTTGCGCTGAGCGGCCAACTCGACCACTTCTTGATGGTGCCGCACCATGCGCTGGCCGTGATGCCACTCGACGCCATCTATAAGTGTGCTGGCGTAGCCGGTTTTGACAGTATCCACGCCCAGGGATTCATACAACGTAAAAGCCTCCGCCATCTGGCGCTCGTAATTGAGCACATCTCCGCCGGTCTCGTGATGGCCGATCAGGCGCACGCCTTTTTCCTTTGCATAACGGGCGACCTCTTCGAGATCGAAGTCCGGGTAGGACGTGGTGAAATCGAAAGCATCCTTGCTGTTGAGAAAGCCCTCATCCCAACCGATATTCCAACCCTCCACCAGAACTCCCTCGATGCCGTAATCCGCCGCAAAATCAATATAACGTTTGGCGTTCGCGGTGGTAGCCCCATGACTCGGGCCGCTGCCCCAGGAATAGATTCCCAGGTGCATCCCCCACCAGATGCCGATGTATTTGCACGACCTGACCCAGGAGACATCCCCCAGGACGTTCGGTTCGTTGAGGTTGAGGATCAAATACGAAGTAATCAGGTCGCCCGGCCTCTCGGCGATTTGCAGCGTGCGCCAGGGCGTTCTGTGCGGAGTCGCAGCCCTGATCCTGACCACGTTCGCCTCCGGGTCCGAATGCCATGGCACCAGTTCGCATTCCAACCCGCTGCCTCCCGCGCCTTTCAGGACCATGGCGGCGTAATCGGTCAGGTTCGCCTCATGGATGGCCAGGTACAACCCATCTGCGGTTTCGAGGGTCAACGGGGTATGCACCTTCGCCAGCGAGCTGACCGGGGATCGCTGGAACAGGTACTCGTAGCGATGCTCCTGGTAAGCCGGAATCCACCAGGCCAGATGATCGGCAGCGAAGTCGAAACTGGTCTGCTCATCGGCGATTCGAAAATCGGTCAGATTTGGTTGTTTGGGGAACTCATAACGAAAGCCCAGGCCGTCATCGAAGAGGCGGAAGACGATGATCAACTCGCGCCGCAAGATGGACTCTTCCTGCAGGTGGAGTTTCATCTCGTTGTAATGCTCCCGGATGTAGCGCGCCTCCCCCCAGGGTTGTTCCCAGGTCTCGTCGAAGGTTCTGCGCTCGAGGTTGGTCACGAAAAAGCCCCGGTCTAGGGGTGGATCGCCTTCGAGAAGGAATCCCAAACGAGAAGGCTCTAAGATAACCTTGTTCTTATACTCCAGCGAGTAGAAAGGCGAGCCATGTCCATCCAAAGAGAAAACAACTTGAATATGGCCGTCAGGGGATCGAAGGGTGTAGTCGGGTTGTGCAGGCATAGATTTCCCATCAACTCAAGCGATTCGCAACACTTTTACGCCTCGGATCTTGCGAGTCTCGAGCTCGATCAAGGCCTGATTGGCGTCTTCCAGGGCGTATTCCTGATATTCGGGTCTGATGCCCATCTCGGCGGCCAACTCGAGGAATTCGCTCACATCGCGGCGGCTGACATTGGCGACGCTCTTGATCTCCTTCTCCATCCACAGGTGAGCCGGGTAGTCCAGCTCGAGCAAACAGCCCTTGTCGCTCTCATCCTTGCGGATGGCGTTGATCACCAACCTGCCACCGGGGGCCAGATTCTTCAAGGCCCCGACCACCGGCTTCCAGACAGGCGTGGTATCAATGATGGCGGCTAACTTTTCGGGGGATTCGTCCCCGGTATCGCCGACCCAGACCGCGCCCAGCTCGCGGGCGAAGGCCTGCTCCTGTTCACTGCGGGCAAAAACGAATATCCTGGTATGTGGATAGCGGCGCGTCGCCATCTTGAGCGCCAGATGGCCTGAACCCCCAAACCCGGTCAGACCCAGGTTCTGACCGTCTTCGAGATTCGTCAACCGCAGGGAGCGGTAGCCAATCGCCCCGGCACACAGAAGCGGCGCGGCCTCGGCGTCCGAAAAAATCTCGGGGATGGGGAAGGCAAACATCTCGGGAATCGTCATAAACTCCGCATAGCCTCCATGGACATCACGGCCCGTGGCCTTGAACTGCGGGCAGAGATTCTCCTCGCCTGCCAGACAATACGTACATCCCCCACAAGCCGAGAAAATCCAGGCCACGCCGACACGATCCCCGGCGTCGAATCTTCGTGCCCCTTCGCCAGCCCCAACGACCCGCCCGACAACTTGATGGCCGGGGATCACCGGTAGGCGCGGCGGGGGCATGCGGCCCTCGATCTCATCCAGTTCGGTATGACAAACCCCGCAAACCGAGACTTCGAGCAGGATTTCGCCCTCGGCGGGGACCGGACGCGGCAACTCTCCCGATTCCAGGGGGAAGGGATCACTATCGAGATCGGTGAGCTTTTTTAGCAACATAGCTTTCATAGCGCGGCCTCCAGCCGCAACCAAACATTCAACCGCGGAGAGCGCTGGGATCGCAGAGAAAAACAAATATAAGCTCCGCGCTCTCAGCGTGCTCTGCGGTTAAACATTTGCGCGAGCGAAGAAGTAAACTCACTACCAATTCAAGCCCAAAAACACGAATGTGGAGCCTGGCTCCAATAGGCTATGTCCGAAGGGCAGCGATTTTGGCTGGAAGCCAGCCTCACGGATCAACCGCATCCAATCATCATGACTAAAAAGACCGAGTTCATGGCGATCTTCCACGCAGCGCACCGCATTATCTCCCCGGCGCAAGAGATACACCATGTACACAAGGTAGCGGGTATCCTCAGGGTCGGGATCCCACGCCCATTCGAGATAACGCAGGCTACACCCTTCGCCGTCATGGCCGCCATGATCCGTGGATGTCTTGAAGGTTTCCCGGACTTGATCTGGCGCGAACAGGGCAACGCCTCCGGGTTTGCAGTGACAATAGGCGGTTTCGATAGCGCGCCGCAGATCAGATTCAGTCGTCATGTAGGCAATCGCATCGTGAATGAAAACCACATCGAATTGCCGCCCCAGCCGGATGTCGCGCATATCCCCTTGCAGATGTTCACATTCGGGATTCAACTTCCGGCTGACTGCCAACATTCCCGGCGACAAATCTACCAGGGTCAACTCGAAATGCGCTTTCAGGTGCGAGGCGTTATTGCCGCCCCCGCAGCCGAGTTCGAGCATCGTCTTGGGGGGATAACCGCAATGGGAAAGAATGGTCTGGCGGTAGAATTCCGCCTCCTCGGCGTATTCTTCGGGCGCAGAAAGAACAGGCCACCAGTCAGCCAATTCACGATAGAGTTTAGGGAGATGAGTAGGCTCTACCATAACCGTCATATCGTAACTACGATTATCTCTCTCAACGCGTCGCCGAGACGATAGACTTCTTCGACCGTGTTATAGTGCACCGCACCGATGCGCAACATGCCTCCGCTGTCCTCGACGCCCAATCGCTGGGTCACGGCCAGGGCGTAGTAATTGCCATCCCAAACGTAGATGCCGCGCCTGCCCAACTCCTCGGCAAGCTGTCGGGGATGGAAGCCATCCAGGTTGATCGAGAAGGTCGGCACGCGCTCATCCAGGCGACGCACATCAGTCAGACCATAGATCGTCACTTCCGGGATCGAGGTCAGCACGTCTAGCAGGGCGCGATTGATCTCGAACTCATAGGCCTTGATGGCAGCCATGCCCTGGCGAAGGCGCAGCGCCCTGCCGCTGAAATCCTCCTGATAGCGCGCCAGGTGGTCGCCGCCGAATTGCTCGCCGATCCATTCGAAATATTCCATCGCGCCCAGCACGCCGGCGATGCCCTCGTGGTTGGCGGTGCCAGTCTCCCACTTGCCGGGGGGATCATTCGGCGCTGGCCGGACTTTGTAGGCTTTCAGTCCCTCGAGGAGTTCATAGCGTCCGTACAGCATGCCCACATGCGTCGAAAACCATTTATACGCCGAGGAGACCAGAAAATCGCAGCCGAGCTTCTGCACATCAATGATCCCGTGAGGGGCATACTGCACCGCATCCACGTACACCAAAGCGCCCGCCTCTTTGGCCATGCGGGTGATCTTCTGGATCGGGTTGATCGTGCCGAGGGCGTTAGAGGCGTATCCTACCGCCGCCAGCCTGGGCCTCTTCTCCAGGGCGCGCGCCAGACTCTCCATATTCAACGTGCCCTCTTCGACGTCGAAATCCACCCACTCGACTTCGCAGCCGCGCTCCGCGGCGATCAGAGTCCAGGGGGTGATATTAGCGTCATGATCCAACCGGGTTACCACGATCTGATCCCCCGGTTCCAATAGATGCGCCAGCGAGCGGCTGAGGTGAAGGGTCAGCGAGGTCATGTTGGAGCCGAAGATGATCTCTTCTGGCCGAGAAGCGTTGTAGAAATCTTTGCACGCGGCGCGGGCCTCGTCTAACACCTGATCTGAGGCGCGGCTGGTTTCGAAAGCACCGTGCCGGTTGGCGTTGGTCTGTGTGAGATAGGCGTTCACGCGATCCAGGGCCTGCTGGCAGATTTGTGTTCCGCCGGGGTTGTCTAAGAAGATCACCTGTTCGTCAGTCAGCGCGGGAAAGTGGGCGCGGATTTGGGAGATGTCTATGGTCATCGAAAGCCTCTGTTGGAATGAGTGATGAAACTATCCGTATTATAAAACAGAATATTTGCCGCCCCGCCCCCACGTTCAAGAGTTTTTTCGGTGAACTCCGAGATAAAAAAATCCTCTACTTGAGAAGATAGAGGATCAGGTCGGGGCGAGAGGATTCGAACCTCCGACCTCTTCAACCCCATTGAAGCGCGCTAGCCGGACTGCGCCACGCCCCGACAACGGAAGGAATTATAGCCCAACCGCCAACTTCATGCAAGCACTTTGGCGATACAATTACTCCATGCACAAGCATAAACTCATCTCCCTGGCTTGCATAGTCGCCAGCCTGGCTTCTTGCACATCCCTCGGGGGAGAAAATATCCTCCCATCCCCGAGCATCGCCTCGGCCCCCAGCTCGACGCCCACCCCTGGGCTTTTATCATCCCCCACGCAGGAAACTGCGGACTCCCTTGACGTTGGCACCGTTCCCCCAGGCTCTCCTACTCCCCAGCCTCCCCACCCCAAACTCTGCTCCCCTCTCGCCGAACACCCCCTCGAGCAGCTCCCCGAGATCGTCTCCCAACCCTATGCTCCCCCGCCGCCCGGCAGAGATGAGCGCCATCACGGCGTAGATTTTGCCTACTACCGTCACGAAGGCCGCGCCTCCATCGCCGGCGAAGGGGTGCAGGCTATCATGGCTGGGCGCGTTGCTGCCGCTATCCAGGACCGCCTTCCCTATGGCAACATGGTCATCATCGAGACGCCCTACGAAAATATCCCCCCGGGAGTTCTCGCTGCCATCGAAATTCCCAAGGGGTCTTCGCTCTACCATCTCTACGCCCATTTCGCCGAAACCCCACTGATCGCATTGGATCAACAGGTCGAGTGCGGGCAGCTATTGGGCTATGTCGGTCGAACTGGCTATAATGTCCCTGTGGCCCACCTACACCTGGAGACGCGCCTCGGCCCGCCAGGCGCAAGCTTCGAAAGCATGGTCTTCTACGACGCCCAGGCCACCCCCAAGGAGCAGGCAGCCTATGTCCGTTGGAGGACGAGCGGGGAGTTCCAACACTTCGACCCTATGGAAATCCTGATCGGTCGCTAATATGACTGCGCAAGGTAACCCCCCAGGCCTTGCCGCCTCGTTCTGGAGTTTTTTCGGTGGACTCATAAACGGCAATCAACTTTTTTGCACTGTACTTCCTTGACGTGAAGGTAAAGTCATCATAAAGATACTCCCCTGCCCATCGGGAGGATCCTCCACCCAAATTTTACCACCATGAGCTTCGATCACCAGCCGGCTGAAGGCCAGCCCCAAGCCAGCGCCGCGCCAGCGCCCAAACTGTCCAGAGATCTGTGCAAATCTCTCGAAAATGATCGAGCGATATTCTTCGGAGATCCCCGGACCTTGATCGGAAACCCAGATGATGATTTCTTCATCTGCAGCATGAGCGGCGATGCGAACCTCCCCATTCTCGGTGGAAAACTTGACTGCGTTGTCCAACAAATTGGTGATCACGCGCGAGATCTTGTCTTTATCAACAAAGACCACCGGCAAATCCTCAGCGACTTCATTGATCACCGAGATGCCATACTCTTCGGCGACCATTTCGATATCCATCAATAACTCGGTCACCAAAGCTGGTAGTTCAACTGGCTCTTTATTCAACTCGATGCGCCCCGATTGCATTCGAGCGACATCCAAAAGGGACATGATCAAACGCAGGACGCGCTTGGCGCCCCGTCGGGCAACCTGCAATGAGCGAGCGATCACCTCGTCGTGAAATTCTGACGGAATGGACTCGTCGAGCAGATCAATGGACCCCAACACGGCGCTGACAGGCGAACGCAAGTCATGGATCAACGCATCGGCGATGGCCTCGCGTTCCTGGTTGACCTTGTGCTCCTCGGTCACATCTCGCCAGACGATCATCCATCCCAGGGCTTGATCGCCGGGCCCCATCACCAGCAGTGTATCCCGTTCGAGCACACTGATCGGCTCGACCCCAGGGACCTGATAGACGCTCCTGGATGTAACCGGAATCTTCCCATCCGCCACTTCATCCAATAGAACCAGCAATTCCTGTCGCTGGTAACCCATTCTGGTGAGCACACCCTCCGACAAATCACGCAAATGCGTTCGAGCTAACTGCGCATTCGAAAGCCCGGTGAGATTCAGCGCAGGCTGGTTGAATAGTGTCACAAAACCCTCGGTATTGATCATCACGATGCTTTCGGCAACCGAATTGATTACCGCGGATAATTGCTCGCGTCGTTGGGTCGTTTCCGAGAAGAGGCGAGCATTCTGAATAGCCACAGCCGCCTGGTTAGCCAACTGTTCGACCAGGGATTGCTCATCATCCGAAAAGGCATCGAGCACAAAGCTCTCGAGCGTTATCACGCCCAGGGCGTTTCCTTCATGAAGGATGGGCACGCTCAACTGCGAGCGCGTTTTTCCTCCCAGTACATCGTAGAAATCTCCATCCAGGCGCACATCTCCCACATTTTGAACCTGGCCTGTTCTTAAAGCTCGCAGGGTTATACCTTTATTCATCGGGAGAGTATCCAAGACAGGATAGCCATGTTTGGCCTCGAAATGCGCGAGGCCGGTCTCGAAATCGTGTGTGATGATGCCCCCTATCGGCGCCTGGGTAAAGTCCACAGCGTAATTCAGGATGAGTCGGAACAGATGCTCCGAATGGCTGGCGGCAGATAACTCGCGCCCGACTGCCTCGAGAATGGCTAATTGATGAACCCGACGGGTGAGTTTTTCATCGGTCGTGGAATGCAATCGAGCATTGGCTACGGCTAAAGCAGCCTGAGCTGCGAATGTTTGTAGCAGTTCCACTTCTTCCCGGCTAAAATCGTGTGAGACATCATGAAAAACTGATAAGAAACCGATCTGCCCATCTGGGGTCACGAGAGGGAAATCTGCGAATGCCTGAATGCCATCAGACTGTAAAGATAACGCCAATTCCACGGGCAACGAAGTATTTTTCATATCAGGGGTCAACAACACCGTACCGGTGCGCATACAACGCGTTCGACGGCCGCTCCCAATGGAGAACTCTTTATTGCGTTGCGCAAACTCCTCTGACAGGCCGCGATGGGAAGCCAGATGCACCATGTCCTCGCCGGGATCGTACAGGTAGATCGCGCTTCGTTGACTTCCTCCCACCTGGGCAACCGCCTGGCATACTTGAGACAGGACCTCCTCGAGGTCCAGGCTGGCGGTGATCTGACCGGTGAGTTGATTCAGCGTTTCGAGTTGGGCGGCGCGTTCCTGCACCTGGTCGTACAGTAAAGCATTGTCTATGGCAATGCTCACCTGGGCCGATAACGTTGTCAACAGGTCGAGGTCATATTGGGAGAATTCGACGCCGCTCAGGACATCGAAAACCGCCAGGCAGCCTATCACCCGCTCAGGGGTTACCAGGGGCACCCCTAACCAGGATCGAGGCGTCGCCTCACTGGGAGGCAACCCGATGGGATCAGGGCCGCTCTGGATTTGTGGGGTCAAAATAATCGCTTCCCCCTCCCGGATCACCCGGTCGGTCAGACGGTCAGCCATTGGACGCCGCGGCCAGGGCGTCCTCTTCCCGAATTGGACGGCCAGGGGATACCATAATTCATCGGTATGGAAGTCAACCAGGGCAACATAAAAATTGTCCACCTCCAACACTTGCATCACCTGTTCCTGGATGATGGGTAGAAGATCGTCTAAATCCAGGGAGGAGCGTAACGCCTGGCCGACATTGCTGAGCGTGGAGAGTTCCCTGACCCTTTTTTGAAGGTCCGCCCTGGCGGCGGTTACGCCGTACAGAAGAACAGCGATCACCGCCAGGATGCCGCCCAAGGCAACGATATATTTGTTGCCCACGTATGCATAGCTCTCGACGCTCACCAATAAGAGGGGAACCGGCAGCAATTCGATAATTGCCAGCGAAAAGAGGTCCCCCCGGTTCGACACCACCCCGTACCCCCATCGGGTGATACCATCCAACCAGATCAATAACCCATGTAACAACACGAATGCGATCGCCGGCAGAGTTGCCATACCCCACACTTTTCCCCCAGCCATGTTGTACACCGTCATCTCTGGATTCCCTAATATCGTAAAGGCCAACGCGATCGGGACGACATTGATCCCCACTTCGAAGCCGAGATTCAACCACCATTCGCTGGCCTTAGAATGGCTTACGATAGGCACAGATTGATAAATCCGGCGGATACAATAACCGAGGGATGTTCCAGAGGCGATGATCCAGATGGTAGTCTGTAGCCCGAAGATCAATCCACCCCCCAACGTGACTACGGAGATCAGGGTGACTTCGCCCAGGAAGATGCTGAGGGGGAAATTCGCCAGAAATATAACAAAACCTACAGCGGTAATGGCGGGCCAAAATTGTCCATTCAGTTGCAATCCGGGAAGAGCGCTCAACGCAAGAATCGACAGGCTGATCAAGATTATTGAAGCCCGAAAAAAGAAGTGCCTTTCGTGACGAATTGCTTTCATTGATTCGGCTAATCCTGTCGTACAGGTTGGCAACCTGTCCGATGATTTATGGGCGCTCAGGGGGTTACAGTGAGCGATGGCGTTCTCGTCGCTGTGGCGGTTGGCGACTTTGTAGCGGTTGCGGTAGATGAAGGAGTCAACGTTTTTGTAGCGGTGGCCGAAGGAGTCGACGTCGCGGTAGCGGTTGGCATTGTTGTTGCGGTAGGCGGGTTCAGCCTCAGATCGGCTTCGGCGCGCCACTCTTCGGGCGCAGCGCCCGCCGGGAGGTCGAGGAGCGCCCGCCAGTCCAATTTTTCCTGATGGAACTGAGATAGCTCGTGGGCGATTTGCGCTCGATAGTAATACAATTGCCCAAATTGTTCATCGGTTTCGGCCAGGTCTTCGCTGGCGTTGACTTGGGCATAGGCATCGTCGGTGTTGCCATCAGCCCAAAAAGCCCGCGCCATGCCAAAACTCAACTCGAAGGAATTGGGCAATAAAGTACGAGCGAGATATAAATCGTTGAGGGCTTGCTTTGGCTCGCCTATCTCGAGAGCTGTCAGGCCGCGGTACTGCAAGGCAAGGCCTGATTCTTCCTCCAGAGCCAGGGCCTGATCGAGAGCGTCCATGGCGGCGTGATATTCTTCCCCGGTCTCATAGAGCGCCCAGCCTAACATAGCCCAATACATGGGTTGATCTTGCTGATAAAGCCCATAGGTGCGAATATAGCCCAGCGCCTCCTCGGGCTGGTTATTCTTCAAATGCGCTTCTCCAAGAACCAGGTACACGGGCAGATCAGTGATATCTAACTGGTAGGCCTGCAAGGCGTCGGTCAGGGCGGCTTCGTTTTGCCCCAGGGCCAGGTACGCCCTCGCGCGAAGCAGATAGAAACGCGGATGATCCGCTAGCAAGTTCGTAGCCCTCTCCAGAGTGTTCAAAGCCTCTTCGGGTTCGTTAGAATCCAATTGCTGAGCAGCCAGGGCCAGGTAAGCGTCTCCGAAATCCGGCGCCAGGGCGATTGCTTTTTCGAGATCAGCGGCGAGATCAACATCCTCGCCCATCTCCTTTCGAGTCAGGGCGCGGCCGATATACGCCGGGGCGAAATTCGGATCCAATTCGATAGCGTTTTCGTAAGCCCAAATGGCGCGTTCGTAATTCTCCTGGACGCGATAGGCTTCACCCATATAGTAGTAAGGGTCAGGCGCCTCGGGATTCTCGCGCTGCACCTGCTCCATAAAGGTCAACAATGATTCATAGTCGCCGCGCGCCAGGGCGCGGATGGCAACCTGATACGCCTCGCTGCGAGGATGCGGCGTGTTGACATAAGGCGGGCGAGGGGTGTAGGTGGATTCGAGCTGCATCCACAGCGGCGCGGGGGTTGATGTAATCAGGGGCGTAGCAGTGACTGCACCTCCTATGGGCGTTTCCGTAGGCGTCTCGCTTGGCGTGGCGGACCAGGCGATTGGGGTGATCGTCAAACGTGGGCCGAAGAGAGTCCCCTTGGGACCAAAGACGCCGACGAGAATTAATCCCAGGACGATGATCCCTGCGCCGCTGAAGACCAGCAGACGCAAAACTGGATTAGCCAGAACTTTCCTGAAACCGGTGATCTGCTCTTCTTCGCCAAGGTCAATATCCCATTTTCGTCTCTGGAGGGGCGCAGGCGCAACCTCATCGCCATCGGCCAATTCACCCATCAGGCGCAGCCCGCGCTGGGCGGCCTGGTTATCAGGGTCGAGACGCAGCACCGACTTCAAGCAGAATACACGCTCCTTGTCGGTTTCGACGACCGAACTCAGCCATAGCCAGTATTCCGCGTTTTCTTTGTCCACGCGCAAAAGACGCGTCAGTAAATCTCGCGCCCTGACTCGTTGATTATTTCGTATCGCCTCGAGGGCCTCTCGGAACATTCCCGACTCTGACATAATACGCTTAAAATAGTCTAGCACATGCTAGCTGTACACACAAGCAACTCGAGTACCACTTAACCAACTTGTAAATAAGGGAAGTCCCTTTGCTATAGAAATCTCTCCTATTGAAATTGAGGCTCTTTTCTGTTACATTATGAACACAACCAAAAACATCAACGACCCAGCCATCAAGCTGGGCATGCTCCTCGATTTAGCAGTTGCATTTCCCAATGCCTGGCTTGATGAAGATACCATCGGTCAGGCATTGCGTTTTTTTATATTCGTTCGAATAGGAGGTGTCAGATGACTCGGCATACCAAGTATCCCAAGAATATCCTCTTGGCGATGGACGGTTCAGAACATGCCTTCGCGGCAACCGAGACGCTAAGCGATCTCCCCCTGACCACCGACAGCCTGATCACTGTCATCTCAGTGATGATCCCGCGGCATGCCCAATTTTCCACATCTCTGGAAAGCTTGCTCGACCAGACTAGAAAACAACTTTCACGTTGTCAGGCCAGAATCCAGACGCAGGTCATCGCCGGGTATCCGGCGGAGATCATCAACCAATGCGCTGCGCAACACCAACCAGACCTGACCGTGGTGGGCGCAAAAGGATTGCGCAACACCCTGGGTATTTTCCTGGGCGGCGTAGCTCAACAAGTCGTCGAATATTCGTGCTGCCCGGTGTTGATTGTCCGCGCCCCCTACAAAGGGCTGCGCCGGATTTTATTGGTCGTGGATGGATCAAATCATGGCCGGGCCGCCGCGGAATACCTGGGGGAGTTTCCCTGGCCAGAAAAGTGTGAGCTGCACTTGATGCATGTGATGCCGCCGACCTACCAGATTGATTTCATCACCCAGGCCTGGCCCACCGGTATGGACATCATGCCTCCCATCCCTACCGAAAGCTTCGAGGAACGCTTGAGAGAACAGACCGAAGCTGACCAGGCCCAGGGAGAGGAATTGCTCAAGCAAACCCAAGGGCAATTACAAAAGCACGGCTTAGAGTCCAAAACCATTATGGAGAGAGGCGACGCCGCCACGCAAATCATCCATTACGCCAGGGAGCACGACATAGACCTGATCGTGGCCGGATCGCGCGGTCTCAGCCAGATACAAAGCTGGTTGCTGGGCAGCGTCTCCAGAAAGCTGGTGCACTACGCCGGGTGCTCAGTATTGATCGTAAAAACGCCGTAAGTTCTTCCCAACGATTGGAGGTATGCCTATGTCCCGAACAAATCACACAATCTGGTGCGATGGCTGTGGGGAAGAGATTACATGGACGCCTTTGGTGAAAGATGGTTGCCATTACTGTTGTCAGGATTGCCTCGACGGCCTGCCATGCGACTGCTACCGCTGGTCGGAGTTAGACTTAGACCGCCGCGACGAAGAAAAGGATATAGACATTTTGAGTAACTTCTCAATAAGTGGGGGGATAGCGTAAGACAGGTTGGCCGCCGATGGCGTGTCCTACAATTCTCCGAAATTTTGAGAAGATACCATTTTGATGTAAAATGGGGTCATGATTTCTAATCCTCTCTCTCGAGCCAATATCCTTCTCGGCGTGACGGGCAGCATCGCCGCCTACAAAGCTGCCGACCTGGCCAGCAAACTGACTCAGGAAGGCGCGCTGGTCAATGCCATCCTGACCGAGGCGGCGATCAGGTTCATCTCTCCGCTCACTTTCCAATCGGTGACCGGACAGCCAGCTTACACCGACGCCGATCTCTGGGGCGCGCAGGCGCATGTGCTGCACGTGGGCTTGGCTCATCAGGCCGATATGCTGTTGATCGCTCCGGCGACCGCCCACACCATCGCCAAGCTAGCCCGGGGCAGCGCAGATGATCTGCTCAGCCTGACGGCTCTGGCTTTAGGAAGCGAGGAAAATGGCCCTCCCTTATTGATCGCCCCGGCGATGGACGCAGGCATGTTCAATCACGCCGCCACACAGGGGAATCTGCGCATCCTGAGAGAACGCGGCGCCATTATCATTGGGCCAGAGGAGGGGCGCCTCGCCTCGGGGCTGGTCGCAATGGGGCGCATGAGCGAGCTGCTCGAAATCCTAGGTCATGCGCGCTACCTGCTCGCCCGCAATGGCCCACTCCGGGGTCGTCGGGTGGTGGTCACCGCTGGAGGAACCCAAGAGCCTATTGATCCGGTGCGCTTTGTGAGCAATCGCTCCTCGGGCAGGCAGGGTTTTGCCCTGACCCAGGCTGCCCTCGACGCCGGCGCGCAGGTCACGCTGATCAGCGGGCCGACGCATCTCCCCCCTCCTGTCGGAGCAGAATATATCGGCCTCCGCACCGCCGAAGAGATGAGAGCCGCTGTCCTGGCAGCCTGCCAATCCGCCGACGTCCTGGTGATGGCCGCGGCTGTGGCCGACTTTCGCCCAGCCCAGCCATCGGATCAGAAGATCAAGAAAACAGGCGGCGCGCCCGCGATCGAGCTGACTCCTGCTCCCGATATCCTGGCAGCGGTCAAGGATCAACGCGCCGAACTTGGCCGCCCGAAAGTGGTGATCGGGTTCGCCGCTGAAACGCGGGACCTGCTTGCCAACGCGCAGATCAAGCTGCAAGCAAAGGGGCTGGACATGATCGCGGCCAACGACGTCAGCGCCTCAGATGCTGGCTTCACGGTAGACACCAACCGGGTCACTTTGCTTCACGCCGACGGACGAAAAGAAGAGCTGCCCCTCATGAGCAAGGCCGAAGTAGCCGCTGAGATCATCGAGCGCGTGATTCCCTTGGCGAAAATGGGGGGAGCGAGGGGGGTCTGTAATCATTAGGAGAACCCGATGAAACTCAACCACACCATCACCGACATTCGCGGCATCCAGGTAGGGCATGCCCAGGATATGGACGCCCTGACTGGCTGCACGGTCATCCTTTGCCCGCAGGGGGCTGTTGGGGGCGTAGATCAACGCGGGGGGGCGCCCGGCACGCGCGAGGTAGACGCCCTGCGGCCGCTCCATTTGGTGGACAAGGTGCATGCTGTCGTGCTTTCAGGTGGTTCTGCTTTCGGGCTGGATTCTGCCTCAGGTGTGGTTCGATATCTCGAAGAACAAGGGGTGGGCTTCGATGTGCGAGTGGCGCGCGTCCCCATCGTGCCTGCGGCGATCCTCTTCGACCTGGGGATCGGCAGCCCGGATGTGCGTCCCGGCCCCGAGATGGGCTACCAGGCCTGCGCCAACGCCAGCAGCGACCCGCCCGCCGAGGGCAATATCGGCGCGGGGACAGGAGCGACGGTGGGCAAAATCCTGGGCATGGGCCAGGCGATGAAATCCGGCATCGGCACCGCCAGTATGGACATCGGCGGAGGGGTAATCGTGGGCGCCATCGTAGCAGTAAACGCCTTCGGCGACGTGATTGATCCAACCAGCGGCGAGATCATTGCCGGGGCGCGCGCTACAGATGTTGGCCCCTTGCATATCGGCGCGCAGGGCTATTTCGCCGACACGCTGCGGGTCATGCAATCCCTTGTCGGGCGCACTGCCCTGGGATTCGCCAGCCGGGGCAACACGGTCATCGGGGTGGTGGCCACCAACGCCAGGCTGACCAAGGAGGGCGCCAACAAAGTCGCCCAGATGGCCCACGATGGATTGGCGCGGACCATCCGCCCAGCGCATACCATGGTGGATGGTGATACCATCTTCGCCCTGGCGACTGGGGCCAGGAATGCCCGCAGGGCAGACATCAACATCGTAGGGGCATTCGGCGCAGAAGTCTTCGCCCAGGCGGTGCTGCGTGCGGTACGCGCCGCCGAACCTGCGGCCGGGCTGCCAGCAGCGGCGGATCGTTGACAAAACCTGGTGAGCATAGTAATATCATTCCCGCTCAGGCGAGGTAGCTCAGTGGTAGAGCAGGGGACTCATAAGCCCTTGGTCGTGGGTTCAACCCCCACCCTCGCCACTATGGAAAAGGACTGACAATCCACAGGATCGTTGTCAGTCCTTTTCGATTAATGCCAGTTAGCGAATCCGAAGGAGGATATAGAAATGAAATCAATGACTATTTCGATTCGACGATGTCGAGGTTCGGCGGGCGTTTGTCGCGGCTATTGACCGCCAGGCCCTCGCGGATAACCTCGTGGAGGCCTACCAGGTTAGAGATTTATTGCCAGCTACCTCCCTCGTACCCCCTGATATCTGGCCTGATGGCCGCTATCTATATCAGGACATCGGCCTCTTCCATGACCCCGATCAAGGCGTCGAGCCAGCCGAACCCTGGTGGGACACGTCGATTCCATTGGTTTTTGCTGCGCCTGAAGGAAACGAAATCGATCCCCCCCTCCTTCGAGATCAATGGCTGGAACGCCTGGGGGTCGAGGTGGAGCTTGTCTATTATGACGCGGAAATCTACGAGCAACAACTCGACGCAAATACCCCCCATATTTTCTACTACGGCTGGTACGCCGATTATGCCAGCCCCTATAATTTTCTGGCAGATGCTGTGCATTATTTTACTCGCTGGACGAATTGGTCGAATGACAGCTACGGCCAGCTCGTCGCTCGCGCCCTGGCTGATGATGACATGTCTTTGGTGGTGCTGCGGTACTGTTGACTTTAGTTTTGTGTTGAGATAGACTGAGATATATTGGCTATACGAAATAATCAGATCCGGAGGACAGAATGCCAGATCTAAAAACGGCTCATATCGCCGCACAAACCACACTCAACCCGGCTATCCATGGTTGGGAGATCTACCTCAACGACCAGGACAGTTCTCCCCACACTGTCAAGGCCTTCATCGGGGATATGAAATTGCTGGCCTCTTACCTGCCCCCAGATCGCTCCATAGGCAGCATCACCACCGGCGACCTGAATAACTTCCTGAAATGGATGCAGGAAGTGCGTGATGTCCCTTGTAGTCCCAAGACGCTGGCGCGCAGGATCACCTCGATCAAAGCCTTCTTCCGATGGCTGCACAGCGCGGGGGTTTTGTTGGTTGATCCAGCGGAGAAAGTGGTGCAAAAATCCGTGCGCAGCCCCCTCCCCGAGGCGCTGACCCCCACAGAAGTCGAAGCCGTCTACGAGATCGCAGAAGCCTATCGCCGGGCCGAAAAACCCGATACGCGTTACCTCGTCCTGCTAGACCTGCTCCTGACCACCGGGATCAAAAAGAGTGAATGCCTGAGTCTCAGCCCCAACCACGTGCATCTCGACGCCGACGAAGGTCCAATCCTGTTCGTCCGCTATAACAATCCCAGGCACAGATACAAAGAACGCAAGATCCCTCTATCCGAGAACTGGATAGCGGCCTACCAGGAATACCTTGCCCAATGCAACCCAACCGATCGGCTCTTCCCCTGGTCGCAGCGGCGGCTGGAATACTTGCTGGAGGATCTGAGCAACGCGGCCGGCCTGGAGAAACATCTCTCATTCAGCATGTGCCGTTGGACATGCGCCGTGACCGATTGGCGATCTGGGATGGAACAAGACAAGATTCGACAGAAGCTGGGGGTATCGAAAGTGCAATGGCGTGAAGTCAACCAAAAACTGAGGCGGCTGGTCGCTCAATAAGAAGCCGTCTAGTGGGTCGCCTGGCAAGGCGACCCCGTGCACGAACATCATCAACACAATCGGATGTGAAAGCTATGCAGAAAAAACGACCTTACCGATTTTGCTTGTGGATTACCCTGATCGCAGCCGTGATCGCTGGTTGCGTTATTCTATCCACCCTCGGCGCAATCTATTGGTTTGGAAGCGAGGTGATGCCGGAAATATTGGCTACTCCCACCGAGATAAACACTTGTGAGGGTTTGCTCGATTTTATGGTAGAGAATTACGAGAGTACGGGTTCCACACGGGAAATTTCTCCAACCTCCCCTCAAGTGCTCGTTGTCTATCCGGTGAACGGTGACCAGATCGGCGAACCGGATTTTAAAACCGTCTCTCAGGAATTGCAGTCTCTCCAGCAAGAAACGAACTCACATCATCTCATTTGGGCGTACTTCACACAAATTATCCCGACTGAGCAGCGTGAACTCCTTTCGGAATATCGTATTATCACTGACGGCCTACAAGGCGAGATAGCCGCCCAGGTCGAGATAGGGCCGCAATACACATCCGAAGGCGATTCTGATATATGGGTTCTCGAATCTGAGCAATGGGTTCTCCTCGTTGACCTCGCCGACTACTCAGATAATAAATTGTTTACCAGTAAACTTTTGCACGAGTTCGGCCACTTGCTGACGTTGAATGCTCACCAGGTCTATTATGCGGTTGAGGATCCAGCCAACTGTTCGCGCTTCTTTGCTAACCCAGGATGCAGCATGCCGGGTTCATATCTATTGCTTTTCTTCGAAAGATATTGGGGCGATCTTTATGGCGAATGGCAAACGATCACTTCACAGGATGATGCCAGCATGGTCAAAAGCAGTTTGGATACTTTCTACGAGGCTCATCAGGCGGAATTTCTCACGCGCTATGCTGTCACTGCGCCTACTGAGGATATTGCCGAGGCATGGAGTCTCTTTGTCCTGTCTCCCAAGCCAGATGGAGATACCATCGCTGAACAGAAAATTCTTTTCTTTTACAACTTCCCTGAATTCGTCCAATTACGCGCCGAGATTACACGCCGCATCTGCGAATACTTCCACTTATCATCAAGTTTGGAGCGATGAGGCTACTCCCTTCTCTTATTTAGCTATTCTAGAAGGGACTCACAAATCGCGCAACTTCTTCATTTGCAGGAGCAGCCAAAACATCCTCGAGCCTTCCCACCTGCTGCAAACGGTTGCCTGCGATGACGGCCATCCGCCTGCCCAACTGCACCGCCTCAGCCAGATCATGCGTCACGAAGACAGTTGTGGTAGCTGTCTTTGCCAACAGCGCGCCCAAATCTTCCAACAGGCGACTGCGCGTGGGCGGATCGAGCGCGGAGAATGGCTCATCCAGCAAGAGTAACTGCGGCGCCAGCACCATTGCTCGCGCCAGGCTGACGCGCTGCGCTTCACCGCCGGACAACTGACTGGCGCGCCGATTCGACAGATGTCCCACACCCAGTCGTTCTAACCACTGGGAGACACGCTTTCGAATTTCATCCCTCGGTGTACCCCGGAAACGCAGCCCGGAGGCGACATTCTCGAACACAGATAGATCGAACAACAATGGCTCCTGCATCACCAGCGCGATGCGGCGGCGATATTCGGTGTGCCTGCGATCCCCGCGGGCCGACGATGACGAAATCGTTATGCATCACCAGTAGGCGATCCTTCCCCAAACCGGCATCCATCAGCGTCTCTTCAGATGCGGGGGCATGGACCAACAGCACATCAGCGTTGCCTTCTTCGGCCATCTTGAGCGCCGCGCCGCTGCCGACCGCCACAGTCTGAACCACGTAACCAGTCTTTTCCTGGAACATGGGCACAAGCACATCCAGCAAACCCGAATCCTGCGTCGAGGTGGTCGTCGCCAGGATCAGATTGGGATTAGCGGGAGGCTGGGTCACCAGGGATTCTTCCTCCAGTACGGATGTGTCAGACGCGGCAGGGACACAGGCAGCTAACACCAGGGGCACGACGAAGGTTAATATCAGGAACGATTTTCCAATATGCGGCATGTTCGATATTATTCCGAAAGGCTCAGTTCTAGAAAAATTGCATGCCGGGTCGTCGGCCTCAGTCGGAATGGATGGGCAATGCGAAAACCGGGCAGCCAGACGATTTGTTCGCCCGTGCAAATCAGAGGCCATCGGGCCCGCGCCCGGCGGGGGATTTTCTCGTTGATCATGACATCGGACAGCTTGGTTGACTCTCCCCCCATTCCGAGGGGCTGGAAGGAATCCCCAGGGCGGCGCCCGCGCACGGTCAGGGTTGATCCGATCTCCCCGGCATCGATCCAGGCCCGGAAGGGATCGGCGTTTTCGAGGGCCTGCTCCCGGACGGATTCCAGGTCTCGAACGAATTCTCCCTTCAAACTCCAGCCAGCCAGCAGATTGACTACTCCGGGTATTTGGAGAACATCATCTGCTGTGATCTGCGGCCATTGGGCGATGGGCAGGTTCGCGTCCCAGGCGGCGATGTAGAGCAGGCCGTTCTCGAGGAAGGCGCGCAGGCCGAGGGCGATGTCGCGCTGATGCGCCAGAGGGGTCAGCGGTTTCAGAAGGGACAGGGCGCGCTCGACAGCGGCGTAATCCAGATCGCGGATGTTGGGACGCAGTTCCGAGACAGCCCAACGGATCAGACGGCGCTGCGCCGCCACCGACTGATCCCTCAACACCCGTGCGTCGAATGCCAGATAGCCTGTCCCTTTCGACGCCAGGCAAATTTTTCTCGCCGCGGCGGCCAGCTCTTCCAATACGGCGTTGTCTTCTGCCAGGAGGTCAGCCATGCGCCAGAGTCGTTGGCGAACGCCGGGGATATATTCATCGAGCGCGGGGATCAACTCCTGGCGCAGGCGGTTGCGAAAAAGACCGGTATCCAGATTGCTGCTGTCGAAAAGGGGTTTTAGACCGCGCTGCTGACAATACTCCAGAATCTCCTCCCGCCAGACCGACAGCAGAGGCCGCGCCAGGGGGATCGTGTCGCTCCAGGGATTGGGCAGAGAAATGGCAGCCATCCCTTCGAGGCCAGTCAGACCAGCCCCGCGTAAAAAGTGCATCAAGACCGTCTCGACCTGATCATCAGCGTTGTGACCCACGGCCACCGCCTGAGCGCCATAAACCCCTGCCTGCCGAAATAGAAACCGGTACCGGACGGTTCGGGCCGCTTCCTCCAGGGATAGCCCCTGCGCCTTGGCCAGGGATGCAACGTCACACGCTTCGAGGACGAAGGGCAACCCAAGGTTTTCGGCGACCAGCCTCATCCCCCGCGCTTCCGCCCCCGATTCGGGTCGTAAGCCATGATCCAGATGCGCCACCACGACCGAAAATCCATGCCGATGCAGCAAATCCAACAAACATAGGCTATCTGGCCCCCCGGAAACCCCCGCCAGGATGGGGCGTTCGACATTCAATTTCAATCCTATGCGCAAAAAATCACCAAATTGTGATAACATTAAGGTAATTATAACGCGTCATAGTTTTTGTGACTAAGGTACACTTGTTGTGCATAATCATATATGCTACACTGATCGTAACTACTCAGCCAAACGGAGAAATTCCCGAAAAAAGGGTGTGCGCAGGGGGCGTAGCCCCCTGCGCACACCCTTTTTTCGGGTAAATCCGTTCGATGGCTGAGCAGTTACCACTGATCAGTGTATTTTCTCCTGAGGAGGAAACATGGCCGAAAAAATACTTATTGTTGATGACGATGTCGAAACCCTGCGCCTGGTTGGGTTGATGCTCGAGCGCCAGGGCTATCAGATTAGCGCAGCAGACAATGGAGATCGGGCGATCAAGAAAGCTCAGAACGAATTGCCCAACCTGATCCTGTTGGATGTAATGATGCCGGACATGAGTGGGTATGAAGTTGCCCGGCAGCTGCGTACGAGTAATCGCACGGCGAACATCCCCATCATCATGTTTACTGCCAAATCTCAGGTGGACGATAAGGTGGAAGGCCTCGAAGCCGGCGCCGATGCCTACCTGACGAAGCCAACGCAGCCGCGTGAACTCCTGGCGCAGGTAAAAACCCTTCTGGCGCGAACACGGGTCGCCAAGGTGATCAAACCCGAAGCAGCGCCGACGATGATTCCAACGAGGGGTCGCACGATCGGAATCCTGTCTGCCAAAGGCGGTCTGGGGGTTTCCTCGCTGGCTACGAATCTGGCCATCATGATCCGCCAACTGACCCGCGAGAGTGTGATCGTGGCGGATTTCAAACCAGGCAGCGGCGATATTGGCCTGAGCCTTGGTTTCAACAACCCCAACGGAGTCTCGAAACTGCTCACGAAAGACGCCGCGACGATCACGGCCGGCGACATTCAACGAGAAGTACTTCCTCACCAAAGCGGCATTCACGTCCTCGTTTCCCCGCAGCGTCCGAAGGACGCCATCTATAATACCAGAATCGCTCAGTTCAAGAGCATCGCCAAATTACTCCCCAACCTCGCTAGATTCGTCATCCTGGACCTGGGCAGCTCACTGCCTCAATTGACTCAAGCGATCATCAAAGATATTGATGAGTTCCTGGTGGTAGTCGAGCCAACGCCCCTGGGCGCCCAGCAGACGAAGGCGTTGATAGATGATATGATCTCACTGGGTGTGAACAAGGCAAGGATCCGCGCTGCGCTGGTGAACCGTCAGCGCACCAGCCTGCAATTGAATTGGAATGACGTGCAGGAGGCCATCAAGCATCCCCTGGCCACCATCATTACGCCTGCGCCCGATCTGGCATACAAAGCGTTAGAAGTCAATACCCCCATGGTATTGCAACAACCCAACAGCCTGACGGCGGAGCAATATACGAAACTGGCCTCGACGATCATCCAACGTTGATCATCGCTACAATCCCTCGATGACCACTCATCCCCACGATTGGGCTTTCGACACAGCCATCGGTCTGATCAAGAACGCTCGACATACTATCGTGCTCACGGGGGCGGGCAGCTCAACCCCATCGGGGATTCCTGATTTTCGTTCACCTGGCAGCGGCTTGTGGACTCGCTTTCTTCCCATGGAAGTCGCCTCATTATCATCGTTCCGGTATCATCCGGAACGATTTTTCGAATGGCTGCGCCCGTTAGCCAGTCACATGCTCGACGCCCAGCCCAACCCCGCTCATATTGCTCTGGCTCGATTAGAAAACAGCGGCTACATCCATACGATCATCACGCAAAATATAGATGGGCTGCATCAGCGCGCCGGCTCGAAGCATGTATTAGAGGTCCATGGGACGCTGAACACGCTGACCTGTGTGGGCTGTTACCAGCAGTATCCCACGAGCGATTTTATCGAGGCGTACATCGAAGATGGCGATATCCCCTACTGCCCGGTTTGTGGGCGGATTCTCAAGCCCGATGCGGTGCTCTTCGAGGAACAACTGCCTGTCAGCGTCTGGCTGGAAGCCCGCCAGGCCTGCGATATCTGCGATTTGATGATGGTAGCAGGCTCCTCGTTATTGGTCATGCCCGTGGCTGGTCTGCCGGCCAGGGCCAGAGAGCATGGCGCAGAGGTGATCGTGGTCAACAAAACCGAGACCTATATTGATGGACAGGCTGCCGCCGTGCTGACAGGCGACGTCGCCGAGATCATCCCGGCGCTGGCAGCCGAAGTGTTAGATGACGGGAAAAACTAACCGTTCGCAAATCTCTCGCTACAAAAAGATCATCTCGATCTCCAACGATCTGGCCTCGACGTTGGATCTGGATATCCTCTTGAAGCGAATCGTAGAAGCCGCGGTCGAACTGACGAACGCCGAGGCCGCCTCGATTTTGTTGTATGACGAGAGGTTGGAACGTCTCTATTTTCAAACCGCCTCCCAGTATGACGATCCCCTCTTGAGGGGTTTGGATGTGCCTGTGGAAGGCAGCATCGCCGGTTGGATCGTGAAGAATCGCCAACCCATCATTATCCATGACGCGAAGAAGGATGATCGCCTTTATCAACAGATCGGCAAGTCTCTGGGGTTGCTGACGAAATCGCTGCTGGGCGTGCCGCTCATCGCCAAAGATAAAGTCAGCGGGGTGCTCGAAGCGATCAACAAGCGCCAGGGGAGGTTCTCGTCCGAAGATCAAGAATCCCTGATGACCCTTGGCGCTCAGGCCGCCGTGGCCATAGAAAATTCGCGCCTCTTCCAGCAGTTCGACCTGATCTCCGAATTCGTTCACGAGCTGCGCACTCCCCTGGCATCCCTGCGCACCGCAACCCATCTCCTCACCCACCCTGAGATCAGCGACGAGAAAAGGGAGCAGCTCGCCAGGAATATCCAACGAGAGACGATGCGGCTGGCGGAAATGTCGAGCGACTTCTTGAGCGTAGCCCGGCTGGAATCGGGCCGCTCCCAATTCCAGCTCGATGAGTTCGATCTCCGTGAACTGCTCAACGAATGTTTCCAATTGATTATTGATCAGGCAGAGGAAAGCGGTCTATTCTGCAATGTCGAAATCCCCGCTGACCTCCCCCGCTTCACGGGAGACCGCGATAAGTTCAAACAGGCTGTGCTCAACCTTTTGAGTAACGCTATCAAATACACGCCTGCGGGGGGCAAAGTGCTGCTCGAAGCCGAAGCCGGCCCCGAGGAAATCTCCATCGCCATACACGACACAGGCATTGGCATCCCCGCGAAATATTTGGACAGATTATTCTCGAAATTCTTTCGGGCGCCCGGCTCCGAACGAATGGCGCAGGGAACCGGATTGGGGTTATCCATTGTCAAACGCATCATCGAAGGCCATGGAGGGCGCATCGAAGTGGAGAGCGAAGTCGGTGTGGGAACGAGCTTTACGATCCACTTGACGGTGAAATGAAGCAGGGCGCATCTTCCCTGCGTGACGGACACTTCCTCGAGTAATTAACGCGCTCCCCTACGCCCGAATTGGCGCTCAAGGAGATCCACCGAGAGGTGGATCATCGTCGGCCGGCCGTGCGGGCAGGTGCGCGGGACGCGACATTCTTCCAAGTCGCGCAGCAAGGCTTCCTGCTCTTCACGAGAAAGCATCTGCCCCCCTTTGATGGCGGCGCGCTTGCACACCCGGGCGATGATCCTGGCCTCGATCTTGCCCTCCAATGGAGTTTCATCCTCTTCGAAATCTTCCACCACGGCCCGCAATGCCGCGGCAGGGTCTATTTCCAACAACAGGGAGGGAACCGCCCTGACCAGGAAAACGCCCCGTCCAAAAGGCTCGACTACGAAACCCAATTTCCCCAAAACTGGGATTTGTTCTTCCAATAGATCGGCGCTGGCCAGGGGTAATTCCACCGAGGCTGGCTGCATCAATTGTTGAGCAGGGATGCTTTCACTTCGCGGTACGCCGTCAATGACATACCGCAAAGCCATGAAACGCTCGAAAAGCACGCGTTCGTGTGCGGCATGTTGGTCAATGAGATATAGGCCATCAGGCCCTTCGGCGACGAGATAAGTTGACGCCACCTGACCAACGAGGCGAAGCAGTGGAATGGTCACTTCGGGGAGCGCGGCCTGACTGATGATCGCTGACGGCCAACCGCTGACTTCCGACCGCAGTCTGTCGTCTGTGGTCTGTTGTCCGACATCCGCAGCCATTCCCCAGGCCGGCTCGATATCCCGTTTAGTCAGACCATGTCCAAAAGTACGATCCACCCACTGGAGGCGCTCCCTCATCTCTTCGATCTCGGGGACGGGGGTATGCGCCAGTAAAGCCTGACGGACAGCCCGGCCCACGCCCCGGAAAATATCATCCCCCGCGCGGAAACGCACCTCCGCTTTCGTGGGATGGACGTTGACATCTACAGCATCCGGCGGCATTGCCAGGAACAGAGTCGCCATGGGATATCGTCCGACCATCAACAACGTGTGATAGGCCTTAATCAACGCGGTCGCAAGGGATATTTCGTGAACCGGGCGTCCATTGACGAAGAAGAGGATCTCATTGCGGTTGCCGCGTGTCACAGAGATCGGGCTGATGAAGCCAGTGATCTCCAGATCATCCTCCTTCGCCAGCACTTCGATCATCTGGCGGGCTGTCTCAGCGCCGTAGAGCACGGCCAGCACCTCTCGCCTGTCGCCGTTGCCGCTGGTTTGCAGCACCTGACGGTTGGCCAGCCGCAATTGGAAACGCACCTTTGGGTAAGCCAGGGCGTAGCGCGTAACCAGGGTGGAAATATGCCGTCGCTCCGTCCGGTCGCCCTTGAGGAATTTCAGGCGCGCTGGCACGTTGTAGAATAACTCTTCCACTCGCACCACAGTCCCCGAGGGCGCGCCCACGGGTCGAAGCTTGTCAGCCTTTCCGGCGTCAACATACATGCGCATCCCCATTTTGGCGTCCTTTGGCCTGGAAGTGATCGTCAGGCGCGAAATCGAGCTGATCGAGGCCAGGGCTTCGCCGCGGAAGCCTAAAGTGGCTATGCGAAATAAGTCGTCGGCGGTGCTCAGTTTGCTGGTCGCATGACGAGCAACGGAGATGGGCAACTCGTCCGCAGGGATGCCGTGGCCGTCGTCAGCGACTTCGATCAACGCCGTCCCCTCCCCCTCGACCACGACAGAGATATTGCTTGCGCCTGCATCCAGGGCGTTTTCGACCAGTTCTTTGACAACGGACGCAGGTCGCTCCACCACCTCGCCGGCGGCTATTTGCGATGCGATTTCGTCAGAGAGGATTTTTATTGGCATAGGTAACTCCAAAGGAAATTATAGCACCGAGAAACGGGACTGGAGTATTGAGGATTGGAGATTAACGAGTACAATTGGAGCCATGAAGTTCCACACACTCTTTTTCGATCTCGATTCGACCCTGTATCCCGAATCCAATGGGATGTGGGTGATGATACGCCAGCGCATTGACCTATATATGCGCGATCGGCTGGGGCTTTCACCCGATGAGATCCCTGCCTTGCGCCATGACTATTTCACCGGCTACGGCACAACGCTGCGCGGCCTGCAGGCACACTATGGGATTGATCCGCAAGACTACTTGAATTTCGTCCACGATCTGCCGCTGGATGATTACCTGCAACCGGAACCCCAACTGCGTCAGTTGCTGCTCAGCATCCCCCATCAACGCTGGATCCTCACCAATTCTGACCTCGACCATGTCAACAGAGTGTTGAATAAAATGGAAATCCAGGATTGCTTCGATGGCATCGTGGACGTGTGGGCCTTAGACCCCTATTGCAAGCCCCAGCGGGAGGCTTATCAGCGAGCCTTGGAATTAGCGCATGCCCCTGACCCCCAGGGATGCGCTTTCCTCGATGATTCGATCCGCAACCTGGCCCCCGCGCACGAGGCGGGGTTTTTCACCATCCTGGTGGGGGGAGAGGGATCGGACCCCGCTGTGGATCGCGCCATCGCAGATATCTACGACCTTCGTGCGTCCGTTCCGGAATTATGGGATGGGTTTATCACATCGAACAATCAATGAGCCGATCGCCATGATCAACAAACTTATCACTTTGGGTGAAACAGTCGAACTTGTGGAATCTGGGAAGATGCTGGCAATTGGTGGCATGACGCTGTACCGACGCCCTGTGGCTTTTGTGGTCGAGCTGCTGCGCCGGTTCCGTAAGACAGGCGAGCCGAAAGGGTTGACCCTCTTTGCCTTCACCGCCGGCTACGAGAGCGACCTGCTGGTCGGCGCGGAGATAATCGAGCGGGCCCGTTCCTGCTACTTCGGCCTGGAAATCTTCGGTCTCGCGCCGATGTTCACGTATCGCGCAAACCGGGGCGAGATCGAAATCATCGAAGAGTCCGAGGCCAGTCTGGCCTTTGGGCTGCGCGCCCAGATGGCCGGGATCGGCTTCATGCCGGGACGAGGCTGGTTGGGCACCGACCTGCCCAAACTGCGTCCGGACGTCCGCACCGTCGTTGATCCATATACCGGAGAGGAGTTGATCGCCTTCCCGGCCATCAAACCAGACGTTGCGGTCATCCACGCCCTGCGCGCCGACAAAGAGGGCAACGCCCAGATCGGCAAGAACAAAGGCGTGGACGAAGAACTTGCACTTACCGCCGACACAGTCATCATCACTGCCGAGGAAATCGTCTCCGAACTCGAACAGGCTGATCTGATCGCCCCGCTCGTGGATGCGGTGGTTCACACCCCAGGAGGCGCAGCCCCAACGTCATGCCATCCACTCTACGCCCTGGACGGGGAAGCCATCCTGACATACACCGAACAGGTCAGCGATCCAGCGTCCTGGAATGCGTATGTCGAGGGGCTTCATAAAATCTAAATGTCGTTTATACATTCCTCCTACATGGCGTTTATAAAGCATTAATCTTCGTATGATAGGCTTATGGCAACTTCAGGAGAATAGGATGAAAAGAAGCGCAAGAATTCGTTTAGGAATTACCCTGATAATACTTTTATTGACTGGCGCTGCCCTGGCTTGCCAGGCGGTAACCCCGTTTACACCCCAGTTTGACTTTACCATCGAATTCGGCCAGCCAGATACCACCCCAACAGCTACGCCCACCCCCACCCAGCCACAAGCCGAGGAATTCCCCCCCGGGCATCCGACCATCGAAGCCAGAGAACCTGTGACGATTCCCTCCGGGGAATCGAGCGAACTTTTCGCTCCCTTCTGGGAAGCCTGGGATATTGTCCACGAGCAGTATGTGGATCAACCTGTGGATGACGAAGCGTTGATGAATGGGGCTATCCAGGGCATGCTGGGGGCCTTCGAGGAGGCCAATCCGACCACCTACGAAGCCCTGCCCGTGCCCGGCGGGGAGGATACCGGAACGCCACCGGAGATCGAGGAATTATTCGTTCCTTTCTGGGAGGCCTGGGCATTCGCCCATCACCCCGACGACCAGGCTTTGATGCGCGGCGCGATCAGCGGAATGCTGGATGCTTTAGGCGACCAGCACTCCTCCTACATGGACCCAGACGAATTCATACAGGCCAATATCCCCCTCGATGGCACGTATGAGGGCATCGGCGCGTGGGTAGACCCCAACCGCGAATATCTGACCATCATCAGCCCAATGCCCGACTCCCCGGCTGAAGAGGCGGGCCTGCTGCCCGACGATGAGGTCATCGCCGTTGATGGCGACGACATGACCGGCGTAGATGGTAACCTGGTCATCCGTCGCATCCTGGGGCCTGCCGGCACGAAGGTCGTTCTGACCATCCGGCGTGCGGGCGTGCAAGACCCCTTCGATGTCGAAATCATCCGCGCGGAGATCACCATCCCCAGCATCGAGTATCACATGATGGAGAACGATATCGCCTATGTGAAATTATTCAACTTCGGCGAGGATTCGCACCAGGATTTACGGAATGCGCTGGATGAACTTCTCGAACAGGAGCCGGTTGGACTGATCTTCGACCTGCGCAACAACGGCGGTGGGTACCTGGAGACGGCCATTGATGTCGTCTCGGAATTCATCGGCGAGGGCGTTGTGATGTACGAAGTATACGGCGACGGGCATCGGGATACCTATACGGCCAACGGCGATGGCCTGGCAACAGAGATACCGCTCGTCGTGCTGGTCAACGAGGGCACCGCTTCTGCTTCCGAGATCGTCTGCGGCGCTATTCAAGATTATGACCGCGCCCCCCTGGTCGGCGCGACTACCTTCGGCAAGGGGTCGGTGCAGAACTGGGTAGCCCTGAGCAACAATCAAGGCGCTGTGCGCATCACCATCGCCCGCTGGTTGACCCCCAACGAACAGCAAATCCATGAGGTTGGCCTGGAGCCAGATTATCCGCTGGCGGTAGTCTCCCAGGCAGCTATTGACGAGGGCTTCGATATCGAGTCCTTCGGCCTGCCCATGGATCAGATCGTCATCCTCGACGAGGAGGACATCCTGCAAGGCCGCGACCCGCAACTCGATAAAGCCGTAGAGGTGTTATTGGATCTAATACGTGAGAGATAGCTATGTTCTTCTATAACCCAACCTACCTACTTTTCATGGCGCCAGCCTTCATCCTGACAATGCTGGCGCAACTGTACGTCAACTCGACTTATCGTAGATGGCAAAGAGTGCCAGTCAGCAGCCGGATGAGCGGCGCGGAAGCCGCAGCCCACCTGACCCGATACGCGGGCCTCTATGGCATAGAGATTCGGGGCACACGCGGCCGCCTCAGCGATCACTATGACCCACGCTCCAAAGTGCTCAAGCTCTCGCAAGGCGTCTATCAGGGCAATTCGGTGGCTTCTCTGGCAGTCGCCGCTCACGAGCTTGGTCATGCCATGCAAGATCAGGCTGAATATACCCCCCTACGTTTCCGCAGTATGTTGGCGCCGGTGGTCAATATCGGCTCGTACCTGGGCTGGATTCTGATTATGATCGGCCTGTTGCTCAGGTTGACCGATCTGGCCTGGCTGGGGGTTTTTGTCTTCTCCGGGGGAGCGCTGTTCTCCCTGGCGACTCTGCCCGTGGAGTTGAACGCCTCCTCGCGCGCCAGGGCGTTGTTGACCAACTCAGGGCTGATACGCACCGAGGAGGAAAAGCGCGGCGTCAACGCCGTACTCAACGCCGCCGCGCTGACGTATGTCGCCGCCCTCTTCACCGCAATCCTGCAATTGCTCTATTGGACTTCCCTGGTGGCCGGGATAGGCAGCAGGAGAAGGTAGGAGGCTGCCATGTCGAACGTATATGCATCCAGACATCCGCTCGTCGCCCACAAGGTGACCCGGCTGCGGGAAAAAAATACGTTATCGAAACAATTCCGCGAACTCATACGCGAGGTCTCCGCCCTGCTGACTTACGAAGCCACCGCCGATCTGCTGGTTGCGCCGCGCGACGTCGAAACGCCCCTGGCTAAAACCACGGGCTACGAATTGAAAGAACCCATCGGCCTGGTTCCCATTCTGCGGGCTGGATTGGGGATGGTCGAAGGCGTCTGGGGCCTGATGCCCAGCGCCGAGGTCTGGCATATTGGGCTATACCGCGACGAACGCACCCTCAAGCCGGTATCCTACTACAACAGACTGCCTATCGCGCCCACGGTCTCGGTCTGTCTGATCCTGGACCCGATGCTGGCTACCGGTGGATCGGCTGTGGCGACGGTGGATATCCTGAAAAATTGGGGGGTAAACAAAATTAAGTTCGTGGGGATTCTGGCAGCCCCCGAGGGGATTGCTGCTCTCCAGGAGGCCCATCCCGATGTACCCATCCACATCGCCGCCATAGATGACCATCTGAACGATGTCGGTTATATCATCCCTGGCCTGGGCGATGCGGGAGACAGGCAGTTTGGGACGGGGTGAGGGAGAATTGTGGAGGTTGGAGGTTGGATATTGGAGGTTGGAGACTGGTTATTGGATATTAGACGACTTCCAGTCGGAAGATGCGGCTGAGGAGGCGGTGGACGAAGAGGGTTGGCACCAGCACGACAAGATGGACAGCGGCGCTCATGGCTAAGACGACTGCCGAGGCTCGCAGGGCTTCGTCGAGCAGTGGCGCCACATGCTCCAACATCCATAGCCCGATGCCGACCAGGATTCCCAACCCAAGAAGCAAGGCAACCACAATAATCAACGGCAGCCAGGCGCGCCGGTCTGTGTTCGAGGGTAACATGGTGCTGCTGACCACCACGATCAGGTAAAACCACAACCAGAAATCTGGACGATGGAATACCAGGGAGAAACTATTCATAGCGGTCGCAAGGTCCAGGCTCGACAAAGCCTCCCATAACGACAGCAATCCCAGGCGGGTTCTTCCAGCATAGGCCACGAACAAGCCACCTGTGATCAACGGCGCAGCCCCGATCAAGGCATCTCGAAAGATGTCGGCCGAGGCTGTTTCGACGTAACCCAGTAATAGACGGCCATCCTCTAAACGCCGTGGGACCAGGGAGAAGCGTCCGGTGCGCACGCCCAGGAGTTTTGCGGTCAGGTAGTGGCTGACTTCGTGTAGCAAAACGCCTGGAAGAAAGATCAACGAAAAAATCGCCAGGGCAATCTCCGCCCGGCGAGTCAGCAAGAAAAAGACAGCCTGGATTTCACGATGCAAAGCTCGCTGGAGAAAGATCAGAGGGATCAGCGCCAGCAGAACCCATCGAAGGCCGTCGAGTTGTGTCAGCATTAGTCAGTCAGCAAGGTGGGGTGCATCTTCAAGCTGCACCCCACCTGAACGTTTAAGCTCCAGCAGCAGCTCTGGCTATCGCGGCGAATGATTCCGCCTTCAGGCTTGCGCCGCCGACGAGCGCGCCGTCAATATCCGATTGGGAGAAGAAGCCAGCCGCATTCTCGGGTGTGACGGAGCCGCCATATTGGATGCGAATCCCCTGGGCGACCTCATCGCCGAACATTTCAGTCAGAGCAGGTCGCACCACGTCCCGATGGATCGCGTTGGCATCCTCCGCTGTAGCTGCCAGACCAGTGCCAATCGCCCAGACAGGCTCGTAGGCGATCACTAATCGAGCGCCCTCCTCGGGCGTCAGATCAGCCAGCCCCTCGCGCGTCTGCCGGGAGACCACTTCGGCGGTTTTCCCAGCCCTGTTCTCCTCGAGCGATTCGCCAATACACACAATCGGAGTCAGGCCATGCGTCAGGGCAGCCTTCACCTTGAGATTGACGGTCTCGTCCGTCTCGCCGAAATATTGACGCCGCTCGGAGTGGCCGATGATGACATACTGGCACAACTCCGCCACCATGCGCGGGGACAATTCCCCGGTATATGCGCCGTTCTCTTGCCAATACATATTCTGAGCGCCGAGACCAACTCCTGTGCCTTCCAATAGCCTGGCGGCTATGGGCAGCGCCGTCGCCGGCGGACAAACCGCCCGATCTATGTCCTCAAGGGGTTTAAGGGCCAGCAAGAGTTCTGTTATCAACTGGCGAGCTTCGGAAATGGTCTTATTCATCTTCCAGTTGCCAGCCACGAATTTTCTACGCATCCTTCACCTCAATGACCGAATTTATTGATCATGAGACGCGCTTGCTTGTGCACCCAGAAAGGCGCCCCATCATCTTTCACTAAAGCGTTCCACAATTCCAGGGCGGTTTTATCATCGCCAAAGATGGATGTAATTTCCGCATCCAGCAAAACCACTTCAGGCGAGTCTGGATATTGTTCCTTGAGTACATCGAGCCTGTATTTTGCTACTTCCCTATCCTGATTGTGCAAAATATTGCGGATGCGGGCGATCTCCATCATCATGGGATCGAGACTACCCTCGAGTGTTTCGAGATGCGTGAGCGCTTCCTCTTCCACCGAACCCAGGTACATGGCCTCCGCGATGCGTTCTGAGACGTTCTCATAATTCGGATCACCCGAGAGTTGAGCTACAGCCACGTACAAATCCACCGCGTACAGATAGACGCCATATTTCGCCAGGATATCCCCACCGCGCAGGTAAACAGCCGGATCATTCCCAGAGATGTCCAACGCCCTGCGTATCTCTGTTTCGACCTGATCGTATTTTTTCGCGGCCAACAAGGCTTCTACGAGATCCAACTGCGCCCAGGGATCGTCGGGTCGCAGAGCTACAGCCGCCTGAGCCTCTTTCACACTCATCGCAGGCGCTGGCGTTATCTCGCCTTGCCGGTAAGCATAGATCCCTTCGATAATGAAATCTCTTATCCAGCCTGGCGTGTCATCAGAGCTAAGCAACGCATCGAGGATTTCAGCCGCCTCCCTGACCCTGCCCTGGACGTTATACACCTCCGCCTGAACCAATTGCGCTGCCGGGGAATCAATGCTCCTGTCCCCAATACTATCGAGGACATCTTGCGCCCGTTCTGCGGATTCATTGAACAGCAGATAGCGCGCTTTGAGCACCTGCTCGAATAGTTCATCCACTTCCGCCACATCAGGGAGTGGGACGGCATCCGCCGCTTCTGGGAGCGAGGAGGCTGTGAATGCAGCCTTGTGGAAATTATCCATTTGCCCGCTCATCAGTTCCGGGTGTTGTTGGAACAAGTCCATATACACCTGGGTGGCGCTAATCCATTGCTCCGCCTCCATGAAAATCTCAGCGGCCATGAGATAGATATCTGGGGAGCCTTTACCAAGATCAATCGCCTTCCATAACGCCTCCCCACCGGGTTGGGGTTGACCGGCATCGAAGCAGGCTTTTCCCAGCTCGAGATAGGCATTGGGGTCATCCGGATTCTCCGCCACCCTTTGCCTGGCGAGGCTGATGGGATCATCGCCTTGTACTTCGAACGGTGTTTGGGTAGACAAGGCTGCTGTCGCCGCAACGGTTCGCGTCGCGGTCGCCGCCTGCTGCTTTTGACGTCTGTCTATCGCTGCCAGAGTCAGCAGACAACAGAAAACCAGAACAACGCCAGCCAGGACGATCTGCCACCAGCGAACGCGTTTCATGAATGGCTTTTTCTTCTTTACAGCTTCTACAGGCAATGCTGGAGAGGCGGCTGCGCCAGGAAGTTGCTCGGCTAGCAGCTCTTCTTCGAGAAGAGCCACAGCCTCCTGCCCGGTCACTGGCTGCATCGGGGCCGCGCTCACGGCGGCGGGTTGGGCGCCTACTCCCCAAGAAGCCTCGGCTTCTCCGAACGCCTGGGAAAAAGCCTCGACGAACGAGGTAATATCCTCGAACCGATCTGGACGCTCCTTGGCCAGAGCCTTCAGCAAAACCCTCTCGATGGATTCGGGCACATTGGCGTTGATATCGCGCGGCAATGGCAGCGGGGAATAGATATGATCGTGGATGATCGAAAAAGGCGTATCGGCGCTGAAGGGTACCTGCCCTACGATCAGCTCATAGAGCATAACGCCGAATGAATAGATATCCGTGCCCTCATCGAGTTCCCTGACCCCCATGGCCTGCTCGGGTGAGATGTATTGAGGTGTGCCAATCATCATATCGCCCGAGATCGTCGATTCACCTGCCTGGGCGATGCGCGCCATCCCGAAATCAGCCAGATAGATTTGTCCGTCATCGGATAACAATACATTGGAGGGTTTCACGTCCCGGTGAAGGATTCCCCTTCCGTGAGCGTAGGTCAACCCAGCTCCGACAGCCTTCACGATTCGAAGGATCTGATCTTGCGGGATGCCGTCGCGCACCAGGCGGGCTTTCAGAGTCTCCCCCTCGATGAATTTCATCACCAGGTAAGGTCGTCCCTCGTGCTCGGCGGCGTCATAGATGGGCACGATGTTGGGATGTTCGAGTTTCGCCACCACCCGCGCCTCGCGTTGAAAACGCGCGAGGAAATTGGGATCTTCCAAGAAAGCGGGGTGCAAAGCCTTGATCGCCACATAGCGGTCCAAAGCCGGGTGATAAGCCTTGTAGACCGTCGCCATTCCCCCACGACCTAATTTTTCGATAATCCGATAAGGGCCGACGTTCTCCCCAACGATAAAGGGCATAGTCTATCTCCTAATTACTGGCCTCAAAAGCTACTTGAAGAGTAACTGCTCAGCCATCGAACGGATTAGCCCGAAAAAAGGGTGTGCGAAGGGGGCTGCGCCCCCTTCGCACACCCTTTTTTCGGGAACTTCCCCGTTTGGCTGAGTAGTTACCTCGAAGATAATACTTCACCGACATGATGCACCCAAGGCATGTCATTCGCCTGCGCAACACGATAGAGTTTTTTGTCTGCTGTCCAAAGATCACACTTCATTGACTCAGCCAATGCCATGTAATAGCTATCATATGAAGCAGCGCGTTTCAGACGCACGGTCAAATCGAAGGCACGTTGGTTGTGGATATCTTCAGGGAAGATCAATTGCACACCCAACGCCCACAAAAGCGCCAGGATCTGCCTTGCTTCATCTTGGTCAATCAAACCGAAATGGACAGCTTTACACACACTGGAAGTAGTTTCGTATGCCCATAAATCTGGGGCGATGAATTGCTTTCTTGCGCGCTTTAATTCATCAGCAACTACTAATGATGCTTCCTGGAAAGGATGATCTAAAAGCATGCTCAGGCTAAAACTGGCATCAATCACTACCGGCAATCCAAGCATGGCGATCCTCCAGATCAACACGATTAGCTTCCCAAAAAGCAGCAAAATCTATGGCGTTTTTCCCTCTGCGTTTTGCGATTCCAGCGACTAGAGATTCGGCGCGTTCTTTCCATTCTTCCCAATCTGCCAGGGAAGCCATATTCGATTGCTGCAATTTCTTATAATCGTCCATGCTGACCAGTGCTGCCTTTGGTAGGCCACGGGAAGTCAAGATAATCCGTTCCTCGCCGAACGCCACCCGGTTGACGAGCCTTGAAATGTCTCGTTTGACTTGTCCGATGCTGAAATAATTATTCATGAAGTTCTCTCTTTCGATAATTGTAATATCCTGACAATATCCATATTACAATATCCGAAGAACTACGTCAAGTAAACACCTGGCGAATAAAGAGATAGCTACAAAAAACGGGATAGTGGTGATGATGCTATCCCGTTCTATTGCATATTACGATCAGAGTTATTTATCCAGCAGGGCCGCCAACCCTGGCAGAGCTTGGCCTTCGAGCATCTGCAGGGAAGCGCCGCCGCCGGTGGAGATGTGGGTGACTCTCTCGGCCAGACCCGTTTGATTGATCGCAGCAACCGAGTCGCCGCCGCCGATGATCGAGATCGCGGCGCTTTTAGCGACAGCCTTGGCGAGTTCGAAGGTGCCCACAGCAAAGCGCGGGAACTCGAAGACTCCCATGGGGCCGTTCCAGACCACGGTGCCCGCTTCAGCGATCACCCGGGCATAGCCGGCTACAGTCTCAGGGCCAATATCCAGGATACGCCAGCCATCGGGGATGGGACCCATGCCGATGGTCTTGCACCCGGCTTCGGCAGTGAAATCGTCGGCGATGACCACGTCCACAGGCAGTCGCAGCTTCTTCCCAGCCTCTTCCAACAAGGCGCGGGCGACCTCCAAGGCGTCTTCCTCGACCAGGGAATCCCCAACCGCGTAGCCTTCGGCCTTGAAGAAAGTATTGGCCATACCTCCGCCAATCAGGATTTGGTCGGCTTTGCCAAGCAGGTTACGGATCACGCCGATCTTGTCGCTGACTTTTGCGCCTCCCAATATGGCCACAAAAGGACGTTTGGGGTCGGCAATCGCCTGCCCGAGATAGCGGATTTCTTTTTCGAGCAGCAAACCGGCTACGGCGGGCAGGTAATCCGCCACGCCGACGTTGGAAGCATGGGCGCGGTGAGCAGTCCCAAAGGCATCGTCAACGAAGACATCCGCCAGGGAGGCCAACTGCTTCGCCACTTCGGGGTTGTTCTTCTTCTCGCCATCGTGGAATCGGGTATTCTCCAAGACAAGGATTTGACCGGGTAGTAACGCCCTGGCAGCAGATTCCGCCTTCGGGCCGATGCAATCCTCCGCGAAGTAGACCGGGGCGTCCACCAACCTTTCCAGATATTCTGCTACAGGGCGCAGGGAAAATTCCGGGGTCACGCCCTTTGGCCGTCCCAGATGCGAGCACAGGATCAGGGCTGCTCCCTGATCGAGCAGGTACTCCAGCGTAGGGAGCGCCGCCCGGATGCGCGTATCATCCGCTACTTTTCTTTCATCCAGCGGAACATTGAAATCAACCCGCACCAGAACGCGCTTCCCGGCGAAATCGAAATCTTCGACAGTTTTCTTATCGAACATAACTTACTCCAATAAAAGCCCAGAAAATAGGGGTGAGTGGAGTGCTGCGCACCCCACTCACCCCTATTTTCTGGTAAATTTTCAACGAACTATGTCCATGATTTCGAGCATATTTTTATAGCGATTTCGCCAGGGTAGCTGCCAGGTCAACAGCGCGGCAGGAGTAGCCCCATTCGTTATCGTACCAGCTAACAACTTTGACCATGTTGCCTCCAATCACTTTCGTAAGATCAGCATCCACGATGGAGGAGCGGCTGTCGCCCTTGAAATCCATAGAAACCAGCGGTTTGGTCTCGAAGCCCAGGTAGCCTTTCATCGCGCCGTTGGCGGCTTTTTCCAATGCGGCGTTGACCGCTTCGGCGGTGGCCTTCTTTTCGACCTCGACGACTGCATCCACGATCGAGACTGTCGGCGTGGGAACCCGGATGGCGTAGCCGTCCATCTTGCCCTCCAACTCGGGGATCACCTGAGAGATCGCCTTGGCTGCGCCGGTTGTAGTGGGAATGATATTGAGCGCGGCGGCGCGAGCGCGGCGCAAATCCTTCGAAGCCAGATCGAGCACCGGCTGGCTGGTCGTATAGGAGTGAATAGTGGTCATCAGGCCTTTGACGATGCCAAAGTTGTCCAGGATCACCTTGATGGGTGGGGCCAGGCAATTGGTTGTGCAAGAGGCGTTCGAGAGAATGTGATGTTTAGCAGAATTGTATAGTTGATCGTTGACCCCCATCACGACAGTGAGATCCACACTCTTGCCAGGGGCGGAGATGATCACCTTCTTGGCGCCGCCCTTTTCGATATGGGTTTGTGGGCCGGGGGTCTTGCCGGCGTCCTTGAAAACGCCGGTGGCCTCGATGACGATTTCGACGCCCAATTTCCCCCAGGGCAAAGCGCCGGGGTCACGCTCGGCGAAAACCTGTATGGTCTTGCCATCAATCACCAAATTGCCATTGACTACCTCGACGCTGCCTGGGTAAATGCCGTAATTCGAGTCGTATTTGAATAAGTGGGCATTGGTCTCTGCTGGAAAAAGATCATTGATAGCGACGACATCGAGGGTATCGGGATGAAATTCGCCGATCGCTTTCAACACCTGCCGACCGATGCGTCCAAAACCGTTGATTCCGACTTTGGTTGTCATAGTTAACCTCCAAAAAAATGTATCATCTCAATGTTTCGGGGATCGGGGAAATGTAGGACACGCCCGTAGCGGTCAACCTGTCCTACCCGATACCCAAATTATCGAGAAGATACCAAAAAATGAATTATCCATTGACTGGATTCCAGCGGTGAATTGTATCACATTCTTTTATGCTCAGTAGATCACGAAAAAGATCGGAAGCCCGTCCCCGGGCGACCCGAGGACGGGTCTTAGGTCGTGATTTCGTGAAGTACTGAAACTGTGACTACTCAGCCAAACGGGGAAGTTCCCGAAAAAAGGGTGTGCGAAGGGGGCTGCGCCCCCTTCGCACACCCTTTTTTCGGGCTAATCCGTTCGATGGCTGAGCAGTTACCTGAAACTAAACAAAACCTAAGGTGCTAACGGCCCCGTGCGAGCCTGGTATAAATCCATCAACACCGAGGCAAGTTTCTTCGAGTCGTGGTGCCAGGGTTCGATGTCGTCTATCAGATCAACCATATACATGGGGTAGTTGATCCTGGCGTCGTCGCTCAGAGTAACCCACTGCATACCGTCGAGCAGTTTGCCAGAGCAATGGTTATTTTGAATGACCAAATCGAAGAGGTTCTTACCCACATGATCGTCTATGGCCTGGATATGATCCGCGCAGGTAAAGCCTTCCGTCTCGCCGGGCTGTGTGGCGACGTTGCACACGAAGACCCTGAAGCCCTGATTGGCGCGAATGGCAGCGGCGATATCAGGAACCAGGAGGTTGGGTAAGATACTGGTGTACAGGCTGCCAGGGCCTACAACGATCATATCGGCAGTCAGGATGGCATGCACGACTTTCGGAAATGCAGGCGGGTAGTTTGGGTCGAGCCAGACACGGCGGATACGCCCCCCAACTTTGGTGATCTTGCTCTCTCCACGGATGCGCACCTCTTGAGTGGTATCCGGTGGGACGATATCGGCGACCAGCCTGACATCATGCAACGAGGAGGGCAAGACGCGCCCCTGCACAGCCAGAACTCTACCGGATTCGGCGATGGCATCCTCGAAGCTGCCGGTGATCCCGGAGAGAGCGGTGATGAAAAGGTTGCCGAATGAGTGACCATCCAATCCGCCACCGCCGTTTGCAAAGCGGTACTGGAAAAGCTGCGCCATCATGGCTTCGTCGTTGGAGAGCGCTGCCAGGCAATTGCGGATGTCGCCTGGAGGCAGAATCCCCAGCGACTCTCGCAGGCGGCCAGATGAGCCGCCATCATCGGCCACTGTGACAACCGCAGTGACGCGATGAGAATATTCTTTCAGACCGCGCAGGAGCGTGGCCAGACCATGGCCTCCGCCAATCGCCACAATCCGAGGCCCCGTCTGACGGCGGCGATATGTCTCGATCGTGTCCACCACGTCACGACCTGGCTGGCGAAAAGGTGAAATCAACGCCCTATTCAACCCATAGATGCCCCCCAAGAGGGTAAAAAGGCCGATACCCCCAAAGATGATCACCCGCGCCAGGCGCGGCAATTCCTGTAACGACGCCGCCTTGATAAGCGGCAGCCACCAGGTGTCTGGTACATTTCGATAGATATCGAGAAGAAGGAGCGCGAACCCAACCGCTAAAAAGGTTGTCCCCGCAAAAACGATACCCAGCCAACGTTTGACGCCTAACCCGGGCCTGAGCCAACGGACCGACTTGTTGAACCGTCTCCACAGAGCCGAGGGCCAACGCCTCATACGATTGTCCATAATATAAGA
>Ga0194125_10001042_pt1 | contig 46964 bp, 30 predicted proteins | sample TA2KigC250mmetaG_FD_148626 | JGI IMG/M metagenome (GOLD analysis project Ga0194125, IMG submission 148626) | Freshwater microbial communities from Lake Tanganyika, Tanzania - TA2015034 Kigoma Deep Cast 250m | ecosystem: Environmental > Aquatic > Freshwater > Lake | place: Tanzania: Lake...
ACATCGTGGAGTCCCAAGCGAGCGTCGCGCACTCTCCGCCTGCGATCGCTATGAACCGTAGACGGGCCACTTCTGACGGAAGGTGCAACGGTTGGCTGAACGAGAAGTCGTACGGTTGGAGAAGAAGGAATCCTTGCTCATCCTTAAGAACCGAGAACCTCGCCCACTTTTCCGGGAGAACGAAGATCGTGCTCACCGAATCCTGCACCCAAGCCAAGACCCCGCTCGTGTCCCCGACCGTGATCCCGAAACCGAACAAGGAATCGCTGCTCCCCGTGATCCAGATCCGCACAATGCATTTTCGGTGCCACATTTTCGGTGCCAGGCTACCGAACTTCCACGACGGGGAAGAGTTCGGTAGCCTGGCACCGAACTTCTGCCGCACCGAACTTCTGGTGCCGAACTTCTGCAGCGTATGCTGAGTTTCGGTGTCTGCGTTTCCGTGCCGCGCGATGAAACTCCCCTAATCCCTCACCCCGCCGCCTTCTCCTCCACGCCCTCCCGATACCGCGCGATGACGTCGGCGGGAGCGCCCTCGCACGCGATCTTCCCGCCCATGAAGAGAAGCGCGCGCGAGCAGAACTCCTCCACCGCGGCGAGGTCGTGGCTCACCATCAGGATCGTCTTCCCGCGCGACTGGAACGAGCGGATCCTTTCGCGGCTCTTCCGCTGGAACGCCTCGTCGCCGACCGAGAGGATCTCGTCGAGAAGAAGGACGTCCGGGTCGACATGCACCGCGATCGAGAAGGCGAGGCGCATGTACATTCCGGTCGAGTAGGTCCGAACCGGCTCCTCGATGAAGTCGCCGATCTCCGAGAAGGCGACGATGTCGTCGAAGCGCGCGAGCACCTCTTTCTTCGACATGCCGAGAACGATCCCGTTCAAGAAGACGTTTTCGCGGCCGGTGAAATCGGGATGGAAGCCGGCGCCGAGCTCGATCAGGCTCGCGATCGTTCCGCGGACCGCGATTCGCCCCGCGTCCGGCCGGTAGATGCCGGTGATGAGCTTGAGGAGCGTGCTCTTCCCCGATCCGTTCGGTCCGATGATCCCCCACGTCTCCCCCGCGGGAACGCGGAAGGAGATCTCTTCGAGCGCCTGGTGGAAGAAGTGTGCGGGCGCGGCTCCTTTTCGCCGGACGAAGAGGCTCTTCAGGGTCGTGTAGTTCCGCGCGAGCCTCGCCTTTCGGAAGCGCTTGGAGACCCCGGACACCTCGAGCGCGATCGGACGGGAACCGTTCTCCATTCTTAGAGCCACTCCGCGAAGGTCTCTCGGCGCCGCCGGAAGAGGGCGTCCCCGACAAGGAGGATCGCGATCGCCGCCGCCGCCGCGAGGCCGAGAAGAGGCCACGAGGGAAGGCGGTTGTGGAAGAGGACGTCCTGGTACGCGGTCACGAGGGCGCCCATCAGGTTCCCGAGGGCGAAGACCCGAAGACCGTCCGGCACTTTGCTAAGCGGATAAATAATCGGACACAGAAAGAACCAGAAGACAAGGAGGCTTCCGAGCAGATGCTGCACGTCCCGAAACTGAACGTTGAGCGCAGAAAGCGCGAGCACGATGCCGAGCGTGAGGACGAGCTGCACCGCCATCACGATCGGAAGCGCGAGAACGGCGGGACCGATCGGCACTCCGTACGCGAGATAGATCAAGAAGAGAACCGGCAGGCTGAAGACGAAGTTCAGCCCGTTCGAGAAGACCGACACAATCGGGAGGACCTCCGGAGGGAACATCGCCCGCGTGATCAGGTTCCCGCTCGAGACGATCGAGTTGACCCCCTCGGAGAGGGACGCAGAGAACCAGAGCCACGGGAGAAGCCCGGCGAACATGAAGGCGCCGTAATCCTCCATGTCGAAGCGCATGTAGACGCTGAAGACGAGGCTATAGACGAGCATGAGAAGAAGCGGGTTCAGGAAGGTCCACACGAAACCGAGAAGAGAGCCGCGGTAGCGCGCGCGGAGCTGCCGCGCGACCAGGCTCTGGATCAGAACCCGGTGGGCGTAGCAGTCGCGGATCGTGTGGATGATGCCCATGGATCGTTCACCCGCGCCGACGCTTCGTCCGAAAGCACTCCTGCATTCTAGGAACGCGCCGACTAAGCGTCAACGCGTTACCTGTCCCCGGCGCAGCACACGAGTCGCGAAGGATTCCTCCGCCCGCGTCTCCGCCGTCGCGATCATCGGCGAGTGAGGGTCGTAGTCGTGAACCAAGAGGAAGAACGGCTCCGTTCCCAGCGAGTCGCGCCGCTCGCGCGCGCGCCGCGGGAACGAGAAGAACCGCCGCGACGAGGAGCACCCAAAGACCGATCCATGCGGCTTTCTTCATCGGACGCGCCTCCATCCCCTCGGCCGCGGAACCTCATCGAGAAGCGAAAGGCCGGGATGGTAGAACGGATCCTCGATGAGGCTCTCCCCCCACCTTCTCTCCATCCAAGCGACCTCCCGCTCGTCGAGATCCGGTCGGCGGCTTTGCGTTTCATGATGGAGGAAGACGGCGTGCGGCGTATAGAGAATCCGAAGCCCCTTCGCGCGCGCGCGGAGGCAGAAGTCGACGTCGCCGAACGAGACCGCGAGGCGCTCCGCGTCGAACCCGCCGAGATCGAAGAAGGTCCTCTTTCGCACCAAGAAGCAGGCTCCGTCCACCGCCGAGACCTCCCGCGGGAGGAGCGGCGAGACGAAGAAGGGCGCGCCCTTCGCGCACATCCCCTTGCAGAGGTGCCCGGCCACGACGCCCATCCCGACGACAAGCCCCGCGTGCTGGATCGTTCCGTTCGGATAGAGGAGCTGCGCGCCGACCGCTCCGATCTCCGGTCGGTCCGCCTCCTCCGCCATCGCCGCGATCGAGCCGGCTTCGAGCACTTCGGTGTCGTCGTTGAGAAAAAGGAGAAACTCGCCGCGCGCGGCGCGAGCGGCCTCGTTCATCATGAATGAAAAATTGAAACGTCCAGGAAACGGAAGCACGCGGGCCGCGCCCTCTCGTTCGAGAGAGGCGAAGAGCCGAAGCGTCGCCGGATCCCGGCTCCCGTTGTCCGCGAGGAGGATCTCCAGCGGGTGCTCCTTGCGCACACCGGGGATGCCGCGTTCCAACCAGCGGCCCCCGTCGCGCGTCGGGATGATCACGCTCACCGTTCGTCTGCCGGACGGCGGGCGGCGGAGCCTCCACGAGCCCGGGATTCGGCCCTTCTCGACCGCGGCGCCCGGAACGCGTTCCCGCGCCCACGCGGCGAGCGCCCCCCGCATCGCCCGGTCCACCTCCTCGTGGAAGTCCACCTCGGGAGGCTCGGCGCGCACGCCGAGAATCGCCGCGAGACGAACGACCGCGCCGGGGCCCTCGTGAAGCCGGAGGAGTAGCTCGTAGAGGGCCGACGCCCCGCGCCCCGCGAGCCTCTCCGCCGCATCGACCGCGTCCACGCGACGCACGATGACCGGCCATCCGGTGAAGAACGAGCTTCTGAAGAGATCGGGCGACCAGCCCGGCTTGAAGAGGGGGATCGTTCGGCTCGTCCCCGCGAGAGGAACCTCCTCGTCTCCATAGAGAAGGGAAGCGGACGGATGCTCGCGGAAAGCGAGAGCCGCCCGCGCGATCGCGCCCGGGCGGAGCGAGTCGCCGGCCCGCACGAGGAACACCGCTTCGGACGTCAGGCTCCGAAGAAGCCTGCCGAGAGCATCGCCGCCCGCGTCTTCCCTTAGCGTCTCCCTCGCGAGCGCCGCGCTCGGGCAGCCGGCGATCGACCGCTCGATTCCCTCGCGCCATTCGCCCGAGAGAGGGACTCCCTTTCGGTCGACGAGCACGACATCGAATCGCGGCGGATCGGAAAGCGCGCTCGCAGCAGCGAGAAGACGGCGGAGATCCGCGGGGTGGTCGCGTTCCCTTTCGAGAGGGCGCCGCAAGGCCTCTTCGATCGGGACTCTCGCCTCGATCTTCTTCACCACGAAACGGCGCGCGCGACGGAGGAACGCGCCCGGTCCTCCTCGGATGAACACGTGAAGAGCGCGAAGAAGAAGGCCCGACCCCCGCGGAGGAGACGCGCGGCCCGCTTCGTGAGGATCTCCCGCCCTACGCGGAAGCAATCCGCTTCTCCGGAGCGTGCCGCTCGATGAAGGCGTCGCTCCCCTCGTAGCCGAGGTACCGATAGAGATCCTCCTCGTCGATGAAGACCCCGTGTTTCCGATAGAAGCCGAGGAGGGTGCGCTCGAGGGTTTCCTTGTTGTACCGGGCGTCGAGATAGTGGCGATCGCGCCGGACGGCCGCATTGAAGTCCATATGATGATGAACGACCGCGGCGAGCGGCGCGTTCTTCAGGCGATATCCGGCCGCACGCACGCGCATCGACCAATCGTTGTCCTCGTAGGCGCCGGCGATCTCCGTGTCGTAAGGGAACGAGACGAGCGCTTCCCTTCGGAAGATCGTCGCGCCTCCGGGAATCCAATCGCAGTCGTGCGTTTCGAGAGAAGAGAGATCCGCCGCGTTCTTCCCCGTGTCGATGAGATCGAATCGGATCCGCCGCGCGCCCCTTCGGATCGCGCCGCCGTTGTACTGAATCCGTCCGTCCGGGAAGATCACGCGGCAGCAGCACGCGGCGAGACGCTCGTCCGTCTCCATCTCGGCGAGGAGTTTTTCGAGCCACCCGGGGGAAACCTCGATGTCGTTGTCGAGAAAGACGACGTACTCCCCGCCGGTCATCTCGACCCCGAGGTTCCGCCCGCCGCCGCACCCGAGGTTGCGCCCCGCCTCGTGCAGGCGGAAGGACCGATCGGTCGAGGCGAGCGCGCGGAGGTCCCGGAGCGCCTCCTCGGTCGAGCCGTTGTCGACTACGAGAACCTCGTGGGAAAGAGGCGTGTGCCTGGCGACGGCCTCGACGCAGCGCTTCGTGTCCGCCACCCGGTTCAGCGAGAGGATCACGATCGACACGCGCTTGCCGAGCTCTCCCCTCGCGAGGCTTCTGCGAACGAGCGCCGCCGCCCGCGCCTTGGCCGCGAGCGCTTCCTGCAAGGCGGGCGATCCCTGGGTCGCCTGGCCGCGGTGAACGCGGTGCCGGTAGAGGCTCTCCGGAAGAAACCGGAAGACGCCCCCCTCGGAGAGCCGAAGCGCCATGTCGTAGTCCTGCGCCGAGTCGTACTCGCTCCGGTAGAGCCCCGTGCAGCGGAATGCCTCGCGGCGAATCACCTTGAGGTGGCTGCAGAACATCCCCTTCAGAAGCTCGTCCGCCGGAGGTCCGACCGCTCGGTTACGAAAATCCCAGAAACGGAGGATCTCTCCTCGTTCGTCGATGTCCATACGGTTCGTATAGAGAATATCGATGGCCTGAGATTCCTTCGCCAGAACGGCCGCGGCTTTTCGCAGAGCGTCTCGGTCCAGCAGGTCGTCGCAATCCAGGAAGGCGAGATATTCCCCGCGCGCATGGGCGATGCACTGGTTGAGCGCCCCGGAGAGGCCGCGATTTCGATCCCCGAAGACCACCCGCGCCTTCTCATGCGCCGCGTATTGCTCGAGGAGACGCCGCGCCTCCGGCTCTGTCGACGCATCGTCGTAGATAACGCACTCGAAATCGGCGAACGTCTGGCCGAGCGCGCTCTCGATCGCTTGCTCGAGATACGCGGAGTGATTGTGCACGGGAACGACGACGCTGAAGAACGGCGCCCCTCCGGCGGGAGCCACGGCCGAGGCGGCGCGCTGCTTCCACCGATCGCGGAGGAATCGGTAGGCGCGCGTCGGGATCTTTCCGAACAGACGGTTCACGCGGATCCCGGCCTGGATCAGCCAAAGCGCGAGGACCATTTCTCTCCGAGAGCCGGCGATCTCGAGATCGCGGATCCGATCGTCCCTTTCCCGCACTCCCCCCTCGAGATTCTGGATGTACTGGTTCCTCTCCTCGATCGAGGCGGCGTGCGCGGCTTCTTCCTCTTTGATTCGGCGCCCGAGAGCGTCGATCGTTCCCTCATGCTCGGCGACCCTCTCTCGGAGCGCGCCGGCAAGGGCGCGGGTCTCCTCGCCCGCGCGCGAGAGCTCCGTGATCGCGCAGTCCCGCTCTGCGATCGCGCGGTCCCGCTCCGCGATCGCGCGGTCCCGCTCCGCGACTCCCCCCTCGAGGTTCTGGATGTATCTCCTGTCCCTCTCCGTCGCCTCGGGAGGACCAAGATCGACCCGCGGCATCAGCTCGGGGAGCGGGCCGTTCGCCGCCGCCGCGAGAAAGTAGGGAGCCTCCTCGGGCGACTCGCGAAGCTCGTCCGCGCTAATGACGATCGCGCGGCCGTCCGCTTCCTTTTCTTCCCCGTCGAGCGTCCCGGGCGCGATGCGCGTCGCCAAGTAGTTTCTCTGAAAGAAGACGCGCGCGTCGGAGAACCCGGTCGAGAGAAGAGCCCGGAACTCGGCGAGTGTTAATTCTTTTACATGAAAAGGATTGTGCGCCCGCGAGACCTCCCAGTTCGGCGTCGAGCAGAGGAAGATCCCGTTCGGTTTCAGCACTCTTGCCGCGGCGAGGACGAGCGCCTCTCCGTCGGCGACATGCTCGATCGTCTCGAGGCAGACGTAGAGATCGATCGAGCGGTCCTCGATCCGCTCCAGGCGCGCCGCGTCGCCGACGAGATAGCGGATCCCCTCGCCCGAGAAGTGCGCGCGGGCGTACTCGACGGCCGCCGGATCGATGTCCACGCCGATCACGTCGAGAGCCCCCGCCTCACGCAGGATTCGAGAGCCGTAGCCGGTTCCACATGCGCAATCGAGCACCCGCCGGCCTCTCGCAAGAGCGGCCGCGAAGCGGTACCGGGCGACGTGCTCAACATAGAGACCGCTTCCCCTCGACTGCTCAGGGATCATCCGGCTTCCGTCGTTGTTCAGCACGAGATCATCCTCCAAGCGGATCGCCCATGCAGGAGGGGGTCCGGTCTCGGCACCGGGGAGGAACGCAAGGGAACGGAGATCCCGGGCGGAGAGGATCCTCCCGAAGAGATAGGAGCCGTACCGTTCGAGTCGATCAGGATCGCCGCCCGGTCCTCTTCCTCGAAGGCCGAGACAAGGTTGCCGGCTTCTTCCGAGCCTTCTTCCGCCCAACCGGCGCCTTCTTCTTGTTGAGGCGCTTCGCCCGTCCGCTCGCGCCCGCCGTTCTCGCGCGAGTTCCGCCCGCGTCTTTCACAGGGCCCTTCTTCTTCTGAGCGCGCGGTTTCCTTTTTCTCGCACCCCGCCCGACGCTCTTGAGCCTCCGCCCATTGGACGTCCCTTCGCGGGCTTTTCGCGCCGGCGGTCTCGCCTCTTGTCTCAGCGGCTCGGAGGGAACAGCGACGCTCTTCAGGGCAGGATCAGGAGGCGTCTCCGGCGCCTTCTCGGGAAGTGGCTTTCGAATCCCTCTTCTCTCCGGAAGGCGATAATCCGGAGGAGCGACGAAGGCGATGCGCCCGCAGAACTCGCAGCACATGACCTCTGTCTCGATCCTGTGGATCAGTTGATGGGTTTCCGGGTAGTGCATGCCGCACATGAGGCACACGCCGTCCTTGATCGGCGCCAACCCGGAACCCGTTCGGGTCTTCTTGTCGCGGTACAGACGGAGAAGTCTCTCGTTGTCGATCTCCTTTTCGATCGCCCGCACGCGGGCCTCCCTCTCGTCGCGAGGGATTCGCTTCCCCTCGATCTCATCCAGCTTGCGGAAAAGATCCACGAGCCTGTTCATGCACCACCCCCGGTTGGAGGGCGCTGGGCGGCGCCCCGGGTGCGGCTCCGGACCGAGCGAGGCCTTGTCCCTTTCGAAGCGGAGGCGCTCCCCTCACGCCGGCCCCGCCACCGTGCCGATCGAGCCGGGCCCGCAGCCGATCGGATGCAAAGGTATCATTGCCGGACGTTCGCAAGCATCGGTTTTCGTGCGGATCCGAAGCCGCTTGGTCAAGACGCGGCCGGCATCCTCGTCCACCGGAGGGGCTTTTACCCTGCGGCCGGCGGAACCTCGCCCTAGACCTCCGTCTCCCTCTAGTTCGAACGCGATGGGCCCGAACCCGCACCGAAGAAGACGGGCAACGAATTACAAAACAACGCGTTGCGTGACTAACCCGATTCCTCCGCCCCCGCCATCAGCTCAGCGAACACCCGATCGAAATCGTCCGGTCCGTAGAACTCGATCTCGATCGTGCCCCCCTTGCCGGCCGTATGGATGCGGACCCTTGTCCCAAGACGATGGCGGAGCTTCTCCTCCAAAGTCGCGATCTCCGGGTTGGTCGCGACCGTCTTCTTCCTTTCCTGCTTCTTGGTCGGGCGAACACCCCGCGCGAGCTCCTCGGTCCTCCGGACGGAGAGACCGCCGCGCAAGATCTTGTTAAACAATCGGTTGCGCGGGAGTCCGGCCGGGACCTGGAGGAGGGCCCGCCCGTGCCCCGGGGTGATGCGGCCCTCTCCGAGCGCTCTTAGGATCGGCTCGGCCAGCTGGAGAAGGCGGATCGAGTTAGTGATCGATGTGCGATCCCGCCCGACGAGAGTCGAGACCTCTTCGTGCGTCATCCGCTTTTCCTCGATCAGGATCCGGAAGGCCTCCGCCTCCTCCACCGGGTCGAGGTCTTCCCTCTGGAGGTTTTCAATCAATGCCCACTGGAGCATCTCCTCGTCCGGCACCTCGCGGATGACAACCGGGACCTTCTCAAGGCGGGCTTGCTTGGCGGCGAGATATCGTCTCTCCCCCGCCACAATCTGATAACGATCCCCTCTCCGCCGCACAACGAGCGGCTGGAGGATACCCTTCTGGCGGATCGACTCGGCCAGCTCGGCGATCCGGCTCGGATCGAAACGCCTGCGCGGTTGGGCTTCGCTCGGGACGATCAGATGAACAGGGACCTCATCGACGCGCGGAGAGGTCTCCGCTGCTCCCGCGTTCACGGGACTAGCCGATAGCAGTGCTTCGAGCCCTCTCCCCAGCACCCGCTTCGTCATGCTCGATCACCTCTTTCGCTAGTTGAAGATAACATCTTGCTCCCAAACACGTTACGTCGTAGAGAAGAATGGGTTTGCCGAAGCTGGGAGCCTCGCTCAGCCTCACGTTCCTCGGGATCACCGTCTCATAGACCTTGTCCGGGAAGTACGCCCGCGCCTCCTCGGCCACTTGCCGCGAGAGGTTCAGGCGCTGGTCGAACATCGTGAGAAGAACCCCTTCGACCGTTAGCCTTGGGTTGAGGTTCTTCTGAATCAGGCGGATCGTGTTCAGCAACTGGGTGAGCCCCTCGAGTGCGTAATACTCGCACTGGATCGGGATCAGAACGGTGTCGGCCGCTGTCAGGGCGTTGACGGTCAGGAGCCCAAGCGACGGAGGGCAATCAACGTAAATATAATCATACTCTCCCTTTACGGGATCGATCGCCTTGAGGAGCCTCTGCTCGCGGGCAAGCTCGTTGACCAGCTCGATCTCCGCTCCGACTAGGTTTCTCCCTGAGGGGACGAAGTCGAGGAACCGGATCTCGGTCTTCCGGATCACCTCGCGGAGGGGAACCTGCTCGAGAAGGACCTCGTAGATCGTGTTCTCGGCATCCGACGCCACGATCCCGAGGCCGCTCCCCGCGTTGGCCTGCGGATCAATATCGACGAGAAGCGTCTTCTTCTCGGCGACCGCAAGGCTGGCAGCGAGGTTCACCGCCGTTGTCGTCTTCCCCACCCCACCCTTCTGGTTCGCCACTGCGATTACCCTTCCCATGCATCCTCCCCCCAATGTTTCACGTGAAACACAACCGCTCCTCGCGCGGGCATGATACGAACCACGCGTCTACATGACAAGGTCTTTTCGCTGTTCCCGCGAAAAAGATCCGGCGGTCCTGCCTCCCCGCAACGGTCTCGTTTGACAAGGAGAAGGACCCTTTCTATGATCCGGGTCTTGCGCGTTCGCGAGGAACAAGGAGGGGAGAGGTGGCGACCGAGATCTACTCGTGGGGTGGCGCCGAAGAGGTGACCGGGTCCAAGCACTTTCTGGAGACCCCCTCCGCATGCCTGGAAATCGACTGCGGCATCTTCCAAGGGCGAAGGCAAGAGGCGTCCGAGCGGAACAGATCCTTCCCGTTCGACGCGCGAAGCTTGGATGCATGTGTGTTGACGCATGGCCATCTCGATCATTGCGGGAACCTCCCCACCCTTCTCCGGCTCGGGTTCGAAGGCCCTATCTACTCAACGCCCGCGACGCGGGATATCGCCCGGCTGGTTCTCCTCGACTCCGCCCACATCCAGGCAAGCGATGCCGAGTACGCGAAGAAGCTGTCGAGCAAGAAGAGACGGAAGCAGGGGTTTGTCGCCGAACCCCTGTACGATCAGGAAGATGTCGATCGAACAATGGAGCGGTTTCGCCCGATTCGGTACCAAGAGCGGACCGCGATCGCGCCGGGGATCCATCTCACGCTCTACGACGCGGGGCATATTCTCGGATCCGCGATGGCCTTGCTCGAGATCAAGGAGGGGGGGAAGATTCGCCGCGTGGTCTTCGGGGGGGACATGGGGCGGAGAAACCTCCCGATCCTCCGCGATCCCCAGATGCCCCCCTCGCCCGATGTCTTTGTTTCGGAGAGCACGTACGGGGATCGCCTTCACGAAGAGATCCTTGAGGCGCGGGACCAGCTCGGTGAGGTTGTGCGACAAACCTCGGAGCGTGGCGGGAAGCTGATCATCCCCGCCTTCGCCGTGGGGCGCACGCAGGAGTTGATCTTCATGCTTCACCTTCTCAGCGACGAGAACGCAATCCCGGAGATCCCGATCTTCGTGGATAGCCCGATGGCCGTGAAGGCGACCTCCATCTTCCTCGACCATCCCGAGTGCTTCGACAAGGAGGTCCTCGACGCCTTCGTCCTCCATAACGAGAACCCGTTCGGGTTCGAGAGGCTGACGCTCGTCCGCGACGCAGAGGAATCCAAGAAGCTGAACAGCCTCCACGGCCCCGCGATCATAATCTCTTCGAGCGGGATGGCGGAAGGCGGGCGCGTTCTGCACCACCTGATGAACACGATCGAAGATCCGCGGAACACGATTCTGGTTGTCGGCTTCATGGCGGCAAACACCCTCGGGCGGCGCTTGGTCGAGCGCCATGAGAAGGTGAGGATCTTCGGGGAAGAGTTCCACCTTCGGGCGAGAGTGAAGATCCTGAACGCGTTCAGCGCCCACGCGGACTATGAGGAGCTGAGGAGCTTCTTCTCCGGCTATCGGCGCGACTCGCTCGGCGAGATCTTCCTGGTGCACGGCGAAGAGAACGCGCAGAAGAGCCTCGCCCGCATGCTCAGGGAGGAAGAGGGTTTCCGCAAGGTCACGACCGTCCGATACGGCGAGCGATACCGCCTGTGATCCTCTCGCTCTCACCGATCCGACTGGGCGCTCGCCCCGTCCCGCGGCGGCGGGTCCACTGCCGGGAACAGAAGCGAAGCCTCGCTTCCTCGTGAAGGAGGGTCGTATCGCCTCGCGAGGAGCCCCTTCGGCACGCTCCCGACCGGGGGGGCAGAACATCGCAATCGATTTAGATACAACTGCTTATGAGTCCTTAGCACGCGCCTCAACGGTCGATGAAGGTGTTCCTTGAGGGAGAGTCGGCTCTGGTTGACGAGATAAGCGGGGCCGGGTAGGGTCGAGCGTGGCCGGCACAGGAGGTGGAGGCGTTCGCATGAGCTTGAAGAGCGCGCGATCCGTTCTTCTTCTTCTTGCTCTGCTTCTCGCCGGATGCGGAGGGGACTCGGCCGGCCCGCCCGGCGATCTTCCCCCGTGTCCGGACCAACCCTTTGCCGATCTGAACGGCCGGCTCGGTCGATTGTCGGATCTCCTCTACCGCCTGGATGTCGCCCAGATGCTTCTCCTCAAGGGAGCGACCGATCGCTTCGCGACCACGGTCGCCGGGCACGGGAGCACTTATTCGAAGCAGGAGGTCTATGACGTCGTCATCTCCGCGACCACCTTCCGATCGCTCTCGGACTCTCTGGCTGTCTGCATCGCCGCCGTTCGCGAGGAGGCGGGAGCGCTCGATCCCGGACTCGAATGGACGCCCCTCCTCGAGTCGTGGCTTGCTTCGATCGAGGAAACGGCGACCGTCGGCGATTCGCTCTTCGCGCTCGTCCGGGAGCGGGCGCGCGCGGTTTGCGAGGAGATCGCTCCAACGGAGACGCTCGGGGTTCGGATCGCGCTCGCCTGCGGCGCGCGGAGGGTCGCCCCCGCATTCGAGGACTTCCACGCCTTCATCGAGGGGGCGGACGACCGCGAATGGGCGGAGCTCCTCCCCTCGTTCGTCGCATGCGCCGGGCCGTTCTGGACGGACGGATGGCGCTCCTTCGTGCTTCAAGCGATCGAGGGCCTCGCGGCGCGCTCGAGTCCGTACGTGGGCTCCATCTCCCTCCACCTCGCGGACGAGGCCGCGGCAACGGAATCCGGCTGGGGTATCGAGGAGTGGGCCGGCGGGACCGGGTTTCTCCGCATCGAGGCGAGCCCCTCCCCCGCGGACGGCCCCGCGGTCGCCGTCCTCTTCCCCCTCGAGGGGCCGCCCGGGAGTTTCTCCCGCCCGCTCCTTGCGGGAAGGACGAATCTTCTCTCGGGCCTTCCGGCCGGATCCCATCGCCTCCTCCTCTTCCTCTCGAACGCCCGCCCGCTTTCCGTCGCCCCCTTTGTCGTCGCCGATGGAGAGACCGCCCGTGTCGTCCCCGAGCCGACCCTCCTCGCGGCTGACGGCTGCTCGCTCGCCGGAGGATCGATTCCTGCGTGGATTTTCGATCCATCGAACATCGAGCATTTGAGCAATGACTACACGCTCGTCTGCCGCACGGAGATCTGGAAAGGGCGCGCCGTCACCCAGATGGATCTCTCGGAATTCCCCGGCTATCGGGTACGGAGCGAGGGGGCGTTTCGCGCGGTCGCGGATTGCGCCGACTGGAGCCTCTCCGGTGGGGGGGAAGGGGTCGTCTCGGTCTTCCGGATCTCGCCCGATGGGTGCGAGGCCGGGGCGGTCGCGCCCGACCGTTTCACCTTTCGGGTCGAGGGGGAGCGCCGCGCGGGCACGGTTTCCGTCCGGACCCTCATCGATCCCCAGGTCTTCCTCGTGCCGGTCGTCTGCCCCGGAGATCCTCCGCAAGAGATCGACATCACGCGGAAGGTCTTCTTCGACCGGGAAACCGTCCTCTCGATCGGAAGCGGACGGCACGGCGAGGCGGTCTTTCCCCCGGGCGCGACGCCGGATAACCCCGTGTATTTCTTCACCGAAATCGACCGGATCTTCTAGATGTCATGAATCCCTTGAAACAAGGGATCGGCGCCTGTTTCCTCCTCATGAGCTCCAGTCCGTCAGAACGGTGCTCCTTGCCCGGCCGCCGGGGCGTGGGGCGAGGGGGTGAACCGGCGAGTTCCCGGGCGCGCCGGGGCCTGCCGATCCGGCACCATGCCGTTGGCCCGGCGCGCACGGGGTGTCTGAGCCGGCACCCCCTTGCCCCGGGCCCCGGCCGAGAGAACACCGAACCAGTTTCTGTCGGATTGAGGTTGGGAGGCGACGCAAACAGGTGAAAACAGGCTCCCCCTCGTTTCTACGAAGCGCGGGCGAAACCCAGGAGGCAAATCATGAACAGCTTCTTCTTTGAGGTGCGTACTTCCAGGCGCATCGAAACGATCGACATCACCCGGAAGATCGAGGAGCGGCTCCCGAGGACGGCGGCCGGCATCTGCGTCGTCTACTGTCCCCATACGACCGCGGCGATCGCCGTCAACGAAGGAGCCGATCCGGACGTGAAGACCGACATCGAGGATGCTCTCACCGCCCATTTCCCGAGCACCGGCCGCTACCGGCACGCCGAGGGGAACTCGGACGCGCACATCAAGTCCGTGCTCATCGGGCCCTCGAAGATCGTTCCGGTCGAGAACGGGAAGCTCCTCCTCGGCCGCTGGCAGTCGATCTTCTTCTGCGAGCTCGACGGGCCACGAACCCGCACCGTCCGGGCTTATGTCATCGCCGGATCGAGCGCTACAGATCCTTCTGCAGAGTATCGATGAACTTGAGGGCGGGGGCGCTCGGCTTCCGCCCTTTCTTATGGAGAATGGCGAGCGGGCGGCTCCACCCGGAGCCGCTCAGCGTGACCGCCTCCAGATGCCGGGTCCGCACTTCCTCGCGGATGGTCGAGTTGGGCACGATCGCCACGCCCGACCCGATCTCCACCGCCCGCTTGATCGTCTCCACGTTGTCGAAGCGGTGAACGACCCGAACGGTCACCCCTGCGCTTCGAAGCGCCCGATCGATCACCCGGCCGGTCGGCGTGATCGAGTCGAAAGCGATGAGCGGATGCCCGTCCAGCTTCTTCAGGGGGACGGCGACCCCCTTGGCGAACGGGTGTTCGGGCGGGCTGATCAGAACCAGGCGATCCTCCCGAAACGGAATCTGGGTGATCTGCGCGTGGCGGGAAGGGTACGCCACGATCCCAAGGTCGAACGAGAGGTCGAGGAGCCCCTCGTATACTTCGTTGTTCCTCCGGTAATCGAGCTGCAGGTCGACCGAAGGGAACTCCTTCAGAAACGACTTCAGGAACGGCGGCAGGATGTGGAGCCCAACGGACGGGACCGTCGCGAGTCGGAGGCTTCCAGAGACGACGTGGCGAATCCGGTTCAGCTCGTCCCTCGCCTGAGCGAAGCGGTCGAGGATCTCCCGGCTCGCATCATAGAAGATCTTCCCGGCCTCGGTCGGCCGCATCCGCCCCCGCCCCCGCACCACAAGCTGCTGTCCGAGATCGGCTTCCAGCTGACGGATCCGCTGGGAGACGGCCGATTGGGTGAGGTAGTTCCGGGTCGCGGCCCGCGAGAAGCTCTCCGTCTGGATGAGGTCCACGAAGATCTTCAGGGTTTCCAGCATGCTCGATCCCCCGATTAGAGACGCTTATGGTATGTTGATATGTACTTAACAGCAAGCCGAGGATTCGTCAACACTTCTTCTCGGCCCCGCGCGTTCCTCTGGATCGGCTTCTCGATCTAATCATATGATCTTTGAGGCGATACGCCGATTGGGCGAGCGCGGCGGTCGGCGCGCCGCCCTGCCCGCTCCCCGAGCCCGATTCCGCGCGGTAATTGTATCATGAACAACAATTCATTGGACTTCTTCTCGCTTCTCGGGGAGACTGACGGCGTTGCAACAAGAGCGAGTGTCGGCCATCGGGCCCCTTCCGGTTGGACCAAGAGCTTGCACCTTCGCGCCCGATTGGGGTCCGGCCGACCCTCCTGCCCCGGAGAATCGAGTGCTGGCGTCTCACGTTGACCGTCCCATCCGAACTCGCAGGAATCCCGCCAGCAGGCGGCCCCGTTGTATCCCCGCGGAGGCGCCTTCCTCCTGTCGTTCCTTGGGACTACCCAGTTCGTTTCCCGGAGATGGGAAACGTCTGGGGCAACTGCACCCCGTGTGAGGTGGCCCATGATACAAGTGGAATCAGCGGACCAGTTCCTCAAGCAGGTGTCGGGAAGCGTCGCGGAAGGGGAGAGGATCCGGCTTTGTCTTCAGTGCGGGTCCTGCAGCGGCGTCTGCCCCTTCGGCTTCGCGATGGAGTTTCCCCCGCAGGCGATCATCGCCTCGCTGCGCGCCGGGGAGCTCAAGCCGATGCTCGACACCGACTCCATCTGGCTCTGCGTCTCATGCTATGCGTGCACGAACGTCTGCCCGGCGAAGATACCCCTTACGCCAGGTCTCCTCTCGAGCGTGAAGGCGGAGAAGCTAATGAAGAGCTCCGTGCCGACGGAGCTCCAGGACGCGCTCGTGAACGCGCGCAAGTACGGGAACACGGTCGGCGAATCGCCGAGGAAGCGCGCCGACTGGGCCGCGGACTTCACGGTTGAAGTTCCCATTCTCGCGAAGACGAAGAAGCCGGTCGACGTGCTCTGGTATGTCGGGGACTACCCCTCGTACCACGCTCGCGTGCAGCAGGTGACGCGCGCCACAGCCAAGATCTTCAAGGCGCTCGGTGTGTCGTTCGGCATCCTCGGCCCCGAGGAGCAGAGCGACGGCGACGTCTTCCATCTCGCCGGCGAGCGCGGCCTCTTCGAGCTTCTCGCGTCGAAGAACGCGAAGACCTTCGAGAAGTACGAATTCAAGGAGATCGTGACGACCGATCCGCACGCGTACAACACGTTCAAGCACGAATACCCGAAGCTGGGCTATCGCTTCCCCGTGCGGCATTACGCTCAGTTCCTCCACGCGCACCTCGACCGGCTGAGAAGCCTGATGAAGAACAAGCTCGAGGCGCGCGTCGCCTACCACGATCCCTGCGGTCTCGGGCGCGCGAACGACAACCACATCTACGAGGAACCGCGCGAGATCATCGAGGCGATCCCCGGCGCCGAGCTCGTCGAGATGGGCCACAACCGAACCACCAGCATTTGCTGCGGAGGCGGCGGGGGCGGCATGTGGCTCGACGGCTTCGCGTGGGAGAAGGCGGGGACGCGAACGTCCGAGTGGCGCATCCACGAAGCGGTCGCGGCCGGCGCGCAGATCCTCGCCGTCGCCTGCCCGTACGAGACGCCCCGGTTCGACGACGCGGTCAAGAGCACGAATCACGCGAAGGACATCGCGGTGAAGGACATCGCCGAACTCGTGGCGGACGCCATTCAGGGCTAGGAGATTTCGAACATGAACATCGCCGTTCCGATCAAGTTCGTCCCGGATCTCGTCGAAGAGATGGAAATCGATTCGAGCACGGGCAAGCTCGACAGGACGTTCATGCGGCTCGTTCCGAACGAGCTCGACGAACACGCGCTCGAGCAGGCCCTGATCCTCAAGGAGCGCCACGGCGGAACCGTCGCCGTGATCACTCTCGACACGGGAGACGTGGACGAGGCGCTCTTCACCGCCGTCGCGAAGGGGGCCGATCGCGCGATCAAGATCGCGGGCGAAGGCTACGCGGAGGGCGTGACGAGCCACGCCTACGCGGACCTTCTCGCCGAGGCGCTGAAGAACGGCTCCTACGATCTCATTCTCGCGGGAACGCAGGCGGTGGACGATCTCGACGGCTCCGTCGGCGCTCTTCTCGCCGCGAAACTCGGGATCCCCTACGTCGGCTACACGGTCAAGGTCGTCGCGGAAGGCGGCAAGGTCGTCGCGACGAAGGAGTACCCGGGCGGTCTCCTCGCGGAGATCGAGGTGAACCCGCCCGCGGTGATCGGCATCCAGGCGGCCGAGAAGCCGCCGCGCTACGTCGTGACGTCGCTCGTCATGGACGCGATGAAAAAGGCGAAGATCGATGAGGCCGAAGGAGCCGCAGCGGGACTCGAGGGAGCGGCCGAGATCACCGGGATGCGCCCCCCCGAAGCGGGAAAGGGCGCCGAGATGATCGACGGCGACGCGAACGCGGTGGCGGAGAAGCTCGTCGGAATCCTGAAAGAGAAGGGCATTCTTTAATAGATCAAGGAGACGACCGATGGCTCAAGATGTCTGGGTGAACATAGAGACCCTGCGCGGCGAGGTGACGGAGACATCCTACACCATGCTCGCCGCGGGGAAGGCGATCGCGAAAGGACTGGGCGGAAGCCTTCGCGCGGTTCTCCTCGGCAACAACGTGAAGGGACTCGCGGGGAAGCTCGGCGCCGCGGACAGCGTGACCGTCGTCGATCACCCCGCTCTCGCCGACTTCAATCCCGAAGCGCATCTTCTCGCGCTCGCCGATCTCGCGAAGAAGGGCGCACCCCGCGCGTTTCTCTTCGGGCAGACCGCGTCCGGGACTGATCTTGCTTGCGGCCTCGCCGCGAAGCTCGGGTTTCCGGTGGCGAGTCCCTGCCGAACCTTCAAGGTTGAAGGAGGGGAGATCCTCTTCGAGGCGGTCACGTGCGGCGGCAAGATCATCGCGGAGGGAAAGCTTCCTGGACCGACCGGCGTCGCGATCGTCATGCCCGGCGGTTACAAGCCGGAAGAAGCGATGCAGGGCGGCTCGCCGAAAGTGGACGAGGCTTCGCCGGAGTCCGATCTCGGCGCGGCCCGCACCCGCTTCCGCGCCTACATCGAGCCGGACACGAGCGACGTCGACATCAGCAAGGTGCCGATCCTCGTCTCCGTCGGCCGCGGCATCGGCCAGAAGGAGAACATCGAGGCCGCGAAGGAGCTCGCGGCGGCCCTCGGCGGAGAGGTTTCCTCGTCGCGCCCGATCGTGGACCAGGGATGGCTCCCGACCTCGCGCCTCGTCGGCAAGTCGGGCAAGGCGGTCAAGCCGAAGCTCTACCTCGCGCTCGGCATCAGCGGATCGCCGGAGCACATGGAAGGACTCCCCGGCTGGGAGACGCTCGTCGCGATCAACACCGATCAGAAGGCCCCGATCTACGACGTGGCGACCTACGGGGCCGCGGTCGACGTGCTCGAGCTCGTTCCCAAGCTGACCGAGAAGGTCCGCGCGACGAAGAGCTAAACAAGAGGGTGCCATGACAGAAGGACAAGTGATCGCGAGAATCAACTTCTGGGGGATGCACGGCGCGCTCGACACGCTCGTCCACGCGTTCACCTACGTGATTCTTCCCCTTTGCGCGATCATCTTGCTGGTCCGTTTCTTCCGCCACATTCGTCTCTGGTGGAAGGTGGGCCGGCCGGATCGCCGTTGGGACCGACTCGGAACGCGCGTGGGAAGGCTGATTCAATACGGAGTCGTGCAGACCAAGGTCCTCCGCCAGAGATACCCCGGCGTCATGCACGTCCTGATCGCCTGGAGCTTCTTCGTGTTCTTCCTCGGCACGGTGATCGCGACGATCGACGCGGACGTCCCCATCGTCTTCGGAATGGAATCCGACAACGTCGTGCTCATCGGGGACACGTATCTCCTGTACAAGTTCGTTCTGGACATGTTCACGCTTCTCTTTCTCGTGGGCGTCGGCCTGGCGGCCTTCCGGCGATACGTTCAGAAGCCGGAACGCCTGACGCTCTCCTCTCCTTTCACGTACATGCTCGCGATGATCACGCTGATCGTGATCACCGGACTCCTCACCGAATCGACGAGGCTTGCGGCGATTGCGCGCGAGCCGGAGCTTCAGCCCGGCTGGCATCCCGGCCTCGCGTGGTCGACGCCGATCGGTTGGCTGGTCGCGCAAATCTGGCTCGGCGCCGGGATGGGCGTGCCGGCGATCGAGGCCTTTCATTCGGTTCTCTGGATCGTTCACGCGTGCCTCGTGGGGATCTTCTTCCTTACGTTACCCGTGAGCAAGCTGGTCCACATGCTCACCTCTCCCCTCAACACGTTCTTCTCCAAGCTCGACCGCCCGGTCGGGCAGCTCGCCCCGGCTCTGGTGCAGGAGGGAGGAGCGGCCGGCGCCGGCAAGCTCTCCGACCTCACGTGGAAGCAGCTGATGGACGGCGACGCGTGCACCGAGTGCGGCCGCTGCCAGGACGCGTGCCCGGCGCACTACGCGAAGACGCCGCTCTCGCCGAAGGAGCTGATGATCTCGATTCGAGAAGGGCTTCACGGGAAGAACGGTTTCTCGAAGACGGGGGCCGACGCGCCCGAGTTCGTCGGGCAGGGGGTCGCCGATCCGGTCCTCTGGTCGTGCACGACGTGCGGCTCGTGCGTCGCCGAATGCCCGGTTCTCATCGAGCACGTCGACTCGATCGTCGACATGCGCCGCTATCTCCTCTATAAGCAGCGGGCCGACGCGGAGCTGATGACGGTGCTCGGGAGCTTCCGGCGCTACGGCAACTCGTTCGGCCAGTCGGATCGGAAGCGGGCGGTCTGGACGAAGGACATCGTCCCGAAGGTCAAGGACATCCGCAAGGAACCGGCCGACACGCTCTGGTTCGTCGGCGACTACGCGTCGTACAGCCAGACCCTCATCGAGCCGACCCAGATGACCGCCCGCGTCTTTCGGAGAGCCGGCATCGACTTCGGAATCCTCTACGACGGCGAGCGGAATGCCGGGAACGACGTCCGGCGCATCGGCGAGGAAGGTCTCTTCGAGATGCTCGCCATGAAGAACAAGCAGGTTCTCGAGAAGTGCGAGTTCAAGGAGATCGTAACCACCGATCCTCACACGCTGAACACGCTGAAGAACGAGTACTTCGCGAAAGGAAACGGAAAGCCGGCGCCGATGATCAGGCACTACTCGGAAGTGCTCGACGATGCGCTCCGGTCGGGGAAGCTGAAGGTCTCAAGGAAACTCGGCTACGCGGTGACCTATCACGATCCCTGTTATCTCGGGCGCTACAACGGAATCTACGAGCCCGCGCGGCGTGTGCTCGAGGCGATCGGCTGCCGCATCGTCGAGATGCCGCGGAATCGATCGAGTGGGTTCTGCTGCGGAGCCGGCGGCGGGCGCATTTGGATGAACGAGGAGGTCGTCAAGCAGAGGCCCAGCGAGGATCGCATCCGGGAGGCGCTGGCGCTCGGAAGCGCGGAATGCTTCGTGGTCGCGTGCCCGAAGGACCTGACGATGTATCGGGACGCGGTCAAGACGATAGGAGCGGAGAACAAGCTCCGCGTGAAGGATCTCATCGAGCTGGTCGACGAGGCGACGGCGGAGGCGGAGACGGCCGCGCCTGCGGTCGAGACGGCCGCCGCCGGATCGACGCTCGATAAGGAGGCAGACGCATGAAAGAGAAAGTAGGGGTCTACGTCTGCCATTGCGGCAGCAACATCGCCGGAATCGTCGATGTTGAAGAAGTGGCCAAGTGGGCGGGCGTCAACCTCGAGGACGTCGTCGTCTCGAAGGACTACAAGTTCATGTGCTCGTCACTCGGCCAGGAGCTCATCGAGGAGGACATCAAGAAGGACGGTCTCACGCGCATCGTGGTGGCGGCGTGCTCGCCCCACCTGCACGAAAAGACCTTCCGCCGCGCGGCCGAGACCGCGGGGATGAACCCGTACCTCACGCAGATGGCGAACATCCGCGAGCACATCTCCTGGACGACCAAGGACAAGAAGGCGGCCACGGAGAAGGTGAAGGCGATGGTCGCCGCGGCGGTTGAGCGCGTGAAAGTCCAGGAGCCGCTCGAGCCGAAATTCGTCGACGTGAACCCGAACACGCTCGTGATCGGAGGCGGAATCGCGGGGATCCAGGCGTCGCTCGAGCTCGCCGACGCGGGTTACCACGTCTACTTGGTCGAGCGCGAGCCGAGCATCGGCGGCCACATGGCCCAGTTCGACAAGACGTTCCCGACGCTCGACTGCTCCGCGTGCATCCTCACGCCGAAAATGAGCGATGTGGGGCTCCACGAGAACATCACGCTCATGACTTGGGCGGAGCTCGAGGAGCTCTCCGGTTCGGTCGGCAACTTCAAGGCGAAGATCCGCAAGCGCGCCAAGTACGTCGACGAGGTGCTCTGCACCGGGTGCGGCATCTGCATCGAGAAGTGCCCGCGCAAGGTCGTGGACAACGTGTTCGAGGCGGGCCTCGGGGTGCGCAAGGCGATCTACGTTCCCTTCGCGCAGGCCGTCCCGAAGTACCCGGTCATCGACACCGAGACGTGCATCTACTTCGACACGGGAAAGTGCAAGGCGTGCGAGAAATTCTGCCCGACCGATGCGATCGTTTGGGATCAGAAGGACGAGATCATCGAGGTGGACGTCGGCAACGTGATCATCGCGACCGGCTGGGATCTCTTCGACTGCAAGCGGATCCCGCAGTACGGGTACGGGCGGATCGCGAACGTCTTCACGAACCTCGAGTTCGAACGGATGTGCAACGCCGCCGGACCGACGGCGGGAAAGATCTTCATGCGGGACGGCGTGACGGAGCCGAAGTCGATCGGCATCGTCCACTGCGTCGGCAGCCGCGACAAAAACTACAACGAGTACTGCAGCGCGGTCTGCTGCATGGCCGCACTCAAGTTCGGGCACCTCGTGATGGAGAAGACCGAGGCCGAGGTCTACTCCTTCTACATCGACATGCGCCCGAACCAGAAGGGGTACGAAGAGTTCTACCAGCGCCTTCTAGACGAGGGGATGAACTTCGTGCGCGGCAAGGTCGCCGACATCTCGGACGTGCCGCGCCTCCCGGGCGAGGAAGGGAAGATCGTCGTCCAGGTGCAGGACACGCTCCTCGGTAAGCAGCGCCGAATCCCGCTCGACGTGGTCGTCCTCATGGGCGCCATGGAGCCCCGCTTCGACGCGAAGGATCTCGGCCTCAAGGTCGGGATCTCGTGCAGCATGGCCGGCTGGTTTACGGAGCGCCACCCGAAGCTCGATCCGGTGGCGACGATGACCGACGGCATCTTCATCGCGGGCGCGTGCCAGGGACCGAAGGACATTCCGGCCGCCGTGGCGCAGGGAGCGGCCGCCGCTGCGCGCGTCCAGGGAATGATCGCGAAGGGCAAGGTGATGATCGAGCCGATCGTGGCGACGATCCGCGAGGAGAGTTGCTCCGGCTGCCGGATCTGCAACAACCTCTGCCCGTACAACGCCATCGAGTACCTCGCGGAGAAGGAAGTGAGCCGCGTCCTCCACGAGCTGTGCAAGGGCTGCGGGACGTGCGTCGCCGCCTGCCCGGCCCAGGCGATCACGGGGGCCCACTTCAGTAACGAGCAGATCTTCGCCGAGCTTAAGGGGATCCTCTACGACGCGATGGGCGAAACGGAGCGGGCGGCCGAGCCCGCCGTGAAGTAGCGGGAGGAAGACGCCGATGAGTGATGGAACCTTCGAACCCAAGATTGTCGGATTCCTGTGCAACTGGTGCTCCTACCGCGCCGCGGATCTTGCCGGTTCTTCGCGCGTGAAATACCCGCCGAACGTCCGGATCATCCGCGTGATGTGCAGCGGACGGGTGGACCCGACCTTCGCCCTGAAAGCGTTCGAGCTCGGGGCGGACGGGGTTCTCCTGGCCGGCTGCCATCCGGGCGAGTGCCACTATCTGGAGCAGAACTACAAGGCGATGCGGCGCTTCTCGATGCTGAAGCACACGCTGCGCGCTATGAAGCTCGAAGAGGAACGTTTCCAACTCCTCTGGGCCTCCGCCGCAGAAGGGAATCGTTTCGCCGAGCACGTCGCCAAGATGACCGAAGAGGTCCGGAAGCTCGGGCCCTTGAGCTGGCGCCGGAACTGGATTGAGAAGGGCCTCGACGACAAGGAGATCGAGAAGTTCTTGAAGGAACACGAGGAAGCGATGGAGGTGCCGGCAAGATGAGCGACAAGGGTAAGCTGGCGCTGTACTGGGCCGCGTCTTGCGGCGGCTGCGAGATCGCGGTGCTCGCCGTCAACGAGAAGATTCTCGACGTGGCGAACGCCTTCGACATCGTCTTTTGGCCGTGTGTCATGGACGGGAAGGTGCGGGACATCGAGAAGATGCCCGACAAGAGCATCGATCTCTGCCTCTTCAACGGAGGCATCCGGAACAGCGAGCAGGAGTACATGGCGCGCCTTCTCCGGAGGAAAGCGAAGGTCTTGGTCGCGTTCGGATCGTGCGCGCACGAGGGGTGCATTCCGGGTCTCGCCAACATGAACTCGCGGGACGAGATTCTCCAGTTCGTCTACAAGGATTCCCCCTCCGCGGACAACCCGAAGGGAGTGCTCCCCGAGGTCGAGACGAAGGTTCCCGAGGGCACGCTTCACCTGCCGTTCTTCTACGACACGCTGAAGACGCTCGGACAGACCGTGGATGTCGATTACTATCTTCCCGGCTGCCCGCCGGAACCGGAGCGGATTTGGGACGCGATCGTCGCGATTCTATCCGGGAAACTCCCGCCGCCCGGCTCGGTGATCGGCGCCGAGACGACCGTTTGCGACGACTGCCCGCGCAAGCGCGAAGAAAAGAAGATCAAGGAGTTCAAGCGCACCTGGCAGATCATCCCGGACACGGAAAAGTGCCTCCTCGAGCAGGGGATCGTCTGTTGCGGGATCGCGACGCGCGCCGGCTGCGGCGCCCTCTGCCCGCAGGTCGGCTCTCCGTGCATCGGCTGCTACGGGCCGAACGCCGGTGTGGAGGACTTCGGCGCCCGCATGATGACCGCGATCGCTTCCGTGATCGACTCCGAGGATCCGGAGGAGATCGATCGGATCATCCAAGAGGGCATTCCCGACCCTGTCGGCACGTTCTACCGGTTCTCTCTCGCGCACAGCTCGCTCCGCCGCTCGAATCGGGCGGGAAACGGGAAACCGGCGGCCAAGGAAGAAGAAGCGGAGGTGAGCGGACGATGAAACGCATCTCGATTGATCCCATCACCCGCCTCGAGGGACACGGGAAGATCGACATCTTTTTGACCCCGGAGGGAGAGGTCGCGAACGCGTATGTTCAGGTGCCGGAGCTGCGCGGCTTCGAGACGTTCTGCGTCGGACGACCGGCCGAGGACATGCCGAACCTGACGAACCGCATCTGCGGCGTCTGCCCCGAGGCGCATCACATGGCGGCGACGAAGGCGCTCGACGCGCTCTTTCACGTCGATCCGCCGCCCACCGCGAAGAAGCTGCGGGAGCTCTTCTACAGCATCTTCTACGCGACGGACCACACGACCCACTTCTACGCGCTCGCGGGGCCCGACTTCGTAATGGGCCCCGACGCGCCGAAGGAGGTCCGCAACATCCTAGGGGTCGTCGGCAAGGTCGGGATGGAGATCGCGGGGAAGGTCCTCAAGATGCGGCGCGACGGCCATCATCTCATCAAGATGATGGGCGGGCGCCCCGTGCATCCGAACTGGGGGCTCCCCGGAGGCGTGAGCCGCGGCATCAACGAGGAGCAGCGAGCGGAGATCGAGAAGCTCGGGCGCGATGCGGTCGAGTTCGCGAAGTTCTCGCTTAAGCTCTTCGGCGATATCGTGCTCAAGAACTCGGACTACGTGAAGATCGTGACGGGGGACATCTATCTCCACAAGACCTACAACATGGGCACGGTCGACGCGAATAACCACGTCAACTTCTACGACGGGAAGATCCGCGTGGTCGGTCCGGACGGCAGAGAGCACGCCAAGTACGACGCGAAGGACTACCGCGAGTACATCGCCGAACGCACCGAGCCTTGGTCATACCTCAAGTTCCCGTACCTCAAGAAAGTCGGATGGAAGGGTTTCACGGACGGCGTCGATTCGGGCGTCTACAAGGCGACCCCACTATCGCGCTTGAACGCCGCGGACGGCATGGCGACGCCGCTCGCGCAGGCCGAGTACGAGAGAATGTACGACACGCTCGGCGGGAAGCCGGTGAACCACACGCTCGCGACCCATTGGGCGCGTCTGGTAGAGCTTCTCTACGCGACGGAGCGCTGGGTGGGGCTCGCGACCGACCCGGAAATCACGGGGAAGGAGTTCCGCGTCCTGCCGACCGAGACGCCGACCGAGGGCGTGGGGAGCGTCGAGGCGCCGCGTGGAACTCTCACCCACCATTTCTGGACCGACGAGAGGGGAATTCTCACGAAAGTGAACCTGGTCGTCGGAACGACGAACAACAACGCGCCGATCAACATGTCGGTCAAGAGAGCGGCGCAAAGCTTGATCCAAAAAGGAAAGCCGGTGAACGAAGGTCTTCTCAACATGGTCGAGATGGCCTTCCGCGCGTACGATCCGTGCTTCGGGTGCGCGACGCACACCCTGCCGGGCCATATGCCGCTCGAGGTGATCCTCCGCGGTCCGGACGGCGAGGTGATCGAGCGGCTCGCGCAGAACATGGACTGAGGGCGGACGTCGAACATGCGAACGCTCGTGCTCGGGCTCGGGAACCCAATCCTGCGGGATGACGGGGTCGGGATCCGCGTCGCGGAGAGGCTTCGGCCTCTCCTCGCGGACCGGCCGGACGTTATCGTGGAGGAGGATTACTGGGGAGGGCTTCGCCTGATGGAGCACATGATCGGTTACGATCGCGCGATCGTAATCGACGCGACGGCTCCGGGGGACGAGCCGGGTCGGATTCGTCTTCTCGCGCCCGACTCGATCCCCACGCAGCGGAGTGCCTCGGCCCACGACGTCAACTTGCCCACGGCTCTCGAGCTCGGGCGAATGGCGGGCGCGCATCTTCCGCCCGCCGAGGAGATTGTTCTCGTCGGGATCGAAGCCGCCGATGTCTTGAACTTCGGAGAAGTCTTTACCCCCGAAGTGGAGGCCGCCGTGCCGCGCGCGACGGCGGCGGTGCTCGCCCTCCTGGACGGGAAGAGAGAAGGAACATGATTTCCACCGAGAAGTTGCGCTACTACTCCTACTTCGCCGGAGTGGACAACGAATCGCTCAAGGCGGTCGCCGAGATCGCCGACGAGAAGACGCTCCACGCGGTCACGGTCCTCTTCAAGGAAGGGGATCCCGCGGACGCGCTCTACATCGTGACGAGCGGACAGGTCGACGTCAGCCTCCAGCTCGGAAGCGGACGCGAGGTCGTCGTGGACCAGCTCGTTCCCGGGGATCTTCTCGGGTACTCGGTCTTCGTCGAGCCGCACCGGATGCGCGCCAAGGCGATGGCTCGCAAGGAGAGCACGGTGATCGCGATCGACGCGGAGAAGATCCGAGCGCTCTGCGAGAAGGACACGAAGCTCGGCTTCCTGCTGGTGAAGCAGGTGGCGGCGGCGCTCGCGCACCGCTTGAGCGGAGCGGTTACGCAGATCGCCGCGGCGGAATAAGGATTCGGATTCCGATCGGCATCCAAGTCGGAAGCCCGAAGGAGGAGCCCCGGAAGCGGGGCTCCTTCGCTTTCGGCGCGGGGCCTACTTCGGACCCGCCCCGCGTTCCTGAATCTCTCTCGCCTTCTTCGGATCGCGCACGAGGTCGCTGTGGCAGGGAGGCTTCTCGCCGCGCGACGCGCCTCCGACGGCGGGCGAAGAAGCTTCGCCCGGAAGAGGCTCTCCGTGCTCTTCGAGAATCCCTCTCTGCTCGGGTGTCAGGGCCGGGGATTCCTTCGGCCCGCCTGGGTCGTATCCTTCCGCCTTCCCCGACGCGAACTCCTCGATCTCCCGGCTGATCCGCACCGCGCACCAATCGTGCCCGCACATCGCGCAGAAGTCGGTGTCGATCGAGAGATCCTCGTCGTGAAAGGCCCGAGCGGTGTCGGGATCGAAGGCAAGCGCGATGTGTCTCTCCCAGTTCAGCGCCGCGCGCGCCTTGGAGATCTCGTCGTCCCGGTCGCGCGTTCCCGGAATCCCGAGCGCGATGTCCGCGGCGTGCGCCGCGATCTTGTAGGCGATGCAGCCTTCCTTCACGTCGCGTTTCTTCGGAAGGCCGAGATGCTCCTTCGGCGTAACGTAGCAAAGAAACGCCGCGCCGTGATACGCGGCCGCCGTCGCGCCGATCGCGCTCGTGATGTGGTCGTAGCCGGGAAAGACGTCGGTCACGAGGGGCCCGAGAACATAGAACGGCGCGCCGTGACAGAGAGCGCGCTCGATCTTCATGTTGTACTCGATCTGGTCGAGAGGAATGTGCCCCGGTCCCTCCACCATCGTTTGCACGCCCTTCGCCCACGCCCTCTCGACCAGTTCTCCCAGAACGTAGAGTTCGCGAAGCTGCGCCTCGTCGGTCGCGTCGGCGAGGGAGCCCGGCCGGAGCCCGTCCCCGAGCGAGAAGCTCACGTCATGCGCGCGCGCGATGTCGCAGATCTCGTCGAAGAGATCATAGAAGGGGTTTTGGCGCCCGTGATGAATCATCCACTTCGCGAGGAGCGAGCCTCCCCGCGAGACGATCCCGCTCACCCGGCCGCGCACGTAGGGGAGATGCTCGCGGAGAAGGCCGGCGTGGATCGTGATGAAATCGACTCCCTGCATCGCCTGATGCTCGATCGTGCGGAGGATGTCGGCGTGCGAGAGATCCTCGATCGCGCGCCCGACGATCATCGAGTAGACCGGAACCGTCCCCACGGGAACCGGCGCGCTCCGGATGATCGCCTCGCGCGTCGCGTCGAGGTCCCCGCCGGTCGAGAGGTCCATCACGGTATCCGCGCCCCATCGGACCGCCCAGCGCATCTTCTCGACCTCTTCGTCCGCGGAGCTTTTCACCGGAGACGCGCCGAGGTTCGCATTGATCTTCGTCGTCGCCGCCCGCCCGATCGCGATCGGATCGAGTCCGCATCGAAGATGCGCGCGGTTCGCCGGGATGATCATGCGCCCCGCAACGATCTCGCCCCGCACGTCCTCGGGGGCGAGGTGCGGCTCGCGCTCCGCGGCGCGCTTCATCTCAGGCGTGATCGTGCCGAGGCGGGCGCGCTCGAGCTGCGTCACAGCGTTCTTCTCGCCGCGCGGAGCCGGGTTGAAGTCCCACGCGGTCTTCTCAGACGGCGCCGGCATTCCGGGCGTGTCGGGCGAGGAGAAAGCGAGAGGCGTTCCGACCCCGGGCGGAAGCGCGAAGCTCCCGGGCGCCGTCCCCTCGCGTTTGCTCGACGGGTTCGCCCCGCCGCGAAGAGGCGGTTCATACATAAAGGGCATCCGTCTCCCTTGCGGGTCTTTGGGTTCGCGATGAGACATGGGATCGATCTCCTTGGCAGGCCGAGTGCCGCGTTCCCTACGCCGGTACGAACCGGATCAGGTTCCACGAGTGCTTCTCAGCGTCCCGGCCATCCAGCCGCGATCGGACGGCCGATCGAGCCAGGACGCGCCCCGAGCGTGCGTTTTCATTGTAGCATGGCTCCGGACGAGAGGCGAGCCGCGGCGCCGCGGGCTCTGGGCGGGCCGGGGTGAGAAGACGCGGCTACGGCGCGCGGTCCGCGGGCGAGCATTCCGCGGCGGCCGAAGGAGATCCGGAGCGGCGCGCCGCCATTCTCGCGGCGCCCCGCATGCTTCGCACGAGGTGAAGGCCGAGAGAGACCCCGACATGCTCCTCTTCGTCGATCACGACGTCCGCGCCCGCGATCTCGAGAGCGGCGTGGTACCTGTGGTAGCGCGCGCGGGCGACGATCAGCGCGCGGTCGTTTCGAGAACGCACGGCCTGAACGATCTTCTCGGCCGTTAACGGGTCGGGTACCGTGACCGCGATCGCGCAGGCGGAGGCGACGCGGAGAGAATCCAGAACCTCCACCTGCGTCGCGTCCCCGACGCGCGCCTCGAACCCGTCCTCTTGCGCCTTCCGCGCGAGCTGCGTGTTGAGATCGAGAACCAACACGCGAACGCCGTACTTCTTGAGCGCCTCGCCGACCGCCTCTCCCGCCGGGCCGTAGCCGACGAGGATCACGAGGCCGGACGAATCCGCAAGACCCGACTCGGCGGGAGGCGCGTCCGAGCGCGCGAGACCGACCCGCCGCAACGCTCCGAGAACGAACGACGCGGCCGGACGTGCGCCCGCGACCAGATAGGGGGTCAGGAAGAGCGTCGCCATCATCGTCGCGGCCATCATCTTGAAGAGATCGTCCGTGAGAACGGTCCCCCGTGCGGGACCGGCGATGACGAAAGAGAACTCGCCGATCTGCGCGAGACACACTCCCGCGGCGATCGACTGAAAGTGCGTTTGGCGAAGTGCGCGAAGCACGCCCCACACGATCGCTGCCTTCCCGACGACGACCGCCGCGACGACCCACGCGATCAGACGAACATGGCTCACCATCCATCCCGGATCGGAGAGCATTCCCACCGACCCGAAGAAGAGCGCGACGAGGAGGACACGGAGCACGGCGAGATCCGCGCGGACCTGGGCGGCATAGGGGGACTCCGCGAGGAGAAGGCCCGCGACGAACGCACCGAGCGCCGGGGAGAGCCCCATCTCGTGGGCCATCCAGATCGACGCGAGCGCGGCGACCATCGCGAAGAGAACCGGAAGCTCGCGATTTCGAATCCGGGCGGTTGCGATGAGAACGCGGGGAGCGAGAATGTTGAAGAGAAGGTAGAGAAGAGTCATCGCCGCGAGAAGCATGAGGCCCGAGCGGCCGAGAGCGGGCAAGATCCCGCCGTGAGACGAATCCGTGAGAACGCCGGAGAGAAGGACGAGCGGGATCACGGCGAGGTCTTGCAGGAGAAGGATTCCGAGCGCGTGGCGACCGTGCACGCTGTCGACCTCGGCGCGGGTCATGAGCATGCGCAGCACGCCGGCGGTGCTGCTCAAGGCGAGCGCGCCGCCGAGGACGATCGCTCCGCGAGGCGAGACCCCGAGAGCCGACGCGGCGGCTGCGGCGAGAAGGCCGGTCGCGACGACTTGAAGCGTTCCCCCGCCCAGCGCGATCGGTCCCATTTCGCGGAGGCGCTTCCACGAGAACTCGAGGCCGACCGAGAAGAGGAGGAGCGCGACCCCGACCTCCGCGAGCCCGGTGATCTCCTCGCCGGTCGCCGCGATGTCGAGCCCGTTCGGCCCGAGGAGCGCCCCGGCCAGCAGGTATCCGAGGAGCGCGCTCTGGCGCAACCGCTCGCACAGGGCCCCGAGCGCGAGGGCGGCCGCGAGGAGAGCTCCCACATCGAACAGAATCGCCCAGAAGTCCATCGAGAGGAGTATGCCGATTGAAGGGAGCGGCGGCTAGCCAGGATTTAGCGGCAATCCGTCAGAAGTGTGCTTCTTGCGCGGCCGCCGGGGCGCGGGGCGAGGGGGTGAACCGGTGAGTTCCCGAGCGCGCCGGGCCTTGCCGAGCCGGCACCGTGTCGTGGGCCCGGCGCGCTCGGGGTGTCTCTTCCGGCACCCCCTCGCCCCGGGCCCCGGCCGAGAAACACAGGTTGGGCTTCTGTCGAATTGAGATGATGCCCGGGAAGCGCGCGTCATCGAACGATCATCGCGCGTCGCGTGAGGTTCCCGCGCGGCGACTCGAGGCGCACGAGATAGAGGCCGAGGCCCGCGCGCCGGCCCGCGTCGTTCCGGCCGTCCCACGCGTGCGTGTGGAAACCGGGCGCGTGAAGACCCGAGACGATCGTCCGCACGAGACGCCCGTTCGGATCGAACACGCGAAGCGCGACCGGCGAGGAAGAGGGGATCTCGAAAGCAAGGAGGCACTCCTCGGAGAACGGGTTCGGCCGGATCGGGAAGAAGGCGAAGCGGCGGCTTCCGGGACCGCCGAGCCGGTACCATTCCACCCGCGCGATCGGAAAGCGCTCCGACCCGGACGGCGCCGCGCCCCCCCAGACGAGATCGAGCGAGGGCTCGCCCCCCTCTCCCCACGAGAGCGAGACGAGATCGTACCTCTTTCCGCCGTCCAAAACGCGCGGCTCCCCCTCCTTGAAGGCGAAGACGACGACGAGATTTATTCCATCCTGAACGATCGCCGTGTGAAGCAACGGATCGAGGGGCCTCGCGCGGATCGCCGGAGCGCCCGCGCCCTCCGGAAGGCGCAGCCGAAACGCGCCCGCACGCACGCTCCCGGTCCCCTCGAGCGAAACGACGAACGAATCGGGAGAGGCCCCGATCCAGAGAACCCCCTCGGCTCCCGGGATTTCCTCCGCCGCCGGACGCTCGAGAAGGAGGTTCGTCCCGAGGAGAGACGGAAGGATCCCGAGGTCCGCCGGGCCGACCGCGCGGTCGCGATCAACATCCGCGAGACCAAGGCGAACGACCGGCGCCCAGAGAGGGAGGACGTCGAGAAGATGATCGACGAGCGCCGCGGCGTCCCTCTCGTCGAGGTTTCCGTTTCCGTTGCAGTCGCCGAGAGGATACTGCTTCACGAAGAGGCCCACGCTCACGGTGTCCGCCGGACGGGAGGCGAGGTCCGTCCAAAGAAAGAGGCGCCCGTCGAACTCGCCGGAGGGGAGCTCGTTCGCGAGAACGCCTACCCAGAGCGTCTCGCTTTCTCCGGCGCCGAGATCCCCTTCGTCCGGGATCACGCGGATCCACGGATCGGACGGGGTGATCGACCACTCGAAGCCCATCTCCCCCTCGTTCCGGATGATCACCTCATCCGGCTCCGGATCCGGAGGGCTTCCCCCCGCGGGGCCGCCAAGGGGGTCGTGGCCGAACGAGACGGTTCGGCGGGAGAGGTCGAACGCGCCGATCGCTTCACGTGTGAAGCGACGAGGAAGGGAGAAGTCGCCCTCGCCGCACTCGGCGAAAGAAGAGACGCGCCATTCGTAACCGCCGGGAGGCAAGCGGTCGATCCGCAAGGAATCCGCGTCCCTCGCGAGAAGCGTGTCGGCGATCGGGTTCGGCGGATCCCCGGAAGACCACGCTCGGAAACGGCTTCCGGTCGCGCCGTCCGGCGGATACCAGAGAAAGACGATCGGCGCGCCGCCCGCAACGGAAGCCCCGTCGGGCGGCCAGAAGAGAACGGGCGGAGGCGGCGGGGCGAGCCGGGTTCCCGCGACGCGCCCGCTCGAGGAGACGGCGCACAGTCCGACCGCGCGCACCTCATAGAGATGCGTCCCCGGCGCGGGACGGTCCGCGAAGCGCTCCGTGTTGGCGGGGAGAAGCGCGATGCTCTCCTCGTTCCGGAGAACCTCGAACGCGGTCTCGTCGTCCGAATCGTCGCGCCACGAAAGAACGAGGCTGTCGCAGCGCTCCTCCGTCGCGCGAAGATCCGCCGGCGGGCGCGGGGAGCCGGGAAGGACCGTCCCGGCCGCGGGCGCGCTCCTCGAGCGTCCGCATCGGTTCACCGTCTCGATCTCGTACGCGTGGGTTCCGGAGAAGACGCGGTCCGTGTAGCTCGATTCTCCCGGCTTCAGCGCGGCGAGGAACGCCCCATCCCTGAACACATAAAGCGAATCGACGAGCGCGTCCCCTTTCCAATCGAGACGGACAACGACGCAGGATGTGTCGCTCGCCGTAAGGTTCGCGGCCGGAAGAGGAGGGCCGGCGGCCAAACCGATCGCCTCGACCGGCGCCGAGAAGCCGCACCGGTTCTCCGCCACCACGCCGTACCGATGCGTCCCCTCGGCGCTGTCCGCATAGGATCGCTCCTCGGCGGAGAGAATCGCGAGAAGCGCGCCGTCCCGATCGACCCGGTAACGCTCCGCCCGCGCCGCGCCGTCCCAGGAGAGACGAACGACGGAGCAGAGACCCCGGCTCGCCGTGAGTCCCTCGACCGGATCGGGGGCGGGCCGAAGAACAGCGCCCGTGTCCGCGATCGCATCCGACCATCCGCACGCGTTCCTCGCGGCGACGGAGTAGACGTGCGTCCCCGTCGCTCCCGAATCCGCGTGGAACGAGAGCCCGGCATCGAGCGTCGCGAGGATCTCGCCGTCCCGGAAGAGACGGACGCTGTCCGCCCCCGCAGGAGCTTCCCACCTCAAGAAAACCGCGCCGCAGAGCGTGTCGCTCGCGGAGAAGGCGACCGGCGAGCCCGGGTTCGGAGGAAGCGCGCTTCCGGACGCGAAGACGGAATCCGAGGCTCCGCACCGGTTCCTCGCGAGGAGCGCGTAGCGATGAACGCCGGCCGAGACGGTATCGACCTGGAATCGGGCGGTCGCCGGAAGGACCGCGATGCGCGCGCCGTCCCGATGCACTTCGTACGATTCCGCTCGATCCGACTCCTCCCACTCGAGACGAACGGCGGAGCAGAGCCCGTCGCTCGCGGCGAATCCGGACGGAGCTTCAGGGGGGGGCGGGAGGACCGAGCCGACCGCGCGCTCTTCGTTCGACCATCCGCACTTGTTCCACGCGCGGATGCCGTAGACGGAGCTGCCCGAGGGGATCGTGTCGAAGAAGACGGTCGCCGACGAGGGGAGCATTGCGAGCGTCTCTCCGTCCCGCGTGAGGGAATAACCGGCCGCGCCGATCGACGCGGGCCACGCGAGGCGGACGATCGAGCAGGAAGTGTCGCTCGCCGTGAACGGGCGCGGCCGGTCCGGCGCGCGAAGAACCGATCCCGAGTCGGTCGAGGCCCCCGACCATCCGCAGCTGTCCCCCGCGGCGACCGCATACGCGTGCGTTCCGGGAGGCGGCGAGTCTTCATAGAAGAGAACATCGGCGGGAAGCGAGACGAGAAGATCGCCGTTCCGGAAGAGCCGGTACGCCGCCGCTCCGGGCGATGCAATCCAGTCGACGCGCACGATCGAGCAGGAGGTGTCGCTCGCCGCGATCGCGGCCGGAGGATCGGGAGGCGGCGTCGCGGCACCGATCGCGGAAGCCGGCGCCGACCATCCGCACGAGTTCCCTGCCTGCACTTCGTAACGATGCTCGCCGCGCGAGGGACGGTCGTCGTAGGTCGTCCGCGGCGAGGAAACGACCGCGATCGGCCCGCCGTCGCGCAACACCCGATAATGTGCCGCGCCCGACGACGGATCCCACGAAAGCCGGACGATCGCGCAAAGCCCCTCGCTCGCGGTGAGGTTCTCGGGTTTCGCGGGCAGCCTCTCGGGAGAGCCGATCGCCTGCGCCGAAAGCGCCGATTCCCCGCACCCGTTGTAGGCGAGCACGCGATACGCGCTCGGCCTCGAGGGCGCCCCCGCGTCTTCGTACGAAGTCGCGTTCGCCGCCGCTTCTGCGATCTTCGTCCCGTCGCGGAAGATCCGGTATCCCGACTCGCCCGCGACATCGTTCCACTCGACCCGCACGCGCCCGCAGAGGTTCGACGAGGCCCGCACGCCGAAGGGAGCAGCCGGAGGATCGCACGCATATCGCGCGATCCGGGACGCCGGAACGCGGCCCGCCTCCTGGAACGACCCGCCCGCGACGAGCCCGCCGCGAAACACGGCGAGCGCGCGCACCCTTCCGTCCGGTCCGAGATGAAACGCCTCCCACGAGGGGGAACGGAAGCGAGCGATATTCTTCGTCGGGATGCCGTCCGCGCGGTCGAAGAGACCTCCCGCCGCGGGCGCGCCGTCGAACGAAGCGAAGCAATGAACCGTCCCGCTTGTTCCGCCCCCGAGAGCGCCCCACGCGGAGCCGTTCCAAACGGCGACTCGGCTCGCCGGCGATCCTCCCGCGAGGGCGAAATCGCCGCCGGCAAGAAGAAGACCGCCTTCAACGAGAAGAGCGCGAACCGTTCCGTCGGTTCCCGCGCCGAGAGAGGACCACGAAGAGCTGTTCCATCGCGCGACGTTCGGGGCGGGCGCGCTTCCTGCTGACATAAACGATCCACCTGCGAAGAGATCCCCCCCGAGAACCGCGAGCGCATGGACAGGCCCGTCGGTTCCGGCGCCGAGAGCGCTCCACGCGCTTCCGTCCCAGACCGCGAGGTTGGACGCGGGAACACTTCCCGCGGAGGCGAAGGAGCCGGCGGCGACGAGCCGGCCGTCGTACACCGCGAGCGCCCGAACCGGTCCGTCCGTGCCGCCTCCGAGCGGCGCCCACGACGATCCGTTCCAGCGCGCGATCCGGCTCGCGGCGGCGCCCCCCGCCTCGGTGAAATCGCCTCCCGCGACGAGCGCGCCGTTCCAAATCGCGAGCGCCTCGACCGGACCGTTCAGACCCGCGCCGAGCGCGCTCCAGGATTGCCCGTCCCACCGCGCGACGCGGTTCGCCGCCGCGCCCCCCGCCTCGGTGAAATCGCCGCCGGCGATGAGCGCGTCGCCGAAAACGACGAGCGCTCGCGCGTCGCCATTCAGTCCGGATCCGAGCGGATGCCAGGCGGGGATCCCCACGGGCGTTCCGCCGCCGGGGGGAACCAGCGTCTCGTCCGCGCGCGCGCCGCCGATCGCGACGAGCAGAACAAAGAAGACGAGAAGAACCGAGGGGGCGGCGCCGTGCGGCGCGGCGCGGAAGATCCGCCGATCGCCGGCGGCGTCGACTCTCGCGGAAATCGGAAGAAGCACGGCCCACCTCCTCCGCTCCGGGCGCGCGGCGCCTCGCCCGGAGGGATGCGGAACCCCGGGGACACCGCCCGCGCGATGATCCGGACGGCTCCCCGTTCGACGCCGCCATTCTATCGAAAGCCGCGCGCGCTCACAAGCCGGGCTGGAATTCGGTACATGATACCCTAATTCTGAATACCCTGTTTCGAAATTCGGTAAATTTGAATTCGGTACCTGATACCCTGTTTCCGAGCGGCGACTCGACAGATGGCAGGACTCTCCACAAACAAGGTATCAAATAGGGTATCAGGTACCGAACTAACGCGGGTGGGCGTACTCCGGGTGATCGATGGTTCGGATCCGCTCGACGTACTCCGCGTCGGAGACCTCGTTTCTCCAGATTCCGGCCGCCCGCGCTGCCGCATAGCCCGCCGTGAAGAGAAGGACGACCGCGAAGGCGAACGACAAGACGCCGATCCGCCGCCGCTTCGCGCCCAGCGCGAGGGCCGGCTCGACCGGACACGCCGCCACGCAGTCGAGACACCCCGTGCACTCGACGCTCAACGTCTCCTTCTTGGACGAGACGGGAAGCCTCGCCATGCAGACCCGGTCGCAGATGCCGCATCCGGTGCACGCCTCGTCGTTCCGGCGGATCCGCACAGGAGATCGCCACGAGAAGAAACCGAGAAGCGCGCCGTACGGGCAGAGAAAGCGGCACCACGCCCCCTGAACGAAGACCGAGGCGACGGCGAGAACCGCGAGCAGCGCCGCCGCGGTCGTTCCGAGCCTCGCGAAGAAGAGGTACATCTTCACGTCGGAAACGCGGTTGTAGGGCGACTCGATGAAGCCGCGAAGCTCCGCGGCGCTCATGCCGCAGATCGCCCAAAGGAAGAACGCGAGAAGGAGATACTTGAGACTTCGAAGTCCGATGTCGACCGGACGCGGCGGCCGGAAGTTCCTTCGAAAGAGCTTCTGTCCGACGCGGGCGAGCGATTCCGAGAGGAGCCCGACCGGACAGATCCACGAGCAGAACGCCTTGCGAAGAAAAAGCGCCGTCGCGATGAAGATGACGAAGAGAACCGTCGCCGCGGGGTGGACCCTGTTCAGCGTCCCCTGATGGATCCAGTCGAGAAGCCCCATGAGCCCGCTGATCGGGAGAAAGCCCTCCACCCCCGGAGGGCGAACGGGAAGAGGCGTTCGACCCTCGCGGGCGGCATCGAGGAAGAAGGCGAACTGCACGCCGAGGAAGACGCAAAGGAGAGCGAACGCGGTCTGCACGACGAGCCGCGCGCGAAACGACAGGTACGGCTTGACCCCCGCCGTTCCGCGAAGCCACGACGCGGCCTTCGCCGCCCGCTCGGCTGCGAACCTTGAGACGTGAATCACGCGCGAACCTCCTCGGGGGGATTCTCCGGGCCCGGGTGGAGCAGCCGAAGCGCGTTGAACACGACGAGAAGCGAGACCCCCATGTCGGCGCCGATCGCGCCCCACAGCGAGGGGTGCCCCGCGAACGTGAGCGCGACGAACGCCCCCTTCACGGCGATCGACGCGGCCACGTTCTGTTTAATAATGGAGAGCATTCGTCGCGCGTGCCGCACGAGCCAGGGGAGCCGGAGAAGGTCGTCGCTCATGAGCGCGACATCCGCCGTCTCGATCGCGGCGTCCGATCCGGCGGCGCCCATCGCGATCCCGACGCTCGCGCGCGCCATCGCGGGGGCGTCGTTGACGCCGTCCCCGAGCATCCCGACCGTTTCGTGCGCGCGCGAGAGATCTTCCACCGCGCGCACCTTGTCCTCGGGGAGAAGCTCCGCGCGCACCTCGTCGACGCCTGTCTTGCGGCCGACCGCGTCGGCCGTGCCGCGGTTGTCTCCGGTCAGCATGACGATCGGGCGGATCCCCGCCGCGCGGAGCGCGTCAATCGCGCGGCGCGCATCCGGACGCACGGCATCCGCGAGCGCGATGAACCCGCAAACGTGATCGTCCGTGCCGGCGACGACCACGCTCGATCCGCCCGCGCTGAGCGACGTGATCCGCTCCCGCACCTCGTCGTCCTCGTGTCCCCTCTCCTCGAGATAGCGATGCGATCCGACCCAGACGGGGCGCCCTCTGAGAACGGCGCCCGCTCCCTTGCCGCGCACCGCGCGATACTCCTCGGCCGGCTCCGGACGGATTCCGAGCGACGCGGCGTGACGGACGATCGCGCGGGCGAGAGGGTGCTCCGAACGCGCCTCGATTGCGGCGACGATCGCGACGAGCTCGCTCTCGGTATGCCCCCTCGCCGGAACGACCGCGCACACGGACGGGCGCCCTTCGGTCAGCGTGCCGGTCTTGTCGATCGCGAGGGCGCGAAGACGCGCGACCGCCTCCAGGAAGCGCCCGCCCTTCACGAGAACGCCGCGCCGCGCGGACGCCGCGAGCGCCGCGACGACGCTCACCGGCGTCGAGATCACGAGCGCGCACGGACACGCGATGACGAGAAGCACGAGCGCTTGATAGACCGACCGGGACCACGCGCCGCCGAAGAGGAGCGGCGGAAGCGCCGCGACGAGAAGAGCGAGGCCGATCATGACCGGCGTGTAGATGCGCGCGAACTTCTCGACCCACTGCTCGCTCGGCGCGCGCCGCGACCTCGCCTCCTCCACCATTCGGATGATGCGCGCGACGGTCGTGTCCTTCGCCTCTTTCGTGGATCGGATCTCGACGGCGCCCTCGCCGTTGATCGTTCCGGCGAACACCTCGTCTCCTTCTTCTTTGTTCACGGGGAGCGATTCTCCCGTGATCGGAGCTTGGTTCACCGATGTCGATCCGCGGACGAGAACGCCGTCGACGGGAATCCTTCCGCCCGGCCGCACGAGCACCGTCGCGCCGGGAGGAATCGCCTCGACCGGTTTCTCCTCGGTGCGTCCCGTATCCGGATCGAGCACCGTCGCGACGGCGGGGGAGACGTCGAGCAGAGAGCGGATCGCGCGGCGCGCCCGCTCGACGCTCCACGACTCGAGAAGAAGCGCGAGCGAGAAGAGAAAGACGACCGCCGCCGCCTCGAACCACTCCCCGATCGCCATCGCGCCGGCCGCTGCGATTGTCATGAGGAGGTTCATGTCGGGCCTCGCCCGCCGCGCCGCGCGAAAGGCTTTCGGCGCGATGAACCACGCGCCCGCGATCGCGGAGGCGAGATAGAGGAGGGTCGCCGGGAGCGGAACACGTTCGGCGCCGAGGCGTCCGGCGCCGAGCACCGCGAGAAGATCGCCGCGCGCGATCCAATCGGCGGTGAAACCCGCGGCGAGAAGAACGCCGCCAAGCACGCATGCGGCTGGCTTCCCGAAGCGCTTCGAGAGGCTTTCTTCCTCGCGGGCGTCGCGTTGCATCGCGAGCCGGCTCCACGGAACCGCCGTCATTCCCGTGCGAGCGACCGCCTCTTGGATCGCGGCGGCAAGCTCCGAACCCTCCGCGACCGAGACGGTCATCTTCCCATCGAGAAGATCGAAGTCGAGATGCTCCTCGCCGCCGACAAGCGGACCAACCGCGCGCCGAAGCGCGCCGATCTCCTCGGCGCAATCCATCCCGCGAATCTTAAAGGAGAGCTTCACCGTCCTCTTCATCGCAGCCTCTCTCGATTCCGTTTCATTCGATGAAGATACCAAATCCCGCCCGGAAGGCTGCTCGGTCCCATCGGCAGCTTCCCGCGGCGCACCCCCGCGATCTCGAAGCTTGAAGACTCGCCTGTTCACCAGTTGGCAGCAGGTGCGAGTCCCGCCTGAGAAGCCCGCCCAGACACCCATCGCGCAACTTCCGAAATAATAACCGGTTAGGGTTTGCATGTCCCCCGCCACCCCGGCCGAGACTCGAACCTGAGACCAAGTGGGTGACGGCCTCGGCCACGCCCCCGATCGACACCTGAAGAAACCGCGTCTATCCTGAGAGCAGAAAGCCGAGCCGCTCGCCCACCGTGGAAACCCGTCCCTGCATCGACCCGGCGCGGGCGGCTCTCGTCTCATGCTCCGGTCTTCGGGCCGGAAGGGGACTCTTGTGTTCTGGGGACGCGGTGGCTATTTCTGGACGATTCGTGGCTTGTCCCGATCGCCGGTCGGGCGAAATAGGTGTGGTGTCCGCCAGATGCGCCTCGCGGTGTTCCTGCTGTTCGTGATCGGGGCATTCGCAACAGAGTGTTCGGCGGACGGCCCGGTTCGGCGCCTCGGCATGAGAGAAGCGATCTCGCACCACCATTTGCGGGGGAGGCTACCGGAGACCTGCCTGATTTCGTACTACGAACTCTGCTCCGGTTGGATCTGGGTGTGGTCGGGCTAACAGGTCGAGTATGCTGTCGTTTTCGATCTCCCAAACGATTGCGGTAAGCAATCGGGACAGGTGTGTGCGAACACCGGCTTTTGGTGGTACTGGCGATACACGAACCCCGGGTATCAGGTTCCGGTGACCTATTCTCTTTACGCGGCCGACTCGGCACTTTGTCGTGTGGGGGCGCCTATCGGTACACTGCCGAATCAAGATCCGATAGAACGCTGGAACGCTTATTCTGGGCTCGGAAGTACTACTTCGGATTTCGTCGCAATTGTGGCAATCTCTGCGTCGTTGCCGATGGCGGCGACCGACAACACCACAAAGAACCACGCAATCGGGTGCGCCCAAATCCCGACAGCCGTTCACAGCGCGCTGGGTTTCGTTTCTCACTGTCCGCCGACTGCAATGGAGGATGGATTGGGTCCGTGCAATCTTCTTGCAGATGGGGAATTCTACTGCGCTGCTACGACTGTCGAGCTTTCATCCTGGGGTGCGATCAAGGCGCTGTTTCGATGACGTGGCTCCCTATCGTTCATGTAAACCCCATCCGCCTGTGACCTGGTCGATTTCGTGCGCGCTCGGGGACGTTGCGAACTTTCGGACTTTGTTTCTCCACCAACTCCCCTCATAATCCAGTTCCTCGCGCATAGAGTCGAGAACCTGTCTGCACTATTCGTCTTCCGTCCCCTGTGTTCCGGCATAAGCAGATTGAGCGTGAAGTTCCGCTAGTTCGGAATGTCCACGATCTCTCCCCGATCTCCTGAATTACTCCGAATTACGCCGTTGACGGCAGGCCCGCGGCGTGCGAAACTTGTGGTCGGCTCGGTGGGTCGTCTCCCGATACCGCGGGCAAGTCTCCCCCCAAGAAAACGCGTGCGTGGTCTCGTGTTGGCCATTGGCCACGAACCCGATGGAGAAGCTGTCATGAAGATCCGGCCGTATCGTCTCGTCGGCTCGGCGGCGCTCGCCGTCGCGCTCCTTCTCGCGCTCTTCGTCCCCGCAATCGCAGAGAACGCGACCCCGCCGGCGAGCTTCGGCTCCGGCGTGGCCGCCCTCGACGACGTGCGCGAGCTCGTGCTTCCGCAGGTCGATGTCCTACGCTATGTCGAGGAGGACGAGGAACGGATGGCCTCGGAGCCGGGCGGTCCCTACCGCTTCGCGGCGCCCCACTTCCTGAGCCTCACGCCGGATCGCGAGGGAACGTGGGAGAGCCTGCGGGATGGAAGCCGAATCTGGCGTCTTCGCGTTCATTCCGCGGGCGCGCTCTCGCTCAACTTCGGGTTCGTGCCGTTCGACTTGCCGGAAGGCGCGATCGTTCACGTCTACGATCCGGAGCGGCGCAACGTCTACGGTCCCTACGGACCTCATGACGCGGTCGAGGGCGAGTTCTGGACGCCGATTCTTCCCGGAGACCGCGCGGTGATCGAGCTCTTCGTTCCCGCCGTCGCCTCTTTCGAGCCGACCCTCTCGCTCGCGCAAGTGAGCCACGACTATCGCGGGTTCGCATCGATGGCGGCGAACAAGCTCATGCAGGGATGGTGCAACAACGACGTCATCTGCCGCGAGGGCGATCCGTGGCGGGACGACATCCGCTCGGTCGGCGTGTACACGCTGCAGGGATCGTGGACCTGCTCCGGACAAATGGTGAACAGCAACACGGAGGATCCGCCTCCTTACTTCCTCACCGCGTACCACTGCGGGATCACGTCGGGCAACGCACAGACAGTTCGCGTCTACTGGAACTACGAATCCCCGAACTGTGGGCAGCTGTGCTGCGGCAGCCTCTCGCAAAACCAGTATGGCTCCACGCTCCGCGCCCGCTACAGCACGTCCGACTTCTGTCTCATCCAGCTCTCGCGGGATCCGGACTCGTTGTTCAACGTCTACTACGCCGGCTACGACGCGACCGGGGCCGCCGTCTCGAGCAGCGTCTGCATCCACCATCCGAACTGCGACGAGAAGGCGATCAGCTTCAACACCGATCCGCTGACGGTTACTTCTTACCTCGGCACGTCGGTCCCCGGAAACGGGACGCACTGGCGCGTCGACGATTGGGAAGACGGAACGACCGAGCCCGGCTCCTCCGGCTCCGGCCTCTGGGATCCGAACCACCGGCTCGTCGGGCAGCTGCACGGCGGATACGCGTCGTGCTCGTCGATCACGTCCGACTGGTACGGAAGGCTCTCGGTCTCTTGGACCGGCGGCGGGACGAGCGCGACTCGCCTCAGGGATTGGCTCGATCCCGACAATACGGGAACGCTCGTCCTCGACGGACGCGACCCGGGAGCGATCGACACCAAGGTGGCCGACGGGCGTCCCGCCGGCGGCGACAGGAACGCCCTCTTCCCGATCACCCCGAACCCGACTCGCGGCTCCGCGCGGATTCTTTTCAATCTAAAGAAAGCAGGCGTCGTCGAGATGGAGGTCTTCAGCGCGAGCGGACGTCTCGTCTCCACGATGCCGGCCCGTTCGTTCTCCGCCGGATCGGGCGCGGTCACTTGGGACGGCGGCGGCGAGGCGGGCGATCTCCCGGCCGGCGTCTACTTCGTCCGCATGCGCATCGACGGAGAAGTCTCAGGGACCGAGAAGGTCGTGTTGCTCCGGTAGGAATGCCGATCTTCGAGTCGGCGCTACTCGATTTCGCTCTCCCGTTCGGATGAGGCCCGGGATGATCGTCCCGGGTCTCTTATTGTATACTGCGCCCGGAACCCGCGGGGCCGGGGTCCTGAAGGAGGAGCGCGATGAAGGTCGGAGCCAGGAATCAGCTCGTGGGCGAGGTCGTGGAGATTCAAAAGGGGATGCTGATGGCGAAGGCGAAGTTCAAGATCCCCGCCGACTCGACGATGGCCTCGGTGATGACCCTGGAATCGCTGGAGGATCTCGGTCTCAAGAAGGGGGACAAGGTTCGCCTCTTCATCAAGGCAATCAATGTTTTGGTGGTGAAAGAATAGCAGTATTCCGGGGACGCGATACCGATTGGGGGACGATTCGCGGTCAAGAACTGGGGGATACCATACCTGTTTCGGGGCGATTCAAGGCCCGTCTCAATCGCCGGCCGGAGGAAATAGGTATTCTGTCCCCGCGGTCCTCGGGCGAGTCGAGCACCGTGTCCCCCAAGCTTTACAGGTCGATCTTCATCCCGAGCGCGTTCGCAAGGAAGGCCCAGCAGTCCGCCTGCTCCTCGATCCTCTTGCTCGTCGGCTTCCCGCCCCCGTGCCCCGCCTTCACGTCGACTCGAATGAGAACCGACGCGGGCCCGGCCTGCGCTTCCTGCAGAGCCGCGGCGAACTTGTAGGAATGGGCCGGAACCACGCGGTCGTCGTGGTCGGCCGTGAGGATCAGCGTGGCCGGATAGGACGCGCCCGGCTTCAGATTATGCAAGGGTGAATACTTGAAGAGCCAGCGGAATTGCCCAGGATCGTCGGATGTCCCGTAGTCGGATGCCCACGCCCATCCGATCGTCCATTTGTGAAAGCGGAGCATGTCGAGCACGCCGACGTCCACGAGCACCGCTCCGAAAAGGTCCGGCCTCTGCGCGAGGCACGCCGCGGTCATGAGCCCGCCGTTGCTCGCTCCCTCGATCGAAAGCCGCGACGGCGAGGTGTATCCCTCCGCGATCAGGTGTTCCGCGGCGGCGATGAAGTCGTCGATCCCGTTCTGCTTCTTATCGAGCATTCCGTCTTCGTGCCACCGCTCCCCGTACTCGCCCCCGCCGCGCAGGTTCGCGATCGCGTAGATCCCGCCCATCTCGAGCCAAACCAAGTTCGCGACCGAGAAGAACGGCGTGATGCTGTAGTTGAAGCCGCCGTAGGCGTAGATGTGCGCAGGGTTCGAGCCGTCCCGCGCGATCCCTTTTCGATGAACCAGGAACATCGGGACGCGGGTTCCGTCCTTGCTCCGATAGAAGACCTGCTCCACCTCGTACGGAGACGGATCGAAGTCGATCCCCGGCTCGCGGAAGATTTCCGAGCGTCCGGCGACGAAATCGTAGCGGAAGACCGTCGTCGGATACGTAAAGGAAGTGAAGGCGTAGAAGAGCTCCGTTCCGTCCTGCCGTCCGCTGAGGGGCCCGAGATGGCGGAGCCCGCTGACGCCGCGGGCGCCGACGCTCCCGATCGCGGGAAGCTCGATTTCCTTCACGAGGCGCCCGTCCAGCTCGTGGATCGCAAGCCGCGCCTTGACGTCGACGAGCGACTGAAGAACGAGCTGGTGGTTCACGATCTTTCCAGCCTCAAGGATCGCGTCCGTCTCCGCCACCACCTCGCGCCAGGCCTCGCGCGCCGGATTCCCGGTATCAATCGCGACGACGCGCCGGTTCTTCGCTCCTTGCGTGGTGAGGAAGTAGAAGTCGTTTCCGATGCTGCCGGCAAGCGTGTACTCCGCGTCGAACTCGTCCAAGAGCCGTTCGATCGTCCAGGGCTTTTTCGACAGGTCCGCGAAGTGGACCGCGACCTTCCGGCTCGTTCCCTTCGAGACGACGATCACGAGATACCGCCCGTCGTCGGTCACCGAGGGATCGAACCCGAGCTCGGGATCGTCCGGGCGCTCGTAGACGAGCTCGTCCTTGCTCTCTGCCGTCCCCACCCGGTGGTAGAAGACCTTCTGGTTCTTGTTTTGGTCCTGATAGGCCTGCCCTTCCCTCGGCGCATCGAAGCGCGCGTAGAAGAACCCGGCGCCGTCCGCGGTCCAGGCGGTCGGCGCGAACTTGATCCACTCGAGCTTGTCGGGGAGGTCCTCGTTCGATCGGAGATCGCGCACGCGCAAGGTCTGCCAGTCCGAGCCGCTCGCGCTCGTCCCGTACATCATGTAGCGCCCGTCGTCGCTGAAGGAGAGGTTCGCGAGCGCGACGGTGCCGTCCTCCGAGAGCCGGTTCGGGTCGAGAAGAACGCGCGGCTCATCCTCGAGCGTCTCCTGCGCGTAAAGAACATCCTGGTTCTGCAAGCCGTCGTTCTTGCCGAAGACGTAGCGCCCGCCGAGAAAGTAGGGGATCGAGAACTTCGGGTAGTTCCAGAGCTCCGTGAGGCGCTCGGCGATCCGATCGCGTCCTGAAATCGCGCCGAGATACGCGAAGGTCGCTTCGTTCTGAGCGCGGACCCACGCCGCTGTCTCCTCGGAGTTCGGATCCTCGAGCCACCGGTAGGGATCCGGGACCTTGATGCCGTGGTAATCGTCCACGACATCGACCTTGCGGGTATCGGGAGTGCGGATCTCCGTCCTCGCGGCGAACGCGGCGACAAGAACGAGAAGAAGGGTGAACAAGGAACGAGCGGCCAATTGCTTCATGTCTACATTTCCCCTCAGGAGGAAGTTGGGGCGTTCGCCGGCAGCAAGGAGTCTTCGCGCGCCGGCGTTCGCCGTCCGTTGCGAGCGAGCCGCGTACGATTCTAGCATCGGCGACGGAGCGCATCCAGGGCCGGAACCCCGCCCCTCCGAGGCTGGACCGGAGCGGCCGCGCGTGGTAAAATGAATCCGGTCCGGTGCGCGGCGTTCTTGCCACCGCGGCCCCGGCTCGCCCGATGCCAAACACACCTCTTTTGGAGGGAAATCCGATGTTTCGACTTCTGTTCCCGCGGACGGTCCTCGCGGCTGGCTTTCTTCTCTTCGCGCTTTTCGCGGTCCCCGACTCACCGGCGCGCGCCGAGAGAGCGGACGACGTTCGAGGAACGACGACCCCCTCGGTCGTTTTCACGGGCGATTGGGAGGAGGACCCCGAGGGAGCGGCGCGCGGGCCGGCATCGTTCGCCTTCGGAGACGATCCGATCGGCGAGGGGGCCGCCGCACTCCGAGACTCGATCTGGGAGCTCATCCAGGCGGACACGTTCCTCGCGCGCCTCCCTGCCGGCGAGGCATGCTATGTTTACTTCGACCATCTCGCGGAGTCGCTCGCCGTTCTCCTCCCGGAGGAGCCGGTCATCGCGCGCGCGTTTCAGGCGATCGACTACGCGCCTGCCTGGCTCGCCGAGGATCTTCGCGACGTGTTCAGCCGCGTCGATTCCGCGACCCAGGACACGCTCGCCGGGACGATCCTCGCCGCGTCGGATCCGATCGTCGACGAGGTCGCGTTCGTCGTCGCGCACACCGCCTATCAGGTGCTCCGGTCGGAGAACCTCTATCACGGGCTCTTCATCGAGAACGCCGAGCATGTCTACGCCTTCGACCCGTATCTCGACTACGTGGAGATCGTCGATTACGGATCCGCCGCGGCGGGCGGCGATTATTACTCGACCATACGATATTTCACAGCACAAGGAGGCGACACGGTCGAGGTCGAGATGCCGCGCGAGCGTTATTATTGGGACATCGTCCATCCCAAGATCACGGACGAGTTCCCGACGTACATCGACCCCGCGACCGGAGAGGCCGCCGACCCTCCGGTCGGGCGCTTCTGGCGCGAGTTCCTCTTCACGCACGCGGATTCCGGATATCCGGTTCTCAGCGAGAGGCTCGCCGGCTGCCAAGCGCTGTGGGAGGGGAACGTCGACAGCCAGGTGAACGGAGCGATCGGGATCCTCACGAAGTGGGTGCAGGACGTGCTCGATTTCGGCTCCGGAGCGGAGCGCCCGATCCAGCCGGTCCGCATCTATCGCCTGCATCTCGGGCGCTGCGGAGAGCACGCAGACTTCACCGCAGCGGCGGCGCGCGCGGCGCTCATCGCGACGAACTCCCCTTCGGCACCCGACGAGGACCACACGTGGAACGAGTTCTGGGACGAGCGTTGGATTCCGTGGGAGCCGGTGAACAACTATATCGACTCGGGTTGGCACTACGAAGGGTGGGGGAAGTCGTTCCTCGGCGTCTTCAACTGGCGGGGAGACGATTGGACTTGGACGTCGACCCAGCGCTACACGCCCTCCTGCTCGCTCACCGTGGCGGCGACCGACTCGGCCGGCCTTCCGATCGACGGCGCGATGGTCCGCGTCGCGCGCAGGCTCGGCCCGGGGAACTTCGTTCTCTCGACTTGGGGCCACACCGATCACAATGGGCTGGTCGGGTTCACGCTGGGCGACAACCATAACATCTTCGTTCGGATCGAGAGCTCGGTCGGAACCTTTCCGTCCGACGGAGGAGCTTACCGCAAGGCGGTCGATAGCAGCCTCCCGGGCGAGCACTACTCGTACGAGCGAATGGTGAACGGCTATCGTCCGAACATCCCGCTTCTCCCGCACGACTATCCGATACCGACGTGGGACCAATATCTCCTCCGCATGACCTGGCGCGGCCAAGAGATCGTCTACGGAAACAACCACTACGGCGGGAACACGTTCGCCGATCGCAGGGAGGGGAGCTCGATCGAGTTCTTC
>Ga0194125_10001048_pt1 | contig 46913 bp, 34 predicted proteins | sample TA2KigC250mmetaG_FD_148626 | JGI IMG/M metagenome (GOLD analysis project Ga0194125, IMG submission 148626) | Freshwater microbial communities from Lake Tanganyika, Tanzania - TA2015034 Kigoma Deep Cast 250m | ecosystem: Environmental > Aquatic > Freshwater > Lake | place: Tanzania: Lake...
ATTGTCAATTGTCGATTGTTGATTGTCGATTGAGAAAATATTCTTCCAATCATCAATCATCAATCATCGGTAACTCTCTCTTTATCCTATCCAGACAGTAACCGAAACCAGGCCCTTGAATGGTGGATAAGTCAACCATACCCTTTCTCCGTTGGTAAACCCCCGGGTGAACCGCAGCTTCCGGGAGAGATGCTTCAGGATAAAATTGCATGCTATTCGTTTCAACTCCCATAATAGTGCCAGCATAAGCGGCCAGGAGAAGATGTGGAATCTGTGCAAGCATTGGATTTGTTAAATCTTGTACCATCAACGTCATGCCGTGCGCCTTTGCCCAGCAGAGGCTTAATAATGCTCCGGTTTGTGTCTTGCAGGTTTTCAAAGCCACGCCTGTCCATCCCAGTTGGCGTCCTAATTTAATCAGATGCCAGTCATGCGCGCTTTCATCCATGAAAAGAGGTTTTCGCGCCGAAACGCTGTGGACATCAATTAAGTTTTTCTCAAGGTCATACGGAAAAGGTTGTTCCACGTAAAGAATCATCCCGTAAATACGAGGATAATCAATTACCAGTTTATCAAGGATATCATTGACATACGAGGGCTCGGTGACCGTACAGTTAAAATCGGCAGTTAACCAATGGACGTCGTGTTCAATGGCTATCTTCCCCACTTTGACAAACCGCTCATAATCCCATTTATCGTCATTGCCACGCAGTTTGACCTTCAGGCACTTCAGCCCATCGCGCTGAATCCAGTCCGGCAGAAGCACAGGGTATCCATCATCAGGCTCTGTTCCATCTAATTCAGATTTATCAAGCAAGTCTTTGCCACCGACCAGATGCCAGGCCGGCATACAATTCGGACGAGGGAAGACAAGGAAATCCGCCGGATATTTGCCATCGAAGGAGATATTCGCCTCCCTGCTTTCCCCCCCCCTCAATCCCCCCCCGTCGACGGGGGGGGAAAGGAGGGTGGGGGGGACTGAGGGGGGGGCTGGCGTGATAAAATGCGATAGGTCAGCGTTCATAAACTCGGCGTTGTAGGTTTCGTATACGGGGATTTGGTGTAGCATTCCATAGGCGTCGTGCAGGGCAATATCGAATAGTGAACAACAAACCAGCGCCGCGAGCCACGGCATCGGTTCAGCCCTCTCGCGCTGTTGATTGAATTGTTCTAAAAGTTTCGGCAACTGACTTTCCTGAAACGTATGACCAATTTCGATTGGATGCCCACTTATTTTGAAATCCGCCCAGGCTTCGGCAAGCTTGACGCAGAAATTTTTCAGCGCCTTGTGTCGGTCTTCGTAAGATAGAGAACTGGGCCAAACCCATTGAACGCTTAAAGGCGTTTCCCCCCAACCGATTGCCATACGTCCCTTAGTATCTTCGACCCTCATAGAAACACGGGCACAGGTAACATAAGTCAGAGTTTCGGGACCAAATTTCAAAGGTACTCGCGTCTCAACAGGCAGGAAATAAAGGGATACCTCTTTGGAATATATATCAGTTTCTTTTCCCATAATAGACCTCCTTGTGATATTAGGCATGTTTCAAATTTTCGCAAAAATTAGTTGTACGTGAAACGTGAAACGTGAAACGTGAAGAGTGATAAAACCTTATATCACGCATCACGTTTCACGCATCACGCGCCACGTATCACGCATCAGAGGATGTTAGCCACAGAATTTCACAGATAGAGCATTTTTCTGTGTTAATCGAGGGAAGAAAAGGTTGTATATCTCATCTAAACTCGTTGAGCCATCGTATTTGGTTCTTCAGTTCTTCGGCGGAGACAGAGTTCAGTAGATGTAGTAAACGGTGGAATAAAACGCTAATCGGCTCACGGGTTGAGAATATAATGCCCCAGTGCTCCTTCCCTTCTGCCAAATACCTGTCGTGCAGACGCACGAAATCACGAATATTGAAAGTGAGAATTGCTCGTTGCTGTGATGTAGCGTATGCCAATTGCACCTCATCTGGCTCCGACAACAATTGCGCTTCCTGCGATGAGGTGACATCAAACCTATGCTTACGCAACTGAACAGCCAGACTCGGCGATAATATTCATTAAATTCCATAGTGTTTCTTTTGATCAAACTTTTCTTTTTAAAAGAAAAGTTTGGTTCATTCAGATGTATCTTCGGAGCGTTTAGTGATAGCATGAGCGTAATGTTCCCTCCAATACTCATAAGTATTCTCTCGGCGTACTTCATCAATCTCCTCGGGGTTATCATGATAGTATGCCAACACATCGAACACTTGAGCAGGCATCAGATGGTCCCAATTCAACAACATTTCTTCCACTGACATACCTACTCTGTAGTAATAGTCAACTATATGCCAGACAGCAATACGTGTTCCTTCAATAATCGCTTCTCCACCACACACACCATCAATCTTGACGATGTGTGGGTGAGAAGTATGGTGTATGGTTCTACCATTCGCACTCATATATAAAGCACCTCGCTTTTTAGTATGTGTATTTCCTTTTTGGAGGCCAATCTCCTCCAACGAATTATAACATAAAACCAGTGACATGTAAAACGTAACGATTAAAACGCAAGTTGGCAACGCCCTATTCCCTATTCCAAATTCCGTTCACCAATGTCCTGTTCCCGTTGGGATACTGAATATCACGCTAATCAATGCCCAGATGCTACGTGCGATGCACTCACCGAGGATTAAACCTAAGAAAAATGGCACAACACGTCGATGAGTGCGAATCCCGCCGAAACGCAGGATTATACCTTTTATCAGCCAACTCATGAATAAACACATCCAGAAAACATTCATTCCCCAACTGCTGGAGACGGCATATCCCGCTGGATGAAACCACCACCAGACAAAACGCGTGCGCATGATTGCGAGAAATATCGTGATGACTATACCCAACAGTATAAACCCGGTCGCGGGTATATTCGACTCAGTAGGATGGTAAAGCCAGGTTTGCAAACGGTCGAAAGGTTCGCGTCCAAAGGTGAGCGCCGGACCGACAATGCGGGATGATGCGCCAAAACGATAAGCATAATGAAGCAAAGCCCAAAATGAAGCCACTGCCCCGACAAAAGTAGCGAGAATCATCGCCCACGCCAAATGTCTGCTACCTGTATGTATCCGCTCTGCCATTTTGAAACCTTCGAGTTGATGCGGCATCGGATGGCTACGATATGCGCGGGTGATGAACCAAAAAAGCGACATAATCGTCAAGTCTGCCCCGTTTATCCGACGCGTTCCCAGCAGTTTAGTCAGCATCTGCTCAGGCCCAGCGTAGTGCAAATCATGCACCGGCGTTCCCAACTCAGCGCGCATGCGCGAAATTGCTATCGCAAGCAGGAAATATAATGCGAAGAATGCCACCGCAATCTTCACTCCCATACCCGCGCGAACACTAAAAACTATGAGCAGTGTGAAACCCACTAATAAACCAACCACCGCAGTGCGATAGCGTAACGGCTCACGACTGTCATCCATCACTTTATCAGAACGAATGAGAGTCCTGAATACGCGTTTTAGATGCCCACGTGTCGCCCATATCGCAATCAGCCCCAAACCGATGTAGCCACCCGCTGCTTGTTCAGTCACATAGGGAAATTCTGGCAGACTGCGCAACCCCAAAATGCTTGACAACACATCTTCTGCCCTCCAGACCCAGAAGAAAAACCAACACGAAAACGACAAATCTAACGGTATAAAAAAGCCAAGCCCGATGACGAACGGATAAAATGAGATTGGGATAGAACCAATCGCGTTCCACGGTTTTTCAGTAAAAAGAGTAATATAACGGCGGCGAACTGGTATTTCGGGTATCATTGGATAAAAGTAACGCATCCCATTGATGAGGTCGATTCCACACCCGATTGCAAAAGCTACCCACATTGTGCGATTCCGAAAAAATGAAACCGAATGGCTTGATAATTCAAGAGGAAGCTGAATTATCGGATAACTGAGTTTCTCCTGTTCAGTCCACTGACGACGTACAATCACCGTGAAGCATAGCATCACAAACAATAGCACAAATATGAACCCAACCCACCAGCCCATAGGAACAAGCCAACCACGGATGTGCGCCCATTCGTAGATGGTGGAATTACCCTCGTAGTATTCTTCGAGTATTTTTTTATCTGAAATAGTAAGCCATGATGGCAAATAACGATGAAAAAGCTGCGCCCACTCATTCTCCGGGCTGGCAAACCAGAAAGCATGTCCCACAATTGGCACAAGTATTTCAACCATGTCATGTCCACAGATAGCTGATGCTATGGCTACCATAACGAAGATGACGAGGAGGTCAGGTTCACTGAGCGCCATACGGGGAGCAAAACGCTTGAGCGGTAGATTTAAAAGCGCTATCACAAAAATTGTAAAAACGGCGTTGAAAAATAAGGATACGATGGTCGGATGTCCAGAATACCACACGATTTCCGTCATCATAATCCAGTAGCAATGGGCAGGAATTAAACACAATCCTAAAATAATTCCCTTCAAGGTGATTCGCTGTTCCGAATGAAGTTTGTTATTGTTCATCATTTTTATTAGACTTCCTAAGTCTTCGAGACTTAGGAAGTCTAAAATATATTCCGATTTATTCCGCCAGGATTTTCAGTTGTTGAGCCTGTTTTTCCATAGCTAACGTTTTTGAAATGATAAGTTCAGTCATCTTTCCCGCCGTCCGCACAAAATCCTGCCCACCGATAGCGCGTTCCAACTTATCAACCCATTCCTTCGGAATAGAATCGACGCCGTTCAGTGTGCCGCAGAGAGCGCCATTGAGATTGGAGATGGTATCAGCATCCCGTCCGATATTCGCCCCGCCAATCATCGCCATTTTAGTATCACCCTTCGACGCCTGAAAAATTCCGAAGGTCAAAGCAAACACCTCCTGTGGGTCTATCGCCGCCCATTGCAATACATTCTCATATAATGCCTGCCTCACGGAGAAAACATCGTCATATTTGCTTGCTACCTCAACAGTTTTCTTCAACGTATCCTTCAAGTTATTGGGTTCACGTTCGTCAAACGTTACATAAGGTTTGTCAGGAGCAATTCTAATAGCGCAGTCGATTACGGAGTCCACTGCTCATGCGGCCTACTTCAAAATGACCGTTTTTTTCTCATCGCCTTCAAGAAGCAAATGCAGTAATAGCTCAATGAGCACATTTCTGCCGATTAGTCCGCGCCTTTCTATGTTAATCTGACAGAAGGAGCTTTCTTTCCAATTACGCACTGCTCGAACTCGGAATACGCCGCTTTTCATTTCGCCAGATGCCGTTTTGCATCCCAATTTGAGCTTAGGGAGAAAGTAACCATACGTTCGGCCTAAATGACTTCCGATAATTCCTATCTCCTTGTCCTCAATCCACTCATGTTCTACCAATTCATCTTTGTCCAGAACGACAACAGGGGAACCAGTATCGAAATCCGCTATCAAAACGTTTTCCGCTACGTCAAGTTTCTCATTATCCCACTCTTGTTTACCGACAAAAACTTGAATAGTTGGATAATAGTCTTTTTCTGAAACTTGCGTCCACGGTGAGTTTGCTATCTCTTCGATAAGCGCGTCGCGGACGAAAACATAAGGAGCAAATCCTTTTGCTTCTCCAATTTTATAGACTTCGGTTTTCGTCGGTAAGTCATCTAATGTTGAAGATGTCCGCTCTATTTGCCCGCCTACGACTAACATCCATTCCGCTTGATGAGCTTTGAGTTGCTCTGCAATCCACGCTTTTTTCTCTTCAAAGACTCTCTGACGTATCTGCCATTGCTCCTCTTCTGTCAACTGACTGAATTTCTCAAAGCTCATCTCAAAAAAATCGTTCTGAATTTGCAATTCGAGATGACGAGCAACATACTCCTCCAACCATGCTGTGATACTTTTTTTTATTAGTGGTTTTGCTCGTTCCAGAAACTGCGCTATAAATTTTTCCGGTTCGGAAGCATCAATATCAAAATCTGGTAATTTGATAACTAATTGTGGCATTTCCCATACCTCCTCATCATTCAACCATTGACGAGAGATTGTTGTAATCATTGACGCATCCACCTTTGCTGTGTGGTTTGAAATATTCTAACTTGCTTTAAGCATTTTGTCAACTTTTTAATCTTATAAAATACACTTGACGGCTAACCAGTATAATGTTATAATAACCGTAACATGAAAGAGGTGAAGGATATGGAACAACAACTCAGCTTAGATTTACAATTTTCAATAGCAAGCATGGATGCAGGCCAAGTAGGCAACTTACGGGGCATTGTTGCCGATGTATCGGAGGCATTGCGGAAAAATGAGAATTTATTTAAGGATAACATCAATTTCCTAACGAAGGAATTGGTTACCATACTTAAAATACCAGTACAATTGACCGATGCAGAAGGATATCCTATCAATCAGAATACATTCCAATTATACTACATCAACAATGCTCCGTTTGACCAGCGTTCATCACCAATTCCACAGATGAAAAAAACTGGTGTTATTCAACAAATATCAGATACTTTACGTGCAAAAGATATCATAGGCACTGACGAATCTAACGTTGACGCGTTGGTTTCGTTAGGTTCTCATGCTTTTCTAAAATCTGTGGCGTTCCATTTATCGGATGAAACTGTTGGACCAATTCTGGTGCGCATGCGAAGCGGAACCTTCGATGAAAATGTTTTCAAACGCGCGAATGAATTAATCGGTTATATCCGGAACATCTATGTAGCGCTTGTTGCAATCGAAAACTCTCTCCAGTATGGACGCCAACCCTATGTTGTTTTGCATGGTCCACTTGTTCGGGCAATCGGCGCATTTGCTGATATTATCTTTGGTGATTTTGATTTTGTTAGAGAACTGGTTAGCATTAACCCCAACACCGGAGAGGGAGTTGGTGAATTACGCATCCCGGCTAATCCTAATGCAGAACTGTATTCTCTGATAAATGGGGAAATTATTTTGAAGGAATTCGATGGTTTTTGCCGTAAATTAGCCGCGCAAGGTGGCTGTAATAAACAATGTCAAAATAAAACGGCGCAGGGATACCCCCTTAACAATGAAGAACCTATTTTCGGAGAAGATGAAAATGCAAAGTTAAAGCAGCGCAAATTCCCCGGATTATGTCTCTATTTTTATCTTCTCAGGAAATTATACGAGAAATGTCAGAAACACAAGATATTGCTCGCCTCTTGTGTTGAAAACATTGAGAACGCGCGGGAATTTACTCGCATAGTTTTTCCATCTATTATGTTTCCAACAAAATCTAATCAACGGCATTGTTTCACCAATCTTCTTAAAAGCCATAAATTAATCTTGCCATTTAACGATAAGCAACAGCAACCGGAATTTATCAAGAAGATGCAAGATGTGATTGATGAATTAAATTTGAAAGATTCTAATTTATTCACCCATGCCATGAAAGAGGGATGCTACACTTCTCCTGTGGAGATTTTTAGATATAAAGAGGAAAACGAAGTCCGTAGAAAGTTTGGTCACAGTATTTCGGGGGTCCATAATAGGCATTGGGAAATTATTAAGAGGATATTCCCACCGGAGAAAAACGCGGTGATGATGAGTTACGTGAGAACAACACCTTTAAAAGAGCCACTGAGAGTAGAGTTTTTTAATATCTATGGCGATGAATATCATCAGCTTTTAAAAACGATATACGCCCTAACCTTGCCGTGTCAGAGTTACGGAATGCCCGTTGTTCTGTATTATGCTGACCTAATAGCTCGCACACCACAACGACTTATTAATGCTGTGGTTGAAGGTGAAATCATCGACCTTATCAATCGGATGGGAAATGTGCCATTCGACACTGTTATGGCATTGTTAGGCAAAATGAACCGAAATTATTTAGAACGCAAAGGAGTTGAAAGATAATGAGAGAACCTATTGGAACGGTTTACGACCAAACGACAACATCTGCATTTATTGCTATGCTTAATACTCAGGCAGGTGATGAGAAGTTAAAATTCAGCTATATGGAAGTTCACCCTGACGACAAATATTCCTCGCGGCAGGAGGTAGTTATCGCCCGCATTAAGGATATCCGAAAAGAGAATCCGCTACTCAGTAGAGACCAGGCGGGACTACTCAGTAATACCGAACTCACCGATTTAGGTTTCAATTTGTCAAAACGGTTTACTCAACAATGGGCAGAGTGCGTTGTTGTGGGAACTCTCAACTTAAAAACGCGCAAGCTTGACCCGAATAAACGTGCGATATCTCCTAATGATACACTGACTACACCAGACCCAGAAACCTTGAAAATTCTCTTTTCCGGTGAGGACTTTAGCTACATTCCGATTGGAAAAATTGATAACTACATGGGAAAAACTTCCCAAAACGACGTTTGGATTGCTCTTAAAGGCGATGAGGTTATTTCCAAGCATCTAAGCATATTCGGAATGACTGGTTCTGGAAAGACCAACACTGCATCGGTAATTCTCGAAGAATTAATGCCTCGGTTCCATCGTACAATAGTTTTCGACCCGCATGATGATTACATGCGCATTTTCGACTATCAACACCTCTTCAAAAAAACAAATGGAAATCCTGAATGTCCAAATCTATCAACTTGTTCAGTAGTGTCCCACATACATAAGTCTAATAATTCACTAAAGCGTGAAGAAATTTGCCACCAAGCGCTCAGACTTTCGTCTGTATTCCTCAATCAAGACATTAGCTCCTTTTTTATATCTGGCTGCCAGCAGAAGATTTCAACACAATTCCTGGATGAAATTGAAAATGAAGTACCTAAAATATTCACAACGCCTTTAGTTGAACAATTAGAATTTTTCCCTGAAGTAGCATACTATCCTGATATGGGGATTGATTATACAATCAGTATGATTGAAGCGATGATAGAGGAAGATTTTACGGATGCACAACGTCGGATGTTATATGATTACATCGGAGACAACTCCCTTACAGGTTTACAAGGTGTTAATTATCTTAATAGGTTGTCTGATAGAATGCCCACAGGTTCTGCGGACCCGTATAGAACTGGCGCGACTATCCGAGCAAAAATAACCCAAGCGCGTGGAACATACGAAAGAGGAACAAGCATTGTAGAAGCAAAGCGTATTGATGAACTTGCTCAAAAAATCTGTCTGAAAAACAGTCCCAACCTCCCTTGCATGTTTGTGATATCACTTTCTAACCTGTCGGATAATATTCGGAAACTGTGCGTTTTTGCTGTAGTACGCTATATTTTTCGCAAATATAAGAACATTGTGCCGCAAGGCGGGGGCGCAATTAGCCCATGGACTCCAGAAATACGACGACCGATTTTCTTTGTTTTCGAGGAAGCCCGTAGCTTGATACCAAAATCACATGGACAATTTGATAGAACATCAGATAAAGTCGCAAGAAGCGCGGCACGTGAACTTGCTTACGAAGCACGTGGGTTCGGAATTGGATACTGCGTTGTTTCACAGAAACCTTCATCCGTTGATGACGAAGTTGTTTCACAAACCAATACACATATCATCCATCAACTCAAAAGTGAAGATGACAGGAATTTCGTCAAATCGGTAACTGAAGGTTTGGAAAGAGAAGATTTGGCGTTGGTTGGAAGTTTGGGGCCTGGTCGAGCAATTCTCACAGGTAGCGCGATTAAGAGCCCCGTCCTTGTCAACATTCGTGAAAGATACAGTATTGAAGGAAAACCTGAACCACGCCATTTGAGTAACCGAGTGAATGGTTCTTGTAGACCATATTACAATATTAAGGAAAAACTGCAAAAAAACGTTTAGTTTCAGGTATATTCCCAAACACAACCATTTCCAACATTTCCAAAAGGATGCAAAATGTCTGAAACCTTTATCATTCAAAAGGAATTGGAGAAGGCCAGAATTGGTATAATTCAGACAGCACACGGCAACATTTCAACTCCCGTTCTTTATCCTGTTGTTAATTTCATTGGAGGTACAACGCCAATGTCGGGCGGCTTCTGGAAATATACCCGCGATTATATTTTGCAAATGAACATACCTGTCCTGTCACAAGTCATGCACTTCCTTGATTACCGGTCAGTTAATCGTAAATCTCTTGAGCGGTGGCGTCAAAAACCTCTTCGTGAATGGTTTGGCTATCAGCAACCGCTGTTTTTAGATTCAGGTGGATATAAGTTACTGATGAACGAAGAATTTGACCTCGGCAATCTTGGTTTAGATACCTCGCCCGAAACTATTTTCGATTTACAGCGCGGTTTTGGCGCTGACCTGATTGCCACCCTCGATTATCCCTTGCCTAATGGTATTATTGAGAAAGAAGCCAAACAACGAATGGAGAGAAGTATTGCAAATGCTGTTGCCACCTTAAAACTTTTGGAAAAAAGAGATGATAACACTACTCAGATATATGTTGTTTTGCACGGCAGGAATCAAGATGAAATTGTATGGTATATCAGAAAATTGATTCGCGCTATACATGAACAAGGAGTAGAACGTCCAATTAACGGTTTTGCCATCGGGTCACTCGTTCCGCGCAGGAATTCAATACCAACTATCATTGATATTGTAACCGCCGCTAAAAATGAAATAAAAGAACAAGGTTTTGATAAGCTCCCTCTTCATATATTTGGCATAGCAAGCGAATTGCTTCCCTTACTTGTTTATTTAGGGTTCGATTCCTTTGACACAAGCACTTATGCGCAGATGGCTAGAAATCTTGCTTATATTCACCCTCAAGACTGTAAGCAGCATAATATCAGAAAATTATCAAAATTAGAGTGTAATTGTATAATCTGTAAGGATATATCTCTGAGAAAAATACAGGCGGTGCTTGGTTCCGATGTCACGCATCGCAAAATAAAAGGAATGTATAAAAGCGAATGTTACGCTGCTGTAGCCGTGCATAACCTTATTCTCCAATTAAACACGATGGCGGAAATAAGAGAAGCATTACAAGCTGATAGTCTTGTGGATTTTATTCTTGAATTTGCAGAAAAACATGAAAAAGCACGCGTTTCCTTACAATATTATACGGGGTTAGCAAACACCCACCTTGCGTGTGCAGCATCGCGTGTGCATTTTACACCGATTCAGAAAGAAATTCCGCAACCATCTCGAATCGTATCTCTTAATGTTTCTGATAATGCTTTTGTCCTGCCAGTGGATTATACCCCGCCGCGTGATAAAAAAATGCTCCTGATTCTGCCATGTAGCTATGAAAAACCCTATACTGTTTCCCGAAGCTTCAAATTTGTTGAATCACATTTGAAGACAAACCTCAATGGGAATTACGACAAAGTTCATATCGTTTTCATCTCTGGGTTATTTGGACCAGTTCCTATAGAATTCGTCCAGCAACCGCCATTAACAACCTACGACTATCATTTAACAACTCGTAACAAGAGTGGCATTCAACGTGTATCGCAACGACTGAGAAATTACGTATTAAAGCATAAAAGTCATTACGATAGCGTGTTTGCTTATGTTACCAGTAAACCGTACAGAATTGCGGTGGAAAACCTCACTAAGGATGCAGAGATTATGATATTGCCCCCTAACACTAGAAGGCATTCACCCCACGAATTTTACAAGAAAGAAAATATCTATTCCTTAGTTGACACAATATCTACGAACATTACCGATTATGAATAAATAAGTATTCGATTAGCGAATGGCATGTCCCCTAAAACTATCTCAGTGCGGTGGTATATCAATCCAATTCTCAATTTGCGGCTGGGGCAATAGTTCTCGAAAATGTTCCACGTTGCGAGTTACTACAATATGCTTACCTGCAAGAGCTATACTTGCTATGAGCAGATCTGCTCGCCGCTTATGTTTTTGGTACCGTAGTCGGAGTTTATCAAATTCCCTTCCGCTTGCTTCGTCAAAAACTAACATATTGAAGCTTTGCAACCAAACTTTTCTTTTAAAAAGAAAAGTTTGATCAAAAGAAACACTGAGGAAAAAAGTAACATGTAGGTTTCCATGAAAAGTCTGTTAGCTTGGGCAAGTTGCGCGCCTGTATCAGCCTTCAATGTAAACTCTATTCTACCTCGTAGTACCTCTGAAACAACTACCGAAGGCAAAGCTATTTTTTCCCAGCCAACCTTGTCAATATGCCGCCGTACAGTAGCATGTCCGTCGCCGAAGGCGTGCAGGATATTACTATCCCAGAGATACATAGATTATCCTTTCTCAATAGTCATATCGCGAAGACGTTCAATTTCGTCAAATAGTTCTCCCCAAGTTGCGTCCTCTTTAAATGCACCAAACCAGTGGTCTGGGTTGCGCTTTATTTTGAAAACATCCGTATCAATATCAATGGTTACTAATTTGCTCCGTGATAGTGTTTCACATATCAACTTCCGGACATTCTCCAAAGCTTCTTTCTCATTCTCTCCTACACCGACACAATTTGGGATATCCAGAGCTGTTGCCGTGTAGCTTTTATTAAGATGATTCTGTAGCAAAACTGTATAGCGCATCAACTCTCCCCCTAACTTAAACGCTTGGTGTGAACTGTTGCGTAATGCGTGTTACGTGTATCACGCAACACGCAATACGTAACACGTATCACTCATCTTCCTATTTTTCTAAGTTTCATTACGCGCCATATTCCCCCTGAAGCGCTTTCATCTTTATCTCCATGTAGTACATAAAATTATCATAAGACACATCCGGCGGAACCGTGTGGTCTACTGTTGGAATGTATCCGCCTTGTTCTATGAGAGGCAATATCCTTTCCACCTCTTTTTCTATAGCCTTCTTATCCTTTGCCAGTTCTCTCTTGTCAACGCCGCCGCAAAGCGCCAAATCGCGCCCGTATGTCTTTCGGATTTTCAGTGCATCCATGTCGGAGGCGACCTCAAGGGGCCAATGGCATGTTACGCCGGCTTCGAGGAAAAGTGGAATGAGGGGTTCCGTGTTTCCATCGCTGTCCACCCATATTATCTTTATTCCATGTCGGTTGAGGAAGTCGATTACCCGCTTGTATCGCGGTAGCATGAATTCTCTAAAAATCTGCGGTGAGATAAGCGGACCGGATTTACAGGCAAGGTCTTCAAAGAAATTGAAGTAGTCAATATTCAACTCTTCGACTGCTCTTTGGGTGACATCTATGATAAAGTCCGCAAGGAAATCCATCATTTCATGGACTAACTCAGGTTGGTCATAGAAGGCGAGGGAGAGGTTTTCAGTTCCCATCCATGTGCGCGGTGTGCTATAGAATCCGAATGTTCCATTTGTCAAAAGGCAGAGAGGACAATCCCGCGCTTTCCAATTTTTGACCCTCTCATCCCAATCTTGCGGATATCTTTCGGGAGCTTTCGAGTTATAACGCTTTTTCATCTCCTGAAAATCCGCCATGTTTTTGACGGGAAAATCTATGTATTGGTCCATCGAAGGGCGAGTGCCGCGGACTGTGCCTTCTTTGAGGGCTTTTCTTTTGATGCCGTTGCCATCTCGATAGATGATTACGCGCTCATCCTCCTCGATAACCTGACCTTCAAAGTACGGCATTAGATGTACCGCTATGTTGACAAATTCTCTTCTGTCGAGTTTGAAAAAATCTTCTCCACGAAAAAAATCCCCACGAAGCGCATTTTCAGGAAAACCTTCAGAAAGCCAACGCTCGTGGGTCTGCCCCCAGATTCCCAGTTCGTGATTGGGAACACGGTCAGGGGTTTGAAAGTTCATTGTACGCAAAAATCTTTCTCTATAATTCATTAATATTCCTCTTCTTTTCTTTTTGATCAAACTTTTTCTTTTAGGAAAAGAAAAAGTTTGGTTCATTGATTTCACCTATGTTTAGAGCCGCTGATTTTCAGACATCGCTGATTATACTACCCAAATCAGCGCGGTCTTAGAATCAGCGGCTATTCAAATGGTTTTTCCTTTCGCCGCGTTCAATTTTTGAAATAATCGAAACTAAGGTTTTAAGGTACTTACCTAATTATTCTACGAAAATATTTCTTCACGCTTCACGTTTCACGTTTCACGCTGGATATAATTGATTCTTTTACTTTTCGTTGCTGCAAGAACAGTATGTCTCTCGCTTTGTCGAATGATTTCAGCGTTGCCAAAAGTTTGTTGTAGCATATTCAGATATACTTGAGGTTTGGCGACCACTAAAAAGATTCTGCCGTTAGATTTGAGTTGCCGATAGCTACCACGGATGAATGGCAGAATTACATCTTTACCACTATGCGTGGGCGGGTTGGAAAAAATGACATCAAAGTCGATGCCGTTGACAGCGGAAAATCCATCGCTAACATCTGCTTGAGCGTTATAGCATCCATTAGCGGAAATGTTGTACCTGGCGCATCTGATAGCCCGGATGTTTGTATCAACCAGGTAAACGTTCCCTTTGTGAGCAATATGCGCGGCAACAATCCCAAGCGGCCCATATCCGCAGCCAAGGTCTAACACAGTATCCGCTTCGCGGATATTCATTGTTTCAATTAACAACAGTGTTCCGGCGTCTATTTCTTTTCGTGAAAAGATGCCTGGTCTGGTTTGAAAAGTGTAATTTCTTCTTAGAAGCTTTGCTGTAATTTGATATTCATAACTTTCGTTTACTTCTTCACCAATCCCAGCTTCTCTTATTGAGCTCAGGATTCGATAGCCCTTAGATATTTTCACCGTTTCGACGTTGCCATAAAGCCTCTCCATGAAGCGAGCGACAGATTTGGCGCCTTTTCTCGTTTTTATCGCAAGATAAAATGCCCCTCCCATTTTTAAGCAAGACTTTGATTTCTGAATCATCTCAAAGCAGAAATCTTTCCCAAGGTGTGCGGCATGCCACATCAATATAACATCGAAAACCTCGTCCGCATCGCCAGGCTCATCTGCAAGAAGCACTTCAGCATTCAGCAATCGGTTGCGTTTGATATTCTCCTGCACCAATTGTAGGGCGCGAATATCAGGCGTCGTTAATTTGACATTCCCACGCGGCGCGGCGGCTGCTGCAACGATTCCGAGTGCGCCATAGCCGCAGTTCAGGTCTAAAATACTGTCATCCTCTTTGATTTCCATCGTTTCAGCAAGGAGCCTAACGCCCCACTCAATTTGATTCTTGGGCAACGATAGACCACCTTCTGTTGTAAAATTGAACTGCTGTCCTCTTAGAAAATCAGAGATTTGATATGCACGGTTCATTCTTTCCGCATCTCCTTTTCAGTTTTTTTAATCATCCCCCAAGTTGTAGTCAACCTGTCACACGCCTCCACCAGCGAGAACTGTTTGGAGCTGACAGTCATAAGTTATTAGAACCGCTGATTATCAGGCCGCACCAATTTCTATGCCGTCTCAATAATCAGCGTAGTCTGGAAATCAGCGGCTATACTTGCGTCAAAGAAATATACCAAGCAGGTTAATAACCTTCTTTGATGTCACCCCATGTTACAGTCAGCTTACCTCTTGGGGCAACAGCAGCACTGATTAATTTACCGTTCATCGCTTGGGTAATTTCATCATCACTAAGCGCCCTGTTCCAAATAGCGACCTCGTCAAGTATTCCATTGACGTATCTTGAGTCGATGGTATTTCCGCCGATTTCAAACACCTTCCGCTCTATTTCTATTTTACCTGCGCCATTCGCGGAAGCAACCTTCTTGCCATCGAAATATATCCTACCTTCTTTGCCATCAAAAACTCCCGTCAGATAGGTCCATTTCTTCGCTTTAAGAGTATCGGGTGTTGTGAAATCAACCACTTTCACAGCAGGCGTTTGACGTAAACACATTCTCAACGTCCCATCGGCGTTGACTTCAAGGTGTATTGCATTGCCATCATTATTGGCACCCCATTTGTTAATAACGTCACCGACGCCGCCAAGGGCATTCGGATATATCCACGCGGCCATTGTTATTTGGTCTTCTAATGTCGCGAGACTTGGGCTATCTGCTACTTCTATGAAGTCTGTACTTCCGTTAAATTCAATACCTTGCCCAATTTTCCCAGTGACAACTTTTGGGTTACCCTTAATTGTACATTTGTTTGCGTATGTAGAGAAATCTTTTACAGTTCCTCCATCCATGTCCTCAAAGGGCAGATATAACAGTACATCTTTGGGAATACCTGCCCACCCGAATATGCTAAACAAGCATGTAAGAACTAAAACCGCAACAATAGATTTCATTTTTTCCCTCCTCAAAATTATTAGCCATAGAATAGGTAGAAAAAAGAAAATTCTGTGTTCTTCGGTGATATTCTGTGGCTAAAAACGGATAATCTGGATTTGGCAATCCAGCTTGAGTAGTTTTTCTTTTGTCAGGATTTATTTTACCGTGCGCACTATTTCATCTTGAAATTTTTACTAACAAGCACGAGGTCGAGAATATCGACCTTTTTATCACCGTTGACATCGGCTGCCAATGCGTCTCCGCCCTGGCTTATATTTTGTTTCCCATAGTTTGTACCAACCAATACCAGATCCAATATATCCACATTTCCATCCTGATTGATGTCAACCGGATTCTTAAGTTCAACCTTTAAACTTTGAGACGTCGTGTTTTTCAAGGCATCGGTCGCCGTTATAATTATCTCCTTCACTCCATTTTCGTGAGTGTTATCGGGTGAAATTATTACTTCAGCGATATACTTCCCACGTGAAGTCTCTGACAATTTAACAGAGCTTGATATGGTACTGTCAAGAGTTAAAAAATCAGCTTTTACAGTAGCTTTTGGTTCTGTGATGACAGTAATGGTAATGGTATCGCCATTTTTAACAACTGTAAGACTTGATTCGACGGATGTGATAGCTATCTGAGTGTCCAGTGTAACCTTCTTCGTCGAATCAGTTACGACGTTTCCTTTTGCGTCGGTCAAGGTAACTGTAACGACAGCGTTTTCGGCGTTATCGCCAGCTTTAACGATGTAATTCCCAAGATATGTTCCTGAAGATTTTTCCTGCATTAAGATATCCTCAACGACGCCTGCAATCGAGAATGAAGCTGATTTCGCTCCCTTAGACCCGGTTGCTGTAACAGTTATCTCTTCCGCGACGCCGAATTTGGTCTTGGGTGAAATAACAACGGAAGTTATCTTACGCTTCTCAATAAGCACGTTCACCACAGCCCTTGTTTGGGATATATCATCTTCCTTCAAAGTGTAACTTAATTTAATATCGCCGACGGTAACTTTTAGAATATCTCCCGTTTGAGCCAGAATGGAATCTTGAGGCCCGACAAAGGTTACTTTATATATCCCGGCCTCATCGGTTGTTGTGATTTTAGATAGGTTCCGCGCCTCGTTGGTCACAGAGACAGAGGCATTAGGGACTACTGGCCCATCTTCGTTCCTGACTACCCCTGTAACAACAAATGTCACTACAGGCTCCTCCGATTGGGAGATCAACTCGAAGGAAGAAGACTTCGAAAGTTCAACGGTAGAAATTGCCGTGTATTTAATTTCCTCACCCGCCTGGATAAATCGGGTCGTGACAAGTTCTACTGGAATGGAAGCGCTCGTCTCTCCGATGCTCTGAAGCGTCAGGTCGCCGGTCAGATTGAGCTTCAGGTCCCACGCATCAGCGGTGATTGAAAAATCGTACGTCCCATTATCTGTTGCGGTGAATTTCCAATCGAAGCTCATTTTGCTTTCCAGCAATTGCCCTTGAAGAAAAGGCGAATCTGGTGTGCCTGTCACGGTGAAATCCTCTTTTACGGTATATTCACCTTTTTTAAGTTCAAACGTTTTATGTCCGCCAATTGATACTCCCTCTGCCAAAAGGTCAATAGTCTGGACATTTTGACCCTCAACGCCGAGTATAGAAATATGGGCTTCCGTTTTTATCAAATAGTTAAACGCGAATAGAAATTTCTCTGGTAAGTTCAACGGCGATGTAAATTCCCCTATCATCTCCCCTGGAATCTGAGTCTGCAACGTATCAGCAATTGCAACGTGAAATCCCACAGAGGCAAACAGCAAAATGATGTAAATTATACCAAACTTTTCTTTTAAAAAGAAAAGTTTAATCAAAAGAAACACTGAGGAAAAAAATTTAATCAATATGAAAAGTTTTCGTATCATAACATCCTCCTTTTTTCGATTGAAGGAAAGGAGGCAAGATGGCAAAACGGCAAGATGGCAAGGAGGCTAATAGTTCTTTGCCCTCTAGCCTTCTCACCCTTCATACTTCAATCTGTACTTGGCATGTTCGTAAATTTCGTTTAGCTGCCTTTGTTTAGACTCATCAAGTTGGTAATCATGCTTCTGAATCATCTCATGGACAATAGCCTGGGCGCGGTGGCGCAAGTCAGGCTCATCCATATCGAACCATTGCCGCAACATCGTATGCTCAAAAAGTTGCGGCATCCAGTAGATATCACGATAATGAGCGCGGGTGCTCTCATGTTCAAGAAAATGACCGCGTAGACTCATTTCACGAATATCCTGGATACTCAATCGTAATCCTGAAAATTCATAGCCTTCGATGAAACGCTTGACGTAAGCAATAATTTCGCAATCAATCACCAATTGTTCGGGACTGAACAGTTCATCCAATGCCATAACGCCGCCGCTGCTAAATGAACGAGAACCCGCCAACGCCCCAATCACAGCCGATGCCGATTTTTCCGCCGCAGCTTGAATGCCTGGGCGTTTTGCCATTGTCCGCAATGAGCGACTGCCGGGATGTGAAATGCCGTAGAATCGGTTAATCTCCATCTGCGTCAGGTCACAGAGGTTATGTTCAGGCGATGCGAATGTCAGCGCAGTATATTTCATGTCGAACGGGTGAGCGTTGACGGAAAAGCTAACATTGGCGGCTCCCATCACTCTCATTATGGTATATCCGCCCATGACTTCCGCCATCGCCAGAACAAAGGCATCCGGGAAGAAGATAGGCAATGAAACTCCAATCATCGGCATTGACGACACAGAAATGGACGACAGTTCATCCCAAAAGTGTAGGACACGCTCAAGACTATCTCCTTGCAATCGGAGCGGACTTACCATATATAACGGTAGGCTGAAAAAAGTTCGCCCCATCACTTGCTGCATTTCACGAATGTATTCTGCGATGGGAATTGAGGGAATATCCGCGCTTCCGCCGAATTTGCTGTATTCCGCGCCAATCCTGTATTGCGCTAACGGACGCAACGGCGGCGGCACATCTTGAGGAAAGCCCGGACAACTGCCCGCAATAGGATAACCCGCGTCATTCATCGCGTGGATGAGTTTGGTGTACTGGATAAGGTCAGTTGTGGTAATCGGACGCACCTCGTCTGTTTCCATATCGACAGTGTAGCTTGCATATCCTCCGGCGGAACAATGAATTTTACTCGTTTCAGGATGAGAGAATGGACGCGCCCGTTGTCGTTGTTCATTTACATATCGGTCAACTACATCTGGCAAAAGCCGCGCCCAGTTATCTTCAATGATGACGCCATTCTGTCCCGAGAGCATCTGTATCAGACGCGGATGTTCTATTTTAATTCCGACGGACTCTAAAATCTCCAAAGCCGCGTTGTGCATCTGTTGAATCTGGTCTTGCGATAAAAGCGGTTGTAACTTGGGAACGCATTTTGACATATTTATCACCTCAATAACCCACATCTTGACATTTCGTAAAACGCGAAACGTAATGGGTGGTGCGTGGTGCGTGATGCGTAACGGAACACGCAATACGTCTCACGTTTCACGCATCACGTTTCACGCAATTGAAATATCGGCTTCAGTCCCTCTGCTCGCTTACGCAGTTCGGCGCGTTCAGTGTCGGATAGTGGTTTGAAGTTCTCGGCGACGTCCACCGCTCTTCGGAACAAATCAACATGCCCAGGTGTAACCGCCGCTGTAATCGGTTCTGACAATGTGAAACGTATCGCCAATTCGGATTCAACCGGGTCTGTTACAGGCTCATACCAGCATTTGGAATAATCGCGTTTTTGTCCTTCCGCCCATTGGGTGCGCGCCATCGCCTTCAATGCCAAAATGCCCATGTTCTTACTTTTCGCCTTTGCAACAACCTGTGGGCCAAAATTTGCATTAAAGAAATTTACCCAGTTTAGCGGGAATAGAACGGTGTCGAAATCAAAGCTGTCCATCAATGCTAACGCTGTCTCGACAGAATGCGCCGAAAATCCGATATATCGCGTTAAACCCTGTTCCCGCGCTTCGATGAATGCTTCCATAGCCCCGCCGGGCGCAAATACTTGCTCTAAATCCTCTTTTGTCGTCATTCCGTGGAGCTGGTAGAGGTCGAAGTGGTCTGTTCTCAAGCGACGCAGTGATTCATGCAATTCAGCCACTGCTCCTTTTTTCTGACGTTGTGTGGTTTTGCACGCTAAAAATACATCTTTCCTGAATTGTTCCAGCGCAGGCCCCAAATGTTCTTCAGCATCGCCATAACTGGGCGCCACGTCGAAATAGTTAATACCTCGGTCAATCGCTTCACGCACAATTGCATCGGCTTCCGATTGTTCTACCCCCGAGACCAAAATCCCTCCGAAGCCTATGATAGAAAGATATTGTCCTGTTTTTCCTAATAATCTTTTTGGTAGCATTGTTTTCCTCCAATGATTTGGGTCCAGACTTCTGAAGTCTCCGAGACTTCGGAAGTCTATGAAATTAAGTCTATTGCATCCAATATTTCCCTCAGTCCTTCTTTGAAGGTATGTTCCATTGCTTCATCGGTTATTGACTTCATGCTTGTCAATCCAATAATCAGAGCGCTACTCGTCGCATCGCTTTTCAACAGATTAATCTGTACTATCACTAAATATTTGAGAATCCTAATGGTGACTGGATTTCCCGTCTGAAACGTGAAACGTGATGCGTGATTAATTCTTCACTCTTCACGTTTCACGTTTCACGTATCACGCGTGCCACACCACAACGTCCCCCTTATCAAAGGGGGGGGAGGGAGGTTGTTCATGCTCATAATTCTCACGCATTTAGTGATAGCACATTTTTTATCTAAATTCGTAAGGCACCGTTTCAGCCTGGAGGGTATTGGAAGATTTTTCGGCCAGTTCGACAATGGCAATAACACGCCGCGCCTCTTCGGCTTTAATGATGAGTTCCTCGCCTTTGGTTATATGAGCGACGATGTTATCGTAATATCTCGAAGGATAAAAGTTTTGCCACGCAGAACCATCTATTTCGACAACCTGCTCCTTGGGCTGGTCGGGCAATTCTGAGTAAATTTTGAACCCTTTGCCTTCAGCCACGATAGCTCCTTTTTCGCCCCATAGCGTCCATCTGGGTCTGCCAACTTTAGTGATATTCGACATAATTACTGTTGCTTGCGCGCCATTGGTAAAGCGAATGGACGCCTCGACGTGGTCTTCATTGCTTACGTCAGTCCAAACTCTATCATAAAAGAAGCCGGTGACGTTAATCATCTTCGCCGGAACAATCCCAAGCAGCCAATCTAAATAATGCGCGCCCCAATCGTAAAAACTCCCACCGGAAGGCGTTTTCCGACCGCGCCACCATTGCGTATTGGGCTTTCCATAACCGCCGCCCCACATTTCGATGCGGAAGACATCGCCGATTACGCCGCTCTGGACAATTTTTTTGAGCGTGCAGAAGTCCGCGTCCCAGCGTCGATTGTGGTATACGCTAATCATTTTCCCACTTTCCTTAGCGGCAATAATCATATCAGTTGCTTCTTTGACGGTAATGCACATCGGTTTTTCGATGACTACGTGCTTGCCTGCTCTGCTACATTGGATGGAAACGGGCGCATGAAGATTATGCGGCAGAACGTTTGCAACCAAATCAATCTCCGCTTTCGCCAGCATCTCATTGACGCTGTTGTAGGTTTCAATCCCCTCAAAATCCTTTTGGGCGGCTTCTGTGCGACTGGGGTCAATATCGCAAACTGCCACAAGTTTAATCCCTTTGGTCTGGTTCATCAGGCTTGCATGGTGTTTGCCCTGGTTAAACGCGGCGCCGTATCCGATAACAGCCCCTCTGATAATTTCGTTTGTTTCTGACATTTTTTCTCCTTTACGTGTAAAAAAAACTTGGTTTCTATTAATAGTTATGATATAATAAGAATACCAGAATTAAGTGAGAAAGTAAAGTGTTTTTTAATTCAAAACTGTTTGTAAGGAGGATAAAAGTGAAAAAGTTTGTTGTACTCATACTGATTTGCGGATTGGCAATGGGATTGGCGATAACCAGTTGGGCTGCCGTTAATCCTGGTGTGGAAGGGGAAACCTACTACTGTTCTTTTCCATTAACGGTAGTATTGGATGGCAACCTTGATGACGCCGCGTGGAGCATTGCGTCCTGGCATGGAGATATTATCCAGCGCGAGACACTTACAGGTTCCGCTGATGCGGACATAATGTTCGCCGCAGTAGCGGATATGGAATGGCTCTACGTTGCTATCAAGGTTTCGGATGATAAAATCCAGATGGGTGAAAACGTCGGTGGCGATGTCTGGCAAGATGATTCAGTTGAGGTTTACATAGACGCCAATAATGGCGGCACAGAAGCCTACGACGCTGATGACGTGCAGATTACAATTGGTGCCGACAACATCGGGGGAGACATTGACAACCCTAAGTTGGGTGGCAGCGGCGGTGGTCCGGATACAGGCACAAAAGCTGCTGTTGTCAAAACCAGCACAGGTTGGGATGTTGAAGCGGCGGTCCCACTCAAAAACAACAAATGGGATATTAAAATTGCCGACGGATTGACCATCGGATTCAACGTTCATCTCAATGATGACGACGATGGCGCTGGCCGCGACCATAAGTTGATCTGGAGCAAAAAGGACCCGGATGATAGGTCATGGACAAGTAGCGCGCCTTATGGCGACCTGATTTTTGCCGGTCCTGTCACTTCAGTTAGCACAAAAGGTAAAGTCGCTACCGCTTGGGGAATGATCAAAAGCGAATAGTAGCGGAGTTTCGCCAGAAACCCGTTTTCTCTGAGAAAACGGGTTTCTTACATGAGGTAGAATCATGGGCAAAATTACTAAGGCATTTATTCTTGCAGGAGGTGAGGCTACTCGATTAAGACCAATCACCTACGAGATTCCCAAGCCGCTTTTGCCGGTGAAAGGAATCCCGTTGCTGGAATATGGCATCCGTTTGCTAACAAAATATGACGTGAAAGAAATCATTATCGCTTTGAGATATCTCGGTCATAAAATTCGCGCGTATTTTGGAGATGGCAGGAAATTCGGAGTAGAAATCTATTATACCGAAGAACAAGAACCGCTCGGTACCGCTGGCCCCTTACGTTTGGCGAAAGAACAACTCACAGAACCATTTTTTATGCTTTCTGGCGATATTCTCTGTGATATTGATTTGGAAAATTTTGCTCAATTTCATCAGGCACACGGTGGACTAAGCACTATCGCGGTCACAACGGTTGAAGATGCTTCCCGGTTCGGAATGATAATTCTGCAAAATGATAGAATTGTTGATTTCGTGGAAAAACCTGAAAAAAATCAGCAAACGTCTCAATATATCAACAGCGCTTATTATATCCTCGAACCGGAGGTGCTTGATAGAATTCCTGAAGGTTATTGCATGATAGAAAAAGACATTTTTCCAAACTTAGCTAAAGAAGGCAAACTATTTGGCTACCGATTTGCTGGTCAATGGTTTGATGTCGGTACCTTTAACGCTTATGAAGAGGCTATAAAAAATTGGCAACTATAAAAGGAGGTGTTTTCGATGAAGAGGATTATGTTACTTACAATATTCTGCATTGTCTTCGTTTGTCTGACAACTGTAGGATGGGCGATTGACCCTGGAAAAGTCGGAGTCAATTATAACTGCGCGTTTCCGAATACTGTCAAGTTAGATGGCAACCTGAAAGAATTACCCTGGCAATTTGCTCCCTGGCATGAAGTTCCTCACAACAAAGGAAACGTTCCAGCCCCAAATGACAAAGACGCTTCCTATTCCTTTGCGGTGGTTGCTGATGATAAGTGGTTGTATGTCGCGTTTAAAGTTAAGGATGATAAAATCCAGAAAGGTGAAACCCCTGGCTGTGATGTCTGGAATGATGATTCGGTAGAAATCTATATCGACGCTGGACATGAGCAGGCAGGGACGTATGATAAAAATGACGCGCAGATTACGATAGGAGCTGACAATATAGGCGGAGATGTCAACAAACCGAGCCTTGGAGGATGCGTGGGCGTTACTCAGGGGCCTACCACAGGCACAATCGCCGCTGCAGTTACGACAAGCGACGGTTGGGCACTCGAAGCGGCTGTTCCGCTGAAAAATGCCGGTTGGGACATTAAGCCGAAAAACAGACTGGTGATTGGATTTAATACGCATCTCAACGACGATGACGATGGCGGCGGCCGGGACCACAAATTAATCTGGAGCGACAAGGATGGTGCAGACACTTCATGGACAGACCCCAGCGTCTATGCGGAACTTACATTTGTAGAGGAAAAACTGGCTGTCAGTTCTGAAAGAATGCTGGCTATCAGTTGGGGCTGGGTTAAGTCAATAGAGGGTATTGATGAGTAGAATGTCACTATAAGTTGAAGAGATTGCTTCTTTGATGCTTTTTTCCGTTAAGATGTTGACAAAGAAGAAATATTATGATATACTATTCCAAACAATAATTTTCTCAGAACTGACGATGATTGTCATGTTCTGTATAGTTGGCGAAGACGCCTGTCAATTTAAGCTGTTGTGATTTTCGTGTGCCTTGTGCTCATCTGTTAGGATTTGAGCCTCATTATCATCTGGACGAGTACAACGCACACAAAGATTGACAGGCGTTTTGTGTTTTGGGTCAGGAACACGAGTTTTTCAGTTATCAGAAGCTAGTGCGTCGTTAAGAGAAGAGTTAACCGCAGAGACCGCAGAGAGGACGCCGAGCACGCGGAGAACAAAGAGTACTAGAAAAACCTCTGCGTCCTCCGCGCCTCCTCTGCGCACTCTGCGGTTTAAAAAGGATTAGATGCTAACTGAAAAAGTCGTATCAGGAACACAAGTTTTTAGGAATGGGAATTTGTTACAAAGTTAGGAAAACATGATTAAACTTTAGGAGGTGAAAAAATGAAAACTTTAACCATTCTACTGACCATTTTTATTTGTGCCTGGTATCTTTCAGTTACTTCCGCGGTTGCTTTACGCTTTGAGTTTGATAGTGAGAAGGAAATCGCGGATTGGGAACTGGGGCCAGATGCAACCGCAACGGTCGAAAAGGGCATGCTCCAATTGGAAGTGAGGAATGGCCAAAATTCAGGGATATATTTTGGCAGTCCAGATTGGACGGACTACCGGATGGAAGTCAGAGTAAGGAAGCTTCAAGGCCCTTACTTTCATCTGTTTATCCGTGTAGTAGAGCCTATCCGAAATTTTTATTTCATGGAGATAAGTTACAATTCGCATACTACATCTCTCCATCGTTTTGAAGCAGGCACAGGTACCGAAATTACACCAGGTGGTAACGCCGCTCGCCCAAAACGTCCGGACGCCAAGGATACAAAGGGCGGAGACGCATACACGCTGGTTTTTGAGGCAAAGGGAGATAACATCAAAACTTTCATTGACGGTAAGTTAATGATAGAGCAAAAAGATAACACTTATAAAACAGGAAGATTAGGCTTGGGCGGCCGGGATTCAGTCGTCTTGTATGAATATGTCGATGTAGAAGGCGCAGGAATCCCACCGTCGGCGATAGATTTGCAAGGAAAGCTGACTTCAACGTGGGGGCGATTAAAAAATCAATAACCATTTGTAGGTCGAAATTTTAATTTCGACTTCAATCTCCATCGGTGATAAAGATAGTCGAGATATAAATCTCGACCTACTGGAGAGAGTTCTCGGAAAATCGGAAGCCTGAACTTGTTGGGAGTTTTTTCCTCAACAAGTTGAGGCGTCCGTCGCGTTATTGTAAAAAAGGAAGGTAATAAAAATGTTTAAACAAGTCATTTTTTCCGCGGTCGCTTTGACAATGTTATTTTCTGCAACCTTCGCGTTTGCCAACTCAGGTGGTGAAGCAGTAGCCATTTTTGCGAATGTTCCTCCCGTCATTGACGGAAAAGATGACTGGCCCAAGGATGTCTGGGCGCAAGCACAGGAGCATGATATGCACATGAAGCCTGAAGATGTTCCTAAATGGTTTATGTTTCCTGAGACTTCGCCCAACCGGGTCAGCCGGGGAGTCATTGATGATAACGAGGATTTGAGTGTCGAGTTTGCGTTTATGTTCGACGAAGAGTGGTTCTACTATATCGGTGTGTTCGTTGATGATAATTTGCCGGTGGATTTAAACACCAACGAAGGTGATGAACCCATTAATCGTGGCGCCGACGGGTCGAAACTGCCTCGCACGTCGGAGTGGTGGCTCAATTTTGATTTTGAAAACGACGCGCCCAAGAAGCCCAAGGGGAATGATGACATAGAGCTGTCGGCGGTACCAGGTTGCCTTTACCAGCCAGGCGACCATTTCTGGTGGCTCAAACCCTGGAGTGGTTCAGGGACTACCAGACCAGCGTGTTTCGAGAGTAATGGGCAGAATGCAGTGTTGGATGGCGGCACAGTTTATCGGTTCGACCTTGAGTGCGCCTCGAATATGGCCGCAACTAAAACCGCAGACGGAATGATAATTGAGGGAAAATTGAAGTTCAAGACCATGTTCGAAATGGCGCATAAACCCAATCTGCCAATTCCAAGGAATGGGACCATCTGGGGCTTTGATTCGACGGTCACGGATGTTGAAAGAAAAGGCGAGGACAGAGAAGGCGTTATATCTTGGGCTTCGTCCTTTGAAAATGACAACAACGTCTGTATCTTGAGTGACCTGCTCTTCGTCGGAAGACGCGCGGTCAACGCCGAAGACAAGCTATCCATTACGTGGGGAAAGATTAAGGCGCGTGTGAACTAAGGTGTTCTGACGAAATAGTAATCCCTTGCTAAAGATTATACACTGCGGAGTAGCAAATCCTGGTTTTGGGGAAAGAAACCGAGTTTCTCAGAGAAACTCGGTTTCTAAGGAGGCTAAAATGAAAACCCTTAGTTTCTTTTTTCTAACAATCATGATATTATATGGATTTTCAGTCTTCTATGAAGCGCAAGCTGTTGATGAATCTCTGGCTATGTATTTCCCCTTTGATGATGGAAAGGGAGACGTTGCTAAAAACCAGTCTAAATTTCAAAACAACGGCAAGATAGAAGGCGCGAAATGGGTCAACGGCAAATTTGACCAAGCATTGTATTTTGATGGAAAAAGCTATGTTGCCGTTATGCCTGGAGAAGAAGTCAGTATCGGCCAGGAAACGACCTGGGCAATGTGGTTTGAAACAGATGTAGAAGGACAGGGGGCACATTTAGCAACTCTCCACGGCACCATGGTTCTCTATTTTTCGGGTGGTGCCATCAGCGCTCAAATCTGGACAAACCCAGGCGCGGCTTTATGGAATCCCGTGAATAGCAACGTTTTTGCCAAAGGCGGCGAGTGGTATCACGTAGCGGCAACCTGGTCGGAAAAATCAGGTAAACTTACTATTTATGTGAATGGAGCAGAGAAAAATTCGGCTACCGCGGTTGGAAAAGTAAGTTTCAAGTCAAGTAGACAGCTTGCTATCGGTGGAAACGACCAGATTACGTATCCAGGGACAAACCTCTTTGATGGCATAATCGACGAATTTCGCATCTATAATCGTGCTTTGAGCAAAGATGAGGTAAGAGAGATTATGTCGGCATTAGATGTGCTTCCCAAAGGAAAGTTGCCTATTGCGTGGGGAGAACTTAAACGAATTACGAATTAAATTGGAAGGCTTCCAGCCTTTGCGATGAAAAGTTAAAAAATATCGGAAGAAACCAAAAAGGCCCGTTGAGGATTTACCTCAACGGGCTTCACGCCGTCAAGCCAAAATTTATTTCATACCCAATTTTTCTATCACTTGCTGTTCCCGTTTATGGCCATAGTCATACCAGGCATCAACAATCTTCCCATCTTTTATTCATTTTATTCTCCTATCTGATTAAGCTTCCACTTCAGCGGGTTCCACGATGCTTAGTTTAACGAACTCAGAAAAAAATTCACCTGAATTAATTCCAACACATCGCCGAGGGACACCTCCGATACAGGGAAACGCGGAATTGAGGGAAGTGAATCAGTTTCGCTAAACCATCCGCCGGCGTGCAGGTGATGGAGCGGATGCGTCAGCCTATCACCAACCTCCGGATGAAAATCGTAACGGAAGAAGAATCTTCTCTGTGGCATTTGGAAGTGGAAACTATATTCAATCTGGATAATTTTAGGCTCCGTTGCCTCCTCCGAAAGATAGTCATAGTGAAATATTTCTTTGAAAACCAGAAAAGAATTGTCATTAAAAACAATGCCTTGCGGTGGCGACTTCGGATTTATATGCTCAAATATATCAACGGAAGGCATATAAATTGACCCTGTTCCATCGGAGGCAATTCGTGTTGTTATTCTATCAATATGGTCAATCATATCAAAATGTCTGTAAATTCGCCCCTCAACAATCTGAATGTGACGTTTTGCCTCATGTACTCTTTTTCTCTGGCTTATCCTTCTTCTTGTCAATGTTGATGACTCCTAACATGCTATCATCATCTGGGTCAACACCATGTTCTAACAAGATTCGTCGCACTTCCTCTGGATGATTCCACAGATATTCCTCATAACTGCCCGGCTTTATTGCAAGCGAAACAGGCTGTTGCAATTTCTCATTCCAATATGTATACTTATAATCATATTTCTTCAAAATCTCCCGCCACTTCTCAGGCACATTGGAATTTTTCTCTTGCTTCTTCAGGTCAGTATCCTTTTTGCCTTTAACAAGCACATAAAATTTTCCACTTAGGCGTTTCAACCATGCTGTTAATACTGCCATTGTTCATCAACTCCGTTTTGGTTATTTATAGCCACTGATTTTCAGACATCGCTGATACTTATTTATAAATCAGCGGCGTCTGTTCGTCGCTTCGCTCCTCAGTGGTTTGTTTCATAAACCACCTGATTAGCGGCTATATACCAGAAACTCCTTCAAAAACCGCCCCGTATGCGAAGCTTCCACCTGGACAATCTCCTCCGGTGTGCCACAGGCGACGATGTATCCGCCCTCATCTCCGCCCTCCGGACCGAGGTCGATGATGTAATCGGCGCATTTGATGACGTCCATATTGTGTTCGATAACGACGATAGTATTGCCTTTGTCTACCAAACGATGCATCACTTTCAGCAGATGCTTAATATCAGCAAAATGCAGGCCAGTTGTTGGTTCATCCATGATATAAAGCGTTTTGCCGGTGCTGCGGCGAGCGAGTTCTTTGGCGAGTTTTACTCGCTGGGCTTCGCCGCCGGAAAGGGTTGTCGCGGATTGACCAAGTTGGATGTAATCTAATCCGACATCGCAGAGCGTTTGTAATTTGCGTTGAATCGTCGGAATATTGTGAAAATGTTCCAACGCTTCCTGCACCGTCATTTCAAGAACTTCAGCGATGTTCTTACCTTTGTACCGAATTTCCAACGTCTGCCGGTTGTAGCCTGTACCTCCACAGGTGTCGCATTTGACCCATACATCTGGGAGAAAGTGCATCTCAATGCGGTTGTAGCCGTTGCCTTTGCAGGATTCGCACTGTCCGACTTTCAAATTGAAACTGAAGCGACGCGAGCTAAAGCCTTTCATTTTCGCCTCTGGTAATTCCGCGAAGAGATACCTGATGTCTGTGAATACGTCTGTGTAAGTCGCGGGGTTTGAACGCGGCGTTTCGCCGATGGGCTTCTGGTCGATGTTAATCACTTTGTCGATATGCTCTGTTCCCAGAATTTGTTCATGTGCACCGATTTGGTCAAATGCTATAGACTCGTTTGGTTGACTTGTTCTTCGCATTCCAAACGCTACGGCTTTGTAAAGTATCTCTTCGACCAGTGAACTTTTGCCGGAGCCTGAAACGCCAGTCACACCAGTCAATGTACCCAGGGGAATTTTCACGTCAAGGTTTTTCAGGTTATTGTGTTGTGCGCCGATAATCTGAATAAATTGCCCTTTGCCATGACGCCGGGTTTGGGGGATTTCGATAGAGAGTTCGCCTGATAAATATTTGCCTGTGAGAGATTTCTCATTATGCTGAATTTCATCGCAGGATCCTTCCGCGACAATTTCGCCGCCATACGCCCCTGCGCCTGGACCAAAATCCACAACGCGGTCGGAACTCAAAATTGTGTTCTGGTCGTGTTCTACAACTATCACGCTGTTGCCCAAATCGCGTAAATTTTTGAGTGCGTTCAACAGTCTTTCACTATCTCTTGGATGCAACCCGATAGTCGGTTCATCCAGAACGTACAGAACGCCGGTCAATCCACTGCCCAACTGGCTTGCAAGCCTAATTCGTTGCGCCTCGCCGCCGGCTAACGTAGGCGCGGGACGGTCGAGGGTGAGGTAGTGCAAGCCAATATCAACTAAAAATCGAAGCCGATTGCGTATCTCCTTTATCACTTCTTTAGCAATCTCCATCTGAGTTTCGGTGAGATGTGGCGCAGGCATTCCTGCCTGCGCATGGCAGACAGGAATGTCTGCCCCACTCAATTTGTCGAAAAACTCTGCTGCCTCACGAATTGTCATAGCAGTAACTTCGACAATGGATTTTCCCCCCAACGTTACTGCCCTCGCTTCTGGCTGAATTCTGGCGCCTTTACAACGCCGGCAAACTGTGCCTCTTTTAGTGACACCCAATCCTTCACAGCCTTCGCACATTCCCAAAGGACTGTTGAATGAAAAATGCTGCGGCGTCAACTCTCTGAAACTCAAGCCGCAGTGAACGCAGGCGAAGTGTTCGCTGAAGGTTTGGGTGATTGGTTTTGCACTCCCATCCCTGGAGGGGGCAGGGGGTGGGTCATTTTCTGATTCTAAATGTTGAACGACAGTTACTATGCCTCCGCTTTGACGCAATGAGGTTTCGACAGCTTCATACAAGCGGCTTTGTTCATCTGGACGTACAACTAATCTATCGACGACTACTTCGATATCGTGTTTGATGCGTCGGTCGAGTCTGGGAAAGTTGCGTGTTGCGTGTTGCGTGTTGCGTGTATGGAACTGAATTTGCTCGCTACGTTCTGACAAATCGTAAATTTCTCCGTCGATTCTTACTCTGGCGTATCCATCCTTTTGAAGCCGGTCGACTGCGACATCGTAATCTTCGTTGCGTTCTATTTTCAGCGGCGAGAGCACATATATTCGGCTTCCTTCTTCCAACTGAATAATTTGGTCGACAATTTGTTGCGTTGTCTGCGCGCTGATTTCACGCCCACATTTAGGACAATGCGGCGTTCCGACTCGCGCATATAGAACTCGCATGTAGTCGTAAATCTCCGTCACGGTGCCAACCGTCGAACGTGGGTTTTGACTGGGGGTTTTCTGTTCGATTGCGATAGCAGGGGAAAGCCCGTCGATACGTTCCACCTTCGGCTTCTGAATCTGTCCGAGAAATTGTCGAGCGTAAGCCGAGAGCGATTCAATATAGCGGCGTTGCCCCTCGGCGTAAATGGTATCGAGCGCTAACGAGGATTTACCTGACCCACTGATGCCGGTGAATACAGTCATTTGTCGATGCGGAATATCAACATTGATATTTTTGAGATTGTGTTCTTTGGCGCCGCGGATTCGGATTTCGGATTTCGGATTTCGGATTTCGGATTCCTCTTGTTTCTTTTGGTCAAACTTTTCTTTAATAAAGAAAAGTTTGGAAGTTTGCATTCCGAATTCTCTTTGCAGTATATTTCGTAACATCTGCCCTGTATAGGATTCCTGAACTTGCGCGACTTCCTCTGGGGTGCCAGTAGCGATTACGCGCCCTCCCTCTTCGCCGCCTTCGGGCCCGAGGTCAATGATATAGTCCGCTGTTTTGATGACTTCAGGGTTGTGTTCGATGACAACGATGGTATTGCCCGCGTCTGTTAAGCGATGCAGAACATTCAGCAGATGCTTAACATCGGCGAAATGCAGTCCCGTCGTGGGTTCGTCAAGAATATATAGGGTTTTGCCGGTGCTAACTCGGCGGAGCTCTCTTGCCAGCTTGATACGCTGGGCTTCCCCGCCGGACAGAGTCGGCGCGGGTTGCCCGAGTTTGATGTAATCCAAACCGACGTCATGCAAAGTTTGCAAAATTCGCGTGATTTTCGGCAGATTTTCAAAATGTTCTAATGCTTCCTGCACATCCATGTCTAAGACATCCGTAATATGCTTGCCTTTATATCTGACTTGCAGAGTTTCGTTATTATAACGCTTGCCGCCGCAGACTTCGCATTTGACCCACACATCGGCGAGAAAGTGCATCTCAATTCGTCGCAAGCCGCCTCCCTGGCACGCTTCGCACCGTCCGCCTTTGACATTGAAACTAAATCTACCCGGTTTGTATCCACGCATCTGGGATTCAGGCAGTTGAGCATAGAGATTACGTATTTCGTCGAACACTTTGACGTAAGTTGCGGGATTTGAGCGCGGCGTTCTGCCAATAGGCGATTGGTTGATATCGATAACTTTGTCGATATATTCGATGCCCTTGATTGCATCATACGCGCCGGGACTAGACCTTTGGGGTTTGGGGAAACCCCAAAGGTCTCTATCAAGAGCTTGAAAAAGAATATCGTTGATGAGTGAGCTTTTGCCCGAACCAGAAACACCCGTCACGCAGGTGAACAGCCCGAGAGGAATCTTGACAGCGATATTTTTCAAGTTGTTATGCTTTGCGCCGATAATTTCTATCCATTTTTCCTTTATAGGGCGGCGCGCCGCAGGTATTAGAATCTGCTGTCTGCCGCTGAAATATTGTCCCGTCAAAGAACGTTCATTTTCGCTGATTTGACAAGGCGTTCCGGTTGCCACAATCTCGCCGCCCTTGATGCCCGCGCCCGGCCCGAAATCCACAATGTAATCGCCCGACCTTATGGTTTCTTCATCATGTTCCGCAATGATGACCGTATTGCCCTGGTCGCGGAGATGTTTCAAAGTGTCTAACAGGCGTTTATTATCCCGCTGATGCAAGCCGATGCTGGGTTCGTCCAAGATGTACAGCACGCCCATCAATCCTGCGCCGATTTGACTGGCGAGGCGGATGCGTTGCGACTCACCGCCGGAAAGCGTGGGAGCAGTGCGGTCTAAGGTTAAATAGTTCAGTCCGACATTCATCAAAAACCACAGCCTGCCTTTGATTTCCTTCAACACTTCTTCAGCGATGAACTGCTGACGTTCATTCAATTTCAAGTTCTCGAAAAATGCCATACATTCATCGACTGACATTTTGACGATGTCCAGGATTGATTTGTCGCTGATGGTAACGGTCTTTGCGGATGGTCTGAGTCGGTCGCCATTGCAATCAGGACAAACTACTGAAGTCATAAATCGCGACCGGAATCGTTGTTGCGCCTCAGAATTAGCCTGGAAATATTTGCGCTCTTCCGAAGTGATGACGCCTTCGTATTTCATTTCATAATGCCATCTTCTGCCAGCGTGCGTTCGATAGACAAATGGGATTTTCTCGCCACCAGAGCCGTAAAGCACCACCTGCCGCTGTTGTTCGGTCAGTTGATTGAAGGGCGTATCTAAACTAAAATTGTAATATTTGGCAAGTCCTTCTGCGAGGTGTTTGGTATGGAGAACATCCAACTTTCCCCAAAAGATAATTGCGCCATCGCGGATGGATTTGGTCTTATCGGGCACAACTAAATCTGGCGACATTTTTGTCAAAGTACCCAAACCTTTGCAAGTCGGACACATGCCGTGCGGACTGTTGAACGAAAACATCTGCGGCGTCGGCGGTTCCATACTGATGTTGCATTCCGCGCAGGCGTAATTTTGACTGTAGAGGATATCGACCCCGGTTTCATCGGGATGTTCCACCTGACCTACCAAATTTACAATGAGACTGCCCTCACCGACTTGCAGGGCTATCTCCACAGCCTCCGAAACCCGGTCCCTGACACCTTCTTTGATAATAATTCTGTCTACGACGATTTCAATATCGTGGCGCAGATTACGGTCTAAGCGGATTTCCTCAATCAAATCGAAAATTTGTCCATCCACCCGCGCCCGCACAAAACCCGCCTTCAGAGCTTCTTTTAATTCTTCTTTGTATTCGCCTCTCCGCCCTTTGACAATCGGGGCGAGAATTTGAATTCGCGAACGCTGTGGCAGCGCGAGAATTTGTTCGACAATTTCATCAGCAGTTTGGGCGCCGACTACTTTTCCACATTTGGGACAATGTCGTATACCGATGCTGGCGAACAGCACGCGCAGATAATCGTAAATCTCCGTAATAGTCGCTACCGTCGAACGCGGATTATTCCCCGCCGACTTCTGGTCGATAGAAATCGCCGGCGAAAGCCCGCCGATAAAATCCACGTCAGGCTTCGTTAAATTACCCAAAAACTGCCGCGCATACGCCGATAGGGATTCCACATACCGCCGTTGCCCTTCTGCATACAACGTATCAAACGCCAACGACGACTTCCCTGAACCACTCACACCGGTAAAAATGATGAGGCTGTTCTTAGGCAATTCTAAGTCGATATTTTTTAAATTATGTTCTCTTGCGCCTTTGATGATGATTTTTTCTTCTGGCATGGAATGATATTCCTTAATATAGCCGCTGATTATCAGACGACGCTGATTTTAAGACTGTTTCAATCAGCGTTGTCTGGAAATCGGCGGCTATAATTATCCAATCAGCGATATCTGGAAATCAGCGGCTATAATTCCCGGAAAAACTCATCCTGCTGATTTTCTTCCTCTTCCCATTCCGTTATTTTCATACGTTTCAATCGCCTTCGTCTCAGATATGCCCATACGACGATAAGAGAAACCGCGCCCCAAAGAATCATGGAACTGGATAGAATTGAGAGCCATTTGTAATTTTGCGTCAGGTATCGCATCCATTCTTGTTGAAACTGGGTTAAGTTCATCCCAATGGCAAACATGAGCGCGTTATCAAGATCTTCGCCCATTGCCAAAAGGTCAGTAATTTCACGCAATTTTTCATCTCCATGGTCTCGCGCTATCATAGAAACCGCGCTAAAACTTTCGGCATACGCTAATTGGGCAAGTCCTTTACCTTCTGGAAATTGATGGGATAGCTGATTTAGTGGAATGATAGATTTCGAAAATACATTGGTAAGCATCAGCCAATAGTGCCCATAAGACCATTCTTCTGAACCATACATAGCTATTCCTTCATTGAACCACAGTGGCACATTTTCCATCTGGTCGCCTATACGAGCGCCAAAAATAATATGGACAATCTCATGTTTTACCACCCGCGCCAATTCTAATTTACTATTTTCAACAAAACTTGGGTCTTTGATGACAATTCTTCGCTTCTGCGGATAGGCATAGCCCACCGCCCAATCCTGGATGGGAGCAGTAGCACGAAAATCTCTACCGGAAATGAGCCAAATGTCAATCTTCCCGGTGATAGTACCCAGCATATCAGTCGCGCGCTTATAGAAATTCTCGCTCACTCGTTGCAGTATAATTGCCTGGTTGTGTTCTGCTGTATAATGTATGATAAAATTCTCGCTTTCGAGGATTTGCCATTTCTCCGACTGCGGTAAAGTGGAGGTAAGTGAGGTGGAGAATAGAATTACTGCGGTTATTATGATGGATACTATTTTTTGTGTTAGCGTCAAATTATCATATCCTGAAGTCATTGGGAAATCTGTCTTCCAATGTCTATTACATTATTATTTTACCACTTAGTTATCCTCAGATGCAATAGTTTTTATCCATGCTCGCAATGACAAGAAAAATCGTCATTGCGAGGAGTGTAAGCGACGAAGCAATCTCATTAAACATGCGTGGAGAATTTCTGCATAATCAAGATTTTCTTTGACATGAAGATAAAAATTTAGTATACTAATGGTCTTAATATTTGTCAACAATTTTTAAGAAGAAAGAGGACGGGTGTGTACTCATGTCTAACCGATTTGTAAAAGTGCCTATCTATCCGAGGTTCTTCAGAGTTGACCTGGATGAGGTAGAGGCATATGTAGCGCGACGCTATCAAGAAACTTTTGGTGAACCGCCGCCTGGCGTGGAAGTTGAAAAGTACCCAGGTGAGATAGATATCATCGTTTACACTCCTGAACTCAATGACCAAACGTATGATTTTAAACGAATGGTTCAGAGGGAACTCAGCGACGAGGGGCTTCCGGTGTTGGTCGTTATGGACACGCAAACTGATTCGAAGCCATAACCCCGTCAAAAGGAACCGACGGATGAAAACTTAGTAAAAAAAGAAAAGTTCCATCCCCGTCTGTTAGTTCAAAAGGCAAAGTTACCACCACTTGGGGCTATCTGAAAGCGGGATATTAACTCCATTGCATATAATGTTTGGGGTGTTCTCGATCCGATAAATATAGCCGCTGATTTGCAGAAGACGCCGATTTGAGTAACCTCAATAATCAGCGCGGTCTGACAATCAGCGGCTCTAAGAGCCTATCTGAAAAACTCAGGGCCGATGGTAGCGCATAGAGTTGGGTTTTCGTCTCCAACCGTTATCAGAATTCCGAAACGGGACGGGATGGAAACCGTCTTCTACTTTTCTGATAGATACTAACGAGGAGTAGCAGAGCTTGCTCTGTGTTCAGCAAAATAATAGTTAGAATGAGCATCTTAATAAGGTGTGATTTGAATGTCATTGACATTCACAGAAATTTGTCAAAAACTTCGGGCAATGCAACCGTATGATTTTGAGGTAGTTTGTAATGATTACCTGAAAGCGCGCTATCCAAACTTAACGCCGTGGATAAGCACCAACGTTCCACGTTCGATTGCTGGAACTCCCGATGCCTTTGTGATAGATGATGCCGGTCGTCTGGTTGCGTGCCAGTATGGTAGCACGGACGAATGGCGTTCTAAACTGAGCGGAAGTGGTAAAGACCTGGGAGACGCTAAAAAGGTTGCAGACCTTGCGAAGGCACACAGGCTAAAAGTTAAACGGTTGATTTTCTGCACGACTGCCGAATTAAAGTCATGGGAAAGAAGAAATGCTCAACGCGAAGCCAAACAGCGATTTGGTTTCCCTGTTGAGATTTGCGACCTACGCCGCCTCGCTCACGATTTGGAAGTGCTTTACCCAGGTATCGCCGCGCGTCGACTTGGTATACCAATTCCCTTGCAGCATTTCATGACGCTGGACGATTATCTGGATTCCTCCAACCCGCGTTACTGGCCTAAGCGCGCTGACCTTGACGAAGGACTGCTCTACTCACCTGAAGGATATATCTCGCACATGCGAGAATTGCTTTTACGTGAGGGGAGTTGTTTGCTGACCGGTGGGTCTGGAGCGGGGAAAACGGTATTATCGATGGCTTTTGCGTTGCAATGGCGTGAGGAACATCCCGAAGCGGCTGTTTTTTACTTAGATGCTGATGGAGGCAGGTCAGCGGAAACAGGCGAGGATTGGTATCGGCAGGTTCTCACTTATGACTACCAAAACACGTTGTATATAATTGATAACTGCCATCTGTCGGTTGCTGCAATCAACGCCTTTTGCGGTCAATGGGAAAGGCGACCGGCGCAGAAAGCACGTCTGATTTTCATTTCTCGGCCGCGTGCAGAGGCTTCCGAATGGAAAGAAGAGCCGGAGGATTACTTCGACGGGTTTGAAGATGTGGAAACTGTGTTGCCTGTCACATCTGAATCCATCTATCAAGGCATGTTGCGTGTATACAGCGATGCCTACCGACGCTGTGATAAAGCGCGTTATGCGCCGGTCGAAGATGAACTGGCAAATGCTGAAATTGCCGCCAAATTAGAAGCAGAATGCGGACATAACCTCGTTTTCGCGCGCTATATTTTGGAAGCGTGGAAGACAGAGGGTGGGCGACTGAGTGACATCACTGAGGAACAAGTTCTTGGTCACTTATCTGAACGCTACTTGAATCGTCAAAAAAATGTGGCGCTCCCTCTACTCTGCGCATTAGCGCAATTTGAAATCTTAGCTCACGGCGAATTTGTCCGTCAGCATCTCCCTGCTAATCAGGTAGAGACGTTGCTTGAAGAAAAACTGCTGTTCTCTGAAAATACACTGTTCCACGGGGAATGCTATCGACTCGCGTTTCATCCACAGAATGCCGCGCTGATTTTCCGCGCCGATGTCAAGCGACGAGTGGGAGCAAATTACGCCATGCGGGTAGATGCCGAGATTTTTTCAACCTTGAAAAAATACCTTGCGTTTCAGCCGGAGAATTTTACTGATGTTTACCGGCGGATTTACCGTTCTGAGAATATTGATTTGCAGCATCGGCTGCTACAAGATGAGGAATTGCAAGCGTTAGCCGTGCAGCAATTCGAGCGGCGCCCGCTAAACGATATGGCTTATTACTTGTATGCCCTTTCCCATGCCGACAGCCAACGTGCTAAAGAGCTATTGGATGACTTCATCGTCCGCATATCGCCGGATGAATTGCGCAAGCAGGTTAAATCTCTTGGTACGAGTCTTAATTGGACAACTTATTTTTTGGTTCGCGTAAACCGAGATGTCGCAAGCAAACTATTCGCTGGACTTGAGGCGAAAGAAGTTGCGAAACGCATTTCACAATCTCATCTTCGTAATATTCAAAATTGGATAAGCTCTTCTTCAAATTTCTTGGCCGTCCAACTTGGCTATGATGAGAATTGGCGTCGCGATGTTGCGGAATCTCTTGATATTTCAGCGATTGCGATGCGAGCACAGAAACTGAGTTTGCAAACGCTGTTTTGGCTTGTGCGCGATTTGAAGGCTATTGCACCGCTGCAGGCAAAAGCACTTCTGGACACTTTCTCGCCCAAAGATTTAGCACAGAAGATGTCTAAGGGAGACCTGGGTTCAATTTACCTATTTCAATACCTTGATGAACTTGGCTATGATGAGGTTTTCCGTCGTTGGGTTGCGGAATCTCTTGATATTTCAGCAATTGCGATGCGAGCACAGCAGCAGAGTTTGCAAAATCTGTACTGGCTTGTTCGCGCTTTGAAGGCTATCGCACCGTCGCAGGCAAAAGCACTTCTGGATACATTCTCGCCCAAAGATTTAGCACAGAAAATGTCTAAGGGGAGCTTGGCTTCGTCTCACAAACTATTTCAATACATCGGCGAACTTGGTTATGATGTTGCTTTCCGACGGCGCGTTACAGTATCCTTCGACATTTCGGCACTTGCTACGCGGGCTAAACAAGAAGGCTTACAACAACTTTTCTGGTTTATGCGAGATTTGACCGTTGCTCCCAAACAAGCCGTCAATTTTGAGAACGTCCTCACTCCGAAAGGGCTCGCGGAGATGTTCCGCGATAAGCAGGCAACGGCCAAGAATCTTAGCCATTCTTTGGATATCTGCAGTCGTGGGTTTCTCCAGCAGTTTTTCAAACAATTTAATCCGGGTGAAATCTTGGACATATTCAATCGTTCTAAACTTGCAGATATTGGTAGTTTGTTAGAACATTACTACTACGCATTTGCAGCAGCCTATGCCGACTTTGCCAACCAGTATTTGCCTGCAAAATTGGCAGAAGCGCCCATAGCGGACATCGGCAAATTCATCGTTCGCATTCAGAATGTGCTAAAGGAAGGCGAGCAGTTGGCGCGAGACGCGCTGGAATTGCTTTTGACTGTGGACCTGACCGAACGAGTCGCCGAAAGCGATGTGGAGGGGATTGCGGGGTTGCTCTACAGCGCTTACACTGTAGATGCTGATTTTTCTTGGCGTCTGTTGGAATTACTTGGTATGATAGAAGCAATCGAACAAGGGCTAAAACACAGCGGCATTAAGGGTCTCCAACTTCTACAGCATAACCTCGCAGAAATAGCGCCAGGTTTGTTGCAACACATAGGCGGAGCCCTGCGCTCGTTGTATTTGACGAATCAACTGGCGGAAGCGGAAGTCAGCGATATTGGACATTTCCTTTGGAACGTCTATGCACATGTTGATGCGGAACTTGCACGAGAATATTGCCAAACGGTGGATGCTCAGACACGACACAAACAGATTCGCAAGGCAACATTAGAAGAAATCAGTCGCTTTCTATGGAATCTCGTTCACATCAGCGGAACGGATGTGCGGACGTTGGATGAGCCGTTAATCCTGGAGCGTCTGCACGACGAATGGTCAGCGGACTTCCCACAATGCGTTTACGCGTTGGGCGTCATTGCAACCGCGCGACCGAAAGCCATCAGCAGCTTTGATTTACCAACGGTGGATTTTGCAAAAGTGTCGGGGGAGCTAATAGAATGGCTTACTCAAGCAGTCAACGATGAAAAACCTTATTTATTTGCCCTAACGCTGAGAGGACTACGAGCGTTAAACGAACATTGGTTTAGTGAAATTGTCGCCAAATTCCGACGAGATTGGAGAATCAAACTCAAATGCCTTGCGCTTCTTGAAGATACGAAGTCGCAGGCTGTTGTCACAGAGACATCGCGGATTTTGCTCGAAGAGTATTTGATGGAACTAAGCAAATGAGAAACTTTGTTGGAAAAGGGGATTGTTACTAAGGAGTGATACCAATGTCAAAGCTAATTTTTTGGGATGTGGATACCCAATACGATTTTATGATGGAATCTGGTAATTTATATGTTCCAGATGCCGAATCAATCATCCCAAATTTAGAGAAATTGACTCAATACGCCAGAACACATTCGATTCCCATTCTTGGGTCGGTTGATGAACATACAGAGGAAAATGCGGAGATAGATGATGAACCGGATTTTCAAGATACATTCCCGCCCCACTGTATGAAAGGCACGCCGGGACAAAAAAAAATTAACGCGACGAAGCCACGCAATCCGCTCTGGATAGAAAGCCGAAAGTATGACGAAGCTGAACTTGCACGACAGATTAAAGAACATGATGGCGAAATCATATTCACAAAACAGAAATTCGATGTTTTTTCCAATCCAAACGTGGATGCCGTGCTGGACATACTTAAACCAGAACATATCGTAGTGTACGGCGTGGCTCTGGATGTTTGCGACGCCTATGCCATCGAAGGATTTCTAAAACGTGGGCGATATAAAATCTCCCTTGTCGAAGATGCTACTAAACCGATTAACCTAAAGAGGGCGAAGGAATTAATCGAGAAGTGGAAGTCGGAAGGCGTTCAGATCTTGACAACAGAAGAGGTCATCGGGCATGAAAAAAAAGACCGAAGATAGTTTGGTTACATATATATAAGTGGAACATTTGAACAATTGCATCATTCAAATTCGATACCACCGAAAGGAGATAAATCATGTTTTTCAAACAGCATCTACTATACTTCGTATTAGCTTACGTGTTTTTAGGGTTGCTGGTATTGACGCACATCGTCGTGCCGAAGGTTAGGGCGCAAACGGTAAACAATCTAAGTTCTGAAACCGCTTCCTACCAGGGCTTACAAGCTGATGAGTTTATGAAAACATGGCTCATCTTGGGTCCGATTCCTGTCTTTGATGGCGAGCCGAATCCGCAAGACCAGGAAACACAAAAGAAGGCATTCGCCACTGACTTCCTCACAAAACATGGGGGAGAGAAAGGTATTCAACCCAAACCCGGGCTAACTCATCGAGCTGGAGAAAAGGAATACCAATGGCTTCTCGTTCATTCAAAGAGCGATATCGTCGACCTCGTTGAAATCTATGGGAAAAAGGAATTTGTTGTCGCTTACGCGTGGGCAGAGATTGATATGCCCGAGGCGAAGGCCGCTTTGTTGGGCGTTGGTAGCGATGACGGAGTGAAAGTCTGGCTCAATGGGGAACTTGTTCATGAGAACTGGATTGGTCGTCCCGTTCAGAAAGATGATGACCTTGTTCCCGCTAACCTGAAGAAAGGGAAGAATCAACTACTTCTCAAAGTTCAGAACCAACAGCTTGACTGGGGATTTGCGTGTCGAGTCCTTGGCTCCGAGGCTCTGGAAGGAAAACTCATTTCGGCGGCGGGCAGAGGGTCATTAGACGACCTGGAACTGCTCTTGTCGCGCGGCGTGAATGTAAATGCAAAAAACAAGTACGGTGTTACCGCTTTGCACTCGGCTAAAATGGGAGGGTATGAGGACACTGTTAAGTTCCTGCTGTCGAAAGGGGCCGACCCAAACGTTGAAATGCCTTCTGAGGAACAGTTAATTGAAGCAATTTTTAAAGAGGTCATCAAAGGCGCCTCGCCGGGAGCCGCCGTTCTTGTTGCCCAAAACGGAAATATTTTGTTCAAAACAGGCTACGGCTACGCTAACTTAGAGCATCATGTTCCCATCACGCCGGAGACGAAGTTCCGCATCGGCTCCATTACAAAGCAGTTCACGGCGGCCGCTATTTTACAATTACAGGAACAAGACAAACTTAGCGTGAACGACAAGCTGTCGAAGTTCATCCCGGATTATCCACGCGGGGATGAAGTGACTATTCACCATCTGCTGACTCATACGTCGGGAATTCATAGTTATACGTCAAAGCCGGACTTTCTTAAAACCGTTACAGTAGAGGTAAAGCCAGAGGAGTTAATCGAGTCATTCAAGAATGACAAGTTCGATTTCAACCCCGGCGAAAAATGGCTGTACAACAATTCCGGATACTTCCTGCTCGGTTACATCATCGAAAAAGTCTCAGGCGAATCCTACGCGGATTATCTGAAAAAGCACCTCTTTGAACCGCTAAGTATGAACGATACGGGCGTTCATCACTGGAGCGCTATCCTCGAACATGAGGCAGCCGGATATTCTTATGAAAACGGGAAGTTTCAGAAAGCCCTCAACTGGGATATGTCCCGCGCCGGCGGTGCAGGCGCGCTTTATTCAACGGTGGATGACCTCTATCGCTGGAACGAAGCGGTTTTCAATGGAAAGGTTTTGAGTGAATCGAGCCTAAAGGCAGCATTTACCCCGGTCACGCTCAATGATGGAAGCAAAGCCAACGCACTCGGCGACGGCGGATACGGATATGGCTGGATGTTTTCGGAGATACGTGGGTTGAAGGAAATTGCACACGGCGGTGGGCTTAACGGATTCAGCACCTATCTGACTCGTTATCCTGAACAAAATTTCACCGTTGTTGTTTTGACGAACTGTCTTCCACCTCCTCCAGACCCGGGTTCTTTGAATGCTCAAGACATCGCACAAATCTATCTGTGGAAACAGATGAAATCCCGCGAATCTTTCGCCACGAACACGGCAGTAGAATCAAGTGTCTACGATGCTTATGTGGGACGATATGGTTACCCACAGGGCGCAATCCTTATGGTGACGAAAGAAGGAGACCGGCTGTTTGCGCAGTTAACCGGACAGCCAAAGTTTGAAATCTTCCCGCGTTCGGAGACGGAGTTCTTCTGGAAAGTGGTCGATGCCCAGATTACCTTCGTAAAGAATGAGAACGGCGAAGTCACCCATGCCATCCATCGTCAGGGAGGCCAAGAGTTCGAGGCGCCAAAACTCAAAGAAGAAGTTCCAGCGAACGTTGACCCTGCCGTCTATGACGCCTATGTTGGACAGTACGACTATGGGCAATTCGGCATCGCCACGGTTACAAAGGAAGGCGACCATCTCTTCGCCCAACTGGCCGGGCAACCCAGGTTTGAGATATTTCCACGTTCTGAGACCGAATTCTTCTTGAAAGTTGTGGAAGCTCAGGTTACCTTCGTCAAGAATGACGAAGGCAAGGTTGTCAAAGCAATCCTCCATCAAGGCAGCGTTGAGATTGAAGGAACTAAAATTAAGTAGAGAGAATGATGCCACAAAGAATATACTGAGCGCAAATCAAATTTGTTCACCCCGTTAGAAAAGCTTCCTTTCTAACGGGGTGAATTTGCTACCGAGTAAAAATCCTGCTGTCCGTCCCTGAAAGTTAACAACTGAGGGCCTCCTTTATCACAAACTTAAATATCTTTTATGCTGTCAAACGTTTACCACTTCAGCCGACTCCATGTCGTGGCAAGTTTACCGGAAAAATCAACCACTAACACGCCAGCGGCAACGCCCAGTCTCATCGCCTTTTCGATTTCCTCTGCTGTCAACGCCCGGTTGAAAATAGCCACATCGTCAATAAGTCCGCCATGCATGATAGTCCCATCCCAGCCGTTCCCTATCAGGAGTGGCTCTTCACTTTTTATCAGCTTGCCGGATTGTTTCTGTGGGTTATCGAAGCCATCCTGGCCGTTCCCCAGAGCAAGCTTCCCGTCTAAATACATTCGCTGAGAATTGCCATCATAGACGCCGGCTATATGGTACCAGGTTTTTGGCTTTTCCTGCGGTTTAATCGAATTGAGTGCGCGGCCCTTTTCTGTAAGAGCATCGAAAAAAAAGCCACCGCCAATATACCCATTCCTGATTAAGGTGAGGTGATAGGCGGCATGTTTATCTCCGCCGGGACCCTTTTTTGCCACCACGGACTGATAGAAGTCCCCAATTGCGGAGAAGTTGACCCAGGCCATCACAGAAACTTGTTCACCATCAATGGAGAGACTATCACTATCTGGCGCTTCCAGCCAGGAGTTGCCATTGAGCAAAAGAGCGCCACCAAACTTCCCATTAGAAGACCATTCAACTTTGCCATTTCCCGCTTTTTGGGCATCATTCCCATAGATTCCACTATCCTTGCTTAGATTGTCCTTATCGTCAAACATCCAGTATCCAACAAGTTCTTTCGGTTGAGCATGAGCAGTTTCTCCTGGAAACCCAAAACAAGTGAAGATACTCATGAGTATATAATTGATTGCCATTAACCATGCGGCTTTCATCACCAAAACTCCTTTCCGAGATTTCTACACAAGCAAAAATGCCTACTTATCCTATGAACGAAGCCCCATAGGGGCTGGTCTGCTTTTAGTCCGTAGGACTTTGCTCTTTCAGCCCGACGGCTTCAGCCTCGGGCTTATGGAATCCATTCACTTACCCATTTTCAGTTTAACAGAATTGATGCGTATAGGGGTTGGTTGAATAAAAGTTCTTTCACTTAACAACTACCAACCTTCGTACCGCGGAAAACTCCGCCTCGGGATGTTCAGCCTTCAACCGATAGAAATACACCCCCGACGCCACACGTTCGCCAGATTCATTTTTACCATTCCAATACACTGCGCGGTCTTTGGTGATGTAACTTCCTGCACGCTGCATCCCAAGAACAAACCTTCGCACAAGCCTTCCGTGAATATCATAGACCTCAACAGTAACATCAGATTCCGCCGAGAGTTGATACGGAATCCACGTTTCCGGGTTGAAGGGATTGGGATAGTTCGCGAGCAATGCCGTCTTTGCGGGCAAGACCTCTATCAAGCCGTTATTCTTTGTGATGCTACTGAGAAATTTTAAAATCAAGTATAACATAAAGGTATAGAACTGGCAAGCAAAAATTTACAGAAATTTCCAAAACATCAAATTTTTTTGCAAAATTCCGAGATTTATCTTGACAACTTAACATTTGTGTAGTATAATATTGCATAGCTCAATTTTTCAATATCGCTTTCAGCTTTCATCTCGTATTGTATAATATTTGAAACGTGAAACGTGATGCGTGAAACTCGAAAATCAGTTCCATATATGGTTTCTTATGCAATCATCACAACGTAGCGGCGTGGTAGCGGCGTGCCTCTGTGCCGCCAGTCAGTTGTCACCCACCAGTTGTCGCCACTGAGGGACGACGCTACGGGGATGACGCTACGGAAATTTCCGCAAACCATAAGCGAATTTAAAAAATTGACCACTAGTACAGCGGGGCGTAAGTTCTTGACCCACTTTTACTCACAGAACCTTTTTATCCGCGAATGCACACGAATTGACGCGAATTAAAAAAATCTTCGCGAAGATTAGCGGATAGATAAAAATTCGTAATCAAGATGTGGGTCAAAGATTTGCGCCGACGTGTACTAGCAACTTGAGTTAAAAATATTCAGTAAGGAAATGAAATTATGAACAGTATTATCGAAACGCTACTCAATTCAGATGAACCATCCGTGCGATTCAAAGTTTTGGTAAATGTTCTCGGTAGAGAATTAGAATCAGTTGAAATCAAGAATCTTCAGGAGGAGATAAAATCGTCTCCACGAGTGAGATTGCTTCTCTCAGAAAGAGACAAGGATGGTAAAATACCATGTCATCCCTATACCAAATGGTACGGCGCTCATTGGGTGTTGGCAAGTTTAGCGGATATTGGTTATCCGCCAGGTGATGAATCGCTCATCCCGTTGAGGGAACAGGTATACAACTGGCTTTTATCAAGCCATCATGAGAAGAATATAGAAACCATCGAAGGGCGGGTGCGAAGGTGCGCTTCACAAGAAGGGAACGCCCTTTACTATTTTCTCTCGCTCGGTTTGGCCGATTCTCGAACCGATGAGTTAGCAAAACGCCTTATGAAGTGGCAATGGTCTGATGGTGGATGGAATTGTGACAAGAATCCTAAAGCCGTGAATTCATCCTTCATGGAGAGCCTAATTCCACTTCGAGGCCTGGCGCTATATGCGAAAGTAACCGGAAACCCTGCATCAAAGATAACCGCAGAACATGCTGCGGAGATTTTCCTCAAACGCAGGTTGTACAAAAGACAACGGGACGGACAAATCATCAAGGATGATTTTGTGATATTGCACTATCCGTGTTATTGGCATTATGACGTATTGTTTGGGTTGAAAGTTATGGCAGAAGCAGGTTTTATCGGCGATGAACGTTGCCGTGATGCTTTAGACTTGTTGGAATCGAAAAGGTTGCCAGACGGTGGGTTTCCTGCGGAAAAGAAATATTATCGAGTTACAGAAAAGAAGACGTCCGGGCGTTCGCTTGTTGATTGGGGCGGCGCAAGCAAAAAGTGTATGAATGAATTTGTAACAGCAGATGCTTTATATGTGTTGAAAGAATCGGGACGATTGACATGACATCTTATCCATCTATCTATTTTTTCCGCCCCAATTTCGGGGAAAATGATACTTATATAAGAAAAATGATGTCAATAGTAATTATGAAACTGATTCTTTAACTTTTCTATTGTACAAATAATGCCGCTGATTTAGTGGTTTACGAAGTAAACCACTGAACGAAGTGAACAGAAATCGCTGATAAAAAACACTCCAATCAGCGTAGCCTGAA
>Ga0194125_10001049_pt1 | contig 46909 bp, 41 predicted proteins | sample TA2KigC250mmetaG_FD_148626 | JGI IMG/M metagenome (GOLD analysis project Ga0194125, IMG submission 148626) | Freshwater microbial communities from Lake Tanganyika, Tanzania - TA2015034 Kigoma Deep Cast 250m | ecosystem: Environmental > Aquatic > Freshwater > Lake | place: Tanzania: Lake...
CCATCGGCTACCGCCACGGCGAGGCGGTCTACCAGATGAACCTGGGGATTCTGCTTGTGATCAGGAATCGACTCGGCGCGGCCCTGGACGCTTTCAGCCGTGCTGCGGCGACGTACTCGGATATCGGCAACCGACGTGGGCGAGCCCTCGTTCTGGCCAATTCGGCCTGGATTCGGCACGCCAATTTGGGGGACAACGAGCGAGCCGAGGCGGAGACACTAGAGGCAGCCGCGGTGTATGAACAGATCGGGGACGTTCGCGGTCAGGCTCAGTGCCTAGTGATCCTCGGGAGCATCAAGGCGGGTGGTGGGATGGTTGATGAGGGGCGTCGCCTTCTTGAAGAAGGGGTTGGTCTGACGTTGCAGGCAGAGGACTCGTGGCTGGCGGCCCAGGCGCTACGAGAACTGGCGTCTGTGGAACTCGCTGCCGGTCTGGCCGAGTCCGGCGCTGATCACGCCGCTCAAGCCGAGGCGTTGTGCGAACGGATCGGCATGAATGACCTGAAGGTAGGCATCAGGGCTCTACGCGGCCGCTTGCTTCTGGCTTGCGGGCGTGTCGAGGAAGCGGTTGGAGTGACCGCCGGCGCTATGGCGGACCTTCACCCTGGGATTGAACTGGCGTACCTGGTGCCCTTCGCTCATGGCGAGGCGCTTTCCGCATGCGGCCAGCAGCCGGAGGCAGACAGGTGCTATGCGCAAGCCCACGATTCCCTGATTGCTCTCCTGGGCGATCTGACCGAAGAAGACCGCGCCGCAGCCTTGTCCGTGGTGCCAGCTCACAGGGAAGTGGTAGACGCGTGGTCTCGCCGGCGTCCGCGTCTGGTGCAGCAGGACCTCGCCCGGATCGGGGCGCCGATAGGCCGGCCTCTGGAACCCGACGAGCGGGTCTCGGTCACCTGGACGCTGCACCTTCCGTCCGACGACGAGATACCGGACGCGGTGGAGCGTCGGCGGGCCCGCCTCACCCGCCTCCTCCTGGAGGCGAGCGAGCAGAGGGGCGCGCCCACGGTGCACGACCTGGCCGGGGCGCTGCAGGCCAGCGTGGCTACCGTGAGGCGCGACCTGGCGGCCCTCCGCCGCTCGGGCCGGACCGTGCTCACCAGGGGAACGCGCGGCCGCCAGGCGCAGTGAGCGCAAGGTCGGGCTTCCCACTGAGACACCGGGGAGACACCGCGGGCTGATCCTGCACGCCGTCGATCGACGGTGTAGCGAGGAGGACGCGTGCGTAGACGGATCGCCTTCATTGCCATCGGTGCGGCCACCTTCCTGGCGCTGCATGTCGCGCCCGCCCTGGCGATCCTGCGCCCGGGCCACTGAGGTCTGAGGAGGACTCGCCGGCGACCAGAGGCGCCGGCGATGGAAACGACCCGGCAGCGGCACGACGGGCCGGTGCCCGGGTCTCAGGTACCCCGCCGAAGGGGTCCCACTCCGCTACCCGGGCCCCGCCTCGGCTGAGGCGGGGCCCGGTCTTGTGGCCTCGCTCCCCGGCCGGGGACCAGGGGCCGGGCGGCTACCATCGGGGCCGGCACCCCAGGGAGGGACATGGCGGTAGTGATCCAGCCCACCCCGAACCCCAATGCCCTCAAGTTCGTGGTCGGCGGCCACTTCCCGACGCCGGTCAGTTATGTGGCGGGCAGACCGGCCGACCACCCCGCCGCCGACGCCTTGCTCGCCCTCGCCGGGGTGACCAGCGTCTTCATGTCGGCCGATTTCGTCACGATCTCCAAGGCCGCGGAAGCGTTCTGGGACGAGATCACCCCGGCGGCGCGGCGCATCCTCGAGGAGCACTTCGCCGGCTGACACGCCGGCGGCCGTCGTCACCCGCTGCCGGATTCCGGGTCGACGGTGTCGTCGGCCTCTCCCTCCAGCGCCAGGGCGAGAGCCGCACCGAGAAAGCGGAAGACCCACTCCTCGGCGAGGGGGCGCGTTCCGCAGAAGACGAGGGGAACCGCGGGGTAGCGAGCTTGATGCCGGCCCACGAGGTCGGCGAGCCATCCGGCGGAGACGTGCTCGTGCTTGAAGACCGCGGCATAGGGGGCCTCCACTACGACGGCAGCCCGCGGGTAGGTGGCCAGGTGAGCCATCTGGAAGGCGAGGGAGCCCTCGATCAGTGCCTGGGCGAAGTCTGCGAGGCTCTTGCGCTCCACCAGGGCCACGATCCGGCCTTCGTGCTTCACGCCGTAGTCGCCTACGGGCAGCGCCTCCCGGCCCACCACCGCCTTCTGGTGGGCGAACCGGTAGGGGTAGCGCTCGCGGGTGTCCGCCACGATCTCCAGCCTCCCTATGCCGGAGGCACGGCGCCCGGGCAGGCGAATACCCGGCCGGAGGGATCGAGTGGTCCTGGGCGTCTGCCAGAAGATCGCCTCGCGTCCGTTCTTCAGACGGGTGAACACGAACTGGCTACGGCTGTTGCGGCCGCGCTCGAGGATCAGATCGACGGCGGCGCCCCGGCGGGAGCAAGACCGGACCGGCACCTGCTGCAGGATGTCGACGGCGTCGGGCCACTCCTCGGCTCGGTGGCAGTAGACCCGGGCAGTGTGCGGCCAGTCGTCGCCGGTCTTGAGGACGAGGCCGCCGCCGAGGGGAAGCCGTATCAGGTAGGGCAGGGTGGAATCGACATCGGGGTTGCGCGCCACCACGAAGCACGACCGGTCCACCCGACGAGTATGCCACGACCCCCGACGGGGGCGGGGCTGCGGCGGGTGACGAACGGCAGGCGGACGGCGGAGTCCCTTCGCCGGCTGGGATGGCGTCGCGCGGGTCTATCCGGTCTCCCCGTCCAAGCGGACGGTCACCGGCCAGCGGTTGCCCACCTCGTCGGCCAGGGTGAGCACCACCCGCCAGCCGTCGCCGTCGGCCTGGGCGGCGAGGAGGCGGGGCTCGGTGCCCCAGCCGGCGACCGTCGCCAGGGCCTGCTGGGCCACCCAGGAGGGCGCCTCGCCGGACTCCTGCGGCCAGGGGGGAGGCTCCGGCCCGGCGGGGAAGGCGACGGGGGCGGGGAGGTCCATCACAGTCGAGCCCCCGTCGGGGGTGACCTGCACGGTGACCTCCACGGCTCGCACCGACAGGCGGTAGAAACCCCGATCGGGCGGAGCCCCCAGGGCACGGAAGGCAACCCCGACGCGAAACCGCCCGGGGGCTACCTCTTCGATCCGGAAGGCCCGGGCCCACTCCACGTAGGAGAGCCCGCCGGCGGAGTCCTGCGGCATGTCGGGCAGATCGGCGCCGGCGGGCAGGGCGGCTCGCAGGTCCGACGAACCGGTGGGTTCCAGGTCGGCGGTGAAGTAGTCGGTGACGAACCACTCGGCGCGGGCCACGGCGGCTCTCTCGCCGGGGGTGGCCGGGAAGGCCATGAGGTCGGCCTCGCGGTAGAGGAGGGCGGGCGCGGTGGCAACTGCGGCGGCCGCACTGGTGGGAGGGCTGCCGGCGTCCGTGCTGGAGGTGGTCGCCTCCTGGGACACGGTGACGGCGGGGGCGGTGGGGACGGTGGGTGAAGGGGTCAGGAAGGCGCGGGCGACCAGCACCGTGAGGACCAGGGCACCCAGGCCCCCGGCCACCAGGTAGAGGGTGCGCCGGCGCCCGTCGGGTGGCCGAGCGGTGAGTTCGGACCAGGGGATCTGCTCGAATTCCTCAGGTTCATCCATCGAGGCTCCTCGGGAGGTTGGGCAAGCGGGTCGGGGAAGGAGCGGCGGCCCATCTCGCCTCCCACCTGCCGGGCGGAGGAGGGAGGCGCACGGCCTCGACCGCCGCCCAGGTGGGGCGGTCCCAGACGACGGCGAGGCGCACCGGAGGCGGGGCGAGGGCTCGGGCCCCCGCCGGGGCGGCCGGGAAGGCGGCGGCGAGGGCGCCGAGCAGGATGCAAGCGAGGCGGGCTACCGGGGGAAGACGGACCGCCGGGAGGGCACGATCCACGAGGGGAATGTATCGCAGGCGGGGCGGCGCCTCAATACCGTCGGCGCCGGGACGGCGGCCGGCCCCGGGGCTCAGCGGATCAGCGCCAGCCAGATGCCGGCCGCAGTGAAGAGCACCCCTACGAGGATCATGCCTACGGTGACCCGCAGGGGCAGTTTGCCGTCGAAGGAGGCGGGGAGGCGGCGGCGCACGGCCTGGAGCAGGCGGCGGGCGAAGGGGACGTCGACGGAGAGGATGGCCAGGCCGGCGGCGATGGTGATCCATCCCGGGCCGGGCAGAGCCAGCATGGCGATGCCGGCCATCAGGACCAGCGTGCCCGCCGCCACGGTGACGATGCGCACCAGGATGCTCCGCTTGGCCTGGGCCACCGTGGCCTCGCGGCGGCCCGAGGCGAACTCCGCCTCCACCGCCGCGGCCTGGAAGATCTCGCCGAGGTCGACCTTCTCGGCATCACCGAGGCCGGGTGGCGCCACGGTTTGGGGCGGGGTTCCCGGATGCTCGGGATCGGCGGCTCTGGGGGCCAGCCCGAGCGCCGGGCCGGGCAGGCGCCGCACCTGCTCCGCTTCGAGATCGAACCCGGCGGCGATCTCCCGCAGAGTCCGGCCCGCCGGCAGGAGGTGCCAGCCCGGGGCCACCTCGGCGAGGGGCAGGGCGAGGAAGGCGCGGCGGGGGATGTCGGGATGCGGGACCGGGTTGTCGCCGACGGTGCCTGCGAAGCCCTCGTAGGCGGCCAGGTCGATGTCGATGAGGCGCGGGGCGTAGCGGTCGGCGCCTCGCACCCGGCCCATGGCGGCCTCCACGCGCCGGAACTCCACCCGCAGCGCCCCGGGGGAGAGGCGGGTCTGCAATAGCAGAGCGGCGTTGCGGAAGCGGGGATCGCCGGGCCGGTCAAGCGACGGGCTCTCGTATGCCCCGCTCACCGCGATCACTTCGAGGGCGGGGCACTCCGCCAGCAAGGCCACCGCCCGGGGGAGGTTGGCTTCCGGGTCGATGTTGCTGCCGAGCGCCACCAGGGCCCGGCGGACCGGTCTCATCCCGAATCGCCCTCCCGGCGCCGGCGGATCACCACCCCCGCGGAGCGGGCGTAGCGCAGGGCCCCCGGCTTCTCGACTGCGATCTCCACTTCGGCGATGCGGCGGTCGGCCGCCAGGCAGATGCCGGCGAGTTCCTCGGCCAGGCGTTCGACCAGCTGGGGCCGGCCGCCGCGAATGTGGGCGATCATCGCCTTGGCCACCGAGCGGTAGTTGACCGCATCCCCGATGGAGTCGGTGCCCGCCGCCGGGCGAGTGTCGGCCCAGAGGGTGGCGTTCACCAGGATGTCCTGCTCGTGCTCGCGCTCGTCGGGGTTGATGCCCACGATGCCCCGCACCAGCAGGTCCTTGATGATGATGCGGTCCACGGCCTCGAATGTACCCGGCGAGGCCGCCTACCGCAGGTGGGCGCCGCCGTCGACCCGGAGGATCTCGCCGGTGATGAAGGGGGTGCGCAGCAGGAACAGGACCGCGGCCACTACCGGGGCGGTGCCGCCGGGGCGTCCCGCTGGGATCTGGCGGGCCAGCGCCTTCAGGTAAGCGGAGTCCCGGCCGGGGGGCGGGAGGATGGCGCCCAGGGCGACGGTGTTCACCCGGATGCGGGGGGCGAGGGCCTCGGCGGCGGCCCGGGTGAAGGTGTCGAGGCCGCCCTTGGCGACGGTGTACGAGAAGTGGTCGGGGTAGGGCCGCTCGGTTCGCCAGTCGGTGACGTTCACCACCGCTCCCTCGAGGTCCTCGGGCAGGGCGGCGGCGAAGGCCCGGGTGAGCAGGACCGGCGCCCGCAGGTTCACCGCCAGGGTGTGGTCCCACTGCTCCGGGGTGACCCCGGCCAGGTCGTCGTGAGGGAAGACGGCCGCGCTGTTGACGAGGTACTGCACCGGGTTCAAGCCCTCGGCTGCCGCCAGGAGGCGCGTCGGCGCGTCGGGGTCGGCCAGGTCGGCACCGACGATCGTCACCCGGACGCCGCAGGCCCGGGCTTCGGTCGCGGTGGCCTTCGCCTGCTCCTCCGAGGACCCGTAGTGGAGCACCAGGTCGCAGCCGGTCTCCGCCAGGCCGATTGCGATGGCCCGCCCCACCCGGTGGGCTCCGCCGGTGACGAGCGCGGTGGCTTCCAGCCGTTCCACGACCGGCGAGGGTAGCCGCAGTGACGAGAAGAAGGCGCGGAAGCGACTACCGTTTGGGCGTGCCCCGGAACGCGGACCCGAAGCACGGACGCTGGATCCTGCCACTGATCATCCTGGCGATGGTGGTGCTCACCATCACCTTCGTGAACAGCCTCGAACCGGCCGAGAGCGAGGCGGGCACCACCACCACCGCAGCGCCTCCTCCGACCACGACGACCACCACGCTTCCTCTCGATGTGGCCGCCTTCCTGGTAACGCTCGACGTCTACAAGACCCAGGTGGAGGCGTTCCTGGGCGACATCCGCGGGATCAACAACGACTGGGAGGGCCGCCGGATCACCCAGACCCAGACGCGAGCCTCCTTCGAGCAGGTGCTGGCCCAGGTCGCCGAGTGGGAGGCCGGGGTGGCCCAGGCCACCGACGTGCCTGCGGCGCTGGCCGAGGCCCACGTGCAACTGGTGCTCGAGGTGGAGAGGCTGGCTCCGGCGGTGGAGGACATCATCGCCGGCCTGGAGGCCCCCGACGACGGCACGCTGCGCCGCGCCGCGCTGGCCGACTTCGAAGACCAGGTGGACGTGGTCCTCGACGCCATCGAGAACCTGCGGGCGCGGGCCCGGCAGACCGGGTCCCCCGACGGGGATTCCACCACCACGACGAGCGGTACCGACACCACCGATGGCGGCGGCGAGGAGCCGACCACCAGCATCCCCCCCACCACCGAGACCACGGTGCCCGGGACCAACGCCTGAGAGCCCCCTGCTCCCCCTCCCCGCCTTCGTGGGAGGGACGATCAGAGGTCGTAGTACAGCCGGAACTCCCAGGGATGGGGGCGCAGGCGCACCGCGTCGACTTCCTGCCGCCGCTTGTAGGAGATCCAGTCCTCGATGAGTTCCTCGGTGAAGACCCCACCGGCGAGCAGGAAGTCGTGGTCTTCCTCCAGGGCATCCAGCGCTTCCTCCAGCGACCCGGGCACCGAGGGCACCTTGGCGAGTTCCTCGGGCGGCAGGTCGTAGAGGTCCTTGTCCACCGGGGCCCCGGGGTCCAACCGCTTGGCGATGCCGTCGAGGCCGGCCAGGAGCAGGGCGGCGAAGGCCAGGTAGGGGTTGGCCGACGGGTCCGGGCAGCGGAACTCGACCCGTTTCGCCGCCGGCTTCAGCGAGTACACCGGGATGCGCACTGCCGCCGAGCGGTTCCGCTGGCTGTAGACCAGGTTCACCGGCGCCTCGTACCCCGGCACCAGCCTCCGGTAGGAGTTGGTGGTCGGAGCGGCGAAGGCCAGGATCGCCGGGGCGTGCGCCAGCAGGCCCCCGATGAAGTAGCGCGCCGTGTCGGAGAGCCCGGCATAGCCCTTCTCGTCGTAGAAGAGCGGCTTGCTCCCAGTCCACAGGCTCAGATGGACGTGCATGCCCGACCCGTTGTCCTGGAAGACCGGCTTGGGCATGAAGGTGACGGTCTTGCCGTGGGCCCAGGCCGTGTTCTTCACGATGTACTTGAAGAGGGTCACGTTGTCGGCGGTGCGCAGCAGGGTGCCGAAGCGGATGCCGATCTCCGACTGGCCGGCGGTGCCCACCTCGTGGTGGTGCACCTCCGCCGGCACCCCCGCCTCCACCAGCCTCCGGGTCATCTCGGAGCGGAGGTCGGCGTAGTGGTCCGTGGGCGGGACGGGGAAGTAGCCCTCCTTGTACCCCGGCTTGTAGGCCTTGTTGCCTCCGGGTTCGTCGGCGCCGGAGTTCCACGCCCCCTCGACCGAGTCCACGAAGTAGTACCCGGAGTGCTGGTTCTGGTCGAAGCGAGCCGAGTCGAAGATGTAGAACTCGGCCTCGGGCCCGAAGTAGGAGACGTCGGCGATGCCGCTTCCGGCCAGGTAGGCCTCCGCCTTCTTGGCCACGTAGCGCGGGTCTTTGTCGTAGGGCTGTTGGGTCAACGGCTCTTTCACGAAGCAGTAGAGGATCAATGTCGGGGCGTCACGGAAGGGGTCGGCCACGGCGGTGTCGGGATCCGGCACCAGGAGCATGTCCGACTCCTGGATCTGCTGGAAGCCCCTGATGGAAGACCCGTCGAACCCGAAGCCGTCCTCGAAGGAGTCGGCGGTGAGACGCGAAGACGGGATCGTGGTGTGCTGCACCTGGCCGGGCAGGTCGCAGAAGCGCAGGTCGATGAACTCGAAACCGCCGTCCTTGATCAGTTCCAGCACCTCAGCGGGCGTAGCCATTTCTCCTCCGGGTCAAGGCAACCCGATATTGGTACCCGGCGGCCGTTACCCGGTGGTTGCCGGACGGTGAACGTTGTGTTTCGGCGGTGGGCACGGGTACAGGCCCCGAGGGGCTCGACCTCGTCCCGCATCCGGTTCCGGCGGTGAAGGGGGTTGCTACAGGGTCCCTGTTGGGGTACCTTACTTTGGACCAGTAGTAAGGAGTCATGCTCCATGGATGTGGCCGCGAGGGTGACGTCGAAAGGTCAGATCACGATTCCGAAGGCCGTGCGCGATGCCCTCGGCATCGTCGAAGGTGACCAGATCGTCTTCCGAGTCGAGCAGCACCGCGCCGTGCTCGCCCGGACGCCGAACCTGCTCGATCTCGCCGGCGCCGTAAGCGTGCCCGCCGCCCGTCGAGGCGTCACCTGGGACGAGGTTCGCCGTACCACGCGTCGAGCCCGAGCAAGCCGGTGACGGCGTTCGTCGACACCAACATCATCATCCGGCACCTGACCGGTGACCCTCCCGATCTCGCCGCCCGGGCCACGGCGTTCCTCGCCGCTTCGGATGACCTGCTGCTCACGGACCTCATCGTCGCCGAGACCGTCTACGTGCTGGAGTCGTTCTATGAGGTCCCGCGAACCGAAGTGGCCGGCCTGATCCGCGCCGTCGTCGCCTTCCCGGCGATGCGCACGGTGGACCTCGCTCTACTGCTCCGCTCGGTCGAGATCTACGAGACGTACGGCATCGATTTCGCCGAGGCCTATCTGGCGGCATCTGCGGAAGTGGCCGGGGTGAGCCTGGTTGCCTCGTTCGATCGCACTCTCGACCGGGTGCCCTCGATCACCCGGGTCGAGCTGTGACCGGCAACCCCGTTCCGGACCGCAAGATGGGGAGGCGCGGGTGGGGGCCCCGAAACACGCCCGCCCCTGCCTGCCCGCTCGTGTTCGCCGGGCCGGCCGCCCACCCGCCGGAAGGCCCGGCGGGGCCGACTGGTGTCGCAGCCCGTATCGTCGAGTCGAGCCGGGGGAATCATGCCCGAGAATGCCAAGATGCGCCGCTGGCCCGGGGTGGTCGGCGCCGTCCTCATCCAGTTGTGCCTGGGGGCCATCTACGCCTGGTCGGTATTCGCCTCCAAGTTGAAGGAGGCCGAGGAGGCTGGAGGCGGTGGCTGGAGCAATGCGCAGACCCACATCGTCTTCTTCGTCGGCCTGGCCATGTTTGCCCTGATCATGGTCTTCGCCGGCCGCAAACTGGCCACCTGGGGGCCGCAGCGCCTGGCCGTCCTGGGTGGAGTCCTGCTGGGCGCCGGCTACGCCATCGGCGCATCGGCGGCGGCACCAACCTCTGGGTGGTGCTCATCGGCGTGGGGTTCATCGGGGGCGCCGGCATCGGCCTCGGCTACGTGGTCCCGATCGCCGTCGGCATGCGCTGGTTCCCCGACGCAAGGGGATGATCAGGGGCGTCGCCGTCGCCGGGTTCGTGGTCAACCGTAAGGAGGTGGCCCGGCTGCTGCGGGAATGGGGTGTCACCCGGCGAGCGCCTAAGGGGCCTAGCGGATAGGCGGTGGGCTTCGCCCGCTGTCTGGTCTGTTCCGCCCGAAGAAGCTGCGCCTTCGGGCGGGGGCCCGGCGGATGGGGCTCGCTCCGCTCGCCCAATCCGCGCGGCCCCTAAGCCCCATCCGAAAGCACAGGGGCGGCCGTTTGAGGTGACCGCCCCCAACGTGCTGTGGCAGACCGACCTGACCAGCGTCTGGTGCGGCGAGGACGGCTGGGCCTACTACACCGCGGTGATTGACTGCTTTGACCGCAGCATCCTGGGCTGGGTCTTCACCCCCCGCTGCCGCGCCAAAGACGTCTCTCCGGCCCTCGAGCACGCCTGGGCGACAGCCTGGCCCCACGGCCCCCAGGACAGCGCGCGGATCACCGTGGTCTGCCGGCACGACAACGGCACCCAGTTCACCGCCAACCACTACCGCCAGGTGGCCACCGGACTCGGCATCCGACTGAGCCGCACCGCCTACCGGCACCCCGACGGCAACGCGTTCATCGAACGGCTCTACCGAACCCTCAAGGAGGAATGCGTCTGGCCCAACGACTTCAACAGCTACCAACGAGCCCTCGACGCCATCCAGGCGTGGGTGCTTGACTACAACGAGCACCGGCCCCACCAGGCCCTACGAGACCGGACCCCTGCCGAAACCAGAGCCGAGGCCCTCAACCAACTCAAACCAGCAGCCTGACCGTCAACCCCCGCAGGGGTCACTACGGAGCCACTACGGAGGCAAACCCCTCCCCAAAGCCCTGAGCGATCTCCTGGGATCAACCCTCTAGCCTTCCCGGACAATGGCCCGTCCGTCCTGGAGTAGCAGTATGAGCGGTGAGGAGCACCGGCCATGTTGCTGATGATCGACAACTACGACTCCTTCACCTTCAACCTGGTGCAGTACTTCGGCGAACTGGGGGTCGAGGTGCGGGTATTCCGCAACGACCGGATCGGCCTGGACGAGATTGCTGCCCTGAAGCCGGATCACATCGTGATATCGCCCGGCCCCCACACACCTACGGAGGCGGGGATTGCGGTTGCGGCGATTGCCGAGTTCGCCGGGCGTGTCCCCATCCTGGGCGTCTGCCTGGGCCATCAATCCATCGGCCAGGCCTTTGGTGGACGGGTGGTGCGCGCTCGCGAGGTGATGCATGGCAGGACCTCAGCGGTCCACCACCTGGGCAGCGGGGTATTCACCGGCCTCGCGAACCCCTTCGTCGCCACCCGCTATCACTCCCTGGTGATCGAGAAGCGGACCTTGCCGGACTGCCTGGAGATGACCGCTTGGACCCGGAGCCCGGACGGTTCACCGGATGAGATCATGGGGGTGCGGCACAAAGGGCTGCCGGTGCAGGGGGTGCAGTTCCATCCCGAGTCCATCCTGAGCGAGCATGGTCACGACCTTCTGCGCAGTTTCATTGAGGGGAAGTAGGAAGGTCGGCAGACCCGTTGGGCAGAAGGGCCTTTGGGAAACCCCGAGAGCGGCCATCCGGCCCTAGCGCAAGATCGACCACAACCTGAGAGTGCTCCCACGGCCGGCGGCACGGGCGCCGCTCCCGCCGACGCGCGGCCGCGGCCGTCCCGGTTGGACGAGAGCACGGAGTGAGGCACCATGACAGCGAAGCTCGACCCGACGAAGCTGGCCGACTGGGAGATCGCGGAGGCGGCCGAGGCGTCGATGAAGACCTTCAGCCAACTCGGCCAGGAACTCGACCTGCAGAGCGACGAGTTGATCCCCTACGGCAAGTGGCTGGGCAGGGTCGACTACCGAGCCGTCCTCGACCGCCTCGCGGCAGCTCCGCAGGCTAAGTACATCGACGTGACCGCCATCACACCCACTCCGCTGGGCGAGGGCAAGACCACGTCGGCCATCGGGCTCATCCAGGGCCTGGGCAAGCTAGGTAAGAAGGTCACCGGCGCCATCAGACAGCCGAGCGGCGGCCCGACCTTCAACATCAAGGGCTCGGCCGCCGGCGGCGGGCTCGCCCAGTGCATACCGCTCACCCCCTTCTGCCTGGGGCTGACCGGGGACATCGACAGCATCACCAACGCCCACAATCTGGCCATGGTGGCGCTCACCTCACGCATGCAGCACGAGCGCAACTACGACGACGCCCGGCTGGCCAAGAGCAACCTGACCCGGCTGGACATCGATCCGGAGCGGGTCGAGCTCCGGTGGGCCATGGACTTCTGTGCGCAGTCACTACGCAACATCGTGATCGGCCGGGGCGGGAAGATGGACGGCTACGAGATGGAGTCGGGGTTCCAGATCACCGTCTCCAGCGAGCTCATGGCCATCCTGGCGGTTGCCACGGACCTGGCCGACCTGCGCCGGCGCATCGGCAAGATCATCGTTGCCTACAGCAAGTCGGGGAAGCCGGTCACCACCGCCGACCTGGAGGTCGACGGGGCGATGACGGCCTGGATGGCCGACAATCTGAACCCGACGCTGATGCAGACACTGGAAGGCCAGCCGGTTTTCGTCCATGCCGGGCCCTTCGCCAACATCGCCATCGGGCAGAGCTCGATCATCGCCGACCGGCTGGCGACGAGGCTCTCCGACTACCACGTGACCGAGAGCGGGTTTGGGGCCGACATCGGGTTCGAGAAGTTCTGGAACCTCAAGTGCCGGTACTCGGGCGTGGAGCCGAACGCGATCGTGGTCGTCGCCACCATTCGGGCGCTCAAGATGCATGGCGGCGGCCCGGAGGTGAAGCCGGGGATCCCGCTCGACGCCGCCTACCGGGAGGAGAACCTGGAGCTCCTCGAGAAGGGCTGCGAGAACCTGATCGCTCACATCGAGACGGTGAAGAAGAGCGGCGTCCGGCCGGTGGTCTGCGTAAATGGCTTCTACACCGATACCCCGGCGGAGACCGCCCTCGTACGCAGGATCGCCGAGGAGAACGGCGCCCTGGCGGCAGTATCGGAGCACTGGCTCGAGGGCGGCGAAGGGGCCATCGAATTCGCCGAGGCGGTCATCGAAGCCTGCAGAGAGAAGCCGAACTTCAGACTCCTGTACGAACTGAGCATGCCGCTGCGGCAGCGGATCGACCTGATTGCCCGCGAGGTGTACGGCGCCGACGGCGTCTCCTACACGGACCAGGCGCAGAGGCGCCTGGACCAACTCGAGGCCGACCCGGACATCTCCCAACTCGGTACTTGCATGGTGAAGACGCACTTGAGCCTGTCGCACGATCCCAGCCTCAAGGGGCGCCCGCGAGGTTGGACCCTGCCCATCCGGGACATCCTGGTGTACAAGGGCGCCGGCTTCGTGGTGCCGGTGGCCGGCACCATCACGCTGATGCCGGGGACCGCCTCCAGCCCCGCCTACCGGGGCATCGATGTGGACGTGGACACCGGCAAGGTGAGGGGACTGTTCTAGGGAGTGCGGGTAGAGCGGAGCCGGCTCCGGCCGGGCCCGGGGCGGGCTGTTCCCGGTGGGGGGGAATTGGAGGCCGAGCCATTCCGGGCGTCTAGCGCGCCGCCGGCCTACGGCTGCCACCTCCACAAGACCCTGAGCGATCTCCTGAGGTCAACCCCCTAGCCTTGGCACCGTGGCGCCCTACGTTCGCTTCGACGACCTGACTCCGGGCGCCGGGCGCTCCTTTGGGTTCGTCGGCCCGGCCGGGGTGGTGGCCGCCACCAAGGTCGCCGAGGTGGGGGAGGTGCTGGAGAGGGTCGAACAGGCCACCGCGGGCGGGCTGTGGGCCGCAGGCTTCCTCTGCTACGAGGCTGCGCCGGCCTTCGACCCGGCCTTCCGGGTTCGCCCTCCCGACGGCGGGGTGGCGGGCCGCTGTCCCCCCGCGTGGTTCGGCTTCTTCGAGGAGCAGCGGCCCGTCCCACCCCCCGAGCCGGACGGCTGGTACACGCTCGACCATTGGGAACCGACGGTGACGGCGGCCGACTACGGGGCGGCCATTGCCGCCATCAAGGACCGGATCGCCGCCGGGGACACCTACCAGGTCAACTACAGCTTCCGCCTCCGCAGCCGCCTCCGGGGCGACCCGCGGTCGTTCTACGCCGACCTGGCCGCCGCCCAGCGAGGAGCCTGGGCGGCGTACATCGACACCGACTCGCTTGCGGTGGCGAGCGCCTCACCCGAGCTGTTCTTCCATCTCGACGAGGGGGTGCTCACCTCCCGCCCCATGAAGGGGACGGCGCGGCGGGGCCGGTGGCCGGCGGAGGACCTGGCTCTGGCTGCCCGGCTGGCCCACTCCGACAAGGAACGAGCCGAGAACCTGATGATCGTCGACCTGATCCGCAACGACGTGAGCCGGATCTCCGCCTTCGGGTCGGTGGCGGTGCCCGCTCTGTTCGACATCGAGCGGTACGACACCGTCTGGCAGATGACCTCCACGGTGACCTCCCGGCTGCGGCCGGACATGCGGCTCTCGGAAGTGTTCGGGGCGCTCTTCCCCTGCGGTTCGGTTACCGGAGCACCCAAGGTCAGCACGATGGAGATCATCGCCGGGCTGGAGACATCACCGCGCGGGCCCTATTGCGGGGCGATCGGCTACGTGGCACCCGGAGGGCGACGCGCCGCGTTCAGCGTGGCGATCCGGACCGCCGTCGTCGACCCCGGCACGGGTGAGGTGGAGTACGGGACGGGCGGCGGGGTCACTTGGGATTCGACGGCCGAGGGAGAGCACGCTGAGGCCTTCGTCAAGGCGATGGTCCTGACCAGGCAACGCCCGGTGTTCGACCTGCTCGAGACGCTGCGCTGGGAGGGGGCCGGTTACTGGGAACTCGACCGCCACCTGGCCCGCCTGGAAGCCTCGGCCGCCTACTTCCGGTTCCGGTTCGATCGGGAGCAGGTGCTCACCGAACTCGAAGCGACGGCCGCCGTGTCCGGCGACGATCTCGCCCGGGTCAGGCTCACCCTGGCCGAGGACGGGACCCCGCACGCTACCGCCACGCCGCTGGAGCCCCTCCCCGAGCCGGTGCGTTTGGTGATCGACGACCTGCCCGTCGACCCCTCCGACCCAATGCTCTACCACAAGACGACCCGCAGGGAGTTGTACGAGGATCGCCTCACCCGCCACCCGGAGGCCGACGACGTGGTGCTGGTCAACGAGGCCGGCGAGGTGACCGAGACGACCATCGCCAACGTCCTGGCCCGCCTCGACGGCACGTGGTGCACCCCCCCACTCGAGTCGGGCTGCCTCCCCGGCGTCTACCGGGAGCGCCTGCTGGAGGAGGGGATGGTGGTGGAGCGCCGGCTCACCCCTGCCGACCTGCGGGCCGCCGACGACCTGGCGGTGGTCAATTCGGTGCGCCTGCGCCGGCGGGCCGTGCTCGTCGACGAACCGGCCTGAGAGCCCACCTGCGGACTGGAACCGGCATCGCTTCGACCGCTCCCCTCCTGAGCCGACCTCCGGTCTTGGGCCCGAGGTGATTCCGCCTGAACCCGGGCCGACGGGCCGCCTTCAACAGGGCCCGCCGGCCCCCTCGCCCCCGAACCTTGCCCCCTGGGGACGCCCCTAGACTCCCCCGGAATCGGGCCGGACTAGCGAAAGGTAGGAACCGATGAACGATCGTGCCAACCCCGCGCCGTTGGGGCTGATGGGCTTCGGGATGACCACCGTCCTGCTGAACCTCCACAACGCCGGGTTCTTCACGGTGGGCGTGATGATCCTGGCCATGGGGTTCTTCTACGGGGGGCTGGCCCAGGTGATCGCCGGGATCATGGAGTTCCGCAAGAACAACACCTTCGGGATGACTGCGTTCGTCTCGTACGGGTCGTTCTGGATCACCCTCGGGTTCATCTGGGTGTTCAGCGGCGTCGGGGCCTCGGGGGGCCTCTACCCCAAGGAGAACGCCGACTACTTCGGCTGGTACTTGCTCCTCTGGGGGCTGTTCACCCTGTACATGTTCCTGAACACCCTCAACAAGAACCGTTCGCTGCAGGTTATCTTCGGGACGCTGGTGATCCTCTACGGGCTGCTCGCCATCGGCAACTGGACCGCCAACGAGACGATCATCAAGATCGCCGGCTGGGAGGGCATCGTCTGTGGGCTCTCGGCCATCTACCTGGCCGCCGCCGAGATCTTCAAAGAGACCTACGGCAGGGAGATCCTGCCCATCGGGCAGGTGAAGTAGCTCGCCGGATACCGAGGCCCCCGGGCAACCGGGGGCCTCGATGCCTCCGGTACCGTCACCAGACGCCGTCGCGCGCTGCCTCCGCCAGGAACGCCGTGTTCGCCAGCAGGCCGGCGATGGTCATCGGGCCGATGCCGCCGGGGACGGGAGTGATGGCCGAGGCCGCCTCGACCACTTCGTCGAAGCGGACGTCGCCGGCCAGGCCGGCATCGGTCTTGGTGGTCCCCACGTCGACCACCACCGCACCCGGCGCCACGTAGTCCCCCCCGACCAGACCCGGGCTGCCGGCGGCCACGATCAGGATGTCGGCGGATCGGGCCACGCCGGCGAGGTCCTTGGTCGCGGAGTGCGCCACCGTGACCGTGGCGTTGCGCGACTTGTGGCTCAACATGATCGAGAGCGGACGGCCCACCAGTTGGGAGCGGCCGACGATCACAACGTCCTTCCCCTGGACCCCGACCTCGTAGAAGTCGAGCAGGCGCAGGACCCCGCTCGGGGTGGCGGGACGAGGGGCCGGGAGATCCAGCACCATCCGGCCCAGGTTGAGGACGTGGAGGCCGTCAGCATCCTTCCTGGGGTCGATGCGCAGGAGAGCGCGATCCGTGTCCAGGTGCCGCGGGAGCGGCAGCTGGACGATGAAGGCGGTCACCTCCGGGTCGCGGTTGAGGGCATCGATGGCGGCATCGACCTCGTCCTGGGACGCATCCGCGTTCAGCCTGCGGTCGATTGACTTGATGCCCGCCTGGACCGCAGCCTTGTGCTTCATCCCGACGTACACAGCCGAAGCCGGGTCGTCGCCGACGAGGAGAGTCGCCAGACCCACGCTCACCCCGTCGACGGCCAGCGCGGCTACTCGCTCGGCGACCTCGGCGCGCTGCGCCCCCGCGGGCTCCCTGCCGGTGAGAATCCTTGCTGTCATGTCACCTCCGGCGTCTAAGCCTAGGGCAGCCGTCGGGTGCCGGAGTCCGAAAGGAACGCCGTCGCCGCGATGCGGGCGGACATCACCGGCCCCCGGCCGCTCGGTACCGGTCCAGGACGGCTGCCGCCGCCCCGAGGGTGTCGACGCTGTGCCAAGAGCGGCCGTCCTCGCCCCAGACGGCCCATTCCTCCGGCCCCACCTCACGATGTGGGAGCCGGTCCAGAAGCGACTGGATCGACCCTCCGGCCCGGTCCTCGAGGTCGGCTGCGTCCACCCAAGCGGCGGGGTACGCAGCACAGGTGGTCTGGCGAACGCCGCCGTCCACCGGGACCACGGGGTCCCGATCGAGGAGGCCGACCAGGCCCTGCAGCGTCGCCGCCCGGACCAGCGGGTGGTCCACTGCCACCAGCAGCACCGGCCGGCCGGCGGCGTGGCGCAGCGCCGCCACCAGGCCCGGGAGCGGACCACGCGGCCCGGGGCGCAGGTCGGGCACTGCCGGTATCCCGGCCAGCGGGCTGCTACGGCCCACGATCACCAGCTCGTCCACCACCGTCCGTAGGGCCCCGGCCACCCACTCGATCATCGGCACTCCGCCCACCGGGACCAGGGCTTTGTCGGTGCCCATCCGGAGCGAGCGGCCCCCGGTCAGGATGGCTCCTACCGGCCCCTGGGCCGGGCTGCGCCGCGGCCTCACGGACGGGCCGGCCTCTCGATGCGCACCGCCGAGACCTTGAGTTCGGGGATCTTGGCCACCGGGTCCAGGGACTCGTCGGAGGTCAGCAGGTTGGCAGCGCCCTCCTTCCAGTGGAACGACAGGAACACCACACCGGGCGGCACCCGATCGGTCACCCGCGCCTGGGTCCTCACCTCCCCCCGGCGGCTCCGAATGATCATAGGCTTGCCGTCGAGCACCCCGGCCGTCGCGGCGTCGGCGGCATTCACCTCGGCGAAGCCCCGGGGCTCGCGCCAGGCCAGGCTCTCGCTGCGCCGGGTCATGGTTCCCGAGTGATAGTGAACCAGGATGCGACCGGTGGTGAGGATGAGCGGGTACTCGTCGTCAGGCTGCTCGGCGGGGAGGGCGGCCCGGACCGGGTGGAAGAGGCCCCGGCCCCGGGTGAAGGCCGTGGTGTGGAGGATCGGCGTCCCCGGGTGGCCGGGGGCCGGGCACGGCCACACCAGGCTCTCGCCCTCCAGCCGCTCGTGGCCGATGCCGCGGTACTGGGGCGTCACCTGACCCAGTTCGGCCATGATGTCGGCCGTCGACCCGAACCTCCAGCGAGGACCCCCCTCCCTCCCCAGCCGGGCCGCCACCGCCTCGGCCAGGCGTCCCACGATCTCCCAGTCGGGCCGGGCCTGACCCGGGGCCGGCACCACCGGGGCCAGCAGCTGTACCCGCCGCTCGGTGTTGGTGAAGGTGCCGTCCTTCTCCAGCGAGGAGGCCGCCGGCAGGATCACGTGGGCCAGGAGGGCCGTCTCCGAAGGGAAGATGTCCTGCACAACCAGCAGGTCCAGGGAGCGCAACGCCTCCTCGACGTGGGTCAGGTTGGGGTCCGAGATCATGGGGTTCTCCCCCATCACGTACATCGCCCTGACCCGGCCCGCAGTGGCCGCCCGCATCATCTCCACCACTGTGAGCCCGGGGCTCTCCGGGAGATGGCTCACCCCCCAGGCGGCGGCCACCGCCGCCCGCTTCTCGGCGTCGGCCACCGGCTGGTAGCCCGGGAGGACGTTGGGCAGCGCCCCCACATCGCAGGCGCCCTGGACGTTCGATTGCCCTCGCAACGGGTTTACCCCGGTGGCCGGCTTGCCCAGGTGCCCGCAGAGCATGGCCAGGTCGGCCAGGGCCCGCACCAGATCGGTGCCGTTGCTCCGCTGTGTGATCCCCATCGCATAGAGGATCGAGGATCGGCCGCGCCCCCGCGGCCGCTCGTCGCCGCCAGCCGCCCTCGCTCCGAGGGCGTATACCCGAGCCGCCTCTTCGATCAGCGCCGCCGGTACCCCGGAGGCCAGCGCCGCCACCTCTGGCGGGTGCTCGCGGACGGCGGCGGCGAGGGCTTCAAACCCCTCGGTGCGCTCGGCGATGAATGCCGGGTCCTCCCAGCCACCGCGCAGGATGACGTGCATCATGGCGAGGAACACGAAGACGTCCATGCCCGGGCGCGGCTGCAGCCAGAGGGTGGCGTGGTCCACCAGAGGTATGCGGCGGGGGTCGATGATCACCAGCGAGGCCCCCCGCTTGACGGCCCGCACCACCTCGTAGCCGATCACCGGGTGGGATTCCGCCGTGTTCGACCCGGTGATCAGGAGGCAGTCGGCCTCCCGGATCTCCCTGATGGGATTGGTCATGGCCCCGCTGCCGAACGCCGCCCCGAGCCCCGCGACTGTGCTGGCGTGGCATAGCCGGGCGCAGTGGTCAACGTTGTTGGTGCCGATGCCGGCCCGCATGAGCTTCTGGAAGAGGTAGTTCTCCTCGTTGGTGCAGCGCGCCGAAGCCAGGCCGGCGACGGCGTCCGGGCCGTGCTCGGTCACCACGGCCGCCAGCCGGTCGGCCACCAGGCCGAGAGCCACCTCCCACGACACCGGCAGGAAGGCTTCGGTGTCCGCCTTGCGGCTCCCCAGCGGGCTCGTGTCCGGCATCTCCCACGGATCGGTGGTGAGGCCGGCACGGTAGGCCAGGTCGCGGCGCACCAGAGGCCGAGTCAGACGATCGGGGCTCGACACGAAGTCCCAGCCCGAGCGGCCCTTGGCACACAGGAACTCCCCGTTCACCGGGGCGCCGGGGTAGCCCGCTGCATAGACGATCTGCCCCTCGGCAAGGGCGTACTCGATGCCGCAGCCCACCCCGCAGTACCCACAGATCGTCCGCACCCGAGCGAACTCCGCTTCGCGGCCCCGACGCAGGCGGGTGACGGGTCGCAGGGCTGCGGTTGGGCAGACCTGCACGCAGCTACCGCAGAAGACGCAGGCCGATTCGATCAGATCGCCGTCGAACGGGGTGGCCACGTGGCTCTCGAAGCCCCGCCCGGCGAAGTCGATGGCGTTGACCCCCACCACCTCGTCGCAAACTCTCACGCACTTGCCGCACAGAATGCAGTACTGGTGGTCCCGGACGAAGAACGGGTTGTCGTCCTGGTACAGGGAGCGATGCACCTCGGTGGGGTGGGTGGACTCGGTCACTCCGACTGCGGCGGCGTAGCGCTGCAGGTCGCAGGCCCCGTCGGCCTCGCAGGTCGAACAGGCCAGCGGGTGCTCGGAGACGAAGAGGTCGATGATCTCCCGGCGCATGGCCCACAGCCGGTCGCCGACGGTGGCCACGACCATGCCGTCCCGGCAGGCGAGACCGCACGCCGGCACCGGCTTGGGCATCCCCTCGACCTCGACCAGGCAGAGCCGGCAGCCTCCGGATGGGCGCAGTTCCGGGTGATGGCACAAGCGAGGGATGTCGATGCCGCCGGCGAGCGCCGCCTCCATCACCGTCGCCCCGGGAGCGAAACCCACGACCCGGCCGTCTACGGTGATGGTGGTCACGCTGCCTCCTGCCCGCCGCTCATGGGGCATACCCCGGCCGGGCATCGCCGCTCCTCCATGTGGGCGGCGTACTCCTCGGGGAAGTAGCGCAGGGTGGTCCGCACCGGGTTGGGGGCGGTCTGTCCCAGGCCGCACAGCGAGGCGGCCTCCACCGTCCGGCACAGGCTCTCGAGCCGCCGCAGGTCGCCCGGCGCGGCCCGCCCCTGGGTGGCGGCGGTGAGGAGGTCGAGCATCTTGCGGGCGCCCACCCGGCAGGGAACGCACTTCCCGCACGACTCATCCTGCGTGAAGGCCAGGAAGAACCGCGCCAGGTCCACCATGCAGTTGGTCTCGTCGGCCACCACCATTCCCCCTGATCCCATGATCGCCCCGGTGGCCCGCAGGTCCTCGTAGTCGATCCGGGTGTCGAGCAGCCCGGCAGGGACACAGCCTCCCGACGGGCCCCCGAGCTGCACGGCTTTGAAGGCCCGGCCGCCCCGGCAGCCCCCGCCGATCTCGTACACCATCTCGCGCAGGGTCATCCCCATCGGGACCTCGACCAGCCCCGACCTCTCGATCGCCCCGGCGAGGGCGAAGGCCTTGGTCCCCCCGCAGCGCTCGGTGCCCATGGCGGCGAACCAGCCTGGGCCTTCGAGCATGATGCTGGGCACGGCGGCGAAGGTCTCGACGTTGTTGATGGTGGTCGGGTGGCCCCACAGCCCGTGCTCGGACGGGTACGGCGGCCGCATGGTCGGCATCCCCCGGTGGCCCTCGATGGAGCGCATCAGGGCCGTCTCCTCCCCGCACACGAAGGCCCCGGCGCCTTCCTTGACGACGATCTCGAACGGAGTCCCGGTGCCGAAGACGTCGCGGCCCACCACGCCCAGCTCACGGGCCTGGCCGATCGCCTCCTGGAGAGCGGCGACCGCCAGGGGGTACTCCGCCCGGATGTAGACATAGGCCCCGGTGGCCCCGGTGGCCCAGGCGCCGATGAGCATCCCCTCGATCACCCGGTGCGGGTCGCCCTCGATGAGGGTGCGATCCATGAAGGCCCCGGGGTCGCCCTCGTCGGCGTTGCACACGACGTATTTGGGCCGCCGCCGTTGCGCCCGGCTGATCTCCCATTTGGCGCCGGTGGGGAAGCCGGCGCCGCCCCGGCCCCGCAGCCGCGAGGCCTTGACCGCCTCGACCACCTGCTCCGGCGGGGTGCGCCGGGCCTGCCTCAGCGCCTCGTAGCCGCCGTGCGCCAGGTAAGCGTCGAGGGAGTGCGGGTCGATGACCCCGCACAGCTGCGTGGTGAGTTTCTGCTGGCGGCCGAGGAAGGGGTAGTCACTCCGGTCCCCTCGCCGGCTGACGACCCGGTCCTCGGGGACCGGAGCGCCGGCGCCGCTGAGGTGGTCGAGGAGCGGCCCGACCGCCTCCTCGGTGATGGGGCCGTAGAGCACCGCCCCGGCACCGTCGAGGACCTCGACGAGCGGTTCGCGATGGCAGGCTCCCAAGCACCCGGTGCCCTCCAGCCGCAGCGGCAGCTCCCGCAGGGCGATCTCCCGGGTGAGGGCGCGGTGGGCCGCGCCGGCGCCGGCCGCGAGGCCGCAGGTAGACATGCCGACGCGGAGGGTGGCCGGCCTCATCCGCTGTCCCCGTCGCCGCCGGGGAGCGCCGCCAAAGTGCGCAGGGCCTCCTCCGGGCTCATCCTGCCGTAGGTGTCGGACCCCACCACCACGACCGCCGCCAGGCTACAGGCCCCCACACAGGCCACCGTCTGCAGGGTGAGCCGGCCGTCGGGCGTGGTCTCATCGACCCCGATCGCCAGCTCCGCGATCAGGCGGTCGAGGATGAGCGCCGAACCGTTGACGTGGCAGGCGGTGCCCCGGCAGACCTTCACCTGGTGCAGGCCGGGCGGCGTCAGCAGGAACCAGTTGTAGAAGGTGACAACCCCATAGATGCGCGCCAGGGGGAAACCCAGGTCGCGGGCCACGTACCGGAGCTGCCGCTCCCCGAGGTAGCCGAAGCGGCGCTGGATCTCCTCAAGGACGGTGATCAGCCCGTCTCGCTCGCCCCGGTGGCGGCTGATGATCTCCGACAGTTCGGGCGGCGGCGGCTCCGCCAGCGGGTCGCCTCGATAGGCGAACTTGCGCAGCCTGGGACGCTCGCGGGGGCCGGCGTCGGCGGGCGCCGATGAATCGAAGCTCATGCGGAGCCCGACACTACCGGCCACTCCGCCGCTCCGGCCAGGGACCTTGGTCCCGGCTGCGGGGTGGGCGGGCCGATCCGCTCCGGGGCCGCGTACACCCTGAAGCCTGTGCCCCGGGCATAGCCGACCAGGGTGACGTTCCAGGCCTGGGCCAGTTCCACCGCAAGGCTCGTCGGGCAGGTCCGCGAGATCACCACCGGCGCCCGCATCCCGGCCGCCTTGGCGAGCATCTCGCTGCTGATGCGGCCCGAGGTGAGCACGATCGCCCCCTCGGTCGCCAGACCGGTGCGCAGTGCCCGCCCCGCCAGCCGATCGATGGTGTTGTGGCGGCCGACGTCCTGAGCGACGAGCACCACCGACGCACCGTCGCTGAGAGCCGAGGTGTGGACGCCGCGGGCGGTGTTGTACAGAGCGGCCGAACGAAGCACCTCCCGCATCAGACGGGAGACCTGGGACGGAGCGACCGTCATCCCGAGCCCCAGCCGCTTGTGACGGGCCAGCATCGTCGCAGTGTCGTCGAAGGTGACGCCGCCGCCGCATCCCGAAGTGATGATCCGCCGGGTGGGTGGTTCGACGACCCGGTCCCTCAGCCACAGATCGACGCAGGTGAGGCCGGCCGACACCGACATCACCTCGATATCGTCGATGCCGTCGATGAGCCCCTCCGTGAAGGCGAACCCGACGGCCAGGTCCTCGAGGTCGCTCGGGGTGCAGAGCAGCGTGGCCAGTTCCCGTCCGTTGACGAAGATGCACACCGGGCGCTCTTCGATGACGGCGCCGGAGACCCGGCCGACCGAGCCGTCGCGGTACTCCAGGTACCGGATCGAGCCGTCGCCGTCGGGCGGAGTGTGGGGCATGCGAGGCGACGATAGATCTTGCCTACTGGCTCTGCTTACCCGGGGCGATGTACTTCACCTGCCGGTAGGGCCTCACCTGCCGGGCCACGTTGTCGCGGAGGACGTTGCCGGACACGTGCATCAGCGTGTCGCCGAAGTCGGAGTCGATGCCCATGCTGGCCAGGCAGGGGTAGTGGTGGTGCAGCATGCCCGCCTCCGGCTCGGCCTCCTCCACCGACAGGCCCACGAGGCGTTCGGCGACGAAGCGGGCGCAGCCGCAGACGGCGTCGCGCGAGACCTCCGTTGCGGAGATCGTCCTCGAGGCTTCGTCGACGGTGAGCACCAGGTCGGGCCTCCCGAAGCAGCGGGCGAACTCGGAGATGAGCGGGTCCTTATAGGCGACGCGCCGGCCCCGGGCCACCCCGTAGTCGGCCTCGGTCAAGGAGCAGAGCGGCTTGGGGGTCACGCAGACGACGCCCATGTCCTCGAGCCAGCCGCGCAACTGCCTGGCGAGACCCCGGGGAAGCCAGGCTTCGCTGTCGACCGGGGCGATGACGGCCGCAGCCCCGGTCACCCGCACGACGTCCGGGATCAGCTCGGCCACCCCGGCCACCTCGGCGAAGGAGAGGACGAGGTCGGCGGGAGGGAGGTCCTTGGGCACGTACTCATCCGGGTAGTCGATGACGATGGGGAAGCGGGAGGGCGCCCGCCACTCGGCCACCCTCCACTCCCCCGGGCCGTGTGCCCGGATGTTGTCGAGGTGCCGCTTCCCGTAGTCGCCGGTGATGACGCCCAGGATCCGCACGGGTCAGCCGCCGAAGCGCTCGGTCGCGGGCCTCACAGGATCGTCTCGAGCATCTCCGCCACCGCCCGGTACACAGGGGACCCGCCCTCGACCTCGACCAGGGGGCGGCCGGTGACGTCGAAGTCGCGGATGTCCCCGGCCTCAGGGATGGTTCCCAGGAGCGGGGCGTCCACCTTGTCCACCGCCTCCTGCAGCGCCGGCGGCAGGCCGTCGGCAGGGACCCGGTTGACGATCAGGTAGGCGTTCTCGATGTGAATGTCCAGTTCCCGCCGGAAGCCGGCGATGCGCCCCGCCGCCACGATGCCGCGGTGGGATGGATCGCTCACGATCAGAAGGTGCTTGACATCACGAGTGGTTCGCCGGCTGAGGTGCTCCATCCCGGCCTCGTTGTCGATCACCACGTAGCGGTAGCCCTCGCCGATGGCGTCGATGACCTCCCGCAGGTTGTGGTTCACGGCGCAGTAGCACCCGGGGCCCTCCGAGCGCCCCATGGCGATGAGGTCGAAATCGCGCCCTTCCGACAGCGACGATCGCACCTCGTAGTCGAGGTACTCGCGCTTGCTGACCCCCTCGGGGAGGCCCCCCATGGCCGCCCCGCCCGCCGTGACGCTCTCCCTGACCTTGGCGAGCAGGCCCTCGCGGATGTCCCCCACGGTCCAGTCCAGGTCGAGGCCGAGGGCCATGTTGAGGTTGCTGCTGGGGTCGGCATCGATGGCGAGGGTCGGGCCCCGCCCGGTGGCCGCGAGGTGCTTGATGGCGAGGGCGGCCACGGTGGTCTTGCCTACCCCGCCCTTGCCCGCCACTGCGATGGTTGTCGGCATGTTCTCCCTCGCCCGCTAGTTGCCGGCCGGCATCGCCTCGACCACTGCGTCCGCGACCCGGCCGGCGGCCTCCCGGAGCCTCGGCGCCAGCGCATAGGCGGACTCGCCCCGCCGGTCGGCCTCGACCACGGCCGGGTCCTCCGGCAGGTGCCCCAGCACCGGAAGGAAGGCCTCCCGTTCCAGGAACGCCAGATCCTCGGGGTCCCGGATGCGGTTCCCCACCAGGCTGCAGCGTTCGAGCCCGATGTCGGTGGCCAGCCTCCGGATCTGGGCCGCGGTGGCGAGGCTGCGCCTGGTCGGCTCCACCACGATGAGCAGGGCGTCGACAAAGTCGACTGTGGCCCGGCCCAAGTGTTCGACACCGGCATACATGTCCATGATCAGCACCTCGTCGTCGCGGAAGAGCAGGTGGGTGAAGAGCGTCTTCAGCATGGCGCTTTCAGGGCAGATGCACCCCGAGCCGCCCGAATCGACCGAGCCCATCTCGAGCAGGCGCACACCGTCGTGCAGGGCGCTGAAGCGCTCCGGCAGGTCGTCCACTCGCGGGTTGAGGGTGAAGAAGCTCCCCATTGCACCGGGTTGGGCGCCGGTGCGTTCCGCGATCAACTCGTCCATCTCGGAGATCGGCCGCAGCTCCTCGAGCAGCTCATCCGGGAACGCCAGGGCGCGCGCCAAAGAGGGCGACGGATCCGAGTCGACCGCCAGCACCGCCCGCCCGCGGGCGGCGAAAGTCCGGGCGAGCAAAGCCGCCAGCGTCGTCTTGCCGACGCCGCCCTTGCCGGTGATCGCCAGCTTCATCTGCCTATCGAACCCCTTCTCGGGCGAATGTGTTCCGGCCCGGCGGGAGCCGTCTACTGCTGCAGGTACGACTCGGCGTATATGACCTTGTTGGTCAGGATCTGCACCGTCTTCCAGACGGCCATCTGCTCCGGGTCGGCGGTGTCGACGTCGTCGATGGTCTGCTCCTCCATGGCCGCCACCCGGTCGTGGATGGCCAGGTACAGCCGGCCGACGGGTGTGCCGGCATCACGCTGCTCGATGATCCTGACGACCTCGTTCTGCTCCTTGTCGAAGGGGTCGGCGATCATCCTGTTCAGCCCCGCCCCCATCAGCATGGCGCAGTAGACCCGGTTGATGAGCGAGCGGCCCGCCGCGGGCACTCCGTTGGAGGCGTTGGAGAGCCCCACCGAGATCGCCGGTGCCGGGTCCCAGACGACCTGGAGGGTGCGCACGGCCTCGATCAGCTCCGGGGCGTACTCCTGGCATCCCGAGACGGTCAGCACCAGGGGGTCGATGATCAGGTCGGACACGGGGTAGTCGATCTCGACGAGGCGGGGGATGAGTTTCTCGATGGCGATGTTCACCCGTTCGTCGGCCGAGACCGGGATCCCGCTCTTGCCCATGGTGAGGGCGATCAGCTTGGCGTTGTACTTCTTGGCCACCAGCGGCACGGCCTCGAGGCGCTCCTCCTCGGCCGAGACGGAGTTGATGATCGGCTGGGCCTTGGTGACCGCCTTAAGCCCCGCCTCGATCCCGGCCAGGTTGGTGCTGTCGAGGCTCAGCGGGACGTCGGTCACCTCTTCGATGACCCGAACCATCCAGGGGAAGACCTCCTCGCCGTCCTTCTTGCGCGGGCCCAGGTTGATATCCAGCGCCTGGGCGCCGGCCTCTACCTGCGCCGCGGCGAGCCTCTGGAAGAACCCGGCGTCGCGCTCGGCCAGGGCGGCCTTGACCTTGTCGGAGATGATGTGGATGTTCTCGCCGATGATGTACATGGTCACCCTCCGTTAGTCGTCGCCGCCGCCACCGATGGGAAGCGGGAGAGGTCTGTGTGGGGCAGGAACAGCGCGGAGGTGAAGGCCTCGTAGAAGCTGTTGTCCGCCGACAGTTCGATGTAGGTCATGGCGGAGGCGATCCGTGCGATCTCGGCGCGGGCTTCGCGGTCGAGGAGGGCCAAGTAAGCCCCCCGCACCGATGTGTTGCCCAGGTAGTCGAAGCGGTCCCAGGGCTTGTCGGGGAACAGGCCGATCTCGATGGCCTTCTCGACGTTGATGTACTTGCCGAACGACCCGCCGATCAGGATGCGATCGACCGAGTCGAGGCTCACCCCGGTGGCGTCGGCGAGTACGGTGAAGCCGGCGTAGATGGCCGCCTTGGCCCGGACGAGGTTGTCGATGTCGACCGTGGTGATCACGACATCCTCGCCGGACTCCGTCTCCCCCGCCCAGGCCACCACGTACTCGGCGCCGTGCGGGCCGGTCCGCACCCGGGGGGTGCCGAGGGTCGCGTCGATCCGCCCGGCCTTGTCGAGGATTCCCGTCAGGAACATCTCGGCCACCAGCGAGATGAGGCCGCTGCCGCAGATCCCCCGGGCCCGGGCGCGGCCGATCACTCGGCAGGTGGGCTCATAGGTGCGGCCGTCGATCCACACCTCCTCGATCGCCCCCCGGTCGGCCCTCATCCCGTGCTCGATGCCGGCACCTTCAAAGGCGGGCCCCGCCGAGCAAGCGCAGGCGACCAGCCATTCCGCCGAACCCAGCACCGTCTCCCCGTTGGTCCCCACGTCGATAAACAGGGTGGTCTGCGGGGCGGCGTGCAGGCCGGCGGCGAGTGCCCCGGCGGTGATGTCGGCCCCCACGTAGCTGGCCACGCCGGGGAGGGGGTCGACGACGCCGTCGGAGTGCATGGCGATCCCCACCTCGCCGGCCCGCAGCAGGGGCAGGTGGTTCATGGCGGTGACGAAAGGCTCCCGGCGGATGCTCTCCGGAGGGATTCCGAGCAGCAGGTGCATCATGGTGCTGTTCCCGCTGACCGTCGCCTTGACCACGTCGTCGGGATCGACGCCGGCCTGTCCGCAGGCAGCCGCCACCAGGCCGTTGATGGTGTCGAGAACCAGGTCGCGCAACTCGGCGCCGCCGGCGCCCTTGCCCGCATAGATGATGCGGGAGATGACGTCCTCGCCGCGGGAGATCTGCTGGTTGTACTCGGCCGCCTGCTGCAGCACCCGGCCGGTGGCCAGGTCGGCCAGCCAAGCCGTCACGGTGGTGGTCCCGATATCGACCGCCAGGCCGCACAGCGGGCGGCCTGCGGCTTCGGCAGCCCCCTGGACCCGGATCAGCCGCGCCGCGTCGTCCTGCTCCCGGCCCGTGTCGAAGGTCACCGCGACCTCCCAGCCCGAGGCGCGCAGCACCGCGCCCAGGCCGCGGACCTGCTCCAGGGAGGCCTGGAGCCGCTCGACGCCCGCAGCGCGCCGCAGCGTCGTCTCGAGCCGGGCCCAGTCGTCCCTCTGGTCGTCCATCGAGGGCGGGACCAGGCGGAGGACCACCCGCCGCACCGACTGGGAGCGCCCGGCGTCGTAGCCCTCGGGGACGGCCACTTCCGGGGCGACGTGATCCGTGGTCAGCCGCCGCTCGATCCGCTCCGGCGGCGGAACCACGATGGCGATGTCCCCCTCCACCACCGTCTGGCAGGCAAGAGCGTACCCGGCGGCCAGGTCGGTCGGCGACAGGCGCAGCAGGCTCCGGCGGCGGACCCGGCCCGACTCGACCCGCACGGCGCAGCGCCCGCAGCGGCCCTGGCCGCCGCAGGGCTGCTGGATCTGCACACCGCCGCGGCGGGCGGCATCGACGATCAGCTCGCCTGCGTCAACCGCGACCGGCTCGGCTAGAGAATCGAACTGCGCCGCGTAGACGGCCACGGGGATCTCCCGACCCTCAGACAAGCACTTCCTTCATGTAGCGGGGAAGGTCCACGGCCTCCCGCGGGCCGACCCTGATCGTCCAGTCGGGCAGTTCCTCCTCGAGCTCCCCGGAGAGGACCGCGGTGTGCCCCGGTATGACGATCAGCTTCTGATCGACCTTCGCGGCCACACCGAAGCCCTTCACCGCCTTGGCGATGCTTGCCGCGTCGAACTTGCCCGCCGCCCAGGCCGTCAGCACTGACATGCCCTCGGCGTCGGTCACCACCAGCCAGGCCGGCAGGCCGGCGCCCTCCACCTCGTTGGCGACGCTGAAGTAGGTGATGCTGAAGTTGGTGGTCACCAGGACCGGGGCCGCCGGGCCGGGGTTGTTGATCTCGTAGATCGCCGGCTGGACCTGGATCGGCTTCTGCGGATCGGTGTAGATGTTCTCCCGCAGCACGAGCAGCGGGTAGACGAGCTCCGGAGCGAACCGGTCGAGGACCACGAAGCCGGCGTACTTGCAGACGGCCTGGGCGGCGGCCACGGCGTCGCGGCCGGCGGGGCCGCCGCCGGAAGTGAAGGAGATCGTCGGGTAGCCGAGGGGCCGGAAGTTCTTCAGCGCCAGCCGGCGAATCTGGGTGTTGAGCGCCAGGGAGGCGCCCAGGCCCTCGGCCGCCGGGTGGAGCACCAGGTCCTCCACCCCCTTCTCCTGGGCCTTCACGGCCATCTCGGCCAGTTCCTCCAGGCTCGCTCCGGAAAGCCCCAGTGCCGCCCCGTGCTTGAGGGCGAGGTCGGCCACGGCCTCCCAGTTCGAGCCGTCGGCCCCCATGAGGAGGGGCGCCTCGCCGGGCAGCTTCTCGAGACCGGCGGCGAGGACCTCCGGATCGCGGCCGACCAGGATCAGGGGAAGGCCGGTAGCCGCCCGTACTGCGCCCACCACCGCCGCCAGCCGGGCCTTGTCGCCGGAGGCCGCTTCGACGGCGAAGCCGTCGAGGCCCAGCTTCATGCCCACGTAGTCGACGGCGTAGGACGAGGCGGCCCCGACCGTGACCGCGATCTCCTCGTCGGCGGCGGTGTCGGCTACACGGATGAAGATCCCGGGCCGGTTGAAGAACTTCTTCTCGTGGCGGAACAGCACCACCTCGTTGCCGGCCCGCGCTTCGCCGGCCTTTCCTTTGAGGGTCACCAGCCGGATCGGAGGCATCGCCGATTCGGCCAGCTGCTTCTTCGAATCCTCGGTGACGTACGGGCAGGCGTCGAGCTCCACCTGCTTGGCGGCCAGCTTCATGGCAAACGCCAGGCACGTGGGAAACCCGCATTCCTTGCAGTTGGTCTGCGGGAGCAGCTTGTAGATCTGGATCCCGGCAAGCGCCATGGTTCTCTCCTACGCCGTTTCCGAGGCCATCAGCTCGTCGATGGCGGCCCTCACTCGTCTCAGGCTCTCCGGATGACGGAGGACGACCACGTGCGCCCCGGCTTCCACCAGCGACACCGCGGTGAGCGCCTCCCAATTCATCCCTCGTTGCCTCCACTCGCCCCACTCGGCCGGGGTTCCCTCCCCGACCTTGGACTCCTTGGCCTTCCAAGCCTCGGCCCCCGGCGTGACCAGGATGGGAAACTGCGTCATCCCATCACCCTGCAGGGCGGCCAGCCGCAGCCGCTCCATCACGGAGTAGCCGTACTCGATCCCATACCCGAGGGCCGCAGTCGTCGGATCCATCACCACCCGGTCGCGACCCAGGCCCATGTCGGACATCAGGATGTTGAGCTGTTTGGCGAGGTTCACGTCCATGGGGGTCTTCCCCAGCACCAGGTGGTCGTTGGCCATAGCCGCGGCCACGAGCGTCCGGTAGTTGCCCTCTTCGCACAGCCCCAGTACCAATCGCTCGCCCTTGGTCGCATCGGCGATAGGAACCAGAATCGAGTTGTCCACCTCGGCCTGCCCCGGCCCCACCACCACGAGGGGCAGCCCGGTGGATCCCAGCACCGCCTTGACCGCCGCAACGGCGAAATCGGCTGAGACCGGCTCATCGCCCGAGCCCTTGAGCCCGAACTGGAGCAGGATCAGATCGGCGCCCGCCTCCTCGCAGGCCCGGGCCCAGCTCCCCGGATCGTCGGCCGTAGCGCCCCACGCCTCCAGCAGCACGGCGGACCAGTCGGCCGGCCGGGCAGGGGCGATCTCCATCGCGATCGCGGGTCGGTGCGGCATCGGGCTCTCGAAGTGCATGAAAGGCAGCGACCGCTCTCCGCCGATCGTCACGGTCGAAGTCCTCGAGCCGCCCTGGTCGCCGGTGGCTCCCAGAGTGACCGTGTTCACCGCGCCCGGCCAGGAGTCCTTGGGGATCTCGACAGGCATGCGCCTCCACCTCCCATGAACGGAGTCCGATTGTCTGTTCTGCGTGTGGCTCGGCCGATCAGAAGATGGGGTCCATCGCCAGTGCCGGATGGGCGTGAGCCTCCAGCCAGGGCAGAAGCTCGTCCACCGAGGTCACCGACCGCTCGTCGGCGATCCGCTCGATGAGCTCCGCATCGCCGGCGCGCTCGGCGACGACCTCCAACTCCCTGGCCATGGCCTCCTTGAGAACGCTGCTCATCCACACAACCCGCTTGAAACCGCCATCGGCCGAGATGAACTTCGGGCTGATCAGGTAGTACTTGCCGACGCCCATCACCCCGGGAGTTTGGATACCTCCTCCCGCCATCCCGGCCAGGGTGCTGAACGTCATTCCGGCCGGGGTCATGCTGGTGTCCTCGCGGCTCACCACCATCACGCCGTTCGCCTCGGGGATCACCATGACGATGCACTCGAAGCAACCGCAGGCCGTCATAGGGTTCTGCATGATGGAGTACATCGCCACTTCCTCCACCACACCATGGGAACCGATTCTGGCGTAGTCCTTGGTCCCCTCCCAATAGCCGCTGACGGCATCGAGTTTCCTGCCCAGTCTGATCGGCTGGTTGGGCCCGGTGGGGTTGATGCTGAAGGAGGCCTTGCAGTCGAGCCAGTTGTAGGCCCCGCACAGGCCGAGGCGCTCCGGGCTGACGATGCAAACGTGGTTCGGAGCGAAGGACTGGCACAGCGTGCACGAGTAGAACTCGTCCACCGCGTCGTCGGTAAGGTCCGCCAACCGCCTGTTGCGGAAGTCGTAGGCCCGGCGGGCCTCGGCCAGGCGCCCCTCCACCAGAGCGGGGTCGGTGAAGATGGTGACCTGCACCTTGTCGACGATGGCTCCGAAGTCGGAGTGGAAGCGGGCATGCAGGATCTTGCCGAAGTCCTCCAGGCTGAACCCGACGTCGGCCGCCTTCTTCGAGATACGGATCCAGGTGATGTCCCGTTGTCCGATGTGCTGGATCCCCGAAGCTCCGTTCACGAAGTAGTGGATTTGCCGCTCGAGGACGGGCTCGAAGTCCTGCTCCATCTTGCGGCCCGCGACCTCGACGACGATCCCCATGTCCATGCTGCCCTGGTCTTCGACGGTCGAGAGGTCCGGTCCCACCACCTCGATCTTGCCGTCGGTGACGTCGTCGAGCTTGGCCATCTTCAGGTGCTCAAAGCACCGAGAGCCCCGGCCGCCGAACTCCGCCCGCATGTCGGCCTTGCGCACCACCTCCCCTTCGAACGCAGATCCGTAGGGAACGGGCACCGGCACGTCGGCCATCCGGATCTTGACCCCGCGCACCTCGATGCACTTCTGCACCAGCCGCTTGGCCTTCTCCGAGTCATCGGCGCCCTCAATCTCGTTCCACGGCATCGAGACCACGTGCTCGTAGGTGGTCACTCCGGTAGGCAGGATCTGGGGAATGACCGTGTCTGCGATCACCGGGAAGCCGAAGTTGATCGCTCCGGCGGCTGCCGAGTACTTCAGGTCGTCGACCTCGCCGAGGGCCAGGACGAAAGCGAACACCCGGTCCTTGTTGTAGGTCAGGATCTCTCGCGCCTGCCCCCCCTTGAGGCCGCCGAAGGTGAGTGCCGAGCGAGTGGCGAAACCCAGGGCGTAGATGGCGCTGATCGTGTCCCTTCCGAAGGGCACCGTGTACGTGTCGTACCCGAGCTCGACGCCTTCCTCGGCGAGCTGGTCGATGATGCTGCGGCCGTTGACGTTCCCGGAAAGGAAGCACAGGATGTTGCGTTGCTGCAACTGGCGCACGATCTGGACGGCAGCCTCGTTGGACCGGGCGCAACCGACGATCGCGGCGAACCCGGGCATGCGGCCGTCGACCAGCTGGATGCCCCAGGATCGCAGCTGGATGTCGTCGATGGCCCCGTTCAGATGACCATCCGGGCCACCGTCGCCCCCGTCCGAATCCGGGCTGGTGAAGGCGGTGCCCCCGGCCAGCTTGAAACCGGGCATCGATTCGGGCTGCAGGCCGTAGACGTAACGGATCGCCTCGATGACCTCGGCGGCAATGAGCGTGGCCATGCCACTGTCGAGCGTCTCCCCCAGGTAAGGAGTCCAGTGCTCCTCAGACGGGGTTGGGTGCAGCAGGCTGCGGGCATGAGCCAGGATCCCTGGCAGCTCGCCGAGTTGTCCGATCTCCTTGCCCATCATCCCGAATATGACGGGCAGGTAGTAGGCCGTGTTGGGGAAGGCCACGGGGGTTTCGGGGCCCCTCTCGCCGAGAGCTTGCTCCAGCATGGCTTCCGCTTCGCTGACCAGTGCGTTGGCACCGCGGATGGCCCGCGTCGCGATGTACCGGGACATGTACGCTGCCTCCTCTACCTCGCCGCAACCTGGCCGTACAGAGCGGCCTGGCGCTCTTCCAGTGACGCACCTCGAGTTTCCTCTTCGATCTCCCCAAGCCGAGCGTCACCGCTTCGCCCGAACAGGGTCGGGTCGTACTTGGGCAGACCGAGCGCCTCCCTCTTGGCATCGATGTGGGCCAGTGCCCGCCGGATCATCTCCTGCGGATCGTCGAGGAACTCCAGCTTGCCGCCGTACGCCTCCTCCCAGCCGCCCCTCATGTAGTCCGAGACGAGGACGCTATCCGGGACGGTGTCGCCCCGGCCTTCCACCGGGTTGTGACCGCCCATCATCACGTAGGCGCCGGAGGCCACACAGTAGGTGGCGATCGAGAGCGCCTTCTCGCTCATCCACTCCGGGGCCAGGCCGACCGCCGGCACCTGGTCGATGTCGTCGCCCAGGCCACCCTCCGCCACCATCTGGGTGAGGACGGTCAGGATGCGGGTGTTGTCGACGCAGGACCCCATGTGGAGCACAGGGGGGATTCCGACCGTCTCGCACACCTCTCGCAGGCCGGGCCCCACGCGGTCGAGGCCGGCATCGCCGAGGAGAAAGCCCAGTTTGGCGCTGGCGATGGCGCTGCAGCCGGTCTCCACCACCAACACGTCCTGCTTGAGCAGTGCCTCGGTGATGGCCGCGTGGCTGGAGTCGTGCTGGATGCGGGGATTGGTGCATCCCACGATCGCCGCCACTCCTCGAATCCTCCCAGCCATGATGGCGTCGTTCAGGGGCCGGAAGGACGCCCGGTAGGAGCCGCCCAGCATGTAATTGATGTACTCGTGAGAGAACCCGGGAATCAGCGAGTTTTTGTACGCCGGGATCCGGGTCTCTCCGCGATTCGGGTAGTTGTCGATGGCGGCCTTCAGGATGTCCTTGGCGATGGTCAGGGCCCGGTGCTCGTCGAACTCGATGTGGGTGGCTCCCTTGAGCTTCACTTTCGGCGACGTGGTGATGATCTTGGTGTGGAAGCCCTCGGCCAGCACCACCAACGCCTGCATGATGCACTGCACGTCGACCACCATGGCCTCGACGGCGCCGGTCAGGATCGCCAGCTCCTGCTGCAGGAAGTTCCCGGCGGCAGGGATCCCCTGCCGCATGAGGATCTCGTTGGCCGTGCAGCAGATCCCGGAGAGAGAGACGCCCCCCGCTCCGGCGGCCTTGGCATAGGCGACGATCTCCGGGTCCTGGGAGGCGGCCACCAGCATCTGGCTGAGGGTGGGTTCGTGCCCGTGGACGACCACATTCACCATGTCGTCCTTGAGGACGCCCAGGTTCGCCTCGCCCAGCACCGGTGCCGGCGTGCCGAACAGGATGTCCGAGACGTCGGTGGCGATCATGCTTCCGCCCCAACCATCGGCCAGGGCGGTGCGCACTGCGTGGTGCAGGAGGTGGACGTGATCCTGGTCGTCACCCATGTGGGTCCGGTGCAGCGCCTCGACCACCTCGCGGTCGACGCCGCGGGGCACGACCCCGAGCTCATTCCAGAGATTCTGGCGCTTCTTGGGAGCGCGCACGACCGGTGCGACGGTGCCCCGCTGCTGCCCGAACTGGGCAATGTAGAGGTCGGCCAGGTCGTTGGCGATCTCCTCGGGTGTCCGGCCCTTGACGGCGATGCCGTACTCGGCGGCGACCGTTCGCAGCTTGGCGACGTCGCGGATCGAGTAGCCCTCGGCCTCGCCGTTGGCGACCGCCTTGAGAGTGAAGGCCAGGTCGCGGCCGTGATCGGAGTGCGCGGCCGACCCTGCTGCCACCGACCTGATGAAGTTCCGGGCTTGGATGGTGTCGATGGTCGCCCCGCAGACGCCCGTGATCCCCTCCTTGGTGAGCCGGCAGGGGCCCATGGCGCACAGAGAGCAGCACATGCCCACCGCGCCGATGTTGCACGGCGCCAGCGCATCCGCCCGACTGAAGGCAGTGCCGAGCCCCATCAGGTCGGCACAGGCCAGCATCTCCCGCACGGCCGGATCGATCGATGCCTCCTCGGGGGTGCGTCGCTTTCTCCGCGGCGTCCTGGTCTCCTCATCCGCCATGTTCTGCTTCTCCTTCATCCATCTGGCGGCCGCTCCCCATTCCGGGGCACGGCCAGAGAGCCCTACCTGCAAAGGCGATGTCCTGCCCAAACGAAACGGTGCTTCCCGCAGCTTCGACGGCCGCGGTGTGTCGGAAGTAGGTGGCTCCGTCCCGGCCAACGGCCGGCTTGCCGGATTCGGCCGGTATCGGAAGTGGACCGAGGTACCCGGCCTCGTCCAGCGTCCGTCTGAGGACGTCCGCCGACGTCCTCTCCGGGTCGAACCCGATCTCCACCACCTGAAAAGCGGCGGAGGCGTTGATCCTCTCCACTCCGGGGATCTCGGACAGGATCCGCCGGACTTCGACCACATGGTGGTCGGCGTACATGGTCGGAACGCCAACTGTCAGCGATGTCATCTCTCTCTCTCCCCACCTGGCCGCTCGAGCCCGAGGGCACACGAGGCGTCTCGGGAATCGTACCAGCCACCGTCGGTGATCTCCCTGCCCGTTCAGTCGATCAGAGCCTTCTCCTTCAGGATGGGTCGCGCGTCCATCAGATTCCCATTGAGGGCGGCCGCCTTCGGGGGCAGGCCCATGGCGATCGCCATCAATTGGGTGAAGTAGAGCACCGGCATGGGCTGATCGATCTCCATCTGGGTCTGGCGGGCGTCCAGGTTGGCGTGGCACAGCGGGCAGGCCACCGCGATCGCATCCGCACCTGCCGCCCGGGCCTGGTCGATCAGTTCCTTGCCGAGCGTCAGCACGATCTCCTTGCGTACCAGGGAATGGACCGCTCCGCAGCAGGCGGTCTTGTACGACCAGTCGATCACCTGCGCCCCCAGGGCCGCCACGAGGCGGTCCATCTCGGTGGGGTCCTCGGGGCGCCCCGCCCCGGTCACGTCGGGGGGGCGGGTGAGCATGCACCCGTAGTAGCACACCACCCGGAGGCCTTTGAGGGGGCGCTTCACTCTCGCGGCCACTTCCTGGGTGCCGGCGTGTTGCAGGATCGTCTCCAGGAGACTGCTCACCCGGACGGCCGGCCCGACGGCCGCGGCTTCTTCACCCGGCTCCGCAGCCTGGGCGAACTTATGGCGGCTGAAGCAGCCGGCACAGGGCATGGTGACCTCGCTGAAGCCGCTCCGGGCCACGAGGGAGAGGTTCTCCATGGGCAGGTCGAAGGCTCGCTGTGGGTCGGCCCGATGGGCCACCGATCCTCCGCAGCACACCCACCCCTTGGGCTCCAGCAGCGTGATCCCCAGAGCGTCGCAGACCGCCCGGGTCGACTCGTCGTACTCCTTGGCGGTCGAGGTCAGAGAGCAGCCGGGGTAGTAGGCCACGGCGTCCGTGGCCCCCTGGACCGGGCGGGCCCGCCGGCGCCGGCGGGGTCGGCGCGGCAGGAAAGCGAACTTGCCCTTGCGGAACATCTTGAGCCCGATATCGAGGTCCTCGGTCAGGTGGCCCGTGCGCAACTTCAACTCGGCGAGCATTCCCAGGTCGTAGGCCCGCCGCCACAGGCGTACCTCACGCAAGAAGGCGGAGTTGAAGGCATCCGCCTCGGGCACCGGCGGCTTCACCCCGCGCCCCATGGCCTCCCGGGTGAGGAAGTCCATGATCCCGGCAACGTCCAGGCCCTGAGGGCAGTGCGTGGTGCAAGCCTGGCAAGAGGCACACAGCCAGGGGGTCTGGGCATGGAGGGCCACGTCCTCCTGCCCGAGCTGCAGAGCCCGCATGATCTGGCTGGGCTGCCAGTCGAAAAACCTTGAGATCGGGCACCCGCTGGTACACCTGACGCACTGGTAGCAGAGCCAGACGTTCTGGCCGAGCTCGGCGGCGACGCGGCGAGCCAGGCCGGAGCCGATCGAAACCGGGGTCGAGGTCACGATGCCGCCGCCTCCTCGAGCGTCGGCCGCGGCAGCAGGCCGGCCCCTTCGGCTATCGGCCGGACCGCCTCCTCCCACTCGATCGCCATGATGTGAACCCCGGCGACCCCCTCGATCTCGCGGATCCGGCCGATCAGTTCGACGCAGATCCGGATGCCTTCGGCCTTCCACGCCGCCGCCCGCGCCTTCTTGTCCTGCGGGGTGAGCTCCTCCGCCGGCTTGCCGGCCCAGGCCGCCCCGGCTTCGGTCATCCGGTCGATCAGCTCGTCGGGGACCAGCAGGCCCGGCACGTTCTTGGCCATGTACCGGGCCATGCCCGGGCTCTTCAGCGGGCCGACGCCGGCCAGGATGAAGACTCTCTCGTGGAGGCCCAGCTCCCGCACTTTCGCCATGTAGCGACCGAAGGCCGGCACGTCGTAGATCAGTTGGGTCTGGACGAAGTTGACCCCGGCGGCGGCCTTCTTGGCGAGCCGGTAGGGCCGGTACTCGACGGGACCGCCGAAGGGCGCCGCCGCCGCCCCGACGAAGAATCGCGGCTCAGGGCCGTCGAAGGCCTCCCCGCACTGGAACACCCGGTCGTCGCGCATCGCGGTGACCATCTGCACCAGCTGCACCGAATCGATGTCGAAGACGTTCTTCGCCGTCGGATGGTTGCCGAACTGCTGGTGGTCACCGGTCAAGCAGAGCAGGTTGCGCATTCCCAGGGCGTAGGCGCCGAGAAGGTCGGCCTGAATGGCCAGCCGGTTGCGATCGCGACAGGTCATCTGGATCACCGGCTCGAGACCCTCGGCGAGGACGATCGTCCCCGCCCCGATGCTCGACATGCGGACGATGGCGGTCTGGTTGTCGGTGATGTTCACCGCATCGCAGGCGCCCCGGAGCAGCGACGCCTTCGCCCGGATGACACCGGCATCGGTGGACTGCGGCGGGCCGAGCTCTGCCGTGACCGCGAAGTGGCCCGCGCGCAGCAGGCGCTCGAGGCGGGACCCGGAGAGGCTGCCGTCTTCGCTGATGGGGTTGGCGGTCATGGCTACTCCTGCTCGCCCGCCAGGCGCAGGTCGTCGCGGACGATGCGCCGGGGGCCGCCGTCGCGGGATGACTTCCAGTTCTTCGGGGGCTGGGGCTGCATCAGGACGTCGAGGACGCCGAGGCGTTGCAGCCGGTCGTGGATCAGCTGCCAAGCGCAGGGAGTGTCCGGGGAGACCTCGCAGTGGCCGGCCTCCGACCCCCCGCACGGCCCGTTGAGGAGCGACTTGGCACAGCGGGCGATGGGGCAGATGCCGGCCGTGATGCCCAGGATGCACTCGCCGCAGGCGGCGCAGCGCTCCTCCCAGATCCCGTGCTCGGTGGGCATGCCGAGGAAGGTGGTGTTGACGCCGGGGACGACCCGGGCGTCGGGGAACCGCTCGGCGATGGCCTGCACCCCGATGCCGCAAGCCAGCGACACGATGACGTCGGCCTGCTCCACGTCCGCCCGGGCCTCATCGAGGTACTCCCATTCGCACTGGCGTTGGACGGTCGTCTCGGTGATCTCCCGCGGAGCGCCGGCGAGGCGGGTCGCCATCCGCAACGAGACCACCAGCTCCGCCGCTTCCCGGGAGCCGCCGGCAAAGCACACGGTGACGCAGGTGCCGCAGCCCATCACGAGCACGTTCCGGGCTTCCCCGATGAGGTCCTTGACCTCCTCCAACGGCTTCCGTTCGGCGGTGATCATCGGCTCAGTCCCCTCCCCTTCCGGCCCCGCCGACCCGCAGCGGGCTCGGGCCCATTTCGTTGATCCGCTCGGTCATCTCGGTGACCGCCGTCACGAACTCGGCGGCCATGGCCGCCGACATGTTGAACATCTCCACCCGGCCGGGCTCCAGCCCGATCTCGCCGAGGAGGCCCTGGATCCGCGTCACCCGACGCCGGGCGTTCAGGTTGCCCTCCAGAAAGTGGCAGTTGCCCGGAAGGCAGCCCGCCGCCATGACGCCGTCGACCCCCTCGTCGAAGGCCTGCAGGACCGTGAGCACGTCCAGCCGGCCGGTGCAGGGCAACTGGACGATCCTCACATCAGGCGGGTACTGCATCCGGAGGCCGCCCGCCAGATCGGCCGCCGCGTAGGCGCAGTGCTCACAGCAGAAGGCGACGATGTTGAGGGGTGTTCCGGTCATGAAACGGGCCTCCCTGCTGCCGCGGGGCTCAGGGGGCCGATGCCCGGTGCGCCGACCAGGGCACCGACTTTGGCCGCGAACTGGGCGTCGGTGTAGTGCCTCAACTCGATCGCCCGCGCCGGGCATTCGGCCACGCAGGTCCCGCAGCCGCGGCACACCGCAGCCTCGATGGTGGCCGCGCCGAGAAGGCCTCCAACCCCGGCCAAAGCCGGGGCGATGCGGGGCACGCTGAAGGGGCAGATCCGCACGCAGGTCAGACACCCGGTGCACCGCTGGGGATCGACGACAGCCACCTGGCCGCCGGCCAGGAGGCTGTCACGGCTCAGCACCCGGGCGGCCCGGGCAGCCGCCGCCTGGGCCTGGATCATCGTCTCGTCGATGAGCTTGGGGTAGTGCGCCATACCCGCCATGAAGATGCCATCGGAGGCGAAATCGACGGACCGCAGCTTGACGTGGGCCTCGAGGAAGAAGCCGTCGGCGTCGGTGGCACACTTGACCATCCCGGCCACCTCGCGCACGTCGTCGCGGGGCACCACCGGCATTGAGAGCACCACGAGGTCAGGGTGGATCTCGAGGACGCGGTCGAGGGCGGGGTCGCGGGCCAGCACCGCGAGCCGGCCGTTTGCCGAGACCTGCGGGGGCGCCCCGTCCTCGTAGCGCACGAAGAGCACGCCCCGGCGGCGCGCCTCGGTGTAGGCCCGCTCCTTGAACCCGTATACCCGGATGTCCTTGTAGACCACCACGACCTGGGCGTCGGGGTTGCGCTCCTTGAGGGCCAGCGCGTTCTTGATGGCGACGGTGCAGCAGATGCGGCTGCAGAACCGCTCGGCCGGCCCGACACACTGGATCATCACGACCGAGTCCGGCGGCTTGTCATCCGAGGCGAGAAGGCGCTCGAACTCCTGCTGAGTCACGATGCGCGGGTCGCTGCCGTAGCCGTACTCGGGTCCCCGGTACTCCTGGCCCCCGATGGCCAGGATCGTCACCCCGTGGTCGACGTCGCGACGGCTTCCCGTGTGGCCCTCGATCGTGCTGGTGAAGCTCCCGGCGAACCCCGACGAGGTCACCACCCTGGTTTCGAGGTGCAGGTCGATGAGAGGGTGGGCCCGGGTCCGCGCGATCAGGTCTTCCATGACCTCACGGGGGTGGGTCTCGGTGAGGGAGGTGAACACGTGGCGCAGGTTCCCCCCGAGGGCGTCCTCCCGCTCCACCAGGTGGACGGGGAAGCCCTGATCGGCCAGGGACAGCGCGGCGGTCATTCCGGCGACTCCCCCGCCGACGACCAGGGCAGTCTGGTGCACCGGCACGTCCACAGTGTGTTGCGGCTCCAGGAGGGCGGCCCGGGCGACGGCCATCCGCACCAGGTCTTTGGCTTTGGCCGTTGCCGCCGGGTTGTCGGCCGAATGGACCCAGGAGCACTGATTGCGGATGTTGGCCATCTCGAACAGGTACGGGTTGAGCCCCGAGCTGCGCAGCATGTCGCGAAAGAGCGGCCCGTGGGTCAGCGGGGTGCAGCTGGCGACCACAACCCGGTTGAGGCCGCGTTCTCGGACCTGCTCGGCGATGTGCTTCACGCTGTCCTGGGAGCAGGAATAGAGGTTGTCCTCGGCGTGGGCCACCCCCTGCAATCCCGCGGCGTAGTCGGCGACGCCGGGCACGTCGAGGTAGCCCCCGATGTTCGATCCGCAGTGGCAGACGAACACCCCGATCCGGGGGGCCTCGGCGGCGACGTCGCGCTCCGCAGGGAACTCGGGGGTCGAGGTGAGCGAGAAACGGGCCTTGCTCAGCCTGGCAGCGGCCGCCGCAGCCGCGCCGCCGGCCTCCACGACCGATTCGGGGATGTCCTTGGGGCTGCGGAACGGGCCGACGGCGTAGATGCCGGCCCGGCTGGACTCCAGCGGGTTGAAGAGCGTCGTGTGGCAGAAGCCGTACTCGTCCAACTCGATCCCGAGCCGGCGTCCGAGGTCCTTGACGGACTGGGACATCTCCATGCCCACCGAGAGCACGACCAGGTCGAAACGGTCCTCGTGGAGGGTGCCGCCCTCGTCCTGGTAGCGCACCAGCAGGTCGCGGGTGGCGGGATCCTCGCGCAGGCCGCTGATGCGGCACCGCGTGAACCGGACGCCGTAGCGGTCCCGGGCCCGCTCGAAGTAGCTCCAGTAGCCCTTGGAGAAGGCCCGCATGTCCATCATGAACACCTGGATGTCCAGGCCGGGCTCGTGCTCCTTGGCCATGACCGCTTCCTTGGTGGCGGCCATGCAGCACACCGACGAGCAGTAGTCGTGGTTCTGGTCCCGCGACCCCACGCACTGCAGGAAGGCGATGCGCCTGGGCGTGGCGTGGTCGGAGGGCCGCTCGACGTGGCCCGAGCAGGGGCCGGAGGCGGACAGGATCCTCTCGAACTGCATAGAGGTGACCACGTTGGGGTACCGCCCCAGCCCGTATTCCGTCGATAGCTCGGGGCGATAGGTCTGGTAGCCGGGCGCCAGGATCAACGCCCCCACGCTCAGCTCTTCGGTGCGGGCCACCATGTCGTGATCGATGGCGTTGACCCCGCAGGCAAAGGCGCAGCTCATGCACTCCGAGCAGATGCCGCAGGCCAGGCAGCGGGCGGCTTCGGCCTGGGCGGACTCATCGTCGTAGCCCCGCTCGACCTCGGCGAAGCCACCCACGCGGTCGGCGACAGCCAGCTCGGGGAGCGGGACCCGGGGCTGTCGCGCGATTCCTTGCACGTCCGCCGCGGTATGCCGCACGACGGGCAGGACGGGCTTGCGGGGCGGCTCGAGGTGCTCGCCCCGCAGGTAGCGGATGATCGAACGGGCGGCGATGTGGCCGCTCTGGACGGCCTCGATGACGAACGACGTCCCGGAGACGCTGTCTCCGGCGGCGAACACACCCTCGCGAGTGGCCGCCAGGGTGTTCGGGTTGGTGGCGATCGTCTGCTGCGGGGTGACCCCCACGCCGGCGTCGCCGGGAATGAAGGCCAGGCCGGCTCGCTGCCCCACCGAGAAGATCACCGTGTCGCCGGGGATGACGTGGGAGGAACCCGGCACCGTCGTCACGTGGAGGCGGCCGGTTTCGTCGAACCGGAACGACTCCACCTCCAGGCATTCCACTCCGGCTGCCCGCCCGCCCTCGCCGATGATCCGCTCGAAGCTCCGGCCGGCGTGCACGGTGACGCCCTCGGCCTCGGCGGCCGCGACCTCCCAGGCGTGGGCCGGCATCTCGTCGCGTCCCTCGAGACAGGCCAGATGCACCTCCCGCCCCAGGCGTACCGCGCTGCGGGCGACGTCGATCGCCACGTTTCCGCCGCCGAGGACCAGCACCCGCCGGCCGAGGGGCGGAGCCTGGCCGTCTGCGTCGGCGTCGTACCGGCCCAGCCGCACGTCGCGCAAGAAGTGGGTGTTGATCAGAACGCCGTCGAGGTCGCTTCCGGGAAGGGGCAGACGAACTCCCTCATGGGCCCCAACGGCGATCAGCACGGCAGAATGCCCTTCGGCGAAGACGTCGTCGAGGTTCCCGACCCGGTGGTTGAGCCGCAGATCGATGCCCAGGTCGACGATGTCCTGGACCTCGCGCTCGATCACCTCCGAAGGCAGGCGGAACTCGGGAACCCCGAAGCGGAGCATTCCACCGGCGAAGGGAAGAGCCTCGTACACGGTGACCCCGTACCCGGCCAGGGCGAGGTCCTGGGCGGCGGTCAGGCCGCACGGGCCCGCACCGATGACGGCCACCCGCTCTTCGTGGGTGGGCACCACGGCCTGCACCGGGCAGCGGGGTTGGGCGTAGACCTTGTCGGCCACGAAGCGCTTGAGGGCGCGGATGTTGACGGGCTCGTCCACCACGCCGCGGTTGCAGGCGGTCTCGCAGCGATGGTTGCAGATGCGCCCGCAGATGCCCGGGAAGGGGTTGTCCATCTTGATGACCCGCATGGCATCGTCCCACCGGCCTTCCCGAATCAGGGCGATGTAACCCTGCGCCCGTTGCCCGGTGGGGCAGGCGTCCCGGCAGGGGGCGATCCCGAGCTTCTGGATGGCGAAGGTGTTGGGCACGGCCTGCGGGTAGAGCTTGAAGGCGGCCCTCCGACTGTTCAGTCCCTCGTTGAACGCATCCGGCACCAGCACCGGGCACACCCGCACGCAGTCCCCGCAGCCGATGCACAGGCTGGCGTTCACGTAGCGGGGATGGTGGCGGACCTTGACCCGGAAGTTCCCTACCTCACCGGCGACGTCCAGGACCTCGGTGTCGGTCAGCAGTTCGATGTTGGGGTGTCGCCCCGTCTCCACCAGCTTCGGGGAGATGGTGCACATGGCGCAGTCGTTGGTCGGGAAGGTCTTGTCGAGTTGCGCCATCTTCCCGCCGATGGCGGACTCCTTCTCGACCAGATACACCTTGAAACCTTGGTCGGCGAGGTCCAACGAGGCTTGCATGCCTGCGATGCCACCCCCAACGACCATCACCGCCCCGATTGGGACGGCAATGTCGCCCTGGCTCGCGTCGGTCGCAGTTGCCACCAGAACTCCCGGCCCGGGAACGGCCGTAGTCTAGGTGCCTCCCCCCGGACTCCCGCTACCCCGGGCACTCAGGCCGGCGCCTCTGACAGGCGGGAGGCCTCAGGAGGACGAGGTACTAGTCCAGGCAACCCTCAGGGCGGGGACGGCGCATGAACAGGGTCGTCCTGAAGACCCGTCCCCTCTGCGAGCCCGTTCTCGGAGCCCCGCGCCGGCTCTGAGTTTCAGCGAGCCTACCCGGCCCCGGACCTCCGGCCGTGAGCGGCGATCAGGCGGCGGGTGAGGCTGCTGCCCACTATGGCGCATACGTCGGTAGGGAGGTGGTGCCCGACGGCGGCATCGAAGAGGACCCGGTAGGAAGGGCCGAGATCCTCGTCACCCAGCCAGCAGGCCACCGCCACCGAGACGAGGGGCAGGGCGCGGAAGGAGAAGGCCCGATCCGCCAGCGTCTCAGGCAGTCCGCTGAGGCCGACGGCGGCCGACGTGAAGGCAGCCGTGTCATTGCCGAATGTCCTGGCCAGCTCGTTGCCGGTGTAGCCCTGGAACGCCTGGGCGTAGAAGGTGCCGGCTCGCAGCTCGCTGAAGGCGATCCAGCGCCCTGCCTCGGGTGTCCCGTCGCACGTCGCGAAGTAGTAGGCGAGCAGGGCCGCAGTGAACGGATCGACCGTCGTAGCGTCGTCGACCCAGGTCGCGGCGAATCCCGGGAAGGTGACCAGCGTCTCACGCCCCCAGACCACAAGCCGGAACTCCCCGGAGTTCCCCGCCGCCGGGGCGTATGAGGAGAGCGTGTCGGCGGCGAGCCGCTCCGGATCTGCCTCGGCCAGCCCGGCCCAGATCTCGGCCACTCGTGCCAACAGCGAACCGTAGGGGTCAGGTCTATCGTTGTCTGTCACACGGTCTGTCACACGCGAGCCTCCTACGCCTGGGCCGGAACGGGCTCGAGGATGGGCCGGGGCGGCTCGTCGGCCTGGCAGGCGCCGTGCCTCCCGGCGCCGGACGCCGGATCAGCAACCGACGCCTCGCAGAGAGCCCCGGCGCCGCCGGTCATGTGGTGCCTCCCGGGTGGCAACGCCCGCATCCCCCACCCGGAATCACCCTCGCCTTGACGGCTGCGGACGGTTGGGATGGTAACAACTGCGAGCACCCCCTGAACCCCGGCTGTTCACCCCGAAGGGCACGCCAGGTCCTCCCCAGCAGCCCCGGCTGCTCGCCGCCGGGACGCGCCCCCTCCGATGAGCGCCGACGTCAGCCGCCGCTGGTCCGGGATCCTTCGTCCCTCAGCAGGCAATCCCCCGGCCGGAGGGCGCGCCGTCTGGTGGCGGGCACCATAATCAGGCCCCATGGACACCCACCTGGTCGGTGCCTATGAGGCCGACGGCCACGAGGCGATCGCGCGCATCATCCGGCGCCACTCCACCAACCCCGCCGACATTCGCCAAGAAGCCCTGAGGGGGATCGATCTCAGCGGCGCGACCCGACTGCTGGACGTCGGTTGCGGGTATGGGGCCATGGTCGAGGCACTCGCTGGAAGGATCCGACCCGGCGTCGAGGTGATCGGCGTCGACATCTACTGCAGCGACGAGGAGGTCTTCGTCGCCAGGGCCAGGGCCATCACCGGTTCGGCCCGGTTCATCTGCCGGAGACTCGATTCGCGCTTGGACTTCCCAGACCAGTACTTCGACGCCGTCATCGCCGCGTACTCGCTGTACTTCTTCCCCCGGCTCATCCCGGAACTGGCACGGGTCCTGAAGCCGGATGGAGTTCTGGTGAGCCTCACCCACAGCGAATCGAACTTCCAAGGCATGCTGGCGGCGATGGGGGTCTCTCCCCGGCAGTCGGCAATGCACTCATTGCTGTCGAGGTTCTCGGCGGAGAACGGGGCGACCAGGCTCGCCGAGCATTTCGGAGCCGTCGAGAGCCGGCCCTATCCCAACACGCTGGTCTTTCGAGCCGAGGATCTCGAGGACTACCTGGCGCTTGTGCGGTTCAAGCTGCCGTCCCTACTCCCTGCCGGCGACCCCGCGCTGGGACGACCGGAGGCCCTGCTCGCCTGGGCCCGCGAGTTGCTGGCCCGCGCAGGCTGCGTCTCGATCGAGAAGGATGACGCCGTCTTCATCGCTACGGAGCCTCGTCGCTCGTGAACCACGCCTACTGCGAGCGTTGCGGGGCGAAGCTGGTGACCATGGAGTTGGGGGGCCGACCGCGGGGTGTATGCGGGGAGTGCGGCAGGGTTAGGTACCACAATCCCCTTCCGGTGGCGGCGGCGGTCGTCCTGAACGATCGCCGGGAGGTCCTGCTGGTCCGACGGCGCAACGAACCGCATTCGGGCGAGTGGTGCCTGCCGACCGGTTTTGCCGAGATCGATGAGACCATCGAGGAAGCGGCCCTGCGGGAACTGCGCGAGGAGACCGGGGTCGAGGGTCGGGTGCATCGTCTCCTCACCGCCCGCTCGTTAGCGGACGACTACTACGGTGATCTTCTGTTCGTCTGTTTCGAGGTGGAGAAGGCCGGAGGCAACGAGGTGCCCGGCGATGACGCCGAGACGATCGCCTACCGCCCGCTCTCGGAGCTTCCCCCGCTCGCCTTCGATGCCCACACCGAGGCAGTTCGGGTCTGCGAGGCCCTCTATCGGGAGCCGTGGGCGATTCAGGACTCCTTCATCCGGCTGTATTCCGACGGCAGCGCGGGCATGTTGTCGGACGCTCTGGTGGTGCTCGTCGAGGAGCATGCCGACGAGATCTGCGACCGCTGGATGGAGGTGGTCCGCTCCAGTCGCACTACCCCGTCGTACCGCCGGTCCGATTTCGCCGAGATCAGGAGGGCAGGCCGGCAGGCGCTCTCCCAGTTCCGCGCCTGGATGACGGAGTCGGGGCGGGATCAGGAGGTCGAGGCCTTCTACGCCGGGGTGGGCCGGCTCCGGGCCGACCAGGGCTTTGGTCTGTGGGAGG
>Ga0194125_10001050_pt1 | contig 46806 bp, 37 predicted proteins | sample TA2KigC250mmetaG_FD_148626 | JGI IMG/M metagenome (GOLD analysis project Ga0194125, IMG submission 148626) | Freshwater microbial communities from Lake Tanganyika, Tanzania - TA2015034 Kigoma Deep Cast 250m | ecosystem: Environmental > Aquatic > Freshwater > Lake | place: Tanzania: Lake...
GTTTGGGTCTCCACAGGAAGGTCCTCCGAAAAGATGGAACCATAAGGCTTGCTGAAATCTCCACGTTCCCTCTGCGTGGCGGTGATGGAAAGATAACCGGTTTTCGCGGAATCGGCTGGGATATCACCGAGCGCAAACGGGCGGAGGAGACGCTGCGAGAGTCCGAGGAGAAATACCGCACCATCCTCAGCAAAATAGAGGACAGCTATTTCGAGGTAGACCTCGCCGGCAACCTCACTTTCGTCAATGAGGCTACATGCCGCAGCCTGGGATATTCCAGCAGGGAAGAGCTGCTGGGGATGAATTATCGGGACTTCACGGTTGAAGAGGATATTAGGCACTTGTACCAGGCTTTTAATAGGGTCTACACAACAGGCGAGCCGGATAAAGGCTTCCCCTGGGTAATCGCTAGAAAGGACGGGAGCAGGGGATTTGCAGAAGCTACAATTTCCCTGGTGCGAAATGAGAAGGGTGAAATCGTTGGCTTCCGGGGAGTTGGCAGGGACATCACCGAGCGCAAGAAGGCGGAAGAACACAGGCGCCAACTGGAGCTAAAGGCTCAGGTCTCCAGCCGCCTGGCTTCCGTGGGCGAGATGTCAGCAGGAGTAGCCCACGAAATCAATAACCCGCTCACCGCTGTCACCGGCTATGCCCAACTGCTCCTGGACAGGGAGGATATACCGCCTGACGCGAGGAAAGACCTGGCAGCTATCAACGACGGTGCCAGGCGTGTAGCCGGCATTGTGCAGAGACTTTTGACCTTCTCCCGCCAGACTAAGCCGGAGCGAAAGTACGTTGACATCAACCAGCTTATAGAAAGCACCCTCGTGCTGCGGGCTTATCACCTGAGGACGAACAACATCAAGGTCACCACCAGCCTTGCCCTCGACTTGCCTCAAACCATGGCTGACCCGGGCCAAATCCAGCAGGTGCTGCTCAACTTAATCGTCAATGCCGAGATGGAGATGAAATCGGCTCATGGCAAGGGCAGGCTCACCATAACCACGGAGAAAAGCGACGGCACTATAAAGATATGCGTCAAGGACGATGGCCCGGGGATAAAGCCTGAGCTAATGGACAGGATATTCGACCCCTTCTTCACCACCAAGGAGGTAGGAGAAGGAACTGGCCTGGGCTTGAGCCTGTGCTACGGCATAGTAGCCGAACACAATGGCAAGATATACGCCGAAAGCAAGACGGGCAAAGGGGCTACCTTTATCGTGGAGCTGCCCGTAGTCACGGAAATAGAAACATCGGATGCGCCTGAGCCTGCTGCTGACGAGCCTGAGAGGGTGGGCAAAGCCAGGATACTGGTGGTTGATGACGAGCAGGTAATCAGGGACCTGGCGAAACGGATGCTGGCTGGAGAAGGCTACCAGGTAGATACCGTGGACAACGCCACGGATGCTTTGAAAATGATTGAAGGGAAGAGATACAACCTCATCCTGCTGGACGTCAAGATGCCTGGGATGAGCGGGCCTGAGCTATACCGACGAATCCAGAAGATAGCCAAATCGCTGGCAAAGAGGGTGGTGTTTGTCACCGGTGATGTCATGAGCGCGGATACTGACAGGTTCCTCGCCGAGACTAAAGTTGCCCACGTTGCCAAGCCCTTCGATGCTGCGCAGCTAAAGAAAGAGGTGAAGCGAGTGCTGAGCGAAGAGCAATAGAAGACCATATCCTGCTGCACTATTAGCCTGTCTTGTTCACCACCATGTTAGCCGCACTCCCAACCCAAACCGCTATTGACTTCGCCTCGAGCCAGTATGCTATACTAATCGCAAACTGAATAAAGCGTTAGGGGTGCCTTCGGGTGACCGAGGGCTTAATTGGAACGCAAGTCGGCGCAATTCCGGCACAGTCCCGCCTACTGTGAAAGTCAGGACGCCAACCCTGTAAGCTTTATCTGCCTCCGCGGAGTAGGGGGTGGGATTTGTTGTTTGATGAATCCCCCTGTTCCACATGGGCAGGGGGATTGTTTTTATTATGAGGAGGTTTGCCATGAAAAAGTACATCTACAGCATTCTGACACTCACGGCCATCACCTGCCTGACGCTTACCCTTGCCTGTACGCCAACTCCCACTTCACCACCTACTGCACCGCCACCACCTCCTCCATCACCAACACAGGAGAAACCACCGCCGCAGGCAGCACCGCAGGAAGAGCTGCCCACCTTCCCAATCACAGTCACCGACGACCTGGGCAGGAAAGTGACCATCCAGAAACTGCCCCAGCGCATCGTTTCGCTGGCTCCCAGCGTCACCGAGATGCTGTTTGCCCTGGGGCTGGACGATAGAATCGTGGGCACCACCGACTACTGCGACTATCCAGAAGCAGCCAAATCAAAAACCAGGGTCTCCGGCTACAGCACGCCAGACCTGGAGAAAATCGTCGCCGTACAGCCAGACCTGATAGTGGCAGAGTCCATACATGAGAACACGGTCCTTCCCGCTCTGGAGAAGCTGGGGCTGCCCGTCTTCGTCACCTTCGCCACCTCTATCGACGTGATACTGAACGACATCACCGTCATCGGGCAAATCACCGGCAAGAGCAAAGCAGCACGGAAACTGGTCAGCGACATGACCAACCAGATAGACGCTGTCACCTCCAGAACATCAGCGCTGGCTGCCAAAGACCGCCCCGGCGTGCTCTATGTTGTCTGGTTTAATCCCATCTGGACCATGGGCTCCAAAACCTTCACCGATGACCTGATTGCCAAGGCCGGCGGCACAAACGTGTTTTCCGCTGATTTCGAGAAGGCGCGCGTAGTCTCGCTGGAAGCAGTGGTCACCAAGAACCCACAGGTCATCCTGGTAAGCGCCATGGCTACCACCGCAGACCTGGTCTATAACAGCATCAAAAAGGAGACCAGGCTGGCCGGCGTGGATGCCATCAAAAACAACCGCGTCTACAAGATAACCGACTCCAACCTTATCGAACGCCCTAGCCCCAGAATAATCCAGGGACTGGAAGAGGTAGCCAAGCTGATACACCCGGAGATATTCGGGACAGGAGATTCAAAATAGAAATGCAACTCTCGCGTCAACACGTCGTGAGGCCTCCCAAATAATTAATTGTCATCGCGAGGAGCAAAGCCCCGTGGCGGTCCCTGCCTGGGCAGATACTTGTGCCTTACGGGGAATTGCGAGTCCTTCAGCGGAAGGACTCAGTCAGAATGATAGGAGAACGACAGAAAAATGCTCGAGGTAACAAGACAAACAATGTAGGGACAGACCTGAAGGTCTGTCCGCGGATGGGTCCAACGTGAGTCAGGTTTTTAAACCTGTCCGCCATTCCTGCGGGCGCGCCTGAAGGTACGCCCCTACAATATCCCGATATAAAGATGGGCATATCCATGAAAAACAGATTTAAGAGACCAATCGGCCTGCTGGTCATTGCCATAGCGATTATAGCCAGCATAATACCAAACACATACCCTCGCCCAGCGCTGGCCGACCCTGGCGTTCTGAAGTGGGACCGTGCCTACACGCCTGGGAGCATCGTTACCAAGAATGACATCGCCAGCCCCTGCGAGGTCAACCGCATCGCCATCGGCTCGGACGGCAAGACTTTTTACGCCGTAGACATCCCCAATGCAGACAATTCCGCTGGCAGCAACGCCCTTTACAAATCAACAGATAGCGGCATAAGCTGGGGCGATAAAATCGGCCAGAACTTGTATCAAAGCATGTCCCCTGCTGAACAAGCCAACTTTCGCATCTGGAATCTGGCAACTGCCCCCGATGACGTAAATTTCATAGCCGTGGTCACCAACAACGCTATCAGCAATCTACCACGAAACATCTGGGTATCCAGCAACGGCGGCTCCCAGTGGCACAACACCAATTTCAGTGGCCCCCATAACATCAACGCCATCGATATCTCCTCAAACTACGCCAGCCATGACATTTGCATCGGCACCAGAGACGGCAATGGCAACGGCAATGTCTGGGTTCTGAATGGCCCAGATTACCTCACCTGGGCAGACCAGGCATTCACCGGAGACATTATGTCCCTGGAGTTTTCTCCCTCATACCAAAACGACTTTGCCATTGCTCTTGTCTATTCAAATGCCAAGGGAACATACGTTAATGTGGGATTCCATGACGTTAACCAAAGCTCCACCAACTGGGTAGCCTCTTATGGAGGCTCCCCCCCTGAAATCACCGCTGGCGCTGCCAGCACATCACCTAATGCCAGCCAGATTATCACCGCAGGCCTGGAGTTGCCCAGCGACTTCTCCGGCCAATCCCCCAGCTTGCGTCGCTATTACATCTGCACGGACGATGCAGGAGTCACTGGCCAAGCCGGCATTTACCGCATAGACAACACCCACTTGTACAACCTGATGAAAGCCACACCGACAAAACGGATTTGCACCATTGCTTACCACGGCACATTTGCTTCTGGCAAGCTATTAGCCGGCGAGGTGTTGGGCAACACCCGCGCTGCCACCGTCATGACATGGTTCACCGATTCGCCCACCACCTGCCCCATACCCTGCTGGTATCCCGCTCTAAAGCCAGCCACCGGCGCCGCCGGCAGCGATAGCTGTGCCGGCTCGGGCTACGGCAACGCCCAGGTCGCATGGTCTCCCGATGGTTCAATCGCCTATGCAGGCACCGCCAGCAGCGCCCCACTGCGCCCCGGCCCCGATTGGCCAACGCCATATCTAACAGGACAACCACTGGACGAATCGGCCTTCTCGCTTAGCCGTAATAACGGTGAGACCTGGAATCAGCTCGCCCTGATAGACACCCAAATCAGCCGCTTCACAGACATCGCCCCAGCACCCAATTGCTCGACCCTCTACCTAGCTTCTGTAAGTGACAATGTCAATTGTTCAGGATTCGACAGCGTCTGGCGTAGCCAGGGTTCACCCCTGGGCAACGATTGGGAACGCGTACTCTGCCAGCTAACCACAGCGCAGGATTGCGCCATCGGACAAACAGACAACGCCATTCTGGGGCTGGCCGGCAACAAACCTGATGGACAAATTGTTTTCTGGGCAGCCGTAGGTACCACCAAACTCATGTGGTCGCCAGACTTCGGAGATTACTGGACCAATATAAATACCAGGCTAGCCATACAGGACATGGCACCAGAGGACAGCAAGACCCTGTACCTCCTCAGCCCCGACGGCTGGGTGCAGAAGTTCAGTTATAGCGGGACTGGCTGGGTTCTGGAGCAGAACACGCTAACAGAGCTCGGTGCTGCTTACAGCATCGCCACCGCCTATACCGGAATAACGCCGGACAACCACAAGGGACATGTAATCGTGAGCGGGACTGGCGTCGGGCCTTATGACGTTGCCTATTCCATAGACGGTGGGAATACCTTCAGCCATGTTCCCACCTCGCTTCCCACGCAAGGAAACACGCTGGTGGTCGCCAGTTCCGCCTATAGAAGCGATGGCTATATCCTGGCTATAAACTCAGGTGGCATGTACGCCTGTGGCATCTACTCCGGAACCGACGAGTGGGAAACATGGTGGGGCGGTATCGCCTGGCCCACCCCGGTCACCAGCCTGGCCATATCCCGCAACTACAGCTTCTACTTCTGTGAACCAGCTACCTGGGCCTCAGCCACGCCCTACGTCAGATGGTCAGCAGCTCTCGCAGGCTTAGACCCAACCGTTTCGCTGGGAACAGCAGACCAACCAACCAGAAGATTCAGGATATGCGGCGGCATGGAATTGGGTGACCCTATAACCATCTGGACTATCGACCAGCAGCCCTACAATCCTCCCCAGGGTGGAGTTTGGAATTACACCGACACGCTGGCATGGAACGGCCCCAGGCCAGTGGCACCGATATCAGAGGCAGCTGTGGACTGCGACCCTGTCTCCGGCAGGGCTGGCCAGATAGATTTGCAATGGAAGCCTATCTCCCTATCTCGCGGATATCGAATCGAGATAGCCAAGGACGAAGACTTTGCCCTGAAGGTCGCTGACATTGGCAATATATGGGGAGGAAAGACCTCATCTCTCAGCCCGATTCCCGCTCCTACCACATATGCCCCTTACGTGCCGCCCGACCTCGATGCTCCGGCTTTAGTCATCCCGCCAAGCGGTGGCACAGTAATAGACGCCAATGGTAATACCTGGAATGTGCCCCCGCTGGAAGCCAACCACACCTATTACTGGAAGGTCACTGTTCAGGATGTTGTCACCGGCGATGCCATCACCAGCCCGTCATCATGGCGCGAGATATTCAAAGTACGGCCCGGCCTGCCAGTCAACGCTAAATACCTGGGACCGCAACTGCTGTCTCCCAATAATGGTTGCATCGGTTGCAGCATCAAACCGGCATCATTTTCCTGGTCGCCTTTCCAGGGGACAACCAGATACAGGTTCGTACTGGCCAAAGACCCGACTATGACCGAGGTCATCACGGACACCGAAGTCAACACCACAGCCTATGAATTCAGCGGCATTCTGGAACCTGGCATCATCTACTTCTGGCGCGTAAAAGCACTTGAACCGTTCCCCAGCGACTGGAGCCCCACTTTTTGCTTCCAAACGCAACCCAATCCTGTTCCACAATCCACACAAAATTCGCCAGCAGTTCCGGCTTGGACATGGGCAATTATCATCATCTGCCTGCTCATAGACATTGCCTTACTCACCTTCATCCTCCACCGCCGCTTGCGATAGACAACAGCACAAACAAGAATACCCATACACTTGACTATCGACAATTGTCCCGTGTAGCACTATAATTGTTTGTTAGAGAGATGAGATTTCTTCATCAGCATAAGTCCACACCTGACGGACTACTTCTCAGGATAATTGCCCATCTGCTACCCGTCATGTCCTTATTGATAGGCATCAGCCTATCGCTGGCAAGCCCAGTGCAGGCACAGCCATCCATCTACCCCTCCCCCCTGCCCAACGGCCAGGTTGGCACACCCTACACCACAAATCTTGTTGCCACAGGAGGCTCGCCACCCTATACATGGAGCATCATCAGCGGAGCTTTGCCACCGAATTTGACATTAAACGCAGCAAGCGGCACCATCTCGGGCACCCCGACTACAGCAGGGACTTTTAGCTTCGTTGTAAGAGTCACCGACTCAGCAGCAGGCACTGGACAGCAGGGTTTTTTCATCACCATCACCTCGCCACCATTGACATTCCTCACCAGCAGCCTGCCTGACGCCAAGGAAAACACTACCTACGCTACAACGGTAAGTGTCAAGGGAGGAACTGCACCCTACACCTACTCCATCGTTGGCGGCTCGCTGCCTACGGGATTAAAGCTGTCAGCAACCACTGGCCTTATCTCTGGCGTCCCCGCCAAAGGCACCGCAGGCACCACCAGCTTCGTCATCGGTGTTACCGATAGCTCTTCACCGCAGCTTTCCGGCCAGCAGAGCTTCACCCTGCTCATAGAAAAGGGGGCTTTCGAACCGCTGGTCACCATCGGCAGCGGCTTGAAAGCAGGCGAGACCAAGGTCATCGCCGGCACCCAGCTCGTAGCCACGCTACGTGGTGGCGAATCAGTGCGTCTCTCCATGGAGCTGGGCACCAGAACAACGGTAGCCGTTGACCAAATCGTCAATCACCCAAACAAGAGCGATGTCAGATACAGGGCTGAAGTAGACAAAATGACGGTGAGCGAAACCTCCCCATCAATCGAGTTCCCCTACTATGCTGAATACAAGATAGACTTCGAGGCCGACCCCTCTGACGTCACCCAGCTTTCAGGCTCTGGCTGGTATAAGGAAGGTTACACGCTAAGATCCACCGCCCCAGAACAGGTCACCACATCTGACAAGCCAGGCACGCAGTACCGCTTTTCTCAGTGGGTATTGCCCACGGGAGAAACCCAATCAGGCAGAGACCTGAAGCTGACCGTTGAAGCGCCCGGTACCTGTGTTGCCAGGTACGATACCTACTACCAGCTCACCCTTATCTCGCCCTACGGCGACCCACAGGAAAGCGCATGGTATAAAGCAGGTAGTCAAGTAGAGTGGCAAACTGATACCAGGGAAGTCAAAATACCGGGCATCCTTGGCGTCTTCGGTGGCAAGATGAAACCGCTTAAGAGCAGCGACACCGTTCTCATGGATGGCCCCAAGACAGTTGAGGTGAAATGGGCACCAGACTATACCATGCCCATGCTTCTGATACCGCTGGCAGTGTTACTGCTTACGGCAGGTATCTATGGCCTGTATCGGCTAGCAAGCCCACGACCCAAACCCACGCCCTGGGCTCCACCAGCGTGGGCTCCACCCCAGATGATGTACCAACCACCTCCACCACCTCAGACCACGGTAGTATTGATGGGAGGAGAACAACAAAAACAACTGCCACAATCAACCAAAGAACAGCTCATGGAAAAGTTCGGTGAGCTTCTGGACAAGTACGGAGAGGAGATCAAGACTACTCTGCAAGCCGGCCAAGGCCCAGCATTGCCTGCTGCAGATACCCTCAGAGTGGAGAAGAGCCTGCCCCTAGGAGAAACCGCACCACCACCCACGGTCGAGGCTGAGTTCGCTCCTGCTGAAGCCACAGAAGGAACCCTGCTCTGCAACTTCGCCTCCAAGAGACTGCTACGAGCAGTTGCCGGAAATTGGAAACAGACAGGTACCAGGCCAGCTTCTACATCTGGCGAAGAACCGCCCGAAAGTACTGCCTTCGTCGTCGTCTGGTCCAGGGATATATACCAGGAATGGGAAATCTTCAACTGCTCCCTGCCACCATCCCATAAAGGGACACACGAGGGCGAAACCCAGACGGTATACACCTTGCTCAATACCATCACCGAAGAGAGAACCTACGAAGCAGAAGAGGAGATAACCCCACCCAAGCCTCACTACACCGATGGCATGCCACAAGTCGATGTATCCGCTAAACAGATAGTCAATCCAGACGAGCTTCCTGACTAACCCCATAACCTGTCTGGCCTGACAAATAATTCCACTTCCCAATCATAACTCTAACAACGATGCGCAGATTTAAAACAGGGTTACTTCACAAACCCGATAGAATTCACCGAAAGAGGCAGGTTCTTAAACCCGCCAGCCATCTCCAACAGCTCGTACTAACCTTGGCTTTATTCATAGCTGTCTGCCTTAGCCTCTTTCCTGCTTCAAACTCAGCCCAGGCTGACACTCTAAAGTGGACCGTGGTTGACACACCCAGCGCCCAAAATAACATTGTCCTAAGCCCATCCGAGGTCAATGCCATCGCCATCGACCGTGATGGCAGAACCTTCTACGCTATCGATATACCCAACGGCAAGGTATTTAAATCAGTCAACAGTGGTATTGGATGGGATAATATCACGACGATTTTGACCAACGCCGGCGCCGTTATGCCGGCCTGGCACATAGCACTAGCACCGGATAATCCCAACTTCGTAGCCATAGTAACCAGCACCGCCGCTGCGCCCAGAAGGGTTTTTGTCTCGGTCGACGGGGGTAACAATTGGCATGACACCAACTGCACAGCCACCAGCAACATCAGCGCACTTGACGTGTCACCAAATCGGAACGGCTACAACGTCATGGTTGGCACCAGAACCGGAGCCGGCAACGGTGATATACTCACTTACAGAGCCGTAGGCATGGACAACTGGGCATCCCAGGGATTTATCGGCGATGTTCTGTCAGCCAGGTTTTCGCCCAATTATGCCGCAGATGCTAGCCTGGTAATCGTTGCCGCTAGAGCCACCGGTACCACTATCAATCTTGGCATTCACGACCCGGCCGCCAATACCACCAACTGGAGTACCTGGAGCCCAGTAGAGGTGACCACAGGAGGTGCCGGCACTTCACCAACCTCAGCCAACATTATAAGCGCCGACTTGGAACTCCCCATAGATTTTTCCGGTCAGGCTCCTTCCCTGCGCCGGTTCTACGTCAGCACTGACGCCCCTGTACCCAACGCCGGAATCTATCGCTTCGATGATACCGCAGGCTACTTGCTCATGCCTGCCGCATCCACCAAGCGGATTTCCAGCATCGCCTATTTCGGCACCTATGCATCGGGCAAACTGCTGGCTGGAGAGGTTACAGGCAACCCAAACTCAGCGCAGGTCAATACCTGGTTCACCGATGCTCCTACCACCTGTCCTATCCCCTGCTGGTACCAGGCTAAGAAGCCACCCACCGGTGCCGCCGGCACAGATGCTTGTGCCAGCTCAGGCTACGGTAACGCCAAAGTCGCCTGGTCAGCCGATGGTTCAGTTGCCTATGCTGCTACCGCTAGTAGTCTTAGCCTGATTCCTGGTCCCAACTGGCACACTCCATACCTAACAGGAGAGGATTTTGATGAATCGGCATTTTCCATCAGCCGAGATAACGGTCAACTCTGGAACCAGCTAAGCCTGATAGATACAGGAATCAGTTTCCTCTCAGATGTAGCTGTTTCAGCTAACTCTGATACCCTGTACCTGGCATCCATCAACAGCCATGCTGGCTGCAACGGCTTTGACAGCCTGTGGCGAGGCCATGGCCAGTCCACCTACAAGACCTGGGAACGCGTGCTGTGCCTAACCGCCACCACCAATTATACCCTCGTCAGGATGAACCAGGCTAAACCGCAGTCTGTTTTCCTGGGCATCTGTTCCACTGCTAACCTGTATGCATCGCTAGATGGAGGCCAAAGCTGGCAAAATATCTTCCCCGGCATCAACGTAACTGACTTCGCAGTCTCACAGGGCAAGACAGCATTACAAATATACGTGCTGGAAAACAACTATGTGTGCAGAGCTGAAGGCAGCTTCCAAGCCTGGCAATGGAAACAGAAAATGGACACCGGATTGGCAACAGGACATTCCATAAACGTCTCGCCCAACGGCATCATCACCGTGGGCGATGCTGGCGAGGGTAAGGTAGCCTTCTCTGCAGACAATGGCAACCAGTTCATCAGCCTCCCCCCTGTGCCTGCGCCAGGTAACATTCACGCTGTCGCCGACCCCAGAATCACAAAATACATCGTCATTTACGCCGGCAGCGACAGCCCTGGTGGCAACATCGACGCATGGGTGGTCGGCGCCACTCAGAACTGGATAGATATGGGAGCGCCACAGCGAAGTACCTACGGGCTGGCTCAAGGCGGAACGCTATACGGCGCCTGGTCAAAAGGCGGGAACAGCGGAGTCAACCGCACGCTGAACCCTGAGTCCCTGGCAGCTACCTTTGTAGAATGGGATAACCTCACCGCTGGCCTACCCGCTGGCGTGGTCTTCACCAGAGAGCCATCATCGCTGAAAATATCAGGAAGCGTTGACCTCTGGGCCATCGATAACCGCCCATACACAGCTAACACCGGCAGACTCTGGGTTTTCTACGATTGCTTCGGTGTTGGCCCCCAAATTACAACGCCGCCAAGCCGGGAATTGCTTTTGGCAGCCCCTACCCCAATAGCACCAGCAGCCAATGCCATCATGCCGATAGACCATGACAAAGGCACTATCGCCGACATTGTATTCAGATGGAGACATCCTACTCAGGCACGAAAATATGAGCTGCTGGTGGCCAAAGACAAAGAGTTCAGCCAACTGGTTACTCAGCAGCCCATAATTCCGGACAGCCCGCTCATGCCCACCTGGACGCTATCCGCCAAGGAAATAGCGCTGGAACCCACCTCCACCTACTACTGGAAAGTGCGAGTCACGCGCGATGCCACCAGCGAACCCGCCGAAGGCCAGTGGTCAGAGATAATACCCTTCTCTATAGCCGCAGCGCCAGAGAAAGAGCTATCTGCCCCCGGTCCCGAGTTGCTCACGCCAGCCAACGGCGAAACTATGGTTAACCAATCACCATCCTTTACCTGGCAACCAGTAAGCGGGGCCAATAAATATGAACTCACCCTGGCTAAAGATAGAAACCTGAAACAGCCAATCATTAGAGCCCAGATCTCCGGGACAGCCTATCAATATGATGGGACATTAGAACCAGGCAGAAGCTACTCCTGGCAGGTGAAAGTGATTGAGCCCCTCGTCAGCCAGCCCAGTCCCCTGTTCAGCTTCACTGTGTCACCGGAGCCCGCCAAACCACAGCAGAAAACAGATGGCATACCACAGACGGTAAACATAGTTACCCTGCTCTGGATAGCCATACCACTTCTCATAGTCATAATTGCTATCATCTGGCTCATCGCAGCACGAAACCGCTCCTACCGCTGATACCCCACCACTCCCACCAATTTTTCCTAGGTGGCACCTGCCCACAGGTGCATCATCCTGCGGTACAAACCATTACGGTCACCTGTAGGCGAGTGACACGTAGGAATGGCCATCAGGGTCGTGCTACTTGAAACTTGTGACTTGCAACTGTCATTTTTGCTTTCCACTCCGATATGACATACAATTAGCCACGGTGAAGTGGGTGCAAAACGAAGAGCAAATAACACAGGAGACAAATAACTCATGAGAAATGACGGCTTTGACCAATTCAAAGGCTCCCACGACTACGTAACTTCCGAACCGCTGCGAAACGCCGTAAACGTTTCCATAGCGCTGGGAAGACCACTGCTCGTTCGCGGCGAACCGGGAACTGGTAAGACACTCCTGGCGCACAGCATTGCCAAGGGTCTGGGCAAGAATCTCATAGTATGGAACATAAAATCCACCACCAAGGCTCAGGAAGGCCTTTACGTTTATGACACTGTACAAAGGTTGAACGATAGCCGCTTCGGCGACAAAGATGTCTCCAACATCAAGCACTATATCAAGCTGGGCAAACTGGGACAGGCGTTCACCTCCAAAGAACAGGACGTACTCCTCATCGACGAAATCGACAAGGCAGACCTGGAGTTTCCCAATGACTTGCTCAACGAGCTTGACGAAATGAGCTTCTACATACCAGAGACAAACGAGACCTTCAAGGCAATCCACCGTCCCATAGTAATCATCACCAGCAATGCCGAAAAGGAGCTTCCCGATGCCTTCCTCAGGCGCTGCATCTTCCACTACATCGAGTTCCCCGACCCATCCCTGATGGAGGAAATAGTCAGAGTGCATTACCCGGACCTAAAGAAAAGCCTGCTGGAACAGGCCATGTCCGCCTTCTATTCCCTGCGCCAGATCGACCAGTTCCGCAAGAAACCATCCACCAGCGAGCTGATAGATTGGATCCACGCCATCCTGGCCAGCGGCATCGGCAGCATAGACCCCGCGAAAGAGTTGCCGTTCCTCAGCACTCTTATCAAGAAGGAATCGGACTATAACCTCTTCATGACTACCTACGCTAAGAGAAGACAACTCAAAGTATCAGAGACATCTTAGGTAACGCTATAGCCGAAGGGAAACATGTTCACCGATTTCTTCTATACCCTCAGGGAAAGAAGTGTCCCCGTCTCGCTCACCGAATGGATGGCACTGATGGAGGCACTCTCCAAGGGCTGCATCACCAACTTGGATGAATTCTACTACCTGGCACGCGCCATCCTGGTGAAAAGCGAAGCCTATTACGACCAGTATGACGTAGCCTTCCAGGAATGCTTCAAGGGCATCCAGGTCCCTCCGGAAATTACGGAACAGATTATGGAGTGGCTCAAAGACCCGTTCAATCGCTTACAGCTCAGCCCAGCGGAAATGGCCCTATTAGAAACCATGAGCCTCGATGAGCTGATAGAAGAGTTGGAGAAGAGGCTGCGAGAACAGGACGAGCAACACGATGGCGGAAATTACTGGATAGGCAGAGGCGGCACATCGCCCTTCGGGCATTCAGGCGCCCACCCCGCCGGCTTCAGGCTCGGAGGCTCTGGAGGTGGCAGGAGCGCCATGAAAATCGCCGAGGAGAGAAAGTTCCGCAACTACCGTCATGACTTAACCCTAGACGTACGCCAGATCAAAGTAGCCTTGAGGCAGTTACGACAGTTAAACCGTATTGGTCCTGAAGAGCTAGACCTGGATGGCACCATAGATGCCACCTGCAAGAACGCCGGAGAACTGGAGTTTATCTGGAAACGCAGCCGTAAGAACGCGGTGAAGCTGCTACTGCTGATGGACGTGGGAGGCTCAATGGAACCTTTCGCTCACCTCTGCAGCCTGCTCTTCTCCGCTGCCCATTCCAGCAGCCACTTCAAGGACTTCCAGTATTACTACTTCCACAACTGTGTTTATGATTATCTCTACAAAGATATTGAGCGCCGCGACAGAATAGGCATCGACCACGTGCTGCGCACCACTGAATCAGATTACAAGGTGGTGCTGGTCGGTGATGCCTGCATGGCATCATCGGAGTTGATTGATTCTCTTGGCTCTATCTACTACTACGAACGCAACTACAGGCCAGGCATCGCCAGGCTAAAGCAAATAGCCCAGCACTTCACCCACTGCATCTGGCTCAATCCAGAATCCAAAAGCTACTGGAACCATCCTACCATCGCCGCCATTGCCAAGGTCTTCCCCATGTACGAGCTTACTATCGAAGGCCTGGGCCAGGCCGTCAAAAAGCTCATCGTTAAACGCTGAAGCCTATCGCCCCTCATTTCCACCACCTGCCTTGCTCAGCAACCCTTAATAATTCATTAACATTTTGGGGATATACTGTAAGTATAGGCTTGAATCTACAGCAGTGTGCCGTATGAAGGAAATTATGCGTTGATGGTCCTTACCAGGAGGATGACGGATATGCGGCAAATACATTTCTGCCCTAATTGTGGTGTACCTGTTGCTTATGTCGGGAGATTTTGCGGCAACTGCGGTGGCAATTTGAACCAATGCCAGCGGCCGCCAATTTGTAATAACACCAGCACAGTTCCCCAAGTGCAGCCCAAAACCTCCAAAGGCACCGCAACACCAATGCGTACTGAGATTCTCAAGCTGATGGCAAATCTGTTAGAAAAGCCCTCTAATACAACAAGAATCCCCAATAATCGAACTGGAACACCCTCTAAAAATTAACAGGATTTTAACATTGGCCTGTTATCATGAGGCTATACTGCATATAAAGGAGGTAAGCAAGACGGAAATGTGGCGAAGCAAAAAGTTCATTCTGGTCATGGTTTTGGCTGCTGTACTATTAGTTGGCAGCATCGGCGGCATAGCCTTTGCTGCTGACAACGGTGATAGCAACCAGCCCAAGGCTCGAAATGGAGCTATGCTGGACAAAGTTTGCGAAATCTACCAGCAAAAGACAGGAGTCGCTATCGACAAAGAAGTGCTGAAAGAGTCATTTGCCCAGGCCATGAGCGAGATGCGACCTCAGACTTCACCAGCGCGCACCGGGAAGGGCCCCGAAGCCATGCAAGACCATCTCAAGAAACTGGTCGACGATGGCAAGATAACCCAGGAACAACTTGATGCGCTTAATAAATGGTGGGAATCAAGGCCTGACGTCCCGCTTGGCTTCGGCCCTGCCGCAGGTCCCGGTAAATTCCGTGGTATGGGTGGACCGTGTGTCCCACCTCCACCGGCAGAATAGGAAACACACCTAGCACAGACATATCGAAGTCACCACAACAAGAAAAGAGGGGGGAATAAGTCCCCCTCTTTTCTTATCACAACAACAGCAACAGGCTCATGAAATAGCCCGCCCTTAACATTTACTTAACATTTGCGGTATAACATAATAGGAGCCTGCACAATCACAAAGGTATACATACATGTCAGCTAACAGAGTACTTGTAGTTGATGACGACACCAAAACGGTGGACTTGGTCAAGCTCTACCTGAACCGAGACGGCTACCGAGTCTTCACCGCTCAGAATGGCATTGAGGCACTACGCTTGGCCAGGGAGAGTCACCCCGACCTTATCGTCCTCGACCTTATGTTACCGGGCATTGACGGGCTTGAAATCTGCCGCAGGCTAAGGAACGAATCAGACGTGCCCATAATCATGCTCACCGCCAGAACCACTGACGAAGACAAGCTGACAGGCTTGGACATGGGCACAGATGACTATGTAACCAAGCCATTCAGCCCCAAAGAGCTAGCCGCCAGGGTGCGGACAGTCCTGAGACGTCTCCCCGGAGAACGCGGTCCTAACGAGATCAGACATGGCGACATAGTGGTAAATTTCCCAAGACGGGAAGTATCACTTGCCGGCAGACCCCTGCACCTTACCACGATTGAATTCAAACTACTGGCAACTATGGCCAAGGAGCCTGGCAGAATTTTCAGCCGTGCCCAGCTTGTAGAAAAGGCCCTTGGCTACGACTTTGAAGGAAATGACCGAACAATCGATGTGCATATCCTCAACCTTCGCCGAAACCTCGAGCCAGACCCCAAGCGCCCAAAGTATATTAAAACCGTGTACGGCGATGGCTACAAACTCGCTGAGATAGCAAATGATACATAGCTTGCAATTTCGCCTTCTGGCAGCTTTTGCTCTTGTGATTCTAATCACTATTAGCAGCATATTCTTCCTTATCAGCCAAGCCACCATAGCAGAAGTTCGCCAATTCGGAGAGAGGTTCGAACGCGCATATACTGGCAAGATGAGAGCCGACCTATCCCGTTACTACTCCACACAAGGAGGATGGGAAGGCATTCAACCTGTGGTAGAGCAATGGGGCGAATTATATAAGCAACGCATCATAGTAACCGATATTACAGGCACGACAATTGCCGATTCCAAGAAAGAGCTAGTAGGCAAACCTTATTCTCCTGATTCACCTGGCATGCTAATACAAAGCCCCCGTAAGGGAGCAGAAGATACCGGCACTGGTACTGAGGGCTTCGGAAGACTGCTACAACCCCCCTGGGAGCGAGAAACGATAGGCATGCTCTATATTAGCCCGGGGCTTTTAGCAGATTCAGAGCGAGTTGCCCTGCAAATCATCTACAGCAAAATAGGCCGTTTCTTCCTCTGGGGAGGCTTGATAGCAGTTGGTATCGCTCTGGCAATAACGTTCTTCATGTCACGACGAATTCTCTCCCCGGTCAGAGCGCTCACCGCCGCTGCTCAAAGCCTGGGACGCGGCGATTTCTCCCAACGGGTACAAATCAAAGACAAGGGTGAGGTAGGGGAACTTACCAATGCCTTCAACTCCATGGCAAGCGACCTGGAGCGTGCCGAGTCATTGCGACGCAATATGGTAGCAGATGTAGCCCACGAGCTGAGAACCCCGCTTTCCAACTTGCGCGGCTATCTCGAGGCAGTTCACGACGGGATTATCAAACCAGATGTGGATACCATCCACTCCCTCAATGAAGAAGCAATGCTGCTATCACGGCTGGTCGACGACCTCCAGGAACTCAGCCTGGTTGAGGCAGACAAAATAAAGCCAACCCGCCAACCCGAACAAATAGCTGACCTCATCAAACAGGCGATGGCAACGACACAATCTCAAGCTACAGCAAAGGGTCTATCTTTGACAGCAAACTTGCCTGACAACCTGCCACCAGTCGATATCGACCAGCAACGAATCGCTCAGGTTCTGCACAATCTAATAGAAAATGCCATTGCCCACACCTCTGAAGGCGGTACCATTACAATCGATGCCAGGGAATGCCAGAACTGGGTCCAGGTAAGCGTCACCGACACCGGAGAAGGCATCCCGCCTGAGGACCTGCCTAATATCTTTGAGCGTTTCTACCGCGTGGACAAGTCCCGAGCCAGAGCCACCGGCGGTACCGGCCTAGGCCTTACCATCGCCAAGCGCTTGGTCGAAGTTCATGGCGGCAAAATCGAAGTTCAAAGCGAGCTGGGCAAAGGGAGCCGCTTTACGTTTACCATCCCTGTATTTGCCCAATCTTAACAATTCATTAACAGTTTTCTGCTATGATTAGCAGTCACATATCTCGACTCCAATTCAACCCGAATGAAAGCCTTACGAATGAATAACAAAACGCTACTGAAAATCATGGCATCGATGATGGCTATCTGCGCCATCATCCCGCTTGGCATAGGTTGCGTCGCTAAAAAGTCCACGCCAGCACAACCGACACAGACAGTCGCCATACAGCGTGGCAATTTGACAATATCTGTACCGGTAGATGGCAATTTGGTAATGCCCCAGGCTTTTGACCTCCGTTTCGGCACACCAGGCGATGTCAGGGACGTACTGGTAGAAGAAGGAGACCACGTAAAAGCAGGAGCAATACTGGCAATGCTGGACAACACCACGCAGAGATTGGACATCCAATCGGCCAACGCCTCTTTGCAGAGAATCTTAAGCAATCTCTACCAAACCGTGCCACGTCTGCCCCAATTTCCGAACCAACTTTACGATGTCAACACGGTGACTACGACTACTACTACAACTGTTTGGGATTGGCGTGAAGGGTACGATTCTCTGGGTAATCCCATAACCGATTCTCCACTTCCTGGCGGGAATCAAGGATACATCGGAGTTCCCAGTACCGTTACCACGACCACGACCAGGACTACTATTAAAGCAATACCAAATACTCTCCATTCAGATACCAGTTATCCATTTTACTACCCCAACCACACAGCCTTGATAGCGTTTGCCTGGGCACAAGAAGCGCTCTCCAGAGCAGATGAACTGTTTCAGTCTAAGAATTACGCCGACGCAGAATCTGAACTATACGTAGCCGCAAATGACCTGGAAACCTGCGCCAAAATAATCGAGGACACCATTACTAACCCACAGTCGGGATTAGGCGGCTCAGGACCCCTCCCCGAGCAGGATGACCTGACATTCCTGCTCCAGCAGAACGAACCATTATCTGTAAGCTTCATCCTGGAATTACAACAACTGGTTGAGCTAATCAAGCAATGCCAGGCAGACATGGAGAAGGTCCGCTCCTTGACCACGGAGGGAAAAAACGACGAGGCCAAATCCTTATTTGCCACCATCCAGGGCAAGATGAAAGACATAGGCAAGTCAATCCTGAACAACGTCAACTTGATTGAAAAGCGCCACGTAGGCATGGTCTACGGCAAGAACATATGTCTCTACCTGTACAAAGCCGCTGACGACAGCCTTAATGAAGCATTTGCTGCAATTGAAAAGGGCAGTATCGATTCGCCAGAGTTCAAAAACAATCTACGCGTGGCCCAGCACCGGATGGCACTCTGCAACGCTGTTTTGGGGAGCAACGACTATGTATTGCAGCATGGCCTCTCTCTGAAAGCTGAGCACCAATACAAAGTGGACCTGCAGAAATCACTGGTAAACCTTGGAAACAAGCAGGACGATTTCCTAAAAACAATAATACTTGCGCCTTTTGACGGCACGGTAGTCAGCGTAGGAGTAAAGAAAAACGACGTCCTATCCGCCCAGGACTATTCCTCCAAGGGCACCATCCAGATTGTTGATACAACGGCTGTCAAATTCGAGGGGCTAGTTGACGAAATTGACATCCTGAAAGTTAAAACTGGACAAAAGGCCACCATTACCGTAGATGCCATACCCAATAAAGTATTTACCGGCATAGTGTCGTTCATTTCCCCTTACGGTGAGGCAGGCACGTCGAACGTTGTTAAATTTGCTGTGACCATACAGCTTGACCCCACCGATATAGAGCTAAAGGGAGGTCTCACCGCCACAGCCGATATCGCCATAGAAACTGTTGATAACGTTGTATTGGTACCACTCCGAGCTATAAGCAGCACTGCTCAGGGTGTCTTTGTAACCGTCATAGACGAGACAACAGGTCAGACCGAAAAGCGCGAGGTCACCCTCGGTAGGCAAAACTTGCAGTTCGCCGAAGTGTTGTCTGGCCTTGAAGAGGGGGAGAGAGTAGTGATGGAGGTCAAAATCACCGGAGCACCGGTCGTTCAAGGCTTCCCACGCCCATCAGGAAGATAGATAGCATGATGACAAGAGGAAATATTTTCATAGTCGCCATAACGGTAAGTCTGATTTCTCTGCTGTTCAGTGGTTGTGGTAAAAGTGCTGCACCTGTCGGCAAGACCTTCGAAGTAAAAAAAGGAGACCTGAACATCACCATATCCACCGACGGCTACCTTACGATGCCTAACCAGTTCGACCTCAAGTTTGGGACCACAGGACAGGTCGCCGAAATACTGGTAGAAGAAGGAGAGCAAGTAAAACAGGGTGCCCTGTTGGCCATGCTCGATAACACATCACAGAAAAACGCAATTAAAACAGCACTGTTTGATATACAGACGGCAAGGAGCAACATAACACTGGGATGTGGCACAGACCGCATTCCTTACACCTATGCCGACCTGAGCGTGCCCCGCTTAATGAAAGAGGCACAAAGAGACATAGACAAGGCTATTGGCTATTTTGAGCAGGGGAACTACAAAGATGCCGGTTACTGGCTGGTCATGACCTACTTCGACGTCGAGGTGTGCGAGGATTTAATCAAGTCCAGGCCTGATGCTGCTGCGCTGGCCGGGATACAGTCAAATTCAACTTACTATCCGGATATCAACGCCGGCAGCCCTTCGCCTCCACCAGAGTATATTGATATGGTCATCTCCTACCTGCAGAATTACCGCGCCAGGCTACTGGATATTTCCCGGCTACTGAAGGCTGGCTCCTACGCAGAAATCAATCCTAAACTCGAACAAGTGCACCTGGATATGCGTACAGTATCACAACTGGCTGTAAGCACAGTATATAAGAAAGGTAGAAGCATGTTCGAGTACCCTGATACAGCTACCAGCGCTGACTTCCTCCAGGTCGCTATACGCCAACTACAGGAGTTGGAGAAATACATTGCCCAGGATAATGCCAACCCTGTAGAAGCTGCCAAGAAGCTGTATATTGCCAAGGTTAGCCTACTGGTGGGCAAAGATGTCCTGGAAAACCAGACGCGTATCTTCGAGAGCGGAGGCAGCATCAACTGGAAGACATTAGAACAATACAACATCGACCTGCAAAGCGCGGAGATGGGTTTATATAAAAACAAGCAGGAAATCATGAAGACAGTCATCATAGCCCCTTCCGACGGCGATGTGGTCAGCGTTGACCTCAAGAAATCTTATGTCCTCTCCGCACAGGACTACTCAGCGCGAACGGCCATCAAGCTCGTCGATACAAGTACTATCAAATTCCAGGGGACAGTAGACGAGATAGATATTGCTAAAGTAAAACCCGGGCAAAAGGCGCGAATAACCATAGATGCCGTGCCTGACAAGACATTCACCGGTACGGTGAAATTTATCTCCCCATTCGGCACACAGACTGGCAGGGTCATTAAGTTCGCCGTCACCATAGAGATGGACCCCACCGATGTCGAGTTGAGAGGTGGCTTAAGTGCTACCGCCGAAATCAGCATATACAACGCCAAAGACGTGTTGCTGGTTCCCGTATCAGTGATTGCCACCACACCGGCAGGACCTGTAGTAGCAGTAGTCAATGAGGCCACAGGCCAAGTTGAGAGAAGGCGAATTACCATCGGCATGCAGACATTCGAGTTTGCTGAAGTGCTTTCCGGTCTTAAGGAAGGCGAAAAAGTACAGGTGATAAGCCAGGAAGCCATTAGAAGCCCGTCCGCCACACAGCAGCGTCCGGGTGCGCCAGTACCCATGCGCCTTATCAGATAGCCAAATTGCCCAGTATGATGTGAGCGACACAATGGAACCACAGAAGAGAACGCCAAAAAAGTCCCCCCCATCTTTGCGAGTCCTGATGCAACCCGGACAAAGCGAACTCTATACCACCGCATCTCTAGAGACCAGCGAAAATGATTGAAATTGAAAAAATAAGCAAGATATACGATTTAGGCTCGGTAAAGGTAACCGCCATTGACAACATATCTCTCCGTTGCCATCAGGGAGAGTTCATCTCCATCATGGGAGCCTCCGGCTCCGGAAAATCCACTGTGATGAACATACTTGGCTGCCTTGATAGCCCAACACACGGAAGCTACCGTCTGGATGACCAGGATGTCAGCAAGCTTAACGACGACCAACTAGCCAAGATAAGAAACAGCAAGATAGGCTTCATCTTCCAGTCTTATAACCTCTTGCCTAAAACCACAGCATTGGCTAACGTGCAATTACCGCTAATCTACGCAGGCACAGACCACAGAAAACAGCGCGCCATAGAAGCCCTGGAGGCTGTGGGTATAAGCAAAAGAGCGCATCACCGCCCATCTGAGATGTCAGGCGGGGAACAGCAACGTGTGGCCATCGCTCGTGCCTTAGTCAATAACCCATCGATAATCCTGGCTGACGAACCGACCGGAAACCTCGATACTACAACGAGTCATAGCATAATGTCCATTCTATGCGAGCTAAATAGAAAAGGTATTACCATAGTCATCGTAACCCACGAGGAAGATATAGCAGCATTCACGCACAGGACTATCTATCTGAGGGACGGGAAAATCACCGACGAGAAAAGAAGATGAACATCTGGGAGAGCATCAAAACGGCCTGGCAGTCTATATTCGCCAATAAAATGCGCTCATCACTCACCATGCTCGGCATCGTTATCGGCGTCAGCGCAGTAGTCCTGCTGGTGGCGCTTGGCCAGGGATTCCAGGTCAACATGAAGACGACTTTCGAGAATATGGGCGCCAGTGCCCTCTACATATCAAGCTCGACAGACAGGGCGGTAAAAAGCGTGCGGGAGCTAACACTTGAAGACGCCCAGGCTTTGGCAGACCCAAAGATGGCCCCATCGATAGCCGTGGTCTCTCCCACGCTAAGCAAGAGCGTCAGTATCCAGTATGGCAACAACAACGTAACCACGCAGGGAATAGGTGTCACACCTGTGATAACACAGATAAGGAACTATACCATGGACAAAGGTCGGTTCATCACCGAGCAAGATAACGCAACCAGGCAGAATGTGGTAGTTCTGGGCTACCAGACTGCCCTTGACCTGTTCGGCAGCGAGTCCCCAATAGGCAAGAGCCTGCGCATTGATGGCATCAAGTTTCAGGTTATAGGCACAATCCAAAGGCTCGGTGGATTCGGAGGCGATGGCTACGCACTGATGCCACTCACCACCATGCAATCTAAACTGGTGGGTGGCAACAGCATCGGCCAGATTGCCGTAAAGGCCGTCAGCCCCGACCAAGTGGACTCCGCAATCGCCGAGATGACCAGCATCATAAGAGCCAGGCATTACATCAGACCCGGGGCACCAGACGACTTCACCATCAGGGACATGCGCGAGACGCTGGAGAGCATGCAGCAGACATTGGCGAGCTTTTCCATCTTCTTGGGTAGCGTTGGCGCTATCTCGCTCCTCGTTGGTGGCATCGGCATCATGAACATCATGCTGGTCTCGGTAACAGAGCGCACCCGTGAAATAGGTATACGCAAAGCCATTGGAGCCAGGCGCCGTGACATTCTGCTGCAGTTCCTTATCGAAGCCGCCGCCCTCAGCTTCACAGGCGGCTTGATAGGCCTACTCCTGGGGCTGGCTGGCTCATCGCTAATGCGCAACATTCCCATGGGCAACATGACCATCAGTGCAATTATTTCGCCAACCATTGTGATTATTGCTCTTGCCGTATCGATAGGAACAGGGCTAATATCAGGAACTTACCCAGCTTCCCGCGCCGCCAGGCTCGACCCCATCGAATCCCTGCGTCACGAGTAACACCCACCACACGCGACCATAGACAGCCGAGAGGCTTAAGTCTATAATATTGCGGTGGTTTCGGGGCCGCGGGTATTACTTTCCAAGAACCAAATCAAGAAAGCCGTTGCCAGGCTCGCTGCTGAAATCAGAAAGGACTACCAGGGAAAACAGCCTCTGCTCATCGGCATTCTGAAGGGCTCATTTGTCTTCATGGCTGACCTGGTTCGACAACTGGACATGCCGGTGGAGATGGACTTCGTTAAGGCATCCAGCTACGGTGCAGGCAAGGAAAGCTCCGGGAAAGTACACGTAGTGCAGGGGCTGAAAACGCCGATAAGAGGCAAGGATGTCATACTGGTCGAAGACATAATAGATACCGGACTGACGGTATCCGTCGTCATGGATTATTTACGCAAGAAAAAACCAGCATCCCTGAAGCTCTGTGCCCTGGCAGACAAGCCCTCCAGACGGGAGGTGCCAGTGTCCATCGATTACCTCGGATTCACCGTGCCCAACAAATTCATCGTGGGCTACGGAATAGATTGGAACGAGCAATACCGCCACTTGCCCGATATATGCTGTATAGATTAATAACAAGCAGACAATAATAATAATGAAGAAATCAATAAGTCTAGCCAAGCTGCTCTCCGTGGCACGAGGGGACACACCTGCTGATTTAGTGTTGAAAAATGCCAGAATAATAAACACCTTCGTAGGCATCATCGAAGAAGGTTGCATAGCCATTTGTGGCGATAGAATCGCCGGCACCGGCAATAACTATAACCAAGCCAAAGAGATAATCGACCTCAAAGGCGCTTACGTGGCACCCGGCCTGATAGACGGCCACACGCATATCGAAAGCTCCATGCTGCATCCCGCCCAGTATGCACTGGCGGTGGTACCCAGAGGTACTTCAGCCCTGGTCACAGACCTCCACGAAATAACCAATGTGGCAGGCTTCGAAGGAATCAACTTCGTGGTAAACTGGGCACAGAAGCTGCCACTGGACATGTTCTTCATGGCGCCGTCCTGCGTGCCAGCCACCCACATGGAAACTGCCGGCGCCAAGATGGATGCCTCCGACATCAAGAAAGCGCTCAGGCTGCCCAATTTCTTGGGACTTGGCGAGATGATGAATTTCCCCGGAGTAATAAATGGCGATAAGCATGTCCTGAGCATCATAAATGCCGCCAAAGGCAAAATCATCAACGGCCATGCCCCAGGAGTCACTAACAAGCATCTCACCGCTTACGTGGCAGCGGGAATTTCCTCCGACCACGAATGCACCACCACAGAAGAGGGCAGAGAAAAACTAAGGAGAGGCATGTACCTGATGATACGTGAAGGTTCCTCAGCAAAAAATCTGGACGCTCTCCTCCCGCTGGTCAACGATAAGACTTACAAACGATGTCTCCTGGTGATAGATGACAGCAGTTGTTCCGATTTGCTTAACGATGGAGATATCGATTCTGTGGTCAGGAAAGCAATCCAGAAAGGCCTCGACCCCATACGGGCAATCCAACTAGCCACCATCAATGCCGCCGAGCACTTCAGGCTCTACGACCGAGGTGCTATTTGCCCTGGCTATGTTGCCAACCTCATCACCATCACAGACCTACCCAAGCTAGAAATAGACATGGTCTTCTACAAAGGACGGCTGGTCGCCCGAGAAGGAAATCCCCTGTTCAAACCGCCCAGGATATCAGCAACAGAAATGGCTGACACCATCCGCATCAAACCCTTCAGCGTTAATGCCCTTAGCATCCCTGCAAAAGAGGAAACATTCCCTGTCATCGAGATCGTCCCAGGCCAGATAATCACCAAGAAAAGGGTGGAAAGAATCAAAATTGAAGACGGAGCCATCATCCCGGACATAGATGAGGACATCCTCAAACTAGTCGTAGTAGAAAGACACAAGGCCACAGGCAACATAGGCCGCGGACTAGTCAAGGGTTTCGGCCTCAAGCGCGGCGCGCTGGCATCATCCATCGCCCACGATTCCCATAATATAGTGGCGGTGGGTACCAACGACTATGATATATATAATGCAATCAGGGAAATAGAGAGGATGCACGGCGGCTTGGTGGTCTGCAGCGATGGCAAAATACTGGCATCGCTTCCACTCCCAGTTGCTGGCTTGCTTTCACCAGAGCCACTGGAAACAGTAGTAGAAAAGTTCGAAGAGATGGAGAAGACAGCCGCGGGATTAGGCTGCCTTCCACCAACACCATTTGCCCTGCTTTCCTTCATTGCCCTCCCCGTCATCCCAGAACTGAGACTGACAGACATGGGCATAGTTGATGTGCTGGAATTCAAACTAATCTAGAAAAACGGAGGTTCCATGCAATGAAAAGAAGCCGACTTTGCGACCTGTTGGGAATTGAGTTTCCTATAATCCAGGGGGGAATGGTCTGGATTGCCAACGTCGAACTGGCCACAGCAGTCTCTAATGCCGGCGGCTTGGGACTCATCAGCCACACAGCAGAACTGGACAAGAGCGGCAACCAGGTAGCTAGCTTAATACAGCAGATTAAGAAAGCAAGGAGTCTGACCTCCAAACCCTTCGGTATAAACCTGCCGCTGCAAATGCCAGGCATTGAAGACCTGATAGACACTGTCATCAGAGAACAGGTGGACATAGTGGTTACGGCTGCCGGAAACCCCGCCACTTTTACCGGCCGTCTCAAAGAAGCAGGCATAAAAGTTCTCCACGTTGTCGCTTCTGTAAAACACGCCCAGAGCGCAGAAAAGAAGGGGGTTGACGCAGTTATTGCCGAAGGGTACGAAGCTGGAGGACACAACGGTCTGGACGAGCTTACCACCTTCGTTCTCGTCCCGCAGGTAGTAGATGCCGTCAAGGTTCCTGTAGTGGCAGCCGGCGGTATTGCTGATGCCAGGGGGATAGTGGCAGCCTTGGCGCTAGGCGCTGATGGAGTACAGATGGGCACCCGTTTTGTAGCCACCACCGAATGTATCGCCCACCAGAACTTCAAAGAAGCCATAGTAAAAGCTAGCGATACAGATACCGTTATCACCGGCAGAAAAATAGGGCCTACCAGGATATTAAAGAACCCCGTAGCGGAAAAACTGCTGAAAATGGAAGCCTCTGGAGCCTCGGCCGAGGAGATGAACGCCTTTATCGGGCCGGAGAGCCGCTCCCGACTAGGTCAGGTAGAAGGCGACATGGTAAACGGCCAGGGACACTGCGGCGCTATCGCTGGAATGATAAAGGAGATTCAGAGCGTCAGCAACGTAATGCAAAGCATCATTAAAGACTACGATGCAGTAGTTAGAAGCCTGGTGTAACAAAAGATACCAGCATGCAGGCTAACCGGCTTTTTTAGCTTTGGTTCGGCTGCTCTGCGCCAGTACCCTTATCCCCTCAAGTAAATCCTGGCGCCTGCAATCTTTTGTAAGGTACCAGCTAGCGCCAGCAGCCAATGCACCACCCACATAATCACCATAAACCGTCAGAAATAAGACCTTCACATCCGGGAGGCTCTGCTTTATGCGCTTGGTTGCCTCGGTGCCATCCATCACCGGCATCTGAGCATCCATAAGTATCACGTCTGGACGCAGTTCCTCTGCCTTGGCCACAGCATCCAGCCCGTCGGTCGCCTGTCCTATTACCTCGATATCAGGCTGCGGCTCAAGAATGCTCTTAAGCCCTTCCCTGACTACTTCATTGTCGTCGACCAACAGTATCCTTATTTTTTCCATTATGCCTCCCATAATACAGGAACTAGTCCTCTCGCAAAAACGTAAATCCAACTCGCTGGCATCGAAGCTAACTTCTCATTTATCAGTTTACCTTCCACAATTCAATTCACAATCAGGACAACGGATGGTTTTACCATAGAAATGGAATGACCCTGAGATCATACTTTCTGCCGATGCATGAGTCATACTTCAGTATGATTAAAGGCTGATAATGCCCCTCTTCAGCGCCTCAGTCACCGCACCTGTACGGTCATTCACGCCCAGCTTCTGGAATATGTTGCTGATATGTGTTTTCACCGTACTCTGGGAGATGTGGAGCGCAGCGCCTATCTCCTTGTTGGCAGCGCCTTTAGCCATAAGCTGCAATACCTCCAGCTCACGTTCGGAAAGCTCGTCGCCCGAAGGAGCCCTGCGGGACAATTCCGTCAAACGATCCAGTACCTTGGATGCTACTACCGGCTGGATTAGTGATTCACCAAGATGAACAGCCCTTATCGCCTTGAACAAATCTTCCCTGGGGGCATCTTTCAGTAGATACGCCCTGGCACCAGCCGCAATTCCCCGAAAGATGTAATCATCATCGCTATAAGTAGTCAATATCACAAATTTTGTATCCGGTTTGGCTTCTCTTATCTGGTTCATAGCCTCTACACCATCCATCTCTGGCATGCGCAAATCCATGAGAACCACGTCAGGGCTAAGTTCTTTGGCCTTGCTGACTGCCTCTGTCCCGTTCTCCGCCTCCCCCACTACCACAAAGTCGCGTTCACGCTTTAGCATAGACAAAAGCCCTTCCCGTACATACGGATGGTCATCGGCAATAAGTATTTTTATAGGCTCCACGATTGCACCTCCTGTCCAACAGGCAACACCACCCTGACCAACGTTCCTTTTCTCTTTGTGCTCTGTAATTCAAAAGTACCACCTAGACCTCTGGCACGCTCTTGCATACTGGTAAGCCCAAACCTGCGTTCTTTCCTAGTAGTTTCACCGATAGTCTCTGGCTTAAAGCCGACTCCGTCATCGCGCACGGTCAATGTTACCAACATGTCATCGAAACCCAGACTAACCTCCACTAAAGTAGCCCTGGCATGTTTCCTCACGTTGGTCAATGCCTCCTGACAGATACGCAAGAGACCAGCCTCCAAATCTGGGGATAGGTCTCGTCGTTCTCCTGTTATAGCAAAACGAGCATCAATACCCGTCTCGTGAGCAAACCTGACCACTTCCTGCTTCAATGCGTCGGCAAGCTTGACCTTCTCCAGAGCCTGCGGGCGCAAATTCCAAACTGAACGCCGCGCTTCAGCAAGGCTCTTACGCGCCAGACTCGCTGCCTGCGCAATATGCCGCTCCACATCCTTGCTACCATGGCTCAGCGATTGTTCTGCAGCCTCTAGCTGAAGAATGATGCCGGTGAAACCCTGAGCCAAGGTATCATGGATTTCTCTCGCCATGCGGTTGCGCTCTTCCATCACTGCAATCTGACGCGTTTCAGCATAAAGACGAGCATTCTCTATAGCCACTGCAAGCTGGTCAGCAATAGTCTGGGCGGTAAACACATCAGCCTCACCAAAGGCGTCTAACTCCGTGCTCTCTATATCAAGCACACCCAATATCTCATTGCCTATCTTCACCGCCACCGCCAACTCAGCCCTGATATCGCTTAATTCTTTGACCGGTCGATACCTTGGCTCCTTACTAACATCGTTGGCCAACAGCACATCCCCAGTTTTGGCCACCCAACCCACAACCCCTTCCTCATCCACTTCCAGCGGCACGCTTACTGGAATCACTCCTCCCTGTCCACTAACGCTAAGCGCCTTAAGCGCTAACTTCCCAGACCCCGGCTCAAACAAAAAGATATTCACATTATGGTAATGGAAAGTCTCACGAAGCATGTTGCCAACGTAAGGTATCAGCTCATCCAGCTCTACGATGGAACTGATTCGGCGGCTAACCTCATTTATGGTGCGCAGTTGTTCAGCACGCTGCCGCTCCTGCCTGGTCCGCTCCTCTACCTTCTGCTCCAAGTTGCTGTAAGATTCCTTTAATGCCCTGGCCATAGCATTGAATTGTTCGGATAGTTGTTGAAGCTCATCGCCAGTCTCCACTTTGATGCTATAGTCCAGTTGTCCTTTCCCTATGACTTCTGTGCCTCTGGTGAGTGCTAAAAGCGGCCGTGTGATTGCCCTAGAAAGCAAGAAGATGACCACAGCAGCCAGGAGAATCACGCCAATGCCAACCGCAAAGAAGATCAATTGCGCCTTTTCCATCTGCTTCTCGATGTACTCGGTAGTAGCCGCCACCGTGGCAGCTATCTCGCGCTCTGCATCCTCAGCCGGCGCTAGGTACTCGTCAGTATAGGTAGCAGCAGCTACTACAAGATTTGTACCCGGAACAGAGATGCAGTGCATATACTTTCGCCTGGGGTTTTTCTGCTCATCTTCGCCCCAGGTGTAGTAGCCGGAAGCGTCGCCATGGATACCACGCTCCACGATGCTTAAGAACTGAGAAGGCTCACCGGCTATTTTGTTCAATTGGGTACCCACCATCTTAGGGTCCGGATGGAAAACCACCCTCAGCGTATCATCGTAGACCATGGTGTGGCCTGTTTGCCCCACGCTCTGCACGGCGATATCCCTCAACTCCTTATCATCCGCCAGCCGAGACATGTCCAGATTTGGATGGAATTGCAGATAAATATCCATCTCAGCAGCAATAAACAGTGCCTTGCGTTGTATTAATGTCCTTGCCATTCCCTCCAAAGCCGAAAAACTGGTACGCACCACGCTTTCGCCCATGCGAGCAGTATTATCCCTGGCACGATAGCCCACTTCATAAATGCTACGCGTAGCTATAGCACTGATAACACCCAGGGAAATGAGCATCAGCGCTAGGAAGGGAATGAGAATCTTGCCCCTCAGCCCGATTGCTATTTTACGCTTGGGCATCTGTAGCCCCCATTTCTCATTGTTCATGAGCCTGCTATCAATCCTCTCTAGTGCCGACTGCTTTGGCTGACCACGTGGGCTGAGTGGTAAAAGCCTCACCGCTCAACTTTGCCTGCAAAGTGGATACCAAGTCTCGCAGAGGCAGTCTTATCTGTGCCATGCCATCTCGCTCCCGTATGGTGACCTGCTTATCCTCCAAAGACTGAAAATCGATAGTGACGCAGAATGGCGTGCCAGCCTCATCCTGGCGACGGTACCGTCTGCCTATGCTCTGGGCATCATCATACTGCGTCATAAAATGACGGTGCACCTCGGTATATACCTCCCGGGCCATCGGCACCAACTTCTCATTGCGGCTCAGTGGCAGGACAGCCACCTTGATAGGAGCCAGGGCAGGATGTAACCGCAAAACCACCCTGGTCTCGCCTTCAGCAATATCCTCATCATAGGAGTCCACCAGGAAAGCCAGCACCGAACGGTCAACACCCGCCGAGGGTTCGATAACATAGGGGACATACCGCTCATTCGTCTCTTCATCGAAATAATCCAGCCCCTTCCCGCTGTGCTTGGCATGTTGAGCCAGGTCGAAGTCTCCCCGGTTAGCCACTCCCTCCAACTCAGACCAACCCATAGGAAACAGATACTCGATGTCGTAGCAGTCTTTGGCATAGTGAGCCAACTCTTCCTTACCATGCCGACGCAGGCGCAAGTTCTCCTTCTTGATGCCCAACTTCAGATACCAGTTGAAACGTTCCTTCACCCAGTAGTTGAACCACTCGTCATCTGTATCCGGCTTGACGAAGTACTCTATCTCCATCTGCTCGAATTCCCTGGTACGAAAGATAAAGTTGCCGGTTGTTATCTCATTGCGAAAGGACTTGCCTATCTGAGCAATGCCGAAAGGCAGCTTCTTGCGCATGGTGGAGCGCACATTTTCGAAATTGACAAAGATGCCCTGCGCCGTCTCTGGCCGCAGATACACTACATTGGCATTGTCCTCCACAGGACCCATAAAGGTCTTGAACATCAGGTTGAACATCTTGGGTTCTGTAAGTTCTCCGTCGCAATCAGGACACTTTTCGCCGCTCAGTTGGTCAGCCCGCCACCTCAGGTGGCAGTTCTTGCATTCCACCAGCGGATCGGAAAAACCTTCCACATGCCCGCTAGCCACCCATGCCTGGGGATGCATCATAATACTGGCATCTATGCCAACCACATCATCCCGCTCCTGCACCACAGCCCGCCACCAGGCATCTCTCACATTTCTCTTCAGCTCTACTCCTAGAGGCCCATAGTCCCAACAACTGTTCAGCCCACCGTAAATCTCGCTGCTGGGAAAAATAAAACCCCGCCGCTTGCATAGCGAAACAATCTTATCCATATCAACTTTACGTTTCTCTTCAGGCAACTCTTATCTCCTCAGGATTTCTGAAAGCTTATCAACTTTACCTATTAGTGTCAAAGACTCACACTCGTCTTCTCGCTATAGCCAGGCTTCAATCAAATCATGGTGGATTGAAAGGTGACAGTCAGCTACAATACTAGTAAGGTGAATAAGCCGAGACCGCTCAAAAAAACCTTAAAACTACTAGCTATCATCTCCCTTGTTACTCTAGCAGCCGCATCGTGCGGACCTAACCTGCCACCTGTCACCCCTCCACAACCCACCCAACTTACCCTACCATCCCCACCACCAGAACCACCCCCAGACAACACAGCACCAGAGACCATAATCAACAGCAGCCCTGGCAAAACCGTCAACCAGAACGCCGTCACCTTCCAATGGACAGGTACGGATGATAAAACGCCCACACCCGACCTGACCTACTCCTGTTACCTTGCCGGCTACGATGCTGATTACTCCCCATTCACCAGCGATACCACCAAGACTTACTCCAACCTGCCAGATGGCACCTATACATTTTATGTCAAATCCAGAGACGCCGCCGGCAACGAAGACAAAACACCAGCCAGTGTGGAGTTCACCGTCCAAACTATCAAGCCATCGCCTGTCACGCCAGCAGCCCCGGTAGACAGCAGTCTGCTCATAGTCCCCAATAGCAATGTCAGCCATATCGCAGTTGGCCCCGATGGTAAAGCCATATACGCCATCGATGCCTTCAACGCCAAACTGTACAAGTCGGAGCAAGGCGGCTTTGGCTGGATTGACTCATCCAAAGGCATCGGTGGAGCCTCCGCCTGGGACGGACTTGCCGTAGCACCTGATGATGCCAATGTGGTCGCCATAATTGCCGATAGTGGCACCGAAGTCTATTTATCCACCAACGGTGGCACTAGCTTCTACCGAATGGGGCTGGCCGGCACACTCAAGGCTAGCGAACGGGCTAAATGCCTCGCCCTCTCACCAGTCTATGGCCAAGGCCGGCGTGAACTGGCTGTGGGCACCTCCACAAGCAATGGTGGCGGTAGAGTCCTGCTCAGCATAAGCTCTGGTATGAGCACTGCTTGGGCAGACATCAGCACCGGAGTCAGCGGTTGGCTACCTAGCAGCCCTCCCATAGCTGGCGCCGATGTCTTCGCCATCAAATACTCTCCCTCCTTCCCATCCGATGGCACGCTCCTGGCTATAGTCGCCAGCAAGCCACCGCCAGATACCGACGATACCTATCTCTACATCGGTTTCAAAGATATGGGCACCAGCAACATCGTCTGGAACTCCTTTCCCGGCTATCCTGTAGAAATATGCCAGCCTGGAAGCGATAGCCCAGGCACACCACTCACCTACGCTGACCTAGCCCTACCCGCAGACTACAACGGTGCCAACCCTGCACATCGCCACGTCTATGCTTGCTGGACAGACAATCCAGCAGGGTCAACATCTGTAGGCAATCCCAATGACAGTGTCTATCGCCTCGATGATACCATCGTCTACAGGCTGCTGGTACACAACGACGTAATCTGCAGTCTGGCACACTATGGTAGGTTCAGCCGCGGCAAGCTGCTTGCCGGCGCCTTAAACGCCAGGCCAGGTACCTTCGCTACAGGCCCACAGGTTTACTTCAGCTTCAACCCACAATCTGCATACCCCGCCTGGCAGGAAAGCCGTAAGCCCCCAACCGGCCCAGGCCAGGCACGAGTCGCCTGGTCTCCCGATGGCAACCTGGCCTATTGCGGCACAAGCTCCACTGCTCCAGGTGGCCACGACCAGAGCGCTTTCTCTATTAGCCGCTACAACGGCCTTACCTGGAACCAGACCGGACTGATAGACCTCTAGCTAGCAGTCTGAAGTTACAAGTTTCAGGTTTTGCCACTTGCATCCTGAATCTTACATCTCACTCTTGCCTGTTGTTCAATAGCGACTGTGGCTGCACTGGTTGTCGAATGCAGTAGTTCCCACCAATGCATATATGAGCGGAAATAACTGTGATATAATGCGCTGAAGCATTCGTCAGTTTCCTGGCTGTCAAATAGTAATTACGCAGGAGGTTTAGCATGAAGAACCTGGTGGCCCTCTTAGTGGTCGCTCTTGTTCTCGTTGGCTCTGGATGTGTTCCACCGACACCTATGATGGTAGAGCCGGAAACACCGGCGGATGGCAGTGCTGTGGGCTCCCTGACGCCGGTCTTGGCCTGGAGTTGTACTGCTGTAGCTACTTCTTACCATGTGCAAATCGCCGAAGACGCCAATTTTCAAGCGATAACTGTTGACGCTGCCAGTGTCAACAGCCCAACCTACACAGTGCCCTCTGGCACCTTGAAACACGGGCGAACATATTTCTGGCGGGTGAGCGCCAGCAGGGCTGGGCAGACATCGGGCTGGTCGCCCGCATGGTCTTTTAAGACCATTGGTGGAGGCCCTGCTGCCGGGGGGATATCAGTCTACGCCACTCTGGATGGAACACCGTGGACTGGTGCCGCTGACTTCACCGTGACCGGTCCTACTACCAGGTCTGGTGCTGCTGTGCCGAGCAACTTCACCGATTTGTCTCAAGGAACCTACACGGTCACATATAATTATGGTGGCCCGGCGGGGGCATCGCTGGCCAGCATCACCCCATCTCCAACGCAAAATCTAACTGCTGGTAGTTCACTGGCATTCACCTTGAATTTCCACAGGCATTCGACTTCTAATATCAACGTCAGCGCCACTCTCGATGGTGCTGCTTGGTCTGGCGCTGTGGACTATACGCTAAGCGGGCCTTATAACGATTCTCATCATTCAGTGCCGGCCAGTTTCCCTGGATTGCCGTCTGGAACTTATACTCTGAGCTACAACGGAGGTGGCCCGGCTGGAGCTACCTTGACCAGCATTTCGTCGGCGCCTACACAAAGCCTTGGTTTAGGAGGGAATATCAATTTTACCTTGAACTTCACCCATCAGACCTTTGGCAACGTGATTATAAATACTACACTGAACGGCGCACCGTGGTCGGGACAGGTAGCCTACAATTTGCACGGCCCTGTCACGGACTATCATGGCGCTGTGCCACAGACTTATCCCAATATGCCCTCTGGTATCTATACTCTGAGCTACTACGGCGGTGGACCAGCTGGTGCCACATTGGCCAATATCACACCATCGCCATCCCAAACATTGTACAAAGAAACTACCATAGTGTTCAGCATGAACTTCTTCTCGCAACCACAAGCTGGCACCATAATAGTCAATGCTACGCTCGATGGTGCTCCGTGGCAGGTAATGCCTGGCTCCGGTAGCATCAATTACACCATCAACGGGCCAAAGGTTGATTCCAACCATAATGTCCCTGAGACTTTCAGCAACATGCCAGCAGGCATGTATACGCTTTCCTATAACTCTGGAGGCCCTATAGGGGGAGCGTTGGTAGGCATTACACCTTCCCCAAGTCAGGCACTGTCGCCTGGCGGCACTATCGCCTTCACCTTGAACTTCCGAGCACAGGCTAAAGGCACTGTAGAAGTCAGCGCTACCTTGAATGATGAGCCATGGTCAGGTCCTGTGGGTTATGTGCTGCAAGGACCCTACGTAGAATCCGGACATTCAGTGCCACAGGTCTTTAGCAATGCGCCTGCAGGAGGCTACTCTGTGAGCTATAGCTCAGGCGGGCCACCAAGCGCTGTATTTGAAGGCGTTATGCCACCATCCCAGATGTTGCCCGCTGGTGAAAATATCAGATTCACTTTAAGATTTAGATTCAAGGGAGTGGAACCGCAACCGATGCCCGGACCTATACCAGGACCCATTCCCGGGCCACTGAAGTAACGATAGAGCCAGCGGTTATGTGCTCCTCACTAGTAGTATTGGGCTGTTAGCCCCGCCCAATACCTTATCGGCTATGCTTCCCAGCGCCCAACGGCCAAGCCCTGAGCGACCATGCGTAGCCATTACAAGAAGGTCGAAATTGTTCTTGTTGGCGTAGCCAATGATGGCCTCGGCTACATTGCCTGTAGGCACTTCTGTGTGTGTGGTTAGGCCTTCTCGCTTTAACTCATCTTCCACCTTGCTCAGGTAGGTCTGGCATATCACTTTGCAGCGTTTGGTCTCGTAATCCAGGTATTCTTCCCAGGTCATGGGTGTAGGTGGAGGATAAGTGTAAGGGGGAAAGAATAATTCGCAGACTCGGAGCAGGGTAAGCTCAACAGATTGCTTTCCAAATTGTTCGGCTAGCTTGCCAGCATCTTCTAGCGCCTTTTCTGCCCGCTCTGAGCCATCAAGAGGCACCAGAATCTTCATCTTTTGGCCCTTTTTGTGCAGGCCTTTCTTGGAAGCGCTGGCCCTGATGAGCCATACTGGCACAGGCGACTCTTGAAGTACTTTGTCAGCAACGCTACCTCGTACCCAGCGCTTGACCCCGGAAAGGCCATGGGTAGCCATCACAATCAAATCCATTTTGCTCTTCTTGGCATAGTCTACGATGGCATCGGCTGCTTTCCCCATCACTACCTTGGCCTCTGCCGTTTCGTGATACCTCTGCTTGCTCGCTAGATGGTTAAGATAGTCTTGAGCAGCAGCCCTAGCTTCTGATTCGATTTTATCCTTGAAAGCAGTTTTGGCCATGATAACTTCCAGCGGTTGAACTGCATACAGAAAAGTTATCGCAACAGGGTTGTTGGCTGTGGTAAGTGCCTCGACATGTGGCAGCACGCATTCAGCAACATCTGAACCATCGAGTGGAACCAGTATCTTGCTATACATAATTTCCCCCTTTCGACGTGAACCGTAGCGTTGTTGATGATAGGTTGAACAAAGATAGTTGTCAAGCTAGCCTAATATCAGTGGCAGTGCTGATTTCCTTGATGAATTCCATCAGGATACTGCTGCGAAGTTCGTTTCTACCGCGCAGGGGAGCCACAAATTTGCCCTTGATCCAGATATGCTTTGGTTCCACAAATACCAGCACGCGCGGCCCACTGGAAGCTTCGTCCAGGAATCTGGGATAGCCATCCCGGAATATGTAACCAGCTTCCTTAAGGTAAACTTCGTCCTGTCTTGTCAGGATATTCTCCAGAAGCTTGGTAGCCTTTTCTACGTTGCTGTCTGTGGTCAAGGGAATGCGCACTTCATCAAACATGTAGTCCGATGAGATGGCCTCATATTGCACCGAGTAGTCTTTGGAATAGTTGAGCACTGGTTGGTCCAAGATTATCAGATTAGGCACTTGAAGCAGTCTGCCCGTTAGCTCTCCACCCAGCTTCTCGTCTTCTCCCACTTCCTCAAGCACAGTGTAGAGCATGCCAATGTGGCGGACATCACCCTTGATGTTGCCGATGCGGATTCTATCGCCCAAGTCGTAAATGCCAGAAAAGGTGATAACGAAGAAGGAGAAGAAGCTGGCGGCGTATTTTTGAAGTGCCAATGCCAGCGCCAGCGCCATGATTGGGACAAATGTAGCTATCTGGGGCACGTATATGGCAGTAACCACTGTAGTTGCGACTAATGCAATAATAACCGTGAAGACGCCGGCGGCTGCTAGCCATCGGCTGTTGCGCAGCCACCTCTGTGCTTTCAGGGTTACACTGGTTTTGGGAGTGAGTTCATCGCTTGGTATTACTTTTTTTATCCTCATGATATGTGCACCTGTGGGTTGTTATAAAAGATTTGTGGATACTTATATAAAGCTCGTCGATTCTTCAGGCCAACGACAGGGCAAAGTCCAGATATAGCTGGGTTGCTTGTACCACCTGGTTGAAGGAAACAGCCTCCTCGGGCGTGTGAGCGGCTTCCAGTTTACCGGGACCAAGAATTATGGGATTAACTCCTGCGGACCGGAGGACATTGCCGTCAGAATGGCTCCTGAAGTCCTGTGCTTCCCAGGGCAGCGACATCTTCTGGTAAATCTTTTTTAGTTTTTTCACAAGCGCTCCATCCTGTGGCAGGCGATAGCCAGAATGCGTCTCCTCAAACTTCAACACTGCGCTCAAGCCAGGCATATCTTTGTTGGCTGTTTTCACCAGCTTGTCCAGTTCCCTCTGGAATGCGACCTCATCTGAACTGGGGGGCAAGTGCAAATCTAACCAGGCTTCACAGACATCGGGCACTACGAATCCCTGTGGGAAACTCTGTAGCTGCCTGATGTTATAGACCAGTTCCTGATGTTTGGAAGTGGCGTATTCAGTTAGCTGCAGCAACAGCTTTAACATGGCTTCGATGGCGTTTTGACCAAGCTCAGGCATCGAGGAGTGTGCCCGTTTGCCCTCGGTGCGCAGCAGGACTTCCATGTAACTGTAATGCCCTAGACAGGGCATCAGGTTTGTCGGTTCTCCTATAATCGCCCAGTTAAAGTCCAGTTCCTTAACCAATGTCTTGGCGCCGCTGCTATCCTCCTCCTCGCCTACCACGAAGGCCAGGCCGATAGGCAATCCACCTTTTTTCACTTGGGCTAATACAGTAGCAACCTCTAGCATGGCAGCACAACCGGCTTTCATGTCTGTAGTTCCCAGTCCTGAGATTAAATCACCTTTTTGATGAAATCTGTAGTCCTCCAGGTCGTAGGCATTTACTGTATCCAGGTGCCCTATAAAATAGAGGATATCATTATCCTTTCTGGCTGGTGGCACGATGAGATTGTAGCGGTTCTCGTCTACCTCTTGCTTGATTACACAAAGCCCTTGCTTCTTCAGGTAAGACTCTGTGAATTCCAAAGCCTCTTCTTCTTTGCCCGTGGGACTGTAAATATCAACCAGGTCTCGGAGGACAATTTTTAGTCTTTTTGGCTGTATCTGGGCGAATTGGTTTACCCTCATTTTCGTTGAATTCTGGGTTTGTGCTACTTCTTCAGTGTCTTTGCCATCCAGACATGGTCAGCGCGGACAGAGAATCCTAGGCCTTTGAAAAAGCCAATGGCTTTTACGTTTTCGGCATCGGTATCGGCGATGACCATCCTTACACCATCTTCCTCAAACCTGTCTTCCAGTCTGCGGTAAAGCCGTTGTCCCAAGTTGCTACGCTGGTACTCCTCATCCACCCCTATCCAGCTCACATACCCGTATTTCTTCCAGGCGGTGCCCTCTTTCTCTATAGTATTGGCCAAAATGAAGCCAACGATTCTGCCATCGAACTCAGCCACCAGACAATAGTCAGGGTCAGAGGTAAAATAATCAGTGACCTCGTAGGCGTCCCAAGTTCGGTAGAGTATAGGGAACTCCTCGCTGGTGAAAAGCTGCTCTCCCAGGTGGTAGACGGCGCTGACGTCGTCTATCTCCATCTGGCGTATCTCGGCCTCCAGCCTCTTTTTCTTGTTGTTATTGTTTACTTCTGGCATATTCTCCTGTCTTTTCCTTTACTTGGTACGGATATCTGGATATTTGCATTAGCGGGAAAAGCCATCGGACTCGAGGAAAACTGGTGAATGTGCGTTTGATGTCTAGCAATGCCGTACGACTGTTTGGCAACAGTGGCATATTATAGTGTAGGCAAGAAGCCAGAGACAAGTCGATATTCGGCAGTCAACAGTCATCCACCACTAATCCCCCGTCACGAGTCACCAGCGGCAAATCTCGTTCTTAGATTCTGTCTTTTAGCCAGCTGATTCTGGCCTTCACCCTGCCGGCAGCGGAGGATTTGGTAGTGGCTTTGCGTAGTTGATTTGCCAACGTGGTGTCTCCGAACACATCTCTGACCCAGTTACTGAAGTCGTTTTTATGTTCAGTAACGTGATGTTCGAAGGCCTCCTCTGACATGCGCTCCAAGGCAACAGCCATCTCCTGCAGATTCCTGAAAACCTCGCCCCCATAGCACCAGAATGCCTTTTCCTCAGATACGTCTGCCAGTGCCTTTGCAGCTTCAGTTTTCCTTCTAGCCATAGTCGGTGCTATACCTCCCGTTAGCAAGTCTTCAAGCTTCAGGTCTTTCAACCTGCAACTTGCATCTCAGATCACGCCTGTTGTTTCTTCCGTCCTCGCCATCCTAGCACCCGCAGCAGCGCACCCACCTCAGCCTCACCATTTATCGGATTCCGCAACGGCTGGTCAGGCACGATATCATAGCGATTTCGCCTCCCCTCCCTCTCCTTAATAATATAGCCCTCTTCTAACAGGTCAGCAATTATCTTGCGCGTGGCCCTTTCAGTTATCCCTATCTCGCTAGCCAGTTCCAGAGCCGTAATCCGCTTGTGCCTGGCAATATAAGCCAGCACCAGGGCGTGGTTGGTCACAAACGCCCACTGTGACGAAGGCTTTCTCCCCCATCGTCTAAAGACCATTATATCTCCTCCAAATACGTTGCACAGAATGTACTACACTACATGAATAATAAATCATCATTAAAATAACATGAATTGATATAATATTATACCCATATTGACTTTCAGGTTGCAAATGCAATGATAGGCAAACGACATGAGGCAACAGACAACGAGAGAGTCGTAGGATACAAGTTGCAAGTCGTAGGGCAAAAACGCGAACCCAGGAACTTACGACTTAAAGCTTGTGACTCGCTTCTAGGTTGCCCACTTATGCCTGGGGGCGTGGCGGGCAGCCACTGACCCGGCATAACCCGCACCGGCCACGCGGTTGGCAAGAAGGCCTTCCTGTAGCCCTGAGAATTGCTTGCGCGTCGGCTGTGCGTGGATTGTACGACGGGCTATCAGCCCTTCCCGCAATGCAGTAACCTCTCTACGTGATGGCAGGGCGTAGATGACGTTGTTCTTGGTTCTGAGGTGTGATTCGCTAATATGGTCTGCAGTATGCAGCTTGTAGGTGACGGGCCATTTTCTGGGCATCTGGCCCTCTCTGATACCCGTTATGTGATAATGGATAGCCGAGCTATCTTTCATCTTCACGTTGTAGGAGTAAATGTCGCTGAAATGGGCACGTCGATGTACCGGTTGCGGCTCTTGTCCCATTTTTTTGCTGCGAGCATAGCCGAGGAGACCTACGCCGATGAAAGTGGTGGTTGGCTCTGGCAAGAAAATAAGAGCCAACCCTACGTATTCAAGGCCCGTGTATATTGGCAATGAACTCATGGTGAATTCAACGAGGCGAGATTGTAGTCCACATTTGCATGTTTGTCAATAGCCTGAATACAAAAAACGCTAAATTTTTAACAAGTTTGTTTAAGTTGCAAGTTTCACAATAGCAGTTTTTTAAAAATCAGTCCGTCATCTCCTGGGGAATAGAAATCATCTATTATTGAGGCCAGCTCGTAACCCTGGGAGCGATAGAACTGCCGTGCTTTTTCGTACTGTTTCGTGGAAGATGTTTCTATTAGAGCCATCCTTCCTCTGGCTTTCCTGATTCGCTCCTCGGCGGAAGACAGCAATGATTTTCCTATACCTAACCTCTGGCTCTCAGGCAAGACTGCTATCCAGTAGATATCCCAAGTATCCTGAGTCATCGGCACGGGTCCGTAGCAGATGTATCCCGCCAACGAAGAGTCTATCTCTGCCACCAGCACATAATATCCGGAGCCTTTGGGGTCGCCGAGGTAAGTGTCTATTACCTCTTCGGCTATCGTGACTTCTGCTGGCGTGAATTCGGGTGTGCCTTTCAATACCTGCATTATCGCTGGCTTGTCAGCGGGAGTCATGGGGCGGAGACGTAGGTTGTGAGTCATGCTGTATGATTCCTGTCTTGCATCCTGCAACTTGCATTTATTGTATCACTGTCTCCATCGCCATGAGCAGGATATTCTCGATAAATCGGGCGTATGACATCCCAGCTACGCTTGCCTGTAGCGCAGCGCCGGAGTTTGGCGAGATGTCTGGATTGGGATTCAACTCTAAAACTTTGAGTCGTTCCTTTTTGTCCAGACGGAAATCAGCTCGGGCGTAGCCCGTGCAGTCGAATAGCCTAAAGAGCCGTATGGCTGTATCCTCGATATTTGCCCTCAACATAGGGTCTATCTCAGCAGGACAGACGGCAGACGTACCCTTGAAGTACAGGCTATCAGGGTCCCATTTGGCAGCAAAGGTAAGTATCCGTGGCACTTCTGGTGGGAGTGAGTAGTTTATCTCTGATATTGGCAGTGGTGTGGGTTCAGAGCTTCCTAGCACGGTGATGTTGAACTCGCGGCCATCCACATATTCTTCTACCAGCGCCCTGCCGCCGAAGCGCTTGCTGACTTCCCTGACTTTTTCCACTAGTGCGGCATGGTCATTTACCACGCTGTCTTCGGAAATGCCCAGGCTGGCATCTTGGGCATAGGGCTTGACAATGCAGGGATAAGAGAGGCGTAGTTTTGATAGTGTCCGCGGGGTGAGAACCTGGCACTTAGGCGTATCTATTCCAGCCGATTCCATCAGTGCCTTTGAGCGTGCCTTGTTTAACGCCAGGGAAAGAGTAGCACCTGTACAGCCGGTATAGCGCAGGTCAAGCTCAGTCATGATATCGGCTACGGCTGCCTCTGTCTCTGGCCAGTCCTCAAAGCCTTCAAACAGATTGAATACCACATCGACTTGCAGGTTATTTAGACGGTCCGGCACCTGCTCTAGCGGCGGCAGCAGTGGCACCATCTCCACGGGATAGCTAAGCTCCAACAGTGCCCTGCGCACCGCCTCGGCTGATTCAACTATAGCCTGTGCCGATTTCTCCTCAACGCTGGTGGCATAGCTTGGTTGGATAGGCTGGTTATAGGTAATCGCTACTCTTGGCGGCATTGCGGGTATCTCTCCCTGGCAGCGTCGAGTACAGCTAAAATCAGCTCTCCATATGTCCAGCCCATCTTGCGGGCCATGATAGGTAGGTCTCCGCTCTTTGGATTAAGCCCGGGCAAAGGATTTATCTCCAGAAAATATGGCTCCACGCCTGGACCCAGCTTGAAATCTACGCGGGCAAAATCCCGACAGCCCAAGACCTGAAAGGCTTTAAGGCTATAATCCTCGATTTTCTTGAGCACACGCTCGCCCAGCTTTGCCGGACATTCATATTCTACCAGGCGTTCCCAGTCCCGTTTCATCTCCAGTGAATAAACAAACTGTGGCCCGTTCTGCTGGGGCAGAACTCGCATGATACCCACGACTTTCGGTGGCGAGTTGCCTACTATGCCCACGGTAATGTCATTGCCGGAGATGAATTCTTCTGCCATAATTGGTTGACGGTAACGCTCCAGCATTTTGGAGATTGTCTCAACCAGTCGGCTGGCGTCTTCGATTTTGGAACCGGCGCTGATGCCCATGCTGGAACCCTCGTGGGCTGGCTTGACAAAGGCCGGGACCGGGAAATCGCTCCAAAAGATTTCTCTCAGTTGCTGGCTGTTCTCGATAACTCGCCATTTTGGAGTGGGAATGCCGGCCATAGCGACCAGCTTCTTGGTTAGCGGCTTATCCAGGCAGATAGCCAAGCATTGCGGATCCGACCCTGAATAGGGGATGCCCAGCATTTCAAGTATGGCTGGCACTTGTGCCTCACGGCTACGGTAATTGCCCAGTCCCTCGGCGATGTTGAACACCAAGGCAACCTTCTCCCGAAGGACGTTGCCTATGAATTCCCTGCCACCGCCAAGTTTGACTACAGCGTGCCCCAGAGACTCAATAGCCGCTGCCAGGGATGCGATAGTCTCCGGAGAATCATACTCTTCAAGTGCATCTTCGGGATGGCCAGTCCCCAAGGGAACAGACTGCTTAAGGTCGTACGCCAGCCCTATTCTCAACTCTGGCTCCTGGAGTCAAAGCCGGTGTTCTAATGGGTCGTTGAGGCCAGAGCGCAGGTTCAGTTACCCGCTTGCCATTCTTATGGCCGTTGCTTGAGGGCCCAACCCCTTTGGGATTGCGATAGTGGTAAACATAACCCTGGTAGTTTCTCAACACCAGCTCATCTTCGTTCTTGGACAGGACATAGTTGGGCTGTAGAGGCACCTTGCCACCGCCATTGGGCAGGTCGACAACAAAAGCAGGTATAGCCAGGCCCGAGGTGTGTCCCCTGAGACATTCTATTATTTTAATACCCGTTTCTACCGATGTGCGTAGGTGCTCTGTGCCCTGTACCTCGTCGCATTGAAAGAGATAGTAGGGGCGCACCTTTATCTTGAGTAAACCCTGGCACAGTTTCCGCTGTGTCTCCACGGTGTCATTTATACCTTTGAGCAGCACCGACTGGTTGTTCACGGGGATGCCGCTACGCAGCAACTTATCGCAGGCTTTGGCTGACTCTGGCGTTATCTCGCGGGGGTGGTTAAAATGGGTATTGAGCCAGATAGGTCCATATTTGGACAGCATAGTGCAAAGCTCATCATCGATGCGCTGCGGTAGCACTACGGGACACCTGGTGCCAATGCGAATGACCTCCACGTGCTCTATCTGCCGCAGGCCAGAGATGACTTCTTCCAGCCGATGCGTGGATAGGGTCAAGGGGTCGCCGCCGGAGATGATAACGTCCCTGATAAGAGGATTCTGACGGATATAGTCCAGCATCCGTTCGATTTCGGCTGACGTGTGCACCCATCCTCCCTTGTGCCACTCGCGCTTACGGGTGCAATGACGGCAGAGCATGGGACAGAGGTCGGTGAGCACCATGAGCACCCGGTCAGGGTAGCGGTGTACCAGGCCAGGCACTACAGAGTTACGTCCCTCTTCCAGTGGGTCTTCATAGCCCATACCCGCCAAAGCAATTTCGGCAAAACAAGGAACTGCTTGTTTTCTTACAGGGTCGTCGGGGTCAAAGGGGTTGATCAAGGAAAGATAGTATGGGGTTATGGAAAGTGGGTACTTCTTTGTTACCAGCTTTAGCTGGTCTTGTTCTTTGGCTGAAAGAGGGATGAACTTGGTCAGTTCTTCAACAGTATTAATTCGATTTCGGAAATGCCACCGCCAGTCATTCCATTGTTCGTCCTGGACATGGCCGAAAAATTTATTTCTGTCGTTGTATACTTGCGAGCTTGGAGGTTTTTCTTCCTCTCTGGTGATGGGAACAACCAAACTTGGAGGCTCTTCTTCCACCTCGCATTTAACAGTGGTTACGCCTGGAGGCTCCTCTGCTGCCTCGTCTGCCGCACCTGTTTTCAGTATTGTGGCCACTTTGGGCACTCGCCTATTTCTCCTTTCGCCTGATTTTTTCTGTTGCGGTTAACATGAAGGCGCATTCATGTTTCCCTTATCACACATTTTTATAGCACTTAATCGAAAATATGTCAAGTATTTTTGGGGAAAATTTGGAAAAAGTTTTTAAAAATGTAAAAAGTAACAGGCAAAAGTCGGTTTCAAAATGCAAGCGCAAGGCGCAAAATACATGAAAAACAAATCATGAAATCTGGCACAGGTAGCTCCTTGGTAGTTGCAAGATGCAAATGGCTAGAGGCAAGAAAACTGTTGCCTGTTGCCTCACGCCCGTTGCCTGAGTCGAGTGTGACTTGAAACTGCTGGCTGCAACTGCTGACTGCCGACTGCCGACTGGCAGTTGGTATGCTATAATCCTTGCTGACTGAGAAAGGAGGTAGCAATGGGCTATTTAGAAGAGATGGCGAAATATCAGAAGACGGAGAAGCAGAAGGAATTCAGCGCCGATTTTCTGGAGCAACAGCAAATCGAGAATTACGAGTTCTGGGATGAGATAGAAATCGGCAGGGAAGCGGTGATACCGCTGAAGTTTGAGGTCAAGGCTGAAGACATGATTGCCTATGCTGAAGGGGTGCCTGATGCCAATCCCATATTCTACAACGAGGAATATGCCCAAAAGTGCGGCTATGACGAATTGGTGCCGCATCCTTTATTTACCACGCAGGTGTTGTTCTATCTATTAAGGAAAGGCAGCGGAAGTTGGATAAGGACACCTGGCTCTAGGAATCCAGGGCAGATACTGGAGTGGCACGACCCCATACGAGTTGGTGATGTGCTCACCCTGAAGACTACCAGCTATGACAAGTGGTTGAAAAGGGGTAAGTATTACATGAGGTATCTATCGGAGCTTTATGATCAGCATGGTAAGCTGAAGATGAGGGGTTACATGACGCTAATATTGCCCAGGTCTAAGGCCGATGTGTTGAAATTTGCCAGGGGCGAACACGCCCTGGAAGCGTGAATCGTTGGTCTTCTGTCATTCTGAAGGAGCACCGATTTTGTCGGAGCGACTGAAGAATCCCAGTGGTAAGAAGGCAGGGGGATTCTTCGCTGCGCTCAGAATGACAATGGGGTTAGAATGACAGAGGGAGACTGGCAAAGATAGGGCGTTTTTGAGCGGTATTTAATTGTAGGGGTGATGAAAATGACGAAGAAATTGACTTTTGAAACGGTGAACTGCGGCGATGTCCTGCCCGAGGTACGGCAGCACGTCACGCAGGAGGTTATCTGGCATCATGCCGTGGCTTCGCTTGATTATAACCCGGTGCATACTTATCCTGAGTGGTGCAAGACAGCTCAGGTTTTTGGCTTGCCGGTGCCGGTGATGCATGGCAACCAGACCATGTCTTTGATGGCTACGGTGATTACCAACTGGGCTTACCCCTCCGGTGGCTGGCTAAAAAGGATGGAGGTCAAGCTAATTAAGCCTGTGCCGGTAGACTCTACCTGCACTTATGGTGCTATGGTAAGCGAAAAGCATTTTGCCGGCAAGGGAAAGAATTTTGTGACACTGGACATGTGGGCTATGAACCAGGCCGGAGAGAAGGTGGCTGTGGGTGAGGCGGAGGTGGTGCTTCAGTAAGATGCAAGCTATAGCGAGGCTGCCCAAAAACATGCATGTGCGTACCTTCGGGTGCGTCCGTAAGACAACGGGTGGGTTTAAAAACCCGCCCCTACACGAATCATGTTATTTTTGGAGTTTTCGGACAACCTCTTGGCAAACGGATTGCAAGGCAAAAGCCTCGCGCTGCTTGTCGTCGATGGGCGAACTGCGGCTATTGCCTGTTATTAGCAGAATCGTCTATAATCTGCAAATCGGGGGTAGTATATGCCTGACCCAAAGACTGCGTTTACTATTTTCATGATAGTGGCTGGCGCTGGCGTATGCATGATTCTGGGCGACTATCTGGGTGGCAGGATAGGCCGTGCCAAGCTGGCACTGGCCATGGGTATCCTCATCCTGGTGGCCATGGTGGCCTTCGTGGTCTTCTATGGCATTTCCACATTCAGTGAGTAGGTCTCGAGCATAGTCGGCAGCGAGCAGCCAGACTGGGGAATATTCCCCATTCCACTCGTCGATTCGATGGTTTGAGCCTAAAGGAGGAGGTTTATGGGAGGCGATCTTTGGTCTTTGTACCGCCAGATGTTGCGCAGTCGGCGCTTTGAGGAAGCGGTGGCGCGGTTGTGGCAGGAGGGAGAAATAGCCGGCGAGATGCATCTGGGCATCGGCGAGGAAGCCGTAATTGCCGGCGTGATGGCACATATCGTTGATGGCGATGCTCTGGCAATTGATCATCGCAGTACTCCGCCACTTGTCATGCGCGG
>Ga0194125_10001051_pt1 | contig 46754 bp, 42 predicted proteins | sample TA2KigC250mmetaG_FD_148626 | JGI IMG/M metagenome (GOLD analysis project Ga0194125, IMG submission 148626) | Freshwater microbial communities from Lake Tanganyika, Tanzania - TA2015034 Kigoma Deep Cast 250m | ecosystem: Environmental > Aquatic > Freshwater > Lake | place: Tanzania: Lake...
CCGGTAGACGTACATCGAGCTGTAGTTCGGCCGGCACAGGATGTACGCCACGTGGCGCACCTCGATCTCGGCGGCGGGGATCGTCGCGTTCCCGCTCTTCAGATCGCTGACCGTAACCCTCGCGCCCTTCAGGTCCTTCAGCGGCCAGACCGCGAACGTCAGCGGCTCGTACTCGCCCAGCGACGCGAAGGCGCGCAACTCCGGGTTCAGCGTGTGCTCCAGCGGCACCGTGTTCGGCCAGATGGGCTCCAGGTAGTGCCGATGATGGACCAGGTATCCGCGTCGGACGTCGGCCTCCCGCATCGGGAACCACGGCCGGCTGTCCACGTGCGGGTCGTCTTTCCACTTCGCCCATTCCTCGGGCGGCAGCACGAAGATCTCCTGCTTGAGCGGGGCGATGACCTCCGTCTCGACCGTGCCCCTCTCGCCCTCAGGCACGATCAGGATCGCGTTCACGCACCAGCGACTCAGCGGGTCGAAGCGGATCGCCAGGGGCTGATCGCCGACGGTCGCAGGCAAGGTCCGCCACACGAACCTCTGCGCACCCTCGATCTGCACGCGCGTCGATTGGTCTCCCACGGAAACGGTGAAGTCCCAGAACTGCGAGCGGTTGCCCGAACTCGTGCCACACAGCACATGCACATCGCACTTCCCGGCCGGCGCCTTCGCAAGGAACGTCGTCTGGTAGGCGCCCTGGATCGAGTCCTCCGTCAGTTCATTCGTGTAGATCGGCGGCGGCTCCATCGCGCCCCGGCTCTTGTTCTCGACCGGCTCGCGGTACGCTTGCGCCTGCGCCTCCAGGCCCTCGGTGCTCTGCCACCCGAAGCCCGCCGCCTCGGAGTATGCGCTGTCGATCAGCACCGGCTGGAACCCGGGCCGCACCGCCGACTCCGCCTTGCCCATGTCGTACAGGTGCGCGCCATGCGCCGCACCAGCGATGGTGAGCATCAAGACCGACAGCATCTCACTTGCCCCCTTCCGCGTACGGACTGGCCACAATCCGCACCTTCGCCGCCTGCTTCGACTCGCCAAGCGACAGCTCCAACGTCGCCTCCCCCGACGTCAGCGGCTTCTTGAGCGGCAGCCACATCTCGTGCTCGCCGCGCGCCAGTTCCCACTGCGCCTCCGCGACAGCCGCGCCGCCCTGCCGTATCGACGCCTTGACGGCGGCCGTCTTCCCCTCCTCGACTCCGAGCAACCGGAACCGCGCGCCCAGGCACGAGACATCGCTGAACGCAATCGACTGCAGGGCCACGAAGTCGCTCAGCGTCGGCCCGGCGTATCGCGTGAGCGCGATGTCGTCGATGTAGAAGTCGAGCACATCCCCGTGCTTGTAGTTCGACTCGGAGATGAAGAACTGGATGTGCGGCACGAAGTTGTGGCGCGGAATCTGGGAGAGCGGGATGACGATGGTCGTCGTCTCGCCCTTGCGGAGCTCTGCGAGGTTGCGGTTGTACGCGTTCTGCTTGTCCGGCGTATGCGCGATGAAGCCCAGCGGCGACGAGGGCAGCGACTCGCGCGAGGTCTCCGTGTGGATGACGAGTTCCAGGAAGTCGCAGCGGCTCCAGTCCTGCAGCTCTGCCGGGGGCTTCATCGCCATCCGCGGCCAGCCGATGGGGTAGTTCGGCTCGCCCGCCGTATGGTCCACGTCGATGTGGAAGTGCAGGCTCCTCCCATCCGCGCCCGCGAACTCCGCGCTCTCCTCCACCGTCGCCTCCGCCGGACTCCAGCGCGCCGCTCCCGAGCCATCCTCAATCGAGACGCGCTCCATCTTCGGCGCATCCTGCGCGCTACACGCCAGCGCCAGGCCAAGCCCTGCTGCCCACGCAAGCACTCTCGTCATCGGCGAACACCTCCCGGGTCGTCAGCCTTCCCGACCAGTTCCCTTCCTCGCCCACAGAGTCCTCATCCTACGAGAGGGAATCGACGCGGGGCCGCGAAGACACCGGTGCTGTTCCCGGCCGCCTTCTGTTGTAGGTCGGAGCGCCGCTCCGAGACCACCATCTGCCTGCGAGCAACCAACCTTGAGACTGCAACTTGGCATCAACTGCGGCTTTGCCATCAACCGCTTCCCGGAGCCCGAGGTCTGGACCCGGATCGTGGGCGAGGAGCTGGGCCTCCGCTGCTGTCAGTTTGTGGCCGACCTGCTGAACCCGTGGCTCCCGCAGGACCTCGTGGACGAGCAGGTCGCGCGGATCAGCCAGAGCGCGGCGAAGTACGATGTCGCGGTTCGCACGACGTTCACCAGCGCCTTCACGCGCGTGAACCACATCATGCACCCCGACCCGCACACGCGCGAGGTCTGGTTCGAGTGGTTCAAGCGCTTCTTCGACCTCTCCGCGAAGCTCGGGGCCGAGGCCTCCGGGTCGCACTTCGGCTCGCTCTCGGTGACGGACAACGCCGACCCCGCCCGCCGGCGCCAGCGCCTGGCTGAGGGCCTGCAGACCTGGCGCCGTCTTGCGGAGTACGGCGCGGGCTTGGGCTTCAGGTGCATCCTCTTCGAACCGATGTCGGTCTCCCGCGAGATCGCGCACACGATTCGGGAGACCCGAGAGATCCTGGACGCGTTCGAGTCGATGGACATGCCCATCCCGATGCGGCTCGTGCTGGACGTGGACCACGGCGATGTGGCGTCCCTCAACCCGGATGACACGGACCCGTACGCGTGGCTTCGGGAGTTCGGGAGCGTGTCGCCGGTGATCCACCTGAAGCAGAGCAAGCGCGACAAGGGCGGTCACTGGGCCTTCACTCCGGAGCACAATGCGGAGGGGAAGATCACCGGCGAGCAGGTGCTCGCGACCCTGGAGGCGTCAGGTGCGGAGGACGCGATGGTGGTCTTGGAGCTGTCCCACCGAGAGCGCGAGCCCGCCGAGTCGCGCGTGCTGCCCGAGCTGAAGGCTTCCGTTGACTACTGGCGGCAGTTCGTGTCGGAGTAGGTTGCAGGAACGACGACGGCACGAAAACGGGAGGATTCGAAGCTTGGAAGAACAGCGGAAGACGTCCAGGACAGGCGCAGCCGGAACCGGCCTTCCGACCCGTCCCGCGGGACGGGTCGGAAGGCCGGTTCCGGCTGCATGTAGTCTTCGCCGTTCTTCCAAGCTTCGAATCTCCCCGTTTTCGTTGCCGTGGAGGTCCCCATGTCCGTCCCCTCTGAGATGACCGCCGCGGTGCTTCACGCGCCCGGCGACCTGCGCATCGAGCGCGCGCCCGTGCCTTCCCCCGCCGACGGGCAGGTGCTCGTGAAGGTCGGTGCGTGCGGGGTTTGCGGCTCGGACGTGCCCCGCGTGCTGACGAAGGGCACCTACCGCTTCCCGCTGATCCCCGGGCATGAGTTCGCGGGCACCGTAGCGGCGCTCGGGAAGGGCGTGCGGGGCTTCCGCGAGGGCGAGGCGGTCGCCGTCTTCCCCCTGATCCCCTGCCGCAAGTGCGAGATGTGCGAGGGCCAGTGGTACGAGATGTGCGAGGACTACGACTACCTCGGCTCGCGGTCCAACGGCGCCTTCGCCGAGTATGTCGTCGCGCCCGCGTGGAATCTGCTGAAGGTGCCCAAGCGCGTCTCGATGGAGTGCGCCGCGATGGCCGAGCCCGCGGCGGTCGCCCTGCACGGGCTGGAGCGTGGCGGAATCGGCCCGGAGGACAGCGTCGCGATCTTCGGCGCGGGGCCCATCGGGATCACGCTGGCTCAGTGGGCCGTTGCGAAGGGCGCCTCGCCCGTGTTCCTGATCGACGTCCGCGCGGACAGGATTGAGGCTGCCAGGAAGGCGACGCGCGCTACCTGCCTCGAGGCGACACAGACCGACGTGCTCGCTGAGATCTGCCGGTTGACTGAGAACGCAGGAGTGGACATCGCGGTGGAAGCGGCTGGTGTGCCGGTGACCGTGCCGCAGTGCATCCAGGTCACGGCGCGCGGGGGCGACATTGTCTTGCTCGGGAACCCGTCGCAGGACGTGACGATCCCGATGGCGGACGTGTCGCTCATCCTGCGCAAGCAACTCGACGTCCACGGGACCTGGAACTCAAGCTACCGGGGCGACAACTGCGAGGACGACTGGACCGCGACGCTTGAGGCGATGGCGAAGGGCCACTTGCAGCTCGAACCGCTCATCACGCACCGCTACCGCATCGAGCAGGCCAACGAGGCCTTCGCGATGATGGCCGAGAACCGCGAGTTCCACAACAAGGTCATGTTCTGCTTCGAGTAGGCGGGCGCCATGAATGGCGCCCCTACACGATTGGGCGCGATAAATCGCGCCCCTACATCACGGGCGAACACAGGTTGCCGTAAGGTAGGGGCGTGGTTCATCACGCCCGATGCCGTGACTGCCACACACCTCTCAAGGGGCTCAGTGCGCCAGCAGCGCCTGCGCCTGGCCGTCGGCGAGCAGGTGCGGCGCATTCCCCGGCGCGGTAGCGGTGAGGGCTCCACAGGCATTCCCGAGCCGTAGGCACTGCTCGACGTGCTTCCCCGCCAGCCAGTCACACAAGAACCCCGCGTCGAACGCATCGCCGCAGCCTGTCGTGTCCACGACGTCTACCTTGAGCCCCGGGGCCACGTACATCTCGCCGTCGGCCGTCGCCATCGAGCCCTCCATGCCGACCTTCAGGGCCACGACGCGGCAGCGGCCGCCCAAGGACCGCAGCGCCTCCTGCGGCTCGGAGTGGCCGGTGATCCCCTCGGCCTCCGTCTCGTTAGGGAAGAGCACATCCACCTCGCGCAGCACTTCCTCCAAGCCTCCGTCCCACTGCTCGGCGGGGTCGAAGCCTGTGTCCAGCGAGGTGGTCAGCCCCAGCCCGTGCGCGCGCCGGAACACACCGGCCAGGCCCGGCCGGAGCTTCGACTGCAGGTAGAAACCACCGACGTGCAGGTGCTGGGCCTGCTCCAGCAGGTCCTCGGTCGCATCGTCGGCGGTAAGCGAATCGATCGTGCCCAGATGGGTCACGAAGGCCCGGTCATCGCGCATCGAGAGCGACACCGTGAGCCCCGTGTTCAGCGTGTTGTGGCGCAGGATGTGCGCCGTAACCACGCCGAAGCGCTCCATCTCCTGGACCAGGAAGTCGCCGAAGGAGTCGTCGCCGACGTTGGTGACCAGCACGGTGGGCATACCAAGCTGCGCGCAACACGCCGCCGCGTTCGCGGTCGATCCGCCGGCGTGCATGCCCAGCTTGTCCGCCAGCACCTCGCCGCCGAACTTCGGCATCTCCTGCAGCCCGGACAGCACCAGGTCCACGTTCAGATCCCCGAACGCGATCACCGAGTAGGGCCGCTTCTCTCCTGCCGTCATCCTGTCCTATCCTGCCTATCCTGTAAGCCTAGACGTTCGCGCCGTTCGCCCGCAGCACGCCGATCAGCTCCTCCGCCGACAGCTCGCGCGGCACAAGGTCCCGGCTCGCGCAGAGGGCTGCCGCGACGCCGGCGGCCTCGCCGAACGCCCGGCAGTTCGCCTGGATGCGGATGCTCCCCTGCGCCTCGAAGGTCGCGGAGATGCACCGCCCCGCCACCAGCAGGTTGTCGATCTCCAGCGGCACCAGGCAGCGGTACGGCACCTCATGGTACTCGTCCGGCGGCAGGTGGCGCAAGATGGTCCCCTCGCCCGTCGGGTTGTGGATGTCGATCGGGTAGCGGTTCTTGGCGATGCTGTCCTCGAACTTGCGCGCCTCCAGAACATCCTCCGCCGTCAGCACGTACTCCCCCACGATCCGGCGCGTCTCCCTCACGCCGACCATCGGCGCCGTCCACGCGAGGTAGGCCCCTTCGAAGCCGCGCAGGTAGCGCCGGCAGAACTCGATGACCCTACGGATTCGCTGGCGGCCGAGAATCTCGCACTTGGTCAGGTCTTCGACGCGCGCCCCGTTCACGTGCGTGATTCGCGGGCAGTTGAACGCCATCTCCCCCGGCCGTCCCGGCACGCTGAAGGCCTGCACGTACCCGCCCTCTGCCGGCGACAGCACGCCATCGGCCTCCGCCCAGTTCACCAGCTCCTCGATCCACGGCGCCGTACCCAGCCCCCGCGAGAAGCCGAACGTGAGCTTCGGCGGCTGGTGCGTCTGTCCGCTGATCTCGGTCAGGAACTCCCCCAAGACCTCCAGGTCCACGTGGCCCATGATGAACCGGAGCGACGCCGCCTGGTTCATCCCATCCTCTTCGCGGCCCGACATGCACGGCACACCCGCGCGGAACGCGACATCCGCATCCCCCGAGCAGTCGATCGTCTGCTTCGCGAAGAACGGCTTCCGCCCGGACTTGCTGAGCGTGTAGACGCCAACGATGCGGTTCCCGTCCAGGATCGGCTCAGCGAACTGGCAGTGGTACAGCAGCTCGACCCCGGCCTCCAGCGCCATCTCCTCGAGCACACACTTCACCGTCTCCGGGTCGAACCAGATGCCGTCCCCGACCGGGCTGAAGGCCTCGCAGCGCGCGATGATCTCCTCATTCAGCCCGCGGATGAGCACCTCGGCGGACGTGCGGAAGCTCATCATGGGGATGACGAGCGCGCCGGTCTGGCTCCCGCCCAGGAACCCGAACTGCTCGACGCACAGCGTCCGCGCGCCCTGCCTCCCCGCCGCAATCGCCGCGCATGCGCCGGCCGTCCCACCGCCGACAACGATCACATCCCAGCCAGCCATCCTGACACTGTCTCCCTATCGCTGATTGAAGCAGTACACGTACCCGTCGGTGCAGCCGACGACGACGACGCCGCCGCCGACGGCGGGGGAGGAGCGCACTTCGCCACCGAGCTCCCACTTCCAGATCTGGGCGCCGGTTTCGGCTTCGAGGGCGTAGAGGGAGCCGTCGTGGGAGCCGCAGTAGACCACGCCGCCGGAGACCGCCGGGCTGGACTGCACCCAATCGCCCGTTTGGAAGGTCCAGCGGCGCTCGCCGGTGGCGGCGTCGAGGGCGTAGATGGTTCGGTCGCGCGAGCCGATGTAGATCAGCCCGTTGGCGACCGCCGGCGAAGACTCGACGGGGCCGTCGGTGCGGAACTCCCAGCGCTTCTTGCCGGAGGCCGCGTCGATGCAGTAGACCCGGTGGTCCAGCGAGCCGACGACCACCGTGTTGTGGGTGTAGGCCGGCGTCCCGACGACCTCGTCGCCGGTCATGAAGGCCCAGAGCCGGGCGCCGCTCTCCACGCTCAGGGCGTAGACGTTGTGGTCGCGGGAGCCGATGAACACGGCGCCCTTCCACATCGCGGGCGAGGAGAGGATGCCCATCTCCGTGCGCGCCACCCACACGCGCCGGCCCGAGGCCGCGTCCACCGCGTACACGTTGCCATCCTGCGAGCCGAAGTACACAACCCCGCGCCAGACAGCCGGGGAGCTCTGGATCACATCGTGGGTGCCGAAGTCCCAGCGCGTCGCGCCCGTGCGGGCGTCGAGACACGCCAGGTGTCGCTCGAGCCCCACGAAGACCTGCCGGCCCTCGGCGACGGCGGGTGACGAGTTCACCTCATAGCCGGTCTCGGTCTCCCACAGCAGAGCGCCCCGCCGGTCGATGGCGCACAGGCGCCCGTACTTGCCCGCCTGTTCCTGGCGTCCGCCGACGTAGACGATCCCGTCGGCCAGCGTCGGCGCCGCGAAGACCCACTTGCCCACGCGGAACTGCCACCGTTGGCCGAGCGGCGGGAGCACGTGTTCCGGCGTGTAGCCCGTCCGCACCACCGAGCAGCGGAACATCGGCCAGTTGTAGACCTGCGCGTCCGCAGCGCGCTTCCGCTTGGAGTGCGCGTAGGCCAGCGCGACCTCGTCGAGCGCCGCGCGGATCGTCGCGTTGGAGGGGTCCGCCTCATGGGCTGCGCGCAGCTTCCCGAGGGCCTGGCGCAGGTCCCCCGTCTCGCGGAGTCGCGTGCCTTCCTGGTAGAGCGCCTGGGCGTCGCCCTCGGTCAGGGGCGAGCCGTTCGTTGATGCCATCGCCTCCGCTGAGGCGACCTCGACCGCTCCGTCCGCCCCCAGCTGAATCGCGGTGAACAGGTCCTCCGGGGCAGCCGCGCGCTGGGTGTCGATCGGCTGCATGCGCCCCGAGCAGACGTGGCAGGCCGGGTAGCGCTGCGTGCTCAGGAACCCGCACGCGCTGCAGGTGAACCGCGCGTTCCCCGTCCCGACCTCCTCCGCGACTTGCGTCAGGTCGGCCAGCACGTCCTCGAACCGCTGGTAGCGCTCATCGCGGCGCTTGGCGATGCACTTCAGCACCACGTCCTCCAGCGCCGCCGGGACGTCCGGGTTGCGGCGCCCTATGGAGGTCGGCTCCTTGTGCAGGATTGCGTTCATCAGGGCACCGAGGTTCGCCCCCGAGAAGGGGATCGTGGCGGTCAGCGCCTGGTACATCACCACGCCCAGGGAGTAGATGTCGCTCGTGCGGTCGGCCGAGCTCGCGTCCACGAACTGCTCCGGGGGCATGTACGTGTACGTGCCCATGCCCGTGGCGGAGGGCGTCAGACGGGTGCTGGTGCCGTAGGCCTTGGCGAGACCGAAGTCCGTGATCTTGATGACCCCACGCCGCGTGAGCATCAGGTTCCCGGGCTTGATGTCGCGGTGCACGACGCCGACGCTCGAACCCGGCGGGGCGCTGTTGTGCACGTGCGCCATGCCCCGGCACGATTGCAGGGCGTAGTCAAGGACTTGCGCCACCGCCAGGGGGGCTTCCGCCTCGAGGAGGGTCTGGAGGTCGGTGCCCTCGACATACTCCAGGAACAGGAAGGGCTGCCCGTGGATCTCGCGACAGATGATCGCTTGCACCACGTTCGGGTGATTCGGGATGTTCATCCAGGTCCGCGCCTCGGTCGCGAACCGGTTGATCATCTGCCGGTCTTCGAGCCCCTCCTCCTTGAGCGTCTTTACGGCGAAGCGCTTCTGGCTGAAGTCGTCCAGCACCACATACAGCAGGCTCATGCCGCCTCGGTGCTTCTCGACGACCTTGAACTGGTCGTCGATCTTGTCGCGCAGTTGGAACTCCACGCTCGGTGACTCCAGCCTTGGGTGGTCGAACGCGTTCGAACCTGTTCTTCCCCAACAACCGTCGGCTCACACGCTCCCGCCCTGCCGCCCGGCCTCGACGTACGCTGCGAGAGCCTCAGGCCTCGTCGCCCCGCCTTCTGTCGATCTCGGTCCCGGGTTCCGGCTCGCGCTTGCCCAGGACGGCATAAGCCTTCACCGGCGCCGACAGACCTCGGATCGCCAGCGCTCCCATCGGCTGCGCCTTCAGCAGATGCCCGACTTTCTCGTGCAAGGCCGACGAGATGAGTATATCCGTGTCCAACAGCCGGTTCTCCTCCTCCAGCCGGGAGGCCAGGTTCACCACGGTCCCCATGCACGTATACTGCATCCGCCCCTGCGAGCCCGCGAAACCCACGAGCACTTCCCCCGTGTCGAGCCCCATTCCCACCCGCAGCCGCTCCATCCCGTACTGCCGCCACTCATCCGCGCGTTCGGCGATCTGTCGCTGCATCTCGATGGCCGCCAACACGGCTCGCTCGGCGTGGTCGGGCTGCAACGTGGGCGCCCCGAAGAACGCCAACATCCCGTCGCCCATGTACTTGTCGAGCGTCCCCCCGAACTGCCACACCACCTCGTGCATCAGCGAGAAGTAGCGGTTCAGCAGCGCCACGACATCCTCCGGCTGCCTACGCTCGGCGTACGCCGTGAAGTCTCGGATGTCCGCGAACAGGACGGTGATCTCCCGCCGTTCCGCCTCGAACCCTTCGACCTTGCCCTCCTCGCCCGTCAGCTCCTCGACCACTTGCGGCGGCACGAACAGCCCGAAGGTGTGGGTGATTCGGTTCCGCTGGCGTTCCTCCGTCGCGAGTCGATATAGCAGGATACCGAACAGGCAGGCCACGATCGCGATGTTGGGCGCGGCCATCGGCAGCAGGTACGCCGCGCGCGTGAACGTGACCGTACACACCGAGTTGTACCCCAGGAACGCGAGCAGGCTGACCACCGCGCCATAGGCCGGCCGCGTCAGGGCCAGGATCAGCCCCAACACCAGCCCGAAGGCCCCGGTGATCACGAGATCGATCAGCGGCGCGGAGACTCGCAGGGCGCGCTGCTCCAGGAGGTTCGCGATCGCGGTCGCCTGCAGCTCTACCCCATAGTAGTTGGGGCCGAACGGCGAGGCCCGCACATCCGTCTGGCTCCCTTCGGCCGTCTGCCCGACCACCACGATTTTCCCCCGCACCTCGTTCTCGGCCCGACGGCGGTTGAGAATGTCGGCCACAGACTTGCGTGGGATCGTGCCCGATGGACCGTAGAAATCCAGGAAGACCGTGCCCTGACCCATCAGCGGGATCGCCCCCTGGTCGCCCAGTGTGATGGAGCGCCCCGGGTCCAGCGCGATCTCCTCCGGCGCCACGCCGAGGTCACCCGCCGCTACGGTCAGCGCCAGCGAGGGATAGATGGCGTCCTCGAACCGCGCGGCGAGGATGTACCACCGGAACACGCCGTCGCCGCAGTCCACCACATTGCCGAATCCCACGCCCTGGGCGCTGTCGGTGAACTCGGCCAGGGGCGGCGTAACGCCCTCATAGGTGACGAGCGACCCCTCCGTGCCCGGCTCGACGCGCACCGGCCAGGCGTGCTTCCGGAATGCCGCCATCCGGTCCTTCTGCACCCGTTCTCCGGAATCGGCGCGGCCGATCCACCCGTGGTACACGCAACCCAGCCGCCGCATCGTCGCCGCGAGCTTCCTGTCGGAGCTGATGTCCTCCGGCGCGCTCCCCTGCGGCTCGGCCAGGAACATGTCGAAGACGATCGCCCGGGCGCCACCCTCGTGCAGGGCCTCGGCCAGCTCCGCCAGCTTCTCCCGCGGCCACGGCCACCGGCCGATCTGCTGGAGACTGTCGTCGTCCACTGCCGCGATCATCAGATCGGGGGGCGGCTTCCGCGTCGCCCGGAGCTGATAGCGCCAGTCGATCGTCTTCATCTCCAGCAGGTCGAACAAGGCCTTCCACGGCGTGACCCCCTGCCCCCATGTCAAGTTGGCCAGGATGACGCTCGTGGTGATCGAGAACGCGATCAGCAGGCTCCACCGCCGGTATCGCGTCGCGAACAGGAACCGGAACATGCCCGCTCCGTCAACTCCCTCTTGTCGCCCGATGCGAACAGTGTACCACGAACCTGCGTTAGAGGAAAGCGGAGCACGCGTTTGGCCTCCGCCCCGGTCGGGTAGAACAGGGGATGGACCGAGCCCGGTGGCGGGCTCGTGTATCATTGTGTCGGCTGCCAGACGCCGGCGCACGGGAGGCGGGAACCAGTGCGACGAGCTGCGGTCCTTTTCATCATCGTGTTCGTGCTCATCGTCTTCTCGGCCATCCTGCTCACCAATTCCATCACCATCGTGCAACGGATCGCCCGGATCAGCAACGTGCGCGGCTCGGTCGAGCTCCAGCCGCTGGGCGCCGAGGCCTTCAAGCCCGTCACGAGTGACCGGAATGTCCGTTCGGGCGCCGTGCTACGCACGGGCGCGGATGGCCGGGCGACGCTCCGCTGGTCTGACGGCACGAGCATCCGCGTGGCGCCTAATACCACCCTGACGATCGACAAGTGCCGCTTCGACAAGCGCCGCGAGTCGAGCCTCTCCCAGTTCACGCTCTCCGCCGGCCGCGTGTGGGTCCACGTCGTCAAGCTGCTCTCGGCCGAGTCGAAGTTCGAGATCAGCACGCCGACCGCGACGGCGGGCGTGCGCGGCACCGCCTTCGCCATCGACGTTGCCACCGACGGCGCCACGAACGTGCTGGTCTACGAGGGCAGGGTCGAGGTGCACGCCGGGAGCAAGCCCTTTGGCGTGAAGCAGGGGCAGGCCCTCGCCATCGCCAAGGGCGGCGACACCTCGCTCCGCGAACTCAGCGACAAGGAGCGCGCCGAGGGCGAGGAGGCCCTCGCCGACACCTCCGGTCCCCCGCCCAGCGGCTAAGCCTCTCGGTGGGAGGGGCTTCAGACCCGATGCCTTCTCTGGGAGGGGAACATGCGCTTTGTCCGTCTCACCCTCTGCCTCACGCCCCTATGCCTGACTACCCTCCTTCTGATCTCACCCAGCCCTTCGCGATCCGAGCCCACCTTCACCGATCGCACGACTGAACTCGGCCTGACGTTGGCGAACGAGGCGGCGTGCTGGGCGGACCTCAACAACGACGGCTGGGTTGACCTCTGCGCGGGGGGCGTCGTCTGGCGGAACGACGGCGGCCACGGCTTCACCCGCCTCGCTGAGGGGCTGGGAACCGTCGTCGCTGCGGACTACGACAACGACGGCTTCGTGGATCTGTTCTCCTGGTCGCAGCTGCGGGTCTACCACAACGATGACGGCGCAGCCTTCACCTCCATCCCAATGCCCGAGCTGCCGCAGTGCAGCTCGCGGGGCGCCTGCTGGGGCGACCTCAACAACGACGGCTTCGTGGACTTGTACGTCGGCGGCTACGAGGTCTGGGACACGCAGACGACCTTCCCCGACATGATCCTGATGAACGAGGGCGGCCGGGCCTTCCGGCTGGCCTGGAGCGAGACTCGCTACCGCGCGCGAGGCGTCACGGCCTGCGACTTCGACCGCGACGGCGACCTTGACGTGTATGTCTCAAACTACCGCCTCCAGCCCAACCTCCTGTGGCGGAACGATGGCACCGGGGTCTTCGAGGACGTCGCCGCGGCGTACAATGCGGTTGCCACATCCTCAGGCTTCGAGGGGGGCCACTCCATCGGCGCCGCGTGGGGCGACTTCGACAACGACGGGGAGATCGACCTGTTCGCCGGCAACTTCGCGCACGTGGACGACCGCGGCGACCAACCCAAGTCCCGCTTCCTGCGCAACCTCGGCGCGGCGGCGGGTCACGTCTTCGAGGACCGCGGCACCTGCGGCGTCTTCTACCAGGAGTCCTACGCCAGCCCCGCCGCAGGCGACTTCGATAACGACGGCGACCTCGATCTCCACTTCACCACGGTGTATGGCACGGCGTCCTTTGGCCGACCGAACTGCCCCGTCCTCTTCCGCAACGACGGCGCCTTCACGTTCACCGACGCAACCTCAGCGGCCGGCCTCGCCGAGCAGCCGCCTACCTACCAGGCCGCTTGGGCCGACTTCGACAACGACGGCGACCTCGACCTCGCGACCGCCGGCAAGCTGTTCGTCAATGAGGGCACGCCGGGGCACTGGCTGAAGGTCCGACTGGAGGGCGACGGCCAGAAGGTCAACCGCTCCGCCATCGGCGCGCAGGTGCGGGTCCTGCTGCCCGACCACACGCTCACGCGTCAGGTCGAGGCCGGCACCGGAGAGGGGAACCAGAACGACCTCACCCTCCACTTCGGCCTGGGCGACCACACGGGCCCTGTCCGGCTGGAAGTCACCTGGCCGGGCGGCGCCGTCCGCAAGCTCAGGGGCGTGAAGGTGGACCGCCTCGCAACCATCCGCCGTCCTGGGGACTAGGCCGTTGGAGGGGCCGCATGGCCGAAGGCCATCCGGCCCGACGTTTCGCCGCATTGACCGTCCCTCGCCGCAATGTTAGAATGCGCCCGTTGCACGAAGCCACGGAATGGGTGACGCCCCATGGTTGACAAAGAGCTGCTGGAAATCCTGGCCTGCCCGAAGTGCAAGCAGCCCGTCGAGTATGACGAGAAGGCGGAGCGGATCGTCTGCACCAGCGCCGAGTGCGGTCTGCGCTATCCCGTCCGTGATGGGATTCCCATCATGCTCATCGACGAGGCCGAGGACCCCCGCGCGGGCAAGACCGATGAGGGCTCATGACGGCCGGGCCGGTCCGCATCACCCTGTGCATCGTCTCGTGGAATGTGCGGGACGACCTCCTCGCGTGCGTCGCAAGCCTCGTTGACGCCGCCTCGGGCCTTCAGGCGGAGGTCATCGTCGTTGACAACGCCTCGACGGACGACACGATCGAGGTCCTGGAGGACCGCTTTCCCCGGGTCCACGTCATCCGCAACCCCTCGAACCGTGGTTTCGCGGCTGCGACGAATCAGGCGATGGCGGAGGCCTCGGGCGAGTACCTGCTGCTGCTGAATCCCGACACGATCCTGCCGCCCGGCGCGCTGCCGGAGCTGCTGGGAGTAGCGGACGCGAATCCCGAGGCCGGGATCGTCGCGCCCAAGCTCTTGAACCCCGACGGGAGTCTCCAGCAGTCATGCCGTCGCTTCCCGACCCCCGCCGCCGCGCTGTTCCGCCACACATTGCTCGGCCGCCTCTTCCCGCGGAACCGTTGGGCCGCCGAGTACGTCATGGCAGAATGGGGGCATGATGCGGTGCGTGAGGTGGATTGGGCCTCGGGCGCGTGTCTGCTGATCCGCCGCGACTTGTACGAGGCGATCGGGCCGCTGGATGAGGGCTTCTTCTGGGGGAGCGAGGACGTGGACTACTGCTACCGGGCGCACGTGGCCGGACGCCAGGTCCTCTACACCCCCCAGCCTGCGGTCGTCCACAAGATCGGCGCCAGCACCAACCAGGCTCCCGTCCGCACGATCCTCAACTTCCACCGCAGCATGGCGCGCCTGTACCGCAAGCACATGGCGCACAGCGTGCTCGACTTCGCGGTCATCACCTTCGGCGTCGCGTTGCGCGCCGGACTGCTGATCGCCTCCTGGTGGCTTCGCGACCTGTGCGCCCGCGTGCTGTCGCTCGTGCGGGGTAGAGGCTGATGACCCGCCTGGCCGGTCAGCTGACCGCCGCCTCCTCGTGGGCGCTCGTCGCCGGGCATTTCCTGGCGCCTGCGACGCTCGGCAAGCTCATCGAGGCCCGCGACCTGTGGGCGCACCTGCTGCTCTGCCTCATCGCCGGCGCCGCCGTTGTCGGAGCACTGCTGTCCGGTCGTCCCCGGGTCCGCCTCCGGCGAGCCGATGCCGCGGTGCTCGCTCTCCTGCTGGCCTACGTCGCGGCCTCGTTCGTCACCGTCTTCCCTCGCGGGTCCGTCATCGAGCTGATCCGCCTCCTCGACTACCTTGCGCTCTACGCGCTGATCCGCACCTTCCTCCAGGAACGACAGTTGTTCCTCGCCGGAGTGCTCGCCTTCGCCTGCGGGGGCGCGCTCTGCGCCGTGATTGGCCTGCAGGAGTACTTCGCGACCGCCGTCAGCGGCGACCTGAGCTGGCGCGCTTTCGGCCCCTTCTACAACCCGAACCTCCTCGCCGCGATGCTGCTGATGGTCATCCCGGCCTGGGTGGCCCTCGTGCTCCTGGCGCGCCTGCCCGCCCTGAAGCTCGCCGCAGGCCTCGGGCTCGCGCTCTGCTGGCTCTGCTTCTTCGTCACCGGGTCCAAGGGCGGCGCTCTCTCGCTGATGGGCGCGCTGGTCGTGGGAGTCGTCCTCGCCCCCGACCCCGAGAAGGGCGGCCTCGCGAAGCGCGCGCTCATCGGCGTCGGCCTCGTGGTGCTCGCCGGAGCAGCAGCCCTGCTGCTGCCCCCGATCCGCATTCGCCTGGTCGAGGCCTTCGGGCCGCAGTCCAACTCCATGATGTTCCGCTACTACACGTGGCTGGCCACCTGGGACATGGCCTTGGCGCGCCCCCTCCTGGGCTTTGGCCCCGGCACGTTCAACGTCGCGTTGCCGCGTTTCGCGATCGCGGGGCACACGAGCCTGGCTCACGAGACGTACCTGCAGACAGCCGCCGAGACGGGCTTCGTGGGCCTGGCTGCGCTGCTGGCGGCCGTCGGGACGCTGTTGGCGTCGGCGGCGCGCGCGACCCGCGCCCTCTCCGGTGAGCGCCGCACCGTCGCCGTCGCCTGCGCCGCCGGAATGGTCGGCTTCCTGCTGCACAACGCAGTGGACTACGCCTGGCATGTCACGGCGACCGGCCTCGCCTTCTGGGCACTCGCCGGCCTCGCCGCCGCAGCCGCCGCGCAACCCCAGGATCCCGAGCCACTTCCCGAGCTTCCCGCTCGCGGCAAGCGCAAGAGGGCTGCGCCCAAGCCCACCGAGGCGCGCCGCATCCCATGGTCCGCCCTCGCCGCCGCAGTGGTAGCCACCGTCCTTCTCGCGCTGCCCGCCGCGCTCTTCCTGCAGGCGGGAAGCCTCGCCGCCGTCCAGGACTTCGAGGCCGCCTCGCGCTTCGATCCACTCAACGAGGTCTACCACCGCCGGCTCGCGCTCATGGCGCAGGACGCCGCCCGCTCCGGCCGCCCCGAGCTCTATGGCCGCGCCATCGAGGAGTGGCACCAGGTGGCGCGCCTTCGCCCCACCTATCCCGGGGCGCCCTACAACCTCGGCCTCATCTACGAGGCGCAGCACGACGCCGACAGCGCCCTCTTCGAGTACCGCGAAGCCCAGCGTCGCGCGCCGGCGTGGACCGAGGCCCTCGTCGCCGAGGGCCGCCTGCTGGAGAAGACCGGCCGCGCGCCCCAGGCTCTCAGCGTGTGGAAGCGGCTGGATGCCCTGTCCGAGTCTCCCCTCTTCCGCTATCGCGCCGTCACTGACGATCTCGACCCGAACTTCGCCTGGGCCTGGCTCGGGATCGGCGACAGCCTCCCGGCCGCCGAGGCCCAGCCTCTCTACGTGAAGGCGGCCCGCTACCTCCGTGAGGTCGCGGCGGCCAACCGGCGCATGGAAGGCGTCTGGCGTCAGTCCGGCGAATGGGACCACCGCCAGGCTGCCCTCGCCGAACTGGCGGAGGAGACTGCGAGGCGCCACTGGGAGTTCACTGACCCCGGCCCGCTGCTGCGCGCCGCCCTTCTACTCGTGGACGCAGGTCTGCAGTCGCGGGCGGAGGAACAACCGATTCCGCCGGGGACGCGCGAACCAGATGGGCTCGCGAGCCTCGCGGCGATCCGGGGCTGGGCGGACTACGTCGCGGCGCTGCACTTGCGGGCGCAGGGCCGTCCCGAGGCCGCCGAGAACCTCTTCCGGGAGTCCGCCGCCCAGATGGGCAGCGCCCTGAGGAGTGGCCGGCTCGCCTCTCTCCGCACCGGCCCCTACGGATGGTCCGACGCGGAGATGGCCACGCTGAACGAGCCGTCCGCCGCCGCCTCCCGCCTTTGACGTTCGCTGGGGAGCGAGGGCGTCCTGCCGGGGGCTGTGCCGTCGCCGTTGTCGTATCACTTCGCACTCATCACTTCGCACTTCGCACTGCCGTTCCTACTGGGGGAATGCACCGTGATGCGAGTACTGGTGATCCACGGCCCGAACCTCAACCTCCTCGGCATGAGGGAACCTAGCATCTATGGGGACCAGGACCTGGACACGATCAACGGTCTCATCGAGAAGGAGGCCGCCGAGCTTGGCCTCGAGGTGAAGATCGTCCAGTCCAACCGCGAGGGCGAGATCATCGACGCGATCCACGAGGCCCTCAACTGGGCGCAGGCGATCATCATCAACCCAGCCGGCTACACGCACACGAGTGTGGTGATCTTCGACGCGCTCGAGGCCGTGCGCCTGCCCGCCATCGAGGTGCACCTCAGCAACATCCACGCGCGCGAGGAGTTCCGCGCCAAGTCCGTCACCGCCCGCGCGTGCGTGGGCCAGATCTCCGGTTTCGGCGCTCGCAGCTATCTCCTGGCGTTGCGCGCCGCCAAGGCACTGCTCGAGAGGAGCGCCACTTGAGAACCACCGGGCGCCTGGCCAGGCTGCGCGACCGTTTCGACGAACTGAAGATCGACGCTCTCATCCTCTCCTCACCGCCCAGTGTCCGCTACCTCACCGGCTTCTCCGGTGAGGGCTGGGCGATCATCGACGCCCGCGCGAGCATCATCACCGATGGCCGCTACACCCTCCGCGCCGAGCGCGAAGCCCCCCGCATCGAGCGCATTTGCCGCAGCGGGTCCATGCGCGACGCGGCGGTGGAGCGCGTGAAGGACGGCCGCGCCAAGCGCGTCGGCTTCGAGGCCGATCACCTCACCGTCAGCGCCCGTGACGACCTGAAGAAGGGCCTGCGCGGCATTGCGCTTGTGCCCCTGAAGGGTGTCCTGCGCGTCCCGCGCATGATCAAGGACGCGAGCGAGGTCAAGCTCCTCCGCCAAGCCATCGCCGCGACCGACAAGGCCTTCCGCAAGGTCGTGAAGGGCCTCAAACCGGGGATGACGGAGGTTCAGATCGCTCTGGAGATCGAGCGCCAGTTGCGCGTCGCCGGCGCCGAGGGCCCGGCCTTTCCCGTCATTGCTGCGGGGGGCCCTAACTCCGCCGACCCTCACGCCGAGCCCACCGACCGCAAGCTTCGGCTGTCGGACAACGTGAAGCTCGACTTCGGCGGAACCGTACAGGGCTACCATGCCGACCTGACGCGCACTGTCTTCCTACGTGAGCCGACGAGGAAGCAGCGGGAGATCTACAACACCGTCCGCGAGGCTCAACTCCGGGCCATCGACGCCTGCCGACCCGGCGCCGTCTGCAAGGAGGTGGACGCGGTCGCTCGCGACTTCATCAAGGAAGCGGGCTACGGCGAGAACTTCTCCCACGGCCTGGGCCACGGCGTCGGCCTGGAGATCCACGAGGGCCCGGGCCTCGGCCACACCAGCGAGGACACGCTCCAACCCGGCATGTTGGTCACGGTCGAGCCCGGAATCTACCTCAACGGCTGGGGCGGCGTCCGCCTCGAAGACATCGTCCTCATCACCAACCGCGGCCATGAGGTCATCACCCAAGCCCCCAAACTCCGGTTCTGAGCCAGGGACTGTCCTATCCCGCGCCAGCGGGATGAGGACTGTCCCTTGTCCGCCGTCGCCGTTGCGCCCTCTCACACGATCCCGGGGCACCGAAGGGAGTGGTTGTCGTGGCACGGGCTGGGCGGCTGATCCTACCGGGCCACCCCCATCACGTCACGCACCGCGGCAACCGTGGCCGCGACGTCTTCACCACCGACCGCGAGCGCCAGCGCTATCTTACTTGGCTCGCGCAAGGCGCCCGCCAACATGACGTCCGCGTCTGAGCCTACTGCCTCATGGACAACCACATCCACCTGATCGTGGTCCCTGATGAGCCGACCTCCCTCGCGCGCATGCTGCGTGATGTCCAGACGAAGCATGTGGTGGCGATGAACGCCGAGCACGGATGGGAGGGCCACCTCTGGCACGGCCGGTACTTCTCGTGCGCGCTGGGTGAGGACCACCTGCGGGAGGCGGTCCGGTACGTGGAGCGCAATCCGGTGCGAGCCCGCCTTGTCGCTGATGCGAGGGCCTACGCGTGGAGCAGCGCCCAGGCACACTGCGGGCTCCGTGCCGATGCCGTGCTCTCGCCGGATCTACCTCTGCTCCGCTGGGTCGACGACTGGGGCTCGTTCCTGGAGGACGAAGGCGACCCCGTCGCGGTCGAGAGGGTCAGGTTCGCGACGGCGAGAGGCATCCTGTGCTCGGCACACGCGACACAGGCCGTCGCTCAGCGGGGGAACGTCTAGACAAGGGACAGTCCTCGCGTCTCGCAAGCGAGACGCGGGACAGTCCCAACCCGCAGCAGGGACCGTGCCGTCCCGCATTACTAGGGACTGTCCCATCCCGCGTTAGCGGGATGAGGACTGTCCCTTGTTCGCCGTCCCCCTCCTCACTCCGGCCCGTAGAACACCACCCTCCCCACATACAGATTCCGATCCTCGCCGCCGACGTTGCTGTCGTTCGTGAAGGTCACTCGTAGCTTCTGCACGCCTTGTGCAAGGTCGGCCTCGAGCAGGTAGGGCTTCAGACTCCCCGTGGTCAGTGCGACCTGCCCCAGCATCCGCCCGTCCATCGCCACATCGACGATCGGGTACACGCCGGCGGCTGACGAGCCGCCCGCAACGAGTTCCACGCGGTAGCGACCCGCCCGCGCGACCTCGACGTCGGTCTCGATGTAGCCGGCGGTCGCGATGATGACCCGACCTCCGCCCTTCGAGAAGTACCGCATCCCGGGCTGCGGCTCCATGTTCTCGGCCTCCACGACCACGCCGATCTGCGAGCTGAACCGCGCGCCCAGGCCGGTCAGCAGCCCACAGATGAAGCGCGTCGCCTTCGCCCCGTTCGCCTCCTCGGTGTCCCACGTGATGTTGTCGATCACAAAGGACCCCTGCCCCTTGGGGAAGCGGACCAGCGCCGCCGGTCGCGTCAGGAACTCGCTGCGGTTCGTTGCTTCGGCGGGCGCAACCAGTACGCTCTTCACATACATGTTCCGGTCCTGGTTCGGCGGCTTGCTCGCATCGTTGGTGAAGGCCACCTCCACCTCGTGCGTCCCGGCCCCGACGTGCCCGAAGGTCGTGTACGTTTGCCACTCGTTGCTGCGCACCGAGATGGTCCCGAGCGACTGCCCGCCGACCCTCACCTCGCCAATCGGGTAGACGTCATCCACCGGCGTCCCCCGGGCCACGACGCCGATGACGTACTCCCGGCTCTCAGGGAACCCGACCGGCAGCTTACCCGCGCCGACGGTCGCGAAGTAGACGCCGTCGCCGCCCTGGGTCTTCCCCACGATGCCTCCCGTCAGGGCCATGTCGATCGCGGGGTATTCGCGCGCCGCCTCCGGCTTCAGCGCCCGTTCGAAGGCCGCCGTCGCGGTCGTCTGCGCCAGCGGCGTCGTGGACCACGAGATCCCCGTGTGCTCGCCCAGCCAGTAGAGGTCCTCATTGGTGAAGGAGCTGAGCAGCGCACCGCTGCCCGTCGCGCGCAGCGCGTGTCCCCGATATGGCGCCAGCGTCAGCGCGGGATCGAGCGTCTCCGCCAGCTTCGCGTACTCCTCCGGCGCCAGTCCGTGCAGCAGCACGTTGCCTCCGCGCTCCACCCATGGCACGAGCCGGTCCAGGACCGCCACGATCGGGTCCGCCGACGCCGACGCGCACAGCAGCAGGCCGTATTGACTCAGATCCGTCTCGGCCAGCTTCCCCGTTACGTCCTCGACCTGCACATTGAGTTCACCCAGCTTCTTCCGCGTCGCCGGCAGGTCGCACCACAAGGCCGTCCTCCCGGCGGGCGCGCGGTACGCCGCGGCGTAGTCCAGCAGGTTGCGCAGCAGCACTCCCGCGATCGGCTCGCGGTCCACCTTCGCGACCACCTTCATCTGGCAGACGATGAACGCCCCGTCGCCCCGGGGCAGGACCGCCAGCGGCGCCTGGTTGATGCCGAGTGCGGAGCCCGACACCACGACCGGCAGACACGCACCTTCCATCGGCCGCACGGGCTCGGCGGCGGTCACGGTGTGGTCGCCCCGCCAGTACTTCAGGTCCTCCGCGCGGACGTCTCCCAACAGCGGGTGGTCGGGCGCCTGCGGGAAGGTCAGCGTAGACGCGTGCGAGCTGAGTTGCACCGGGACCAGCCCTCCCGGCCAGCCTGTCTGCTCCAGGACGACCGCTCGCCCCCCTGCCGCGACCCACTCCGCCAACGCATTGGTCGCCGCCGCCCCGCCGATCAGCGGCCGCTGCTGCGTCTCGGCCTTCAGAGCGCCCGCCCCGATCACGAGCACTTGCAGGTTCCCGGGAATCTGCGCGAGGTCGCTCACCTTCGCTGCGCCCGGCAGCAGCTTCCCCGTCGTGTCCTGCGGATCGTACAGCCCGACCGTGGCGTCTACCTTCGGCGGTTCCGCGCGCGGGAAGATGCTGATCGCGTGCGCATCCTCGAACAGCACCTTGTCCCCTTCCCGCACCCGCACGGTGTACTCCCCCTCCGCCCGCGCCTGCACGGCCGGCATCTTCAGTTCCGCCGCCACAACCTCATGCGCGCCCGAAGGCATCGCCAGGCCCCGCCGACCGCCCGCGACGTCCTTCCCACCCAGGCGTGCGCTCCACTCGACTGTCAGGTTCCGGTCCGCGAACGAGTCGTTGAACACATCCAGCGTGCGTGTCACGGTCTCTCCCGCGAAGAACCGGCTGTCATACTCGCGGGGGAACGCAGCGGTCTCCTGATACGCATACCGGTGGGCCTGAACCAGCGGGTTCTCCTCACTCAGCGGCCCGCCCTCAATCATCGTCCACGGCGAGATGCCCCCTACCTCATGCCGCCGGTAGCCGATGATCTGCTGCCGCCAGCTCTCCGCCTTGCCGAGTACGTGGTACTTGGCGTAGTCGCGATAGCTCTCATCGCCGAACCAGACGGTCTCCCACGACGGATCGGATGACGGAATCCACAGGAACTCGCCGATGTACAGCGGCTTGTTCTTCTGCCAGAAGAACTGCCCCGGGGTGTCGGTGAAGGCCCAGTCCAGCGGGATCGGCTTGTCCAGCCAGTCCGTCTCATTCGGCCACTGCACGTACGTCGGGTACTCGTGCGGATAGTGGATGCCGATCGCATCGGCCACGCCGCCCGGATCGCCGTCCGACTCGTAGAGGATCGGCCGCGTGGGATCGGCCTGCTTCACGACCCGGCCCATCTCGGCGAGCTTCTCCTCGTAGGGCGTGTTCTTGGCCAACCGCCCTCCGTAGAACTCGTTCTCCAGCGACCACATGACCACCGACGGCTTGTTCTTGTCCCGCGCCACCATCCTGGTGAGGGCCAGCGCGTAGTTGTCCCAGAAGCGCTGGTCATCCAGCCGGTACAGCGAGTCGTCGTTCCAGACCGGCCCCTCCGGAATCATCAGGACCCCGACCTCATCCGCGATCTCATACCACCGCTCGCACCACGGCTGCGTATGCGTGCGGAAGGCCACGCACCGCCCGTACTTCATCCACTTCATCTCCTCGCGAATCGCCTCCGGCGTCATCGGGTCCGCCGTCGGCCACCACGAGGTCGCCAGCAGGTTGGTCTTCTTCCCGTTCAGGTAGAAGCTCGGCCCGCGCACCTGGAACTCCCGGAACCCAAACCGCGTCCGCCGCACACCTCCCGTCGAGAGCGTCGTCTTCAGGAAGTACAGGTGCGGGTCCAGGTGGCTCCACAGGTGCGGCTTGGTCCAGTCGGCTTCGAGCGTGACCGTCCTGCTCTGCCCCGCCGGGACGCTCACCGTCTGCGCCTCGAACCTCGGCAGCTCATCGGCCGCCTCGCTCCTCTCGACCTCGACCGACACCGTCGTCTCCGCCGCCGCCTGACTCTCGTTCGTGACCGTCACATCCACCGTCAGCCGCTTCTTCTCGACGCTGCTCCTGATGAACAGGTCGCTGACGAAGACCGCCACGTGGGCCACGAGCCTCACGTCATCCCAGATACCGTAGTTCTCCGTCAGCCCGCCGACGGGCGACAGCGCCTGATCGCGCGGCACTTCCCGCGACCACGCGCCCCTGATCTCGCTCAGGTCGGTCGAGCGGTCCAGGAAGATGCCGGTCCAGTCGCACACCCCCACCAGTAGCTCGTTGTTGACGCCGGGCAGAACCGCGTCCGTGATGTCCACGTCGAAGGGCTCGAAACCGCCGAAGTTGCCACCGACGGGCTTGCCGTTGACGACGACCCGGCTGTTCCACTTCACCCCGCCGAAGTGGAGCTTCACCCGCCGATCCCGCGGCGCGTCGCACGCGAACGTGCGCCGGAACCACGCGCGCTCGTAGTTGTACCCGCGCAGCTGTCCCGGCACCTCGAACGCCTTCCACCCCTCCACGGGCGGCGCCGCCTCCAGGTCCGCCACCCTCACATACTCCCACGTCCCGTTGAGCGACGTCTCCTGCCGCTCAACCGTCTGCGCCACCACCGTCACCGCCATCAAGGCTAAGAGCCAGGACACAGCAGTCACCTCGGTCTGTCATCGTCGTTGCCAAGAGCGCCGTTGCCGGGAGCGCCGCGCGGTGGGGCCGGTCAGCCGTAGATGGATTCGCGAGGGCCGATCTGCTCGACCACGATGACCTTGGGGTCGTGGAGCACCTCGAAGAGCACACGGTAGTCTCCGCAGCGGAGCCGGTAGGAGCCAGCCAACCGGCCCTTGAGTGCCTTCACGTCCTGACCATGCTCCGGCCACTCCCGAAGGCGCTCAATGCGACCGACGATGCGGGCCCGCACGGCGGTTGGCAGCGATGCGAGCTGCTTCGCAGCCGTCCGGGAGGTTCGCAGCTCATATCTCATCAGGACGCCCCCGGAGTATGGCGTCCTTCACACTATCGAAGGGAACGGTGTCACAGAGGTCGCCCTCTCGATGGCGCGCAATCGCTTCGTAGTCGTCCTCCGACAGCTCCCACTCCTCCGCTTCCTCGCGCTCCACCACGAAGTCGATGTAGTCCACGATCTCCTCCTGCCGGTCGAGGGGCAAACGGCAGACGCGTTCGTAGGCGCGCTCCCACAGGTTCCGGTCTATCGTTCGGTCGGTCTTGGCCATCTGACTCCACCGTGGGCATGGCGGTGTCGGGTTGGAAGCCCGACCCACGAGCTGCGGTTAGCTTCGCCCCGTGAGGCGTAGGCTCCTGCCCGGCAGCGCCATTCAGCGGGCCTCGGCGCGCTGCAGCAGGAGGGCGAGGTGGTGGAGGTGCTGCATGTGGTCGGGGCCGGTAGTGCCGGTGAAGCCGAAGAGGTGGAAGCCGGCGCGCTCGAAGCGCGAGATGCAGGTGAGGCCGGGGGCCCACTCGTCCGAGCAGGTCTCGCGTGTGGCGCCGAGTTGAGACAGGAGGTAGTCGGCGGTCTCGGTGGTGGAGGCGTAGGTGTCAGGGTGGATCTCGGAGTGGGAGATCACCATGATCTTCTTCCCGGCGGCGGCGTCGCGGGCGAAGCGCAGGAAGCCCTGCATGGCGACGGGATCGACCTGCCGCAGTGTGGGATCGCCCACGAAGCCCGCGTGGATCGAATCGGCCATCACGAGGGCGTCGATGCGCTCGTAGAGGTCGTCGTGCTTCAGCAGCTCGCGGACGCCGCCGAAACCGGCACTGAACGAGCTGACGGTCACGCGGGTGGGAATACGGGGACACGATCCCGATTCGATACGGCCGAATCGGGTCATGTCCCCGTATTCCGCGTGGGCGCGGGTCTCCGTCAGGATCGAGCGGAAGACCGCAGGATCGCGGAACTGCTCGGTGTGGACTGCCGAGAGGCCGTTGAGCACGACCGGCACCATCACCGCGTTCCAGCCGGACTCGACGAGGGCTTGCTCCGCTGCCCAGTGGGCGCCGTGGAGATGAACGACGAGGTGAATGCCCGCGGGGTCGGGGCGGTAGGTCTCCGGTACAAAGAGGCGGCCGACGGTGAGGTCGATGCGGCGGCCGGGAGGGTCGGAAGGCTGAGGGGCCGCGTAGGGAGCGGAGAGGAGAGGGAGGATGGTAGCGAGGGCGGGAGAGGGCAAGGGGGGCTCCTTGGCGGAGGATGGACGGCACGGCAACAGTGGACAGTCCATGCGTCCTGATCCCGCGAGGCGGGGTCAGGACTTGGACAGTCCCTAACGGCTGGCGGTCTGCAGTGTCACCGTTACGCGGCGCTCGGCGGGGCTGAAGGCGAGGAGAGCGCCATCGGGTTCGGTGAGGAAGGTGTCGGTCGAGAAGTCGCGGCGGCACGTTGCGCGGCGCAAGGGGCGGCCCTGGACGGCAACGGAGACGACCGGTGCGCCCGTGATGCGGAGCGTGAGGTCGGGCACGAGCACCGGGAGGTCGAGGGTGATCGTGTTGCCCTCGACCAAGACCTCTGCCATTTCGCGCGCGCAGGCGTAGTTGGTGATCTCGCTGCACTTCATCCAACGGGTGCGCTCGCCGGAGGGGTCGAGTTCCTGCAGGCGCTGCACGACTACTTGCAGGACGCGGAAGCCGCGGCGGTCCTCGTTGTGCATCCCGTAGAAGCCCTGCCAGTGGCTGCAGAAGATGACCGGCTCGCCGGCGTCGATCAGCTCCGGGAGGCGGCCGCCCTGGAGGTCGGCGGTGAGGTAGCGGTCCGCGTCGGCCTCGCCGTAGCCGGTCCAGGAGCCGGTCCAGTCGCCGGTGGAGGCGATGATCTCGCCGACGGCGGTGCCGGCATCACGGTCGGCATACCAGACGGGGGTCTCCACCGTCCCCTCGTTGCTGACGCGCTTGAAGAAGTAAGGTGTGGGATTGCCGGTGACGGAGCGGACGGCGTCGCCGGCGACGCGGGCGTAGAAGTCGAGGGTGCGGCCGCCGAAGCCGCCGGGGGAGGTGACCCCCTCGGGCGGGAGGCCGCAGTTCGCGAGGATGCGGCAGGCGGTTGCGATGTACTCGAAGACGAGTTCCTCCTGGTCGATGGGGAGCGTCTCCCACTCGTACTGCTCCCAGATCGGCGGCTCGACCGGGCGGAAGGTCTGCAGGTCGAGGACGAAGGTGTGGGTCAGCATCTCCGGGGTGATGTCGAAAGCGGGGACGATCAGCTCGCGGCACATGCGGAGCCAGCTGTCCTGTTGAGCCGGGCTGAACAGCGGAAGGCCCTCGTCGAGGCGGCCGAGTGCCGCCGGGCACGGCACCACGCTGAACTTGCCGCGGACGCCGTGCGCCAGGCAGAACTCGGCGAACTCGCGGGTGAACGACTCGGGGTGGACGACCGGCACGTCCTCCCAGCGGCGCGCCTGACCATCGGCGAGGTTCCGGTCGCGTAGGAAGAAGTAGTTGAGGTTCACGAGCACGGTGGAGTCGTCGATGATGAGCGAGAGGGGTACGCGATCCAGCGGGTGGCGGGCGATCTCGACGTGCATGGGTCGGGAGGCCTCCGGTTGCAGGGAGCGGTTCGCCAGGCATTGGCAAGAAGCCTGTGTCCGGCTCCGAAGGGAGAGAGGAGTCGGCCGGAGGGGCGAGGAATAGCGCCGAGCACGTCGGCGACACCGCTGTCCACCGGCAGGAGTGGTACGGTGAGCGCGTTCGAGCGAGGGCTGGACCTGATCCGCGCGGCCCGGTACGATCGGGCGCAGGTCGAGCTGACCGTAGCGGTCCAGGAGGAGCCCGGCAACCCCCAGGCCTGGCGCTACCTGGCGGCCGCTTACTTCGGCGTGGGTGACTTCGCCAACGCGGAGGAGCCAGCTCGCGCCTGCGCGGAGCTGACCCCCGGCGACCCCGCGGCTCACCTCAACCTCGCCATCATCCTGCGCAAGCTTGGGCGATGGGAAGAGGCCCGGGCCGCGCTGGACGAGTGCCTCCGCCTGCGCCCCGACTACGAGGCGGCGCGCATCGAGCTCAGCAAACACAACACGTACGCTCCCCCGCCGGCGTCCTGGACGGAGGAGCCGGAGTTCGAGCCGTTCTCCGAGTAGCCGGCTGGACCCCTACAGCCCAAACACGCGCTTCGTGGTGAGGCCGAGGATCTGGCGCTTGTCGTCGTCGGAGAGGCGGGCCATGAGGATGCGGCCGAGGCCCGGGGCGGGGTCGATGAAAGGGATGTCGCTGCCGAAGAGGATCTTCGCCGCGCCGACGCGCTCCACCATCTTCTCCAGCGCCATGTAGAGCAGTTGTGACCCCGTGAGGTCGAGAACGACGTTGTCCTTGCCCTGAGCCTCGCCGCAGGCCTCGTCGATCATGCTCCACGAACTCGCCGCGTGACCGACGATGAAGGTCACGTTCGGCATCTCACCCGCCATCCGCGACAGCAGCGTAGCGCCCGCCTGGGAGTCGCCCGCCCAGGAGTGCGAGAGGACCGGCACGGAGTGCTCGCGGGCGTACTCGAACATCAGGCCGTAGCCGGGGCCGTCCACCTTGTAGCTGTGACAGGCGGGGTGAATCTTGAAGGCCTTGATGCGCGCAAACGAATGCCAGTGCTCGATCTCCTCGCGGGTCTCGGCCTCGGGGTAGTTCGGATTGATCGTCACGTAGGGGATGATCCGCTCCGGGTACTCGTCCGCCGCGGCCATCACCTGCCGGTTGCCCTCGCGGTAGCAGGGGCCGATCGCGACGTGAGGGCTCGAGACGCACGCGTCGATCCCGAGTTGATCCAGCCGCTCCACCATGCCGCGCGCGGAGTTGTGGGGGATGTGGAAGTTGTGCCAGGGGCCCATGTGCGCGTGGGCGTCGATCACGAGTTCACCGGCGAGCGCCTGCCCCAGCCGACATGCGTCCACGAACGTGTCGGTCATCTCAGTCACTCACTCCCAGCACTCGGCGGAGGTTGCCGCCGGCTATGAGCTGCTTGTCGTCGTCGGAGATCGCCGCATAGGTGACCAGCGCCATCGGCCCGCCGACCTCGTGGATGGGGAGATCGGTGCCGAACAGGAGACGCTCGGCGCCGAAGCGCTGGCAGACGGCTTCGATCCCCCGATGCACGCCGTAGGAGCCGCAGTCCAGGTGCAGGTTGCCGAACCGATCCCATAGCGGATAGAGGTTGCGATCGACCCGGTAGTACGTGTTGAGGACGATCAGGTTGAGTGCGGGATGGCGCGCGAGGACCTGGCTGATGTCGCGCCAGTTCGTCTGCCCAATGTCGATCAGCACGGGCACGCGCTCGAAGCTCAGGGCGTCGAGAAAATGCCCGACGGACACGTCATCCAGAGTATAGGAGTGCTGCGTCGGGAAGAGTCGGACGGCGCCGTGGGCCTGGCGGACCTGGCGGGCGAAGTCCCTCGGCGACGGCAGCTCGCGAGTCGCCGACGGCAGTGCGGCGAAGCAAGGATGAAGGCGCTCTTCGTCGGCGATGTCCCGCAGCAGGGCCTGGTTGCCCTCGTGGGGGTCCCACTCCACGGACCAGGCGTGATGCACGAGCGCGCGCTCGATGCCCGCGCAGTCCATCTCCGCCAGCAGGCCCGCGGCGTCTAGGAAGTGCTCGGGGCGCGGTGTCGAGCAGCGACCGATCCGCGTGTTGCAGTCGAAGAACCGTAACTCCGCCAAGGCGAACCCTCCCGGACGCCGGCGTGGCGCCGCCGGCGCGACCGCCCTTTCCGCGAGGGGCAGGATCGACCTCCACGGGTTCGGAGGATTCGCCGGGCAGGATGCGCAAACAGGGAGCAACCAGCGAGGGAGGCGCGCCGGATGGTCAGCCTACGGCGAGGCAGCGTGAGCCGGGTCGTCAAGGAGCGACCGGGCGCTCAGTTCCTGGAGGTTGCCCTGGACGGTGGCCTGCAGCGCGCGGTGTGCTTCCCCGAGCTGACGGGAGCTTGCGTCGAGGGTGACGAGGTCCTCCTGAACACGACCGCGGTCGAGCTGGCCCTGGGCACGGGTGGATACCACTTCGTCGTCGCCAACCTGACGCGACCGGAGCGCGCCTCAGCCGGTCCCGGCCACGTGATGAAGCTGCGTTACACGCCGCTGCAGGTGCGCGTGGAGGCCGCTGGCGAGAGGGAGGAGTTGAGGGAAACGCTGAGTGCGGAGGCCTCGCTGCGCGGGCTGCCGGTCATCGTGCTGCCGCTCCACAGCCTGCTGCCGGCCGCGGCGGTTGCCTTCCGCGAGACGTCCCGCGGGGCGCCGCTCGCCTATCTGATGACCGACTCGGCGGCGCTGCCGATGGCCTTCAGCGACACCGTCGCGGCGCTGCGCGAGAAGGGGCTGCTGAGCGGCACGGTCACGAGCGGCCACGCGTTCCGCGGCGACATCGAGGCGGTCGGCCTGTACGACGGGCTGCTGCTCGCAGCCACGCTGGCAGGGGGCGGCGCCATCGTCACGGCGCCCGGGCCGGGGATCGTCGGCACGGGCACCACCTTCGGTACGAGCGCCCTGGAGATGGGGCAGATCGTCAACGCGGTCGCGGCCCTCGGCGGCCGGTGCATCGTCGTCCCGCGCCTCAGCCTCGCCGACCCGCGCGACCGCCACCACGGCCTCAGCCACCACACCGTCACGGCGCTGACCGTAGTGGCGCTCGCGCCGGCGACTGTGGCGTTCCCGGAGGGCTACCCGGAACTGCTGGAGGAGACGACGCGGAAGCTGACAGCGCCGCGCGCAGACGGCCGGCCGGGGCTCACGCCCGAGCACATCGTCACCGTCGATGCGTCACGCACTCGGGAGTGGCTGCGAGCACACGACCTCTGGCCGAGGAGCATGGGACGCACGCCCGACGAGGACCCGGCGCTGTTCGAGGCGGGAGGGGCGGGAGGAGTGATGGCACGCACGCTGAGACGGTAGGCCCTCGGTCCCGACGTTCGGGGCTCGCGCCACGGGTCGGGCTCAGCCCAATGCGTCGGCGGTCCATACCGTCCCGTGAGCCCGAACCCCCAGGGCTCTGCGCTACTTCGCCAGCTCCTGCAACACGGAGATCGTCTTGTCGAGGTCCGGCTCAGTCGCTGCCTGAACGGCTGCCACAAGCTCACCCATCGCGGCGTCCAGCTCCTGGACTCCTGTGCGAGGCTTCGCGTGGATCCGGTCGAGGACTTCGCCGCCTGGATCGCTGAGTTCGAGGTCCCAAAGGCGTCCCTCGGCTCCCCCCCGAAGGGTGAACGCCTGCCGGTCGGGCAGCACAGCCACGAACTCGTCCCAGTCGCTGGCGGACAGAGGCTTCCACTTCACCCGCCCTTTGCGGGTCGCCTCGGTCAGGGCTCTCAGGACTGTCAGGTGCTTGTCTTCCCTCATGTCGGCTACCCCTCCTCGGCGCTACGGCCCGTGTGTGACTGCACGTGAGCGCGGACGGTGGCAAGCAGAGAGCCGCACTCCCGGGACCTGCGTACCGCCGCGTACACGTCCTCATCGCCCATCGGCCCCGCGGTCAGAGCGTCCGCGATCCGAGCGACGTGCCCGCGAACACGGTGCAGGTCGCCGATGTCGTCGGTGTTCAGAGCGCGGGGTTCGCGTGCCGCCACCGCCGCGGCGCTCCTGTGGACTTGCTGAGCAAGGAGGCGCGCCTCGTCCTGATGCCCACTACGCAGCGCCGCCGTCAGCTGCTCTGCGTCATGCTGTAGAGCAGCCAGCTCCTCGCTCAGTGTCCGAACTCGGACCTCCTCCAGAAGGCGCTGCGCCCTCCGGCCCCACGCGAGCGCAGCCGCGAACACCCCCAGGGACACGACAGCCCCCACGATGCTCGCGATTGCCGCCGTCCAGGACAGCCATTCCGGCACACGCATCACTCTTCGTGTGTTGGTGGCGCGATTATAGCAGGTTCCCTGTGGGCCTGCCAGAGGCCTGCGGAGCGTGACAGAGGAAACCGACAGCCATGTTTGCGGGTCATTGCCACGCGGCGACGCTTGACGATCTGCCGCAGGGCCTGGCCGACGCGGACTTCCTGTTCGTGGGCGAGACCGAAGTCTTCGAGGAGCTGTGAACCACCGATGCTGCCGAAGGAACGCGTTGCCGCCGTCTTCGACCATCAGCCGACCGACAAGGTGCCGATCTACCAGGCCGGAATCTCGTCGCGGGTTGCCTCCGCGATCCTGGGCCGCGAGGCCTACGTCGGCGGGGGGATTCAGCAGTACCGCGAAGCGCGGGCGCTGTGGGAAGGCGAGGCCGCGCACAAGGAGTACCTCGAACGCTCGCGTCGGGATGCGTTCGATCTGATCCATGCGCTGGACCTCGACTTGGTGCGGCCGTCATACTGGCGCATGGCGACGAAGCCTACGCAGCGGATCGACGAGTTCACGTTCTTGTACGGCGATCCCGGCGGGGCGTGGCATGTGATGCGTTTCAGCCCGGAGACCGAGTTGTACCAGGTGATCGATCGCAGCCTGACGCCGGAGCCGAGCGTCGATGAGCTGGGGAGCGCAGTGGAGGCGTCGGAGGCGGGGATCGAGGGGTACGACCCGAAGCCGGAGGGCTTCCCGGACCTGTTGGCGGCGATCGAGGAGTTCGGCGAGGAGCGGGCGGTGCCCGGTGCGGGGGTCGGGGTGTGTGTGCCGCGGGAGCGCGTGTGGCTAGAGGCGATCGTGCTGCGGCCCGACCTCGTGGGCCGGTACCTCATGGCCCAGGCGCGGCACGCCCCGGGGGTCGTCCGGGCGATGGAGGGGATGGGGCTCCGGTTCATCATGGGCGGCGGCGACTTTGCCTCGAAGCACGGGCCGTTCTACTCGCCGAAGGCCTTCCACGCGCTGATGCTGCCGGCGCTAGAGGTGGTGAGCGAGGCGTGCCACGAGCGCGGGTGCTACCACATGTTCGCCAGCGACGGGGACCTGTGGCCGGTCGCGGAGGACCTGTTCGGCGCGTCGGGGGTGGACTGCTTCTACGAGATCGACCGTCGGGCCGGCATGGACCTGCGCCTGCTCCGCGAGCGCTACCCGCACCTGACGCTGCTAGGCGGTATCGCGTCCGAGACGCTGCACATCGGGACGCGAGAGGAGGTCGTCGAGGAGACGCTGAGCGCGCTGGAGGTGGCCAAGGAGCTTGGGAGCTGCATCATCGGGTGCTCGAACCAGATCGTGGCGCCGACGCCGATCGCCAACGTCGAGGCGATGATGGAGACGCTGCACGGGTGGCGGTGACCGGAATCGGTCGCGTTGACGGTGCAGGGCGGGTTTGGTATAATCCGGCCAGTATGCGGGATGGCGGCTCGGAGCGGTCTCCGGGAGTCTGTGACCGTGGGACGGGCGGAGCCCGTCCCTTCGCGTTTCCGGCCGGTGCGCAAGGCCGGTGAAACGGGTGTCTGCGGATGCGCGGTGATCGGGCGATCTACGGCGTTCGGGTTCGCGTGGCGGTTGCGGTCGCGGTGGTTCTGCTTCTGGCGGCGGGCGGCGCAACCCCTCAGGAGAAGGCGGAGACGCCGCTGTACATTGCGGTGGCCGGAGTCGGGGGTTCGATGAGCACGCTGACCATCGCGTACCCTACGGACCCCGGGCTCGAGCAGGCACAGAAGGACGTGGCGGAGCTGGCGGCGGCCGGGCAGTGGACCATCTCCCCCCCACAACGGGCCGAGAGCGCCGACGGGGTTCTGTACGAATCGCAGATCACGCCTGCCGTGACGCTGGACGCCGCCGGGCAAGTGCCGGTCTTCCCGTTTCTGGCTGCGTTTCGGCGCTTTCCGCGCGTAACGTTCGGGTTCGTGGGCGAAGCCGCCGGGGCGCCGGGTAAGTACCACGACGAGAATCGCTACGTCGCCGCCGAGTGGGATCGCGCGGGTCAGTCGGTCAAGTACGACTTCCGGATCAAGGACCAAGGGTTCGCGACGGCGGAGGATGTGCGGCTCATAGACCGGCCGGCGGAGCAGCCCATTCCGGTGGTGGCGGTTGCCCCGCGGCGGCCGAATGTGGCGGCCTTGTGGGTGCTGCTGCTGGTGGGCTCGGCGGGTACGGGGGTGTTCGTGTGGGGGCTGACATGGTGGTTCCTCACACGCGGGGAGGCGCCGACCGAGCCGGCGAAGAAGGGGAAGCCCGCTACTGAGGGCGAAGATACCATCTCGGCGTCGGAGCATGAGGAGGGGGCCGACGGCGACGAGGCGGCGATGGAAGTCTGAAGTGCACGTGCAGGCCGCGCGCGTGAGGCAGGGAGGACTGCCCGCGCCGTTGGCACGCGCCAACGACACGCATCGGGCCGCGGCAGGCGGCGACCGATCCAGGAGAGTGCTCCGTTGATCGACTGGCGACAGGTTGTGATCGACGCGGCGGCGGTGAACGCGTCCGACGTATTCTGGAAGCCCTTGGCTGTACCGTGCATCCGCCTCAAGAGCGTGATCGAGAGGGTCGAGGGTATGCCCGTGCTGTCCGAGCGGGACACCTGGGAAATCGCTCACTCGCTGATGAGCGAGAAGCAGCGGGCGCAGTTCGAGGAGTACCATGAGCGGGACATCGGCCTGACGATCGAGGGCGTGTGCCGGCTGCGGATCAACATCTACCAGGAGCGCGGCAACATCGGGCTGGTCATGCGGATCATCCCGCTCAAGATCAAGACGGTGGCGGAACTCGAGCTGCCGCTCGTCCTGAACCAGATCGCCGAGGAGCGTCAGGGCTTCATCCTCGTCACCGGGCCGACTGGCTGCGGGAAGTCCACGACGCTCGCCGCCATGATCGACCACATCAACCAGAACCGGCAGGCCAACATCGTCACGATCGAGGACCCGATCGAGTACGTGCACATGGACAGGAAGTGCATCGTCAACCAGCGGGAGGTCGGCCTGGATACCGAGTCGTTCACCGATGCGCTGAAGTACGTCGTCCGTCAGTCGCCGGACGTCATCCTCATCGGTGAGATGCGCGACATCGAGACGATGAATGTCGCGATGCAGGCCGCCGAGACCGGCCACCTCGTGTTCGCCACGGTCCACACGAACAGCGCCACGGAGACCCTGGACCGTGTCATCAACATGTTCCCGCCGCATGACCAGCACATCATCTGCTTGCGCCTCTCCAAGACGCTGCGGGGCGTGCTGTCTCAGTCCCTCGTGCCGCGCGCCGACGGTCCCGGGCGCGTCTGCGCTCTGGAGATCATGCGGGTCACGCCGACGGTCGCCAAGTGCATCGAGGAGAACCGGCCCGGTGAGGCCTATCCGCTGATCGCGGACGGCGAGTTCTGGGGGATGATGACGAAGAACCAGAGCTTGCTGAAGCACTACGTCGCGGGAAGAATCTCGCCGCAGAGCTCGCTGTTCTACGCGGGGAACTACACGGAGATGCGCCAGATGCTGCGGCGCGCCAACCCGAACGTGGATCTGACGGACCGGACGGCGCCGTTGCTCGCGGCGGAGGTGGACGACGACAAGGCCGAACGTGAAGAACAGCGCAAGCGCCGCCCGCACGGTACGCAACACCCGATGTCCGCCCAGCAGCAGCGACCAGCGCCCGGGGCAGCGCCGCGTCCGGCGGCGCCGGGCGCCCCTCAGCCGGTGGCCCGTCCGGCACCCGCTGCGCCGAGGCCGCCGGGAGCACCGGGAGCGCCGACGCGGTAGGCGCGGGCGGAGAGGTTGGCCGGGGCTGACGTCAACAAGGGACAGTCCTGCGTCCTGATCCCGCGAGGCGGGATCGGGACTCGGACAGTCCCTGCACGAACCGGGAGGCGGGACCCATGCCGCTGAACTACAACCTCGACGATCTGCTGCGTCAGATGCCGAGCTACGACGCTTCAGACCTCCACCTGCGGGTGGGCGAGCCGCCCGTATTCCGCGTCCACGGACGTCTCCAACGCCTCGACCAGTACCCCGTCCTGCAGCCCGGCGACCCCGAAGAGATCATGTACGCCATCATGGACGAGCGCCGCCGGACCACGTACCAGCAGATGTGGGAGATGGACATGGCGTATGAGCTGGAGGACGTGGCGCGCTTCCGGGTCAACTGCTTCCGGCAGAAGGGCCACCTGGGCGCCGTCCTGCGCCGCATCCCGATCGACATCCAGACGATCGATGAGCTGGCACTCCCCGAGATCCTGAAGCGGGTCGCGCTCCTGCCGCGCGGCCTGGTGCTGGTGACGGGCCCCACCGGTTCGGGCAAGTCCACGACGCTCGCCGCTATGGTGGATGAGATCAACCGGGCGCTCCGCAAGCACATCGTGACCATCGAGGACCCCATCGAGTTCGTGCACCGGGACAAGCGGTGCATCATCAACCAGCGCGAGATCGGGCAGGATACCCACAGCTTCCCCTCGGCGCTAAAGCGGGTCGTCCGTCAGGCGCCGGACGTGATCCTCGTCGGCGAGATGCGCGACCTGGAGACGATCTCGCTGGCGATCACGGCAGCCGAAACGGGCCACTTGGTCTTCGCCACCCTGCACACGACCGACGCGATGCAGACCGTGGACCGCGCAATCGACGTCTTCCCGCCGCAGCAGCAGGCGCAGATCCGCACGCAGCTCGCCGTGACGCTGCAGGCGGTGGTCTGCCAGGCGCTCCTTCCGCTGAAGGCCGGCGGGGGCCGGGTGCCGGCGTTCGAGATCATGCTGGGGACCCTCGGTGTGCGCGCGGCAATCCGCGAGGGGAAGACCCACATGCTCTACAACATGATCCAGGCCGGCGCCGAGGAGGGGATGATCGTCCTGGACCAGCACCTCGTGGGTCTCGTGCGCGAGGAGGTCGTGAGCTTCGAGGAGGCCCTGGCGAAGTCGTCCTACCCGAAGGAGTTCTACATGCGCTGCGGCGTGCAGCCGCCGGACGATACGACGGTGGCGTAGGACGGCAGCCGCGGTTTGGGGTTCGGCGTTCGGGGTTCGGGGTCTCTGACGGACGTCAACGGCATGGAGGCGCGTAAGAATGGACATGACGCTCGACAATTTGCTGCGTTTCACGGCCAAGCAGGATGCTTCGGACCTGTTCATCAAGGCCCATTGCCCCCCGCTGCTGCGCATCTACGGAGAGATGGTGCCGATGAAGATGCCGGCGCTGACCCCGGATGAGGCGCGGGAGCTGACATACCAGAATCTCTCCGAGGAGCAGATCACCCGCTTCGAGGATGAGTGGGAGCTGGACTATGCCCACGAGATCGAGGGCCTGGCCCGCTTCCGCTGCAACGTGTGCAAGCAGAAGGGCAATGTTGGGAGCTTCTACCGGGTCATCCCGTTCAGCATCAAGACGATGGCTGAACTCGGCCTGCCCGAACTCGCGCAACGGGCCTCGGACCGTCCGCGCGGAATGGTCCTCGTCACCGGGCCGACGGGCTGCGGCAAGTCGACCTCGCTGGCGGCGATGCTGCGCTACATCAACGAGACGCGTCACGACCACATCATGACCGTAGAGGACCCGGTCGAGTTCCTCCACGATGACCTCAGCTGCGTGGTGAACCAGCGAGAGGTCGGGGCGGACACGCTGAGCTTCCAGAACGCGCTGAAGTTCGTGCTGCGGCAGGACCCGGACGTGATCCTCATCGGTGAGATGCGCGACCTGGAGACGATCCACCTGGCGATCACCGCGGCGGAGACGGGCCACCTGGTGTTCGCGACGCTGCACACCACGGACGCAGTGCAGACCGTGGACCGCGTCATTGACGTGTTCCCCACTCACCAGCAGCAGCAAGTCCGAATGCAGCTGTCGGTGAACCTCGTGGCGGTGCTGTCACAGGTGCTGGTGAAGCGCGCGGACGGGAAGGGCCGGGTGCCGGCGTTCGAGACGATGGAGGCCATCCCCGCGATCCGCAACCTGGTGCGCGAGGCGAAGACCCACCAGATCGCGTCGATCATCCAGACGGGCGCCAAGCGCGGGATGTGGTCCTTGACGCAGCACCTCGCGGACCTCGTCATCCGGGGCATGGCCGATCCGGCCGATGCCCGTTCGAAGGCCTCGGTCCCGGTGGAGTTCGATGAGCTCGTGGCCGTCGGAAAGCCGATGCTCCAGGACCAGGCCTCGGCGCGGGCGGGGGCGTTGGTCCACACGCACGAGGACCATCAGGATATGTGAGCCGCCCCCCGAACGTTGTACCGAGGGGGGAGGAGGTGAGCGCACTGCCCAGGGACCGCAAAGAGAGCGCTGCTCTGCCGACGAAGAAGCGTGAGGTGGAGCGCGATTGGTATGATGTCGTCGCGGGCTACGCAGGCCTGGTCGCCAAGATCAGCGCGGTCGTGTTCGTACTGGCGCTCGGCTACATCATCTACGGGGTGTACGGCGGGCATCTCAACGGCACCGTTGAGCCGCGGGTCGTGCGCAACATCGAGTGGATGGGGAAGCTGCTCATGGCCGCCGGCACCGTAGGCACGGTGGCGCTGGCGCTGGCGACGTTGGATGAGGTGGCCTACAGCATCGCGGTGCTGATCCTGGGGGTCGGGCTGATCTTCGGGCCGCCGGCACTCATCATCAGCAAGCTCGACCAGGCCACGAGCCCCGTGGGCCTGGCGATCGCGACGTGGACCAAGAACACGGGGTTCGCCATCTGCGGCATCGTCACGATCCGCGTGATCTACTACATCGTGGAGACGATCCGCAGCGGCCCGAAGGCGCGGACGAAGGCCCAGGAGGAAGAGGACAGCCTCTTCGGTCCCAAGAAGGTGAAGCGGACGCAGGGGCTCTGGTCGCGGTGCTGGCAACTGCCGTACTGCCACGACACGATTCGCGAGGTGTGTCCGGCCTATAAGGAGCGGAGGAACTGCTGGAAGTTCGGGCGGGGCTGCAACTGCGACCCGATGCTGGTGGAGACGATGATCCGCTCCGGGGCGGCGCGGGTCGGCAAGGGCCAGGACAAGGTGTCGGCGCAGAAGCAGACGACGGCCGATGCGTACCTGCGGGAGGCGCTGGGAGCCGGCAAGCCTGCGACGGGGCCCGGTGCGGCGGCCAGCCGGACCGTGGACTGCAAGAAGTGCCCGATCTACGGTGAGCATCAGCGTCAGAAGTTCAACATCGTCAACCCGGTCGCGATTGCCCTGACGATCGCGCTGCTCGTGGCGGCCTACCCGATCGTCAACAACCTGTACCACGCGACGATCGAAGCGATGGCGCGGGCTGCCTCCCAGTTGGAGATGCCCGGCAAGGAGGGCACGCCCGGGCAGACGACGGCAGGCTCGGAGACGGGTTCGGAGACAGGGGGAGCAAGCGAGTCGGCGCTCAACCGGTGGATCGGCTACCTCGATACGCTGACGGTGAAGGTCTTCTTCTTCGGGATCCTCTCGCTGTTCCTGCTCTCGTACGTCCTGAAGCTCGTCGAGTGGGCCGTGTTCGTCAAGAAGCTGTAGGCGGCCCGGCCAACCCGGGCCGCAGGAAAACGGGACGGAGGCCATCGTGCCCTCCGTCCCGTTTTCCGTCCCGCCGAGGTGGCCCACCTTGCCCGTCTGCGACGGCCTGTGGTATACTCCGGGCGCCGCCAAGAGGCGTGGGAGGCCGAGTCCGTGGGAGAGGAACCGACAACCGAGAGCGGGGCCCGTGAGGCGCTGGGCAAGCCCCTTGAGACTCGGGCAACGGCGCTCGATCTGGCAGGCGGAGTGCTGGGCCTGATCGTCTTCCTGGCAGGCGTGGCGCTCGTGATCGTCACGTACTACCAGGCGAGGGACTGGTACCGGGAGATCGGGCCGGCGATCAAGCAGGCGCGGGCGGAGTGGTCGCCGACCCCGGCGCGGGGGTCACACGACCCCGGCGAGAAGGGGAAGGCAGCCCCGCCGGGCCCCGTGAGCGCGAAGCCGGGCGGCACGCCCCTCGCCGACGTGGCGGCGGAGTTCGGCCTGAAGCTGGTCTGGCTGATCCTGATGGCGTTCATCGGTTTCCTGGTCGCTGCGCTGGGCGCGAGACTGGCCGGCGCCCATCGCGGGAAGCGAACATGAAACTCGCCGCCCGCGTCAAAGGACGTGTGCAGGGCGTGGGCTTCCGGTACTTCGTGCAGCACCACGCCTGGGATCTGGGCTTGGACGGGTGGGTCCGGAACCTGCCGGACGGTGGCGTGGAGGTCGAGGCGGTCGGTTCGCCGGAGGACCTGGACCGGCTGGAGGCCTTGCTGCGCAAGGGGCCGCCGGGCGCCCGCGTTGACCGCGTGGCCGCCGAACGGGGACCGGGCGAGCCAAACGGCTCGGGATTCGCGGTGCGGTTCTTCTGAGCGGCCGCCGGGCTTGCCCGGCGGAGCCGAATCCTGGTAGAATCCGGGCTGCCTTACATCGCAGCAGAGGACGCAGCATAGGTCGCACCACGTTCCGAGGCCTTCACAATCATGGTACGCTTCGTCGGGGTGAGCCTGCTCTACCCCACCGGTACGCGGGCCCTGTCCGATGTGAACCTCCACATTCGGAAGGGCGAGTTCGTGTTCATCACCGGGGCTTCGGGGAGCGGCAAGTCCTCACTCCTGCATCTGGTCTACCGGGAGTCTGAGCCGACCGAGGGCAGCGTCGTGGTCGCCGGTCAGGACGTGGCCGCCATGGACCGGGCGCGCGTGCCCTTCCTGCGGCGGCAGATCGGCATTGTCTTCCAGGACTTCCGCCTCCTGCCCCAACTCACGGTCCGCGAGAACGTGGGCTTCGCACTCGATGTGGTGGGCGCCAGTCGCCGCGAGAAGTCGCGCAAGGTGCCGGTGGCGCTGGAGTTGGTGGGTCTCACCCACAAAGCCGAGTCTCTTCCCGATCAACTCTCCGGCGGCGAGCAGCAGCGCGTGTGCATCGCCCGGGCGCTCGTGAACAGTCCGCCCCTGTTGCTGGCCGATGAGCCGACCGGGAACCTCGACCCGGAGACCTCGTGGGACATCGTGCAACTGCTGTCGAACATCGCCGATCGCGGGACGACCGTGATCGTGGCCACACACGACAAGTACATCGTGGACGGCATGCGCAAACGCGTGGTCGCGCTGGCCCAAGGGGTGGTCGTCCGCGACGATGTGGGGGGGGCCTACGATTACGCCTAACACGATCGGGTTTCTTCTCAGCCAGGCCTGGTCGGGGATCCGGCGCAACGGTCTGCTAACCCTGGCGAGCGTGTCCAACATCGCGGTATCGCTGGCGATCCTGGGCGGCATGTTCCTGGTCGCGGTGAACCTCGAACGGATGGCCCGGCTGGAGGCCGAGAAGGCGGTCATCACCGTCGAGCTGAAGGAGGACGCCAAGGACTCGGAGGTGGAGATCGCGGTGTGGCAGGACCCGCGCGTGGGCGACGTGGAGTACCTGAGCAAGGAGGACAGCCTCCGGCGCATCTTCGAGCGGTACGTCGCCAACCCGCAGGCGGTGACGCTGATCGGCGGCAATCCGCTGCCGGACTCGCTGCGCGTGAAGCCGGCCTCGCCAAGGGAGATCAAGCCGCTGGCGGCGTCACTGGGGAAGGTGAGCGGCGTCGCCAAGGTGCGCTACGGCCAGCAGGTGGTGGAGAAGATCCTCGTGCTGGCGCGCTCGGTGCAGGTGTCGGGGGCGATCCTGCTCGTGCTCATGGCCTTCGGCATGATGCTCATCGTGAACGCCACGATTCGGCTGACGGTCTACGCGCGGCGCCGCGAGATTCGCATCATGCAACTCGTGGGCGCGACGAACGGCTTCATCCGCATGCCCTTCATCTGTGAGGGGCTGTTCCACGGGATCGTAGGGGGCGTGTTCGCCGCGGCGATCTGTCTGCTCGTGTACTTGGAGGTCGTGCGGTACGTCGATGTGCACCTGGCCTTCATCGATCTACTGTACAGCACGAGGCTTCTGGTGGCATTCGGCCTGGCGATGGTGACCGTAGGCGGGGTCGTCGGAGGTACCGGAAGCGCCCTGAGCCTGCGGCGGTATCTGAGGCTGGCGTGAGGGCGGCAGGAGATGCGGAGTTCCGGAGTTGCGGAGATCAGGAGAACGGCAACGGCGAACGGCGGGAGACGGATGGGACGGCGGACGGCGGTAGGCATGGGGCTCGTGGGCCTGCTGATCGGGCTTGCGGTGCTTCCCGGTGCGAGCGGGCAGGGCGCGTATGGGCGCCTGAACCGCAACCGAGCGGAGCAGGCCAACGTTCGCGGGAAGCTGCGCGACCTGAAGACCGAGCAGTCGGCGCAGCGGAAGGCGCTGGCCGCCGCCGAGGCACAGGCCGATCGTGCGCGCGCCGTGTACAACGCGGCGAAGGAGAAGCTCCAGGAGACGCGCGCACAGGTTCGCCAGGCCCGGAAGCAGCACGCCGCCTGTGTCGAGCGGGTGCGGAAGCACGATGCAGCGCTGCGCGCGCGCCTGAAGGTGATCTACGAGGTCGGCGAGCCCTCCTACATGGAGGTGCTGCTGGACGCGACGTCCTTCTCGGACTTCGTCGAGCGCGCGGACTACATGCAGCGGATCGCGCAGAGCGACGCGAACCTCCTCGTGCGCTACACCAACGAGCGCAAGGAGGCCGAGTTGCTCCGCAACAAGCTGGAGGCGGTGCAGGCGCGGGAGGAGGAGGAGACCGAAGTCCTGGCGGCGCAGAAGGCCCAGGCTGAGGCCAGGGAAGACGAGGCGGTCGCGCTCCTGCGGCAGGTCAATTCGGAACGAGCGAAGGCCGAGCAGGAACTGGCGGAACTGGAGCGCAACGAGGAGGAGATCGAGGAGTTCCTGTCCCGCGTCCAGTCGGGCACGGCGTACTCGGACCTGGCCTACGCGGGGGAATGGCACGGCTGGGGCGCTGCGCCGATCCGGTCCGGCTACCGGTTGACCAGCGGTTTCGGCCACCGGATGCACCCGATCCTGCGCACGTGGAAGATGCACAACGGGGTGGACCTGGCCTGCGCGTACGGCACGCCAATCCACGCCGCGGCGGCGGGGCGAGTCGTGCGGGCCGGGTATGACGGGATCAACGGGAACCACGTGATCATCGACCACGGCAGTGGCTGGTCGTCCGCCTACTGCCATTGCAGCAGCCTGGCCGTGGGCGCAGGCGAAGACGTGAGTTCGGGGCAGGTTGTCGGTTACGTCGGCTCAACCGGTCGGTCCACGGGTCCGCACCTGCACTTCGCGGTGCGCAGCTACGGGCGGTTCGTAGACCCGAGCGGGGCGTATTGAACGGGGGAGATACGCGCATCATGCGGGTCCGACGGATCATCTCAGGCCTGGGCACGCTGCTGGTCCTGCTGACGCTGCCGATGCTGCCCGGAGCGAGCGGGCAAGGGCTCTGGGGGCGGCTGCACTCGAACCGGGCGCAGAAGGCGGCGGTTCAGGAGCGGCTGAAGAACCTGAAGGCGGAGCAGGCGACGCGACGCAACGCACTTACGGCCGCGCAGCAGGATGCTCGCGAGGCGAAGGTCGCCTACAACAAGGCCAAGGGTCAGTTGGACAACACGCGGGCGAAGCTCCGTGGAGCGCGCAAGGAGCTGGCGGCATGCACGGCCCGCCTCGACAAGCACAGCGCGGCGGTGAGTGCGCGGGTCAAGGTGATCTACGAGGTCGGAGAGCCCTCCTACCTCGAGGTGCTGCTCGACGCGACGAGTTTCTCGGACTTCGTCGAGCGCGCAGACTACATGCAGCGGGTGACGGACCGGGACGCGGACCTGCTGGTGAGGTTCACCGCCGACAAGAAGCGGGCCGACGATCTGCGCCACCAGCTCGAGGAGGCCGAGTCGCGCGAGCGCCGGGAGACGGCCGAGCTGAACCGGATCAAGGCGGAGGAGGAGAGTAAGGCCGCAGCGGCCGAGCGGTTGCTGAAGAAGGCAAACTCGGACCGCGCCGCGGCGGAGCAGCAATTGGAGGAGCTGGAGAAGGCCTCCAACGAGATCGAGGCGATGTTGGCCGATCTCCAGCGCGGGCGAGGCAGCTACGCCGAGCTGCGCTACTCGGGGACGTGGAGCGGTTGGGGCTCGGCGCCGATCAGCGCGGGCTACCATGTGTCCAGTGGGTTCGGCTACCGCGTCCACCCGATCAGCGGGCGGCGGAGCTTCCACGACGGCGTCGATCTGGCGTGCGGCTACGGAACGCCCATCCACGCCGCGGCCTCGGGTCGCGTGGTGCACGCGGGGTGGTATGGGGCGTACGGGATGGCCATCATTGTAGACCACGGGAGCGGCTGGTCCACGCTCTACGGTCACTGCAGCAGCCTTGCCGTGGGGGCGGGGCAGTCGGTCGCGGCCGGACAGGTGATTGGCAGCGTCGGATCGACCGGCTACTCCACCGGGCCGCACCTACATTTCAGCGTGCGCTACTACGGATCGCCCCGGTCACCGGGTGGGGCCTACTGAACGCCTGCACGCAAGGGTGCGCGCGATCCCAGGAGACGGCAACTTCGGGGACAGACAATCCCGCTGAGGCGGGATCGTCAGTCCCCTCGTGAACCTGGAGCAAGAGGAGAGGACTGTGAGAAGACATCCGCTGTCGCCAAGCATGGTATCGGGGATGCTCATTGCGCTGGTGGCGTTTGTGGCCGGGACGTTCGCGGGCCAGCAGCTGCAACGTGAGGACATGCTGAAGTGGGTCGCCGACGTGGCGCAGCTCATGCCGGGCGCGTACACGTACGACCGGGCCGAGAACGTCCCGTCGCCCGGGGACCTGCAGCCGCTGGCGACCTTCTGGGAGGCCCGGAAGGAGCTGCGGAAGCGCTTCTACCGGCCCATCAAGGACGAGAAGGCGCTGACCTACGGCGCCATCCGGGGGATGCTGGCCGCGGTGGACGACCCGTACACGCGTCTCATGGAGCCCGAGGACTTCAAGGCCTTTGAGGAGGAGAACGAGGGCAACTTCGAGGGCATCGGAGCGATGCTGGGGGTGCGCGAGAAGGAGGAGAACGGAGAGAAGGTCCAGGAGATCTTCATTCAGTCCGTCATCGAGGACGGTCCGGCGGAGAAGCGGGGACTGCGGCCGAAGGACATCATCATCGGCGTGGACGGCATCTCGGTGGAGGGGCTCCGGGTGGACCAGGTAGTGGACCGCATCCGCGGCAAGCAGGGCACTACGGTGAAGCTGACGGTCCTGCGCGAGGGTGAGAAGGAGCCGCTCGACATCCCGATCGTGCGCGACCGCATCGAGTACCCGGTCGTCGAGTACGAGATGAAGGACGGGAAGATCGGGTACGTCTGGCTGCGGCAGTTCAGCCAGCCCGCCACGCCCAAGGTTCGGGCGGCGCTGCAGGACCTGCTGGCACAGGGCGCCAAGGGGATCGTGCTCGACCTGTCGAGCAATGGCGGCGGCCTACTCGATACGGCGGTCGAGATCGAGAGCTTCTTCTTCGACGGGGGACCGGCCGCGTACATCCTGGAGAAGGGTGCCGAGGAACCGGAACTGCTCGAGGCGACACCGGGCGTTCTGGTGCCGGAGAGCCTGCCGGTGGTCTGCCTGATCAACGAGGGCAGCGCGAGTGCTTCGGAGATCGTCGCGGGCGCGCTGCAAGACCGGCAGCGAGCCAAGATCGTCGGTCAGCACAGCTTCGGGAAGTCCAAGGTGCAGACGATCGTGCAGCTGGGCGACGAGTCGGCGATGCTCATCACGACGGCGCTGTGGCTGACGCCCGGGAAGCACGACATCGGCGAGGTGCGCAGCGGTAAGGTAGGGGTGATCCCGGACGTGGAACTGCCGGAATGGACGCCGGAGACGAAGCTGACCGGCGGGGAGTGGCACGATCAGCAAGTGGAGAAGGCCATCGACGTGCTGAAGCAGGAGATGGCGAAGGTGGGCGGCCCTCGTGAGGCCGCGCGCCCGGCGCGCCGGCCCGCGGCCTGAGGGGCCGCGGTTCCCGCCGACGGGGATCCGCGATGGCTGACAACGGCTTGACGGAGCGGCGGACCACGAGGCTCCACGGCACGGTGACGTTCCTGCGTCGTGCGCTTCTGGTCTCGTTCGCGCTGAACCTCATCCTGGCGGCGCTGCTTGTCCGTGGTTGTGTGACGCGCAGCGCCGCGCGCGCGATTCTGGTGGACGGGGAGCTGATGTGTCTGGTCCGCAGCGAGAAGGCGGCCGACGAGGTGCACGACAAGGTCCTGGCGATCAAGCGGGGGGAGTTCCGGGGCGAAGCCTCGTTCAGGCAGAGGTGGGAGGACAAGCCGTGGCCGGCGAAGGGTGAGCGGGTCCACACGGTGAGTGAGGCGGTGGAGCTGCTCAAGCGGCGCCTGGACGTCGCTGTCGAGGGGTGGGCCATACAGGTGAAGGGCCGGAACCTGGTCGTGCTGCCCAGCAAGCAGAAGGCCGAGGAGACGCTGAGCACGCTGAAGGCCAAGTTCCTCTCCGAGGGCGAGACGGCGCTGGAGCCGCAGAGGTTCGGAACGGAGCCGGCGGTCGCCCGGACGCAGGTTCCGCCGGAGGACCTCCTCGATGACATCCGTACGGCAGCCAATGAGCTGCTGCGCGGAGCGGAGCAGCCGCAGGAGTACGTCGTCAAGACCGGAGACACGCCCTACAAGGTGGCCGAAGCCCACGCGATGTCGGTGGAGCAGCTGTACAAGCTGAACCGCGGCCTGCGGGAGAAGGCGTCTCGGAACGAGATTCAGCCCGGGGACACGTGGATTGTCGCAGGGCCGCGCCCAGCCATCGTGGTGATCACCCGCAAAGAGAAGACGGAGGTTGGGCCGGTTCCGTTCAAGGTCATCCAGAGGCCCAGCGAGACACTCCCCAAGGGCGAGAGGCGGGTCATGCGGGACGGGCAGGAGGGCGAGGCGAAGCAGCGGATCCAGGGCACCTGGCGGAACGACAAGCTGGTGCCCGCGTCGCGGCGGGTTGTCGGTCAGGAGATCATTCGCGAACCGATCGACAAGGTCGTATCGGTCGGGACGGCCGTTCCCCCGGCGAACCCCTAGGAGCCCCCGTGCGCTACCAGTTGATTGCCTGCGAGATCATGCTCCGCGAGGCGGCGCTCCGCGCAGCAACGTCGCCGAACGTGATCGACCTGCACTTCCTGACGAAGGGCCTGCACGACAACCCCGATGCTCTGCGGGAGAGGGTGCAGGCGAAGATCGATGCCCTCGATGGTCAACCCCACGATGCGGTGATCCTGGGCTACGCGCTATGCAGCAACGGGGCGGTCGGTCTGCAGGCGCGCAGCACGCCGCTCATCGTCCCCCGCGCGCATGATTGCATCACGTTCTTTCTCGGCTCCAAGGCGCTCTACGCCCAACGTCACAGCGAGAAGCCGGGCACGTACTACTACACAGCGGGCTGGATCGAGCGGGACGCGGCCCACGCCGAACGCCGACCGGCCGACGGGGCGGGCCTGGACCAGTCCTTCGAAGCCCTGGTGGCGAAGTACGGTGAGGACAACGCGCGCTTCCTGATGGACTTCCAGAACCAGTGGATCAGCAACTACACGACTGCGGCGTACATCAAGACCGAGTTGGGCCATCGGCCGGACGTCGAGGCTGAGGCGCGACGGGCCGCTGAGTCGCACGAGTGGGAATTCGAGATCATCGAGGGCAGCGACCGGCTGATCCGCGCCCTCATCGACGGGGCCTGGAACGAGGAGGAGTTCCTCGTCGTTCCGCCAGGGCACCGAGTCGTCGCGGCGTACGACGAGCGAATCATCGGGGCTGAAGGCCCTCCCACGAGTGGCGCGTAGGATCAACATGGAGATCATCGTCGCCGAACATGCCGGGTTCTGCTTCGGGGTCAAGCGCAGCCTCGAGATGGCCGAGGAGGCGCTTGCCGACCGCGGGCACGTCTACTGCCTGGGCGAACTGATCCACAACTCGCAGGTGGTCGCGGACCTCGAGGTCAGGGGCTTGCGTGTGGTCTCGTCCCTGGACGCGGTGCCTGAGGGCGCGGTTGCGATGATCCGCGCGCACGGAGCCGGGCCGGCGGCCTACGAGGTCGCCCAAGCGCGCAACATCACGCTACTCGATGCCACTTGCCCGTTCGTGCGCCGTGCGCAGAAGGCAGCGGCCGATCTGGCGGAGGAAGGCTACCAGGTCCTGGTCGTGGGCGAGCGTGATCACCCGGAGGCGCGGGGAATCGTGGAGCATACGGGCGGTCGGGCGACCGTGGTTGAGAACCCCGCCGAAACGGAT
>Ga0194125_10001054_pt1 | contig 46741 bp, 43 predicted proteins | sample TA2KigC250mmetaG_FD_148626 | JGI IMG/M metagenome (GOLD analysis project Ga0194125, IMG submission 148626) | Freshwater microbial communities from Lake Tanganyika, Tanzania - TA2015034 Kigoma Deep Cast 250m | ecosystem: Environmental > Aquatic > Freshwater > Lake | place: Tanzania: Lake...
GAGCGCCGAGGCGGCCGTGGCCGCCCTGGGGTGGCGAGAGGTTCCGGCGGCCGAGGTCGACGCCGCTGCCGGCCTGGCCTGGCTGGCCTGGGCTGCCGCGAGCGGGGGTGCCTACGGGCGGCGGCGAGGCACGGCGGCGGGACGGGCGGCGGCCTGGTGGGCGGTTGCCGCCCTGGCCGACCTGGAGTGGCCGGCGGAGGCGGAGCGCCTTGGGGAGGCCTTGAGAGCGATGCGGTGGCTGGCCTGGGAGCCGCCGGATTTCGCCCAGGGATGGGGGCTGCACCTGGCGGTGGAACTGGGTGAGGAAGGCCTGGCACTCGCCGTGGCGGCTCACGATGCCAGGAGGGAGGAACCGGTCGCCGGGAGTGAGGCCGGCGAGCGGTCTCAGAAGCTGTCGCGTTAGTTGTCCCAGCGCGTGTCGGGGTTGACCGGTCGGGTGAGGCGACGAAGCAGCAGCCGGGCGTGGGCGGCCCAGACGAATCCTTCGGCCACGGCGGGGTCGCGTTCGTAGTCGACGCGCAGGCGTCGGTGGTTGACCAGCCACGCCCAGGTCCGCTCCACGATCCAGCGTCGGGGCAGCACCTCGAAGGAGCGGGCGGAGATCCGGTTGACCACCTCGGCGATGATGCCGAGCCGGGAACAGTGGGTGGCGAAGGCCTGCTTGAAGCCGGCGTCGCACCACACCTTGCGCAGCCGCCGGGACTTGGGGACCGCCCGGTCCACCGCCAAGGCCCCTCCGGCGTTGTCGGAGAGATTGGCGGCCATGACCACCACCGCTACCAGCAGCCCCAAGGTGTCGACCAGCCCGAAGGTCTTGCGTCCCGAAACCCGCTTGCCGGCATCGAAACCCCTGGTAGCAGAACCAACGGTGGAGGCGCCGCGGACGCTTCGGGCATCCACCACCGACGCCGAGGGTTCAGGCTGGTGGCCCTCCTTCACCCTCACCAAGCTACGGAGCCGGTCCACGATCTGCTCCCAGGTACCGTCCCGGCTCCAGGCCAGATGGTAACGGTGCACCGTGTTCCAGTGGGGATAGTGGGAAGGCAGGGCCCGCCACTGGCATCCGGTAGCCGCCACATAGAAGACCGCGTTGACAATCTCACGTTTGGGCCACTTGGCGGGCCGGCCCATCCGGCCACCACCGGAGTAGGTAGGAACCAGATCGGCGATCAGGCCCCACTCCTCGTCGCTGAGATCCGCAGGCAGCGACCCCCACGTTCCCTTGGACTGCCGCTCATCGGTGCCCATCGCCGGACCCTACCGCCCCGCAACCACCACAACATGACAATCCGCCCGCTACCGGCGCGAACTTCCCCAACAGCTACTCAGTCCGGGGGATAGCCGAATCGGGTCATCGTCCGCCGGCACAGCCGCTCGACGGTGGCCCGGTCGGCGGGGTCGAGGTCGCGGCGCCAACGGCCCAGGCTGGAGGTGAACGGCTCGCGTCCCACCGCCGGGGCGTTGTTGTGGCGGGTGCGGTGCACGCTGGCCTTCGACTCCCAGTAGCGCCGCACCTCGTCGCCGTAGGCCAGGCCGAGCAGGCCGAAGATGCGGGCGTACTGGGGCTCCGGGTCGGCCACCAGGTCCTCGTAGCGCACGACCAGGCTGCGGCGGGGGTGGAGGAGGGCGAAGCGGGAAAAGCGTTGGTAGTAGTCGCGCCAGTGGGTGGCGATCCGCTCCACCGACCGCGCGAACCCGCGGCCCTGCTGTGACGCCACCACGTCGCGCGGGTCGCGCACGATTGCCAGGAACGCCGAGTCGGGGAAGAGGCGGCGGAAGACACCGAAGCGGGAGGTCTGCACCTTGAAGCCGGTGAGCCCGGCGCCCTCCTGCTCACGCTTGCGTTCCACCACCGCCATGGCGAGGCGGGCGGCCCGGCGGGTGCGGGAGGCATCGGACCGCCCCACGGCGATCTCGGCCTCGAGCAGTTCGGCCAGCTCGGCGGGACGCACGAGGGCCCAGGAGGCATGTATGACGAAGAGGCCCAGTTCCTCGGTGGCGGGGTCGCGGCGCAGGACGGCGGCGGGATCGGCGGGGTCCTCGGCCAGGGCCCGCCGCAGATGCTGCCGGGCGGTGGGGAGGTCGGGCAGCCTCGTCGGCACCAGTTCGTAGCCCATCGAGATGCCGGGGTGGGAGTCGAGGATGGTGGCCAGCAGGGTGGTCCCCGAGCGCGAGTAGCCGCAGACGAAGGCGTGACGCATCGCCCCCATCTTGCCAGGTGTGGTGCCCTCGGCGGCCGGTAGGGTGGGGGCATGCTGCCGATTGGTTTGCCCGAGGTGCGCGCCGCCGCGGCGCGGGTGGAAGGCCGGGTGCACCGCACTCCGCTGGTGGGCAGCCGCAGCCTGTCGGAGCGGTTGGGAACCCGGGTCTCGCTGAAGCTGGAGGTGTTCCAGAAGACGGGTTCGTTCAAGCCGCGCGGGGTGTTCAGCCAGTTGCTCGGCCTGTCCGCCGAGGAGCGGGGGCGCGGCGCCGTCGGTGTCAGCGGGGGGAACTACGCCCAGGGCCTGGCCTACGCCGGCCGGGAACTGGGCGTGCCCGTCCGCATCGTGATGCCCGAGGGCACCCCGGCGCACTATCTCGCCGCCACCCGGGGCTACGGTGCCGAGGTGGAGTTGGCCCCATCCATCGCCGAGGCTTTTGCCGGGGCCGAGGCCTATCGAGAGCAGGGGCTGGCGGTGCTGCATCCCTTCGACGACCCGGCGATGATGGCGGGGAACGGCACCCTGGGCCTCGAAGTAGTCGAGGACGCCCCGGATCTCACCGACGTCTTCGTCAGCATCGGAGGCGGGGGCCTCATGACGGGGGTGGCGGCCGCGGTCAAGGGCCTGGTGCCGGCCGCCCGGGTGTGGGGGGTGGAGACGCTGGGATGCCACGCCATGCGCCTGGCCCTCGATGCCGGGCATCCCGTAGAGCTGCAGCCGACCTCGATCGCCAAGACGCTGGCCGCCCCGTGGGTGTCGGCAGGGACGCTGGCGGCGGCCCGCGCCTGGCTGGAGGAGGTGATCGTGGTGCCCGATGAGGCGGCGGTGGCCGGCCTGGTCTTCCTGCTGGAGCGGGCGAAGGTGCTCACCGAACCGGCGGCCTCCTGCACCCTGGCCGCCGCCGAGGCGGTACGAGGTCGCCTCGGGGAGCACGCCGTTCTGGTGCTCTGCGGAGGCAATGCCTCAATGGGCGACGTCGCCGCGTGGCGCGAGCGCTTTGGGGTGTAGCGTGGCGGGGTCCCGTCGCCCGCGGTGGAAGCCTGTGGCCGCGGCCTGCGTCGATTCTTCGAGAAGAGCACCTTGACCGTCTCCTCCAATCAAAGGGATCGCCGGGCGTGTCTGGAGTGGGTCCTGGCCCTGACGGCGGCCGCCGTCTCGGTAGGTCTGATGCTCTGGGTGGGGCGGCGGATGTGGTTTCGCGACGACGTCTTCGACTTCCTGGTGGGTCGGGAGGCAGGGTCGCTGGAGTCGTGGATCCGGCCCCACGCCGGGCATCTGCAGGTGGCTGCGGTAGGCCTGCACCGTTTCCTCTACGCGACGGTGGGCCTCGACTTCTGGCCCTGGTACTACCTGCCGCACCTGGTAGGCCATGCCGGCTTGTCCCTGCTCTTGTGGCGCACGCTGCTGCGGCGGGGGTCGGACGGCGGCGTAGCCTTCATCGCCTTCCTGGTGGTGCTGTTCCTGGGGGTATCGGCCTTTCTCAGTTCGATCGTCATCGGGGGCCTCATCGCGCTGGCCTTGCTCTTGTGGGTGGCGATCTGCCTCGACGGCGAGGCCGCCCCCTCGGTGCGGGATCGGGTGCTGGTTGCCGCGGCCCTGCTGGTCATGATCGTGTCGAGCAGCGTCGGAGTTGCCGGAGTGGTGGCCTGCTTGGGGGCCGTTGCCGTCACCCGGGGCTTGCGGCGCTGGTGGTGGAGTTTCCTCCCGGCGGTGGTGGTGTATGGGGCGTGGTATGCCACCCGCGGCGCCACCGCGGAGCAAGGACGGATGGACTGGGGGAACCTGGCGGCGGTGCCGGGGGAGATCCTGCGGCTGCTGGGCAACAGCACCGGCCGGCTGCTGGGGTTCGACGGCTGGGGAGTGGCGGCCGGTGCCGGGATTGGCGTCCTCCTGGCCGCAGGTCTCGGATGGTTGGCCTGGAAACGGAGGCTGCGGCGCGTCGATCTGGTGTTTTTCTTCTCTTTCATTGGGTATCTGCTGATGGTGGGCCTGCTGCGGGGGGCGGCGGGCCAGCCCGTGGACCGGGCCCGCTACGCCTACGCGATGATCCTGCTGGCGGTGCCCGCCCTGGTGCCCCGGCTGCGCCTCCCGACCCGATGGCCGACCGGAGGCCGGGTGCCGGCTCTGGTGTTGATCGGCGGCCTGCTCGTAGGGGTGAACGGGTGGCAGCGAGTGCTCAAGACCGACGACTTCGAGGCGTGGTCGCTGAAAGGCCGGGTGGCGATGGAGGTCCTGGGACAGGCGCTGCAGTCGGGTGAGCCGGCTCTCGGTGGCATTGGGCTCCGACACCATCTGGGCATCGAGACGGCATACACCCTCACCGTGTCCGGCGTGAGGCAGTTCCTGGCCGACGGTTGGGCGCCGGCACCTCCGGAGCCATGGCCGGGCTGGGAGGAGGCGCGCCCGCGGCTGCGGCTCGTCCCAGGGCGGAGCGACCTGGCCCCGGCCGTCCCGGCGCTCGCGGTGAGCGAAGGGTCCGAAGGTTGCGTCGGGATGGAACCCGGAAACCGCCGGCGCTTCGCCGTGGTGGCATCTGGCAGGTTCCACCTTGTGGGACGCCGGGGGGAGTCGGCTCCGGTGGGGCTGATATGGCGAGACCGCTTCGGGGTGTTTCCACGAGAGGTCCTGGTTGCCGGGCGGATGGTGGTCGCCGCGGCGGCGCCACCGGCAGGAGGGGCGAGGCTCGAGGTGGCGAACCGGGGAGAGGATCGACTCAGGGTGTGCGGGGTCGTGGAGGGCTGAGCCCGGCAGTCGAACAGGTGTTCGACTAGGCTGAGAGACTCCCATGGCCCGGTACGCCGAACTGCACTGCCACAGCAACTTCTCCTTCCTGGACGGCGCTTCCTTCCCGGCCGATCTGGTGCGGCGGGCCGCCGACCTGGGTTACGCCGCCCTGGCCATCACCGACCACCACGGGTTGTACGGGGCTCCCCGGTTCCGCCTGGCGGCTGAGGAAGCGGGCCTGAAGACGGTGTACGGGGTGGAGGTGGGGATGGCACGGCAAGAGGAGGGCGAGGCCGCGCTCGGGCGCGGTCTTGCCCCCTCCGCGGCCGGCTTGGCCGGCGGCGCCTTCCCCGCCCCCGCGGGGGAGGGTGGGCGGCGCCGGGGCCGCACCCACCGCCTGCACGGCCCCAAGCCGACTCGTCTGCCCCCCACCGACCACCTGGTGCTGCTTGCTCCCGACCCGGCCGGCTACGCCGCTCTCAGCGGCCTGGCGACCCGGGCCCAGTTCCGCGGCGAGAAGGACCGCCCGGTGTACTCCTGGGAGGACCTGGCCGAGGCCTCCGCGGCGGGCCGCCTGGTGGCGCTCACCGCCTGCCGGCAGGGGGCGGTGCCCCGTGCCGCCCAGGAGGGGGACCTCGACGGGGCGATGCGGGCTGCCACCCGATTGCGCGAGGTGTTCCCCGCTCGCCTCTTCGTGGAGGTGTGGCACCACGGCATGCCGGAGGACGACCCCCGCAACGACCTGCTGGCCGAGGTGGCGGGGCGCCTCGGCCTGCCGCTCGTGGCCACCAACGATGTGCACTACCACGACCGCTCCCAGGCCGACCTGGCCGAGGTGCTGGCCGCTGTCGGGGGCAGGCGCTCGCTGGAGGAGGGGCACGCCTTCTGGCCGGCCACCGACGAGCGGTGTCTGAAGTCCCCCGGGGAGATGGCCCGCCGCCTCGCCCGCTACCCGGGGGCGGTGCTCCGGGCCGCCGAACTGGGGGAAGCCCTGGCTTTCGATCTGCGCCTGGTGGCTCCCCGCCTTCCCGACTTCCCCATGCCGGGGGCTTTTCATAGTGAGACGGAGTATCTGCGCCATCTGGTGTTCGAAGGGGCCCGAGGGGTGTACCCGGGAGAGGGGCCGGAGGCCGTCGACCCCGCCGCCCGGGCCCGCCTGGAGCACGAACTGGGAGTCATCGAGGAACTCGGCTTCCCCGGCTACTTCCTGGTGGTGTGGGACATCGTCCGCTTCGCCCGGGAGCAGGGCATCTACTGCCAGATCCGGGGGTCGGGGGCCGACTCGGCGGTGTGCCGCTGCCTGGGGGTGACCCGGGTGGACCCCATCCGCCTCGGCCTGCCCTTCGAGCGGTTCCTCTCGGCGGAGCGGGGGCGGCCTCCCGACATCGACGTGGACTTCGAGGCGGAACGGCGCGAAGAGGTGATCCAGTACTGCTACCGGCGCTACGGCAGGGAGCGGGCGGCCATGGTGGCCAACGTGATCACCTATCGGGCCCGTTCCGTGCTGCAGGATGTGGGCAAGGCCTTCGGCCTGACCCAGGCGCAGGTCAACGGCCTGACCAAGTACCTCGACACCCGCCGCCCCGAGGCCATCCCCGAGTTCGTGGACCTGCCCCCCGGCCGCAGCGGCCGGTTGATCCTCGACGCCTGCCGCCGCCTCGACGGTTTTCCCCGACATCTCGGCATCCACTCCGGGGGAATGGTGATCGCCGACCGTCCGCTGTGGGAGGTGGTCCCCCTGGAGTGGGGGCGCATGGAGGACCGCTCGGTGCTGCAGTGGGACAAGGACGACTGCGCCTCCATGGGCATCGTCAAGTTCGACCTGCTGGGCCTGGGCATGCTCAACGCCCTGCACCTGGCGGTGGACGCTATCGAGGAAGTGCACGGGGTGCGCCTCGACCTGGCCGCCATCCCCCAGGAGCCGGCCGTCTACCAGATGCTCACCCGGGCCGACACCGTGGGGGTCTTCCAGGTGGAGTCGCGGGCCCAGATGGCCACCCTGCCCCGCATGAAGCCGAAGACCTTCTACGACCTGGCCGTCGAGGTGGCCCTCATCCGCCCCGGCCCCATCCAGGGGCACTCGGTGCACCCCTACCTGCGGCGGCGTAACGGGGAGGAGGCGGTGCAGTTCCCGCATCCGGCGGCCGAGCCGATCCTGGCCAAGACCCTGGGGGTGCCGGTCTTCCAGGAGCAGTTGATGGAACTGGCCCGGGTCTGCGCCGGATACACCCCCGGGCAGTCCGACCGCCTGCGCCAGGCGATGACCCACAAGCGCTCCGACGAGGAGATGGCCAAGCTGCGGGCCGAGACCTACGCCGGCATGGCGAGCCGGGGGATCACCGGGAAGGCCGCCGATGAGATCTGGGAGAAACTGCAGGGGTTCGCCTCCTTCGGCTTCCCCGAGAGCCACGCGGTGTCCTTCGCCTACATCGTCTACATGTCGGCCTGGCTGCGGGCCCACTGGCCCGCCGAGTACCTGGCGGGCCTGCTCAACGCCCAGCCGATGGGCTTCTACTCGCCCAACTCGCTGGTCGCCGACGCCGGACGGCACGGGGTGACCGTGGTGCCTCCCGACGTGAACGAGTCGGCCTTCGACTGCACCGTGGTCCCCCTCGCCGCCGATCCCGAGGACGTGGTGACGGTGGCCGGGCTGTCGTGGCGGAGGGGGAGGGGATTGGCCGACGACCCGCTGCGCCCGGCCACCGCGGTGCGCCTCGGCCTGCGTTACGTGCGGGGCCTGGGTGAAGCCGAGATCACTCGCCTCGAAGGGACTCGCCTCGTGCAGGGCCCTTTCACCGGGGTGGTGGACCTGGCGCAGCGCACCGGACTGACGGTGGAGGCCCTGGAGGGCCTGGCCGCCGCCGGGGCGCTGGCGACCCTGGGGGTGGGGCGCCGGGAAGGTCTGTGGGCGGCGGGAGCCCTGGCCGACCTGGGACCCGGGCGCCTCGCCCTGGCCGAGGGGGCCGCGGCGCCGCCACTGACGGCCATGACCGCCGCCGAGGAGGCCCGGGCCGACCTCTGGGCCACCGGCGTCTCGGTGCGCCACCCCGTGGAGTTCGTGCGGGAGTGGCTGGCGGCCCGCAGGTGCCTGACCGTCGCCGAGGTGGTGGGCGGCGGGCACGGACGCCGGGTGGCGGTGGGCGGCCTGATCACCCACCGCCAGCGGCCGATGACCGCCAAAGGGGTCATCTTCCTGAACCTGGAGGACGAGACCGGCTTGCTGAACGTGGTGGTGCTCCCCGCGGTGTGGCAGACCTACCGCGAGGTGGCCCGGAAGTCGGTGGGGGTGGTGCTCGAGGGGGTGGTCGAGCATCGCGACGGGGTGACCAATCTGGTAGCCCGCCGCTTCCACCCCTGGCCCGAGGAGGTGCGCCACGTGCGATCCCGCAACTGGGCCTATTGGGGGAGGTGAGGCACCTCCCTTGCAGATGCGTCATGTCCTAATGTCGTTGACACCTGACTTGAGTCAGGGCTAAACTGCTGTTAGACATGACGGCAGAGGAGGCGGAAGATGCAGTTCCTGTTGGCGGAGGAACTGGCCCGGGAACGGATCCGTGAGCTGCACCGCGAGGCGGCGGCGGAAAGGAAGGCGATTCGGGTGAGGGTCGGCCGGGCGGTCGCGGCGGGGTCGCTGCGCCGGGCGGTGGGGCGGGCCCTGGTGGCCGCCGGGACCTGGGTGGCCGGAGCGACCGTGGACCGCAGCGGGGTGCACGAGGAGGGGTGATGGCTAGCGGGGTCGCGCCTATGGTGGCTTCCTATGAAGGAGGCTGAGGCATGAGCCGCGAGGCTCCGAGGGACCTGGAAACGCTACGCGCCTTCGTGAACACCGTCGAGTTGGATTCTCGCCGCGATACCGCGCGGACGCCCGAGACACTCCGGGTGTGGCTCGTCGAGCACGGCCTTCTGGAACCGGGAGAGACGGTGGACGGCGCCGGGCACCGCCGAGCCCTGCGTTTCCGGGAGGCACTGCGTCGCCTGGGGGAGGCCAACCACGACCGCCGGGTGGATTTGGCCGCGTCCGAGGAGGTGGACGCCGTGGGGCAGGGGGCTACCCTCGTGGTCCGCCTAGGCGAGGACGGAGCCGCCCGATTGGCGGCCGCCGGCCGGGGGGTGGACGGCGCGCTGGCCCGTCTCCTCGCCATCCTCTACACGGCTACCGCCGACGGCACCTGGCCTCGGTTCAAGGTCTGCTGCAACGACACCTGCCGCTGGGCGTTCTACGACCGGTCCAAGAACCAGTCCGGTCTGTTCTGCGGCACGGCTTGCGGCAACGCCGTCCACGCCCGGGCTTACCGCCGGCGCCGGTCGGCGGGCCAGAGACCGGCCGACTGAGGCCCCAGCCCGGAGCATGGTGGACGGGCATCGGAGGGCCCCGGGCAGCTCAACTGCACGCCACCATCACCGCGCCCGCCCGGCAGGTGTCGTTCTCGTCGCCGCTGAGAGAGTCCTCGGGCCCGTAGCCCACCAGGACGTCGTTGCCGGTGCCGCCCCACAGGTAGTCGCGGCCGGGGCCGGCGATGAGGAGGTCGTCGCCTTCGTGGCCGAGGAGGGTGTCGTCGCCGTCGCCGCCCGAGAGGAAGTCGGGTCCGGGGCCGCCCCACAGGACGTCGTTCCCTGCCTCTCCGTACAGGCGGTCGGCGCCGGCTTCCCCGTAGAGGCGGTCGTTGCCTTCTCCGCCCCACAGCTCGTCGTCGCCGTCGCCTCCCCAGATGAGGTCGTCGCCGTCGCCGCCGCAGATCAGGTCGTCGCCCCCCAGGCCCAGGATGAGGTCGTTGCCTCCCCGGCCGGCGATGACGTCGTCGCCCGGTGTGCCGACGAGCACGTCGGGGCCGGCGGTGCCCACGATGGTGGCCGGCCGCCCCCGGCAGAGCAGCGGCGGCCAGGTGGCGGTGGTGGCTTCCAGGCCTTCGGTGCCGAGCATGGTGACGTTCGCCAGGGTGCGCTGCCGGGAGGCGGTCATCAAGTGCCGGTCGCCTTCACCAGCGGCCAGGGCCCAGTCGATGGGCAGCACCCGGTAGCTGCCCATCTCCACCCAGGTGGCGGTGTACTGCACCCGGGTGGTGGCGAAGGTGCCGTCGGGCTGCTCGGTGACGGTGAGGTAGACCATGAGGCCGTCCTCGGTGGACCAGTAACTCGGCCCCCAGATCTGGTTCTGGTTCGACAGGTGGTTGCCCATCCCGTAGACCACGACCTTGCCGTTCACCCACCCGATCGGCTGCACCACGTGGGCGTGGCTTCCCAGGATGAGGTCGATGTCGGGGGAGGCCATCAGGTCGGCGGCCAGCGCCGCCTGCTGGGCTGTGGGCGGGTGGTGGTTCTCCTCACCCCAATGGATGCTGAGGATCACGAACTCGGCCCCGTGCTCGCGCGCCCAGCGGGCGTCGGCGAGGATGGCCTCGCGGTCGATGACGTTCACCGAGTACCGGTGGGGCCGGGGAAGGCCGTTCAGCGAGTAGGTGTAGTCGAGGTGCCCGACGGTGACTCCCTTGACCCGATACAGCCCGGGGAGGCGCTCCTCTTCGCTGCGGGCGGTTCCCTGGTGGGCGATGCCGCGGGCCTCGAGCTGTTCGATGGTCTGGATCAGCCCCGACTCGCCCCCGTCCATGGCGTGGTTGCTCGCCAGGGAGCAGGCGTCGTAGCCGACGGCGGCTATGGCGTCGGCGATCTGGTAAGGGGCGACGAAGAGGGGGTAGTAGGACAAGCCGGTGTTGGTGGCCGACAGGGTGCCTTCCAGATGGCAGATGGCCAGGTCGGCCTCGGCGATCCAGGGCTCGGTGGGGGCCAGCATGGGGTAGAAGTCGTAGCCGTCGCCTCCGGCGTAGACGGCGGCCTGCTGGGCGACCATCCGGTGGATGAGGATGTCGCCGGCGGCGGCGATGGTGAAGGTGCGCGGCGAATCCTCGGCTGCGGCGGCGGGGCCCGCCAGGGCGAGAAGCAACACGACCGCTCCCAAGCGGCGCAGTGCGGGCATGCCGTCCTTCCAGGTAGAGCGCCTTCAGGGTACCCGGGAGCCGCCCGACCGGGCTACTGCCGGCCTGCACCGGCCGAGGCGATGCTCCCCAACAGAGAAGCCGATGCCGGCCGACCGGCTTACCATTCGCCGGCATCAGCCGCCTGGGGCGGCAAACCGGCCCCAAAGGGATCTCCTATGGCCCTGGAAACGATCGGCGGGCTCTTCGGCGAGCGCTTCGGGGGCGACGCCCCCGTGCTCGCCCTCCACGGCTGGGGGCGGGACCGGCGCGACTGGGCCCCGGTGCTGAGCGCCACGGGCGGCTGGGCGGTGGACCTCCCCGGGTTCGGTGCCTCACCGCCGCCGCCCCGGGCGATGGGGGCCGCCGGCTACGCCACGCTGGTGGAGCCGGTGCTGGCCGCCCTCGGGGGCCCGGTCGTGCTGGCGGGCCACTCCTTCGGGGGGCGGGTGGCGGTGCACCTGGCGGTGCGGCAGCCCGACCGGGTGCGTGGCCTGGTGCTGGCCGGGGTGCCGCTGGTGCGCCTGCCCGGGGCGCGGCCCCGGGTCTCCGTCCGATTCCGGGCGGTCCGGGTGGCCCGGCGGCTCCGCCTGGTGTCGGCGGAGGCGCTCGACCGGGCCCGCCGCCGCTACGGCTCGGCCGACTATCGAGCGGCGGAAGGCGTCATGCGCCAGGTGCTGGTGCGGGTGGTAACGGAGTCCTACGAGCAAGAGTTGGGCGCCCTGGCCTGCCCGGTGCATCTGGTCTGGGGGGAGGCCGATGGGGTTGTGCCGCCTCCGGTCGCTACCCGCGCCCTGACCCTCATCCCCGCGGGACGGCTCACCCTCCTCCCGGGGGTGGGCCACGACGTCCCGGCCGAGGCGCCGGGGGCGCTGGCCGGGGCCATCGCCGCCTGGCTCGACCCGTCTCCCGGGGACGTCCGATGAGGGTGGCCGCTCCGTGGGTGCTGCTGGCGGCAGGAGCGGTGACGACTCTCCGCTGGCTGCGTGTGGGGCAACGGGAGCACTACATCCCCTGGTCGGTGAGCCGCTTCGCCGTTCGCTGGCTGGGATCCACGCCCCTGAATCTGCTGCTGGGCGCCGCCATCGGGGCGGCGGCGGTGGCGGCGGTGTGGTGGCCCTACGCCTCGCCGGCAGCGGCGGCGGGCCTGGTGGTCTGGCCCATCGGCCTGGGCCTCCGGGGGCGAACCGCCCGGCTGGCCTGGACGCCGCGGCTGCGGCGTCTCGGAGCGATGGTCGTTCTGGTCATGGCCGCAGTCGCCGTCGTGGGTTTCGTCCTCGGGCGTCTCACCGTCGGAGCGGTGGCGGCCGCTCTGCTGGCCCCGACGGCGGTCGATCTCGGGCTGGCGGCCACCGCGCCGCTGGAGCGGCGGCTGAGCCGGGAGTTCGTGAACCGGGCGGCGCGGCGCTTGCAGGCGGCCGCCCCGCGCGTGGTGGCCATCACGGGGTCGTTCGGCAAGACCAGCACCAAGGAGTACGCCCGGCACCTGGTGCAGGGCAGCCTCCACGCCTTCGCCTCCCCGGCTTCGTTCAACAACCGGCTGGGCCTGGCCCGGGCCATCAACGAGGGCCTGGATCCCGGAGTGCAGGTGCTCATCGCCGAGATGGGGACCTACGGGCCGGGCGAGATCGCCGACCTGTGCCGCTGGATACCTCCCGAGGTGGCGGTGATGACTGCGGTGGGCCCGGTGCATCTGGAGCGCTTTGGATCGCTGGAGGCCATCGCCCGGGCCAAGGCCGAGATCCTCTCCGGCGCGCGCGTGGTGGTGGCGAACTGGGACGACCCGCTGGTGCGCCGCGAGGTGGAAGGGCGGCCCGGGCTGCAGGTGGTGCGCTGCTCGGCGGTCTCGGCAGACGCCGAGGTGAGCGTGCTGGCGGAGGGCTCGGAACTGGTGGTGCGGGTGGCGGGGGAGGAGGCGGGCCGGCTTCTCGCCGGCGGTGCATTCCCCATGAACGTGGCCTGTGCCGCCGGGATCGCCCATGCCCTGGGGGTGCCGCCTGCCCGTCTGGGCGAGCGCCTGGGCGGGCTGCCGCGGCCGCAGCATCGCGGGGCGGAGGGGCGCAGCGACACCGGGGTGCTGATCATCGACGACACCTACAACTCCAACCCGAGCGGGGCGCGGGCCGCGGTGTTGCGCCTGGTTTCGGCGATGGCGGGCCGCACGGTGGTGGTGACCCCGGGCATGGTCGAACTGGGCCGCCGGCAGCGGGCGGAGAACGAGGCCCTGGCCGCCTTCATCGCCTCGCAGGTCTCCGACCTCATCGTGGTGGGCCGCACCAACCGGCGCGCCCTGCTCGCCGGGGCGCGCGGCGGCCAGGCCCGAGTGAGGCTGGTGGCGCACCGGCCCGAGGCGGTGGCCTGGGTGGCGGCCAACCTGGGGGAGGGCGACGGCGTCCTCTACGAGAACGACCTCCCCGACCACTACCCGTGAGCCGGCGGGGGGATCTCCGCGGCCTGCCGTAACATCCCCGGCTATGACCATCCCCAGGAACCTTCGGCCGGCGGTGCTGTTCGGAGGCCCTTCCCCCGAGCACGACATCAGCATCCTCACCGGGCTCCAGGCCACCCGATCGCTGACGGAGGCGGTCGACGAGGTGACCGCCCTGTACTGGTCGAAGGCGGGGGAGTTCTACGGGGTAGACCCGCGCCTCGAGGCGATCGCCTTCGCCGAGGGGGTGCCGCGCGGGGCGGCTCCGCTGGACCTGGCGGCAGGGCCCGACGGCGGGTTCCTCCGCAAGCGCAAGCCGCTGGCCCTCGACGTGGTGGTGAATTGCTGCCACGGCGGGCCCGGAGAGGACGGGACGATCCAGGCGGCCTTCGACCTGGCGGGGCTGGCCTACACCGGGCCCAGCCTGGTGGGGGCCTACCTGGGCATGGACAAGCTGGCTTTCACCGCGCTGGCCGCCCAGGCGGGGCTCCCCACGCTGCCCCGGGTGGCGGTGACGCCGGAGACCGACTCCTTCCCGTTCGGTGGCCCGTATGTGGTCAAGCCCCGGTTCGGCGGATCCTCGCTGGGGATCGAGGTAGTCGAAGACGCCGCCACCGCCCGGGCGCTGGCCGCCGCCAACCCCCTGCTGCGTGATGGGGCCGTGGCCGAGCCCTTCCTGGCGGAAGGGCGCGACCTCAACGTGGCGGTGCGCACCTACCCGGTGCTGGAGTTGTCGGCCATCGAGCGGCCGGAGCGCAAGGGGGGCGGAGGCATCTACTCGTACGCCCAGAAGTACCTCTCCCCGGGAGGCGGGGGCCTGGTCTCGTCGCCGCGTGAGCTCCCCGCCCGGATCTCCGACGACCTGGCGGGGCGCATCCGGGAGATGGCCCGCGCCGTCGCCGCCCTCTGCGCGGTGCGTTCGGTGGCCCGCATCGACTTCCTGGAGCAGGCGGGCGAGGTGTGGGTGAACGAGATCAACACCATTCCCGGCAGCCTCAGCGTCTACCTGTTCGTCGACCCACCGCTCGGTTGGGGCGGGCTGCTCGCCGGGATGATCGCCGAGGCTCGTGGGGAGCGGCGGGTGTTCCGCGCCGTGGGCGCCGACGGCACCGCCCTGCGCGGGGCGGCATCGGTGGCCGCCAAGCTGGGAGGCGCCACCGCTTCGGGCTGAAGCGCCGCACCCCCGGTCGGCGCCGGCCGGGGCGCCGCGAGGGGCGGGCCGGCCGGCGCCTCCGGGAACGGATTCCTTGGGCGAATCCCCCGAGTGCTCCCAGTAGGAAGCGGCGCACTATATGGTGGCGGCGTGCGCCGCCTCCGTGACTGGCTCCTGACCATCCCGTTCCTGATTGCCTTCGGGCTCTGCCTCCTGCTGTTCGACATCGCGGGGCGGGTCGTCCGACCGTTCAGCATGAGGGCCTTCGAGGCGGTGATGGCGGCGCTGCAGCGGACCCTCATGGCCCTGCTGCGAATCTGCGGCACCCGGGTGGAGGTGGAACGGTCGGCGGCCATCGAGTCGGGGCGCGGCTACGCCATCATCTCCAACCACCAGAGCATGTTCGACCCCGTCTTCATCGGAGGGCTGCTCTTCACCAACTACCCCAAGTACGTGGCCAAGCGAGAGTTGCGGCGCTGGATCCCCAGCATCTCGCTCAACCTGCGCTGGGGCGGCAACGCCCTCATCAACCGCCGGGACCGCGCCCAGTCGGTGGAGGCGATCACCACGATGGCGCGCACCGCCCAGGACCGGGATGTCAGTGTGGTCATCTTCCCGGAGGGCAGCCGCAGCCGCGACGGACGGCTGAAGCAGTTCAAGCAGGCGGGGAGCGAGGCGTTGCTGGGGGCCGCCCATCGCCTGGCCGTGGTGCCGGCGGCCATCGACGGCTCTTGGAAGCTGCTGCGCGACCGGCTGTTCCCCATTCCATTCGGCACGGGGATACGGGTCCGCTTCGGCGACCCCATTCCGCGCATCGCCGAGGACGGGGCTGCGGTGCTCGAACGCGCTGAGGCGTGGATCCGGGCCACGCTCAGCGACTGGGAGGCGCAGCCGGTTTCCTGAGGTCCTCGCCCTGGGGCGTTCCCCTGGGGGACCCGAGGGCGCCGCGGCGCCGCTCCTGTGGTAGATAGGGACCGGGTATCCGGGCCGGGAGGCGTCGTGAGGGGCTGGACCGAGGACGAGTTGGCGGATCGCAGCCTCATGGCCCCGTGCGGCCTGTACTGCGGGGTCTGCGGGGTGTACCTGGCCACCCGCAACGGCGACGCCAAGTTCAAGGCGCGGCTGGGGGCCCTGTACGGCTCGACCCCCGAGGAAACCGAGTGCCGGGGCTGCATGCAACCCGAGCCTCCCGACTGCCTCTACGGCTACTGCCGGGTGTGCCCCATTCGGGATTGCGTGCGCCGGAAGGGCTTCTACTCGTGTCATCAGTGCGGGGATTGGCCGTGCGCCCTGATCACCGGGTTCCCGCTGGCCACGGGGCGGCGGGTGATGGCGCGGGCCATACCACGGTGGCGAGAGGAGGTGGCGCGCCACGGACCGGGGGCGGGGGATGCTGCCTGGGCCCGGGCCGAGGCGGAGCGCTACCACTGCCCCCACTGCGGAGAGGCGCTCTTCCGCGGCGCGCAGCGCTGCCGGTCGTGCCGGGCGGGGGTGGCCGAGGCCCTCGACGGGTCGCTCTGAGCCACTGCGGGGCTCAACCGCCGACCGGGACCCCGGGGGTGAGGGTGGCGACCTCGATGCCGCTGCCGGCCAGAGAGGCCGCGAGGTCCTCCGGGGAGCCGGTGAGGATGGGGAAGGTGCCGAAGTGGATGGGCACCACCGCCTTGACCCCGAGCAGCCGGGCGGCGCGGGCCGCCTGGCGGGGATCCATGGTGTAGTGCCCTCCGATGGGCAGCAGGGCGATGTCGGGGGCCCACAACTCGCCGATGAGCGCCATGTCGCCGAAGAGCATGGTGTCCCCGGCGTGGTAGAGGGTGGGCCCTCCGGGGAAGGCGAGCACCCATCCGGCGGGCTCTCCCCCGGGCAGGACGCCGTGGTCGGTGTCGAGGCCGCCGGAGTGGCGGGCGTCGACCATGGTGGCCTGCACCCCGGCGGGACCGGAGACGGTCCCCCCCTTGTTGACCCCGGTCACGCGCTCCGCTCCTTGCTCGGTCAGGTAGACCGCGATCTCGTGGATGCAGAAGACCTCGGCGTTCAGGTCGCGAGCCAGGTGCAGGGTGGATCCGAAGTGGTCGCCGTGGCCGTGGGTGAGGAACACCGCGTCGACCCGGGAGGGGCGGAACTCTGTGGCGGGGCAGGCCGGGTTACCCTCGAGCCAGGGGTCGAGGTAGATGGTGGTGCCGCCGAGGCGCAGCCGTACGGCGGCGTGCCCCAGCCAGGTGAGTTCGAGTCCCCGGAGTTCCACATCTGCTCCCTCGACGCCGTGCCCCCGAGTCTACGGGGGGCCGGCCCGGTGAGCCCGGGGTGGGGCGAGAACGAGTCGGAGCCCCGCGACTGGGGCTCCGACTCGGCGCGGGCTGACGGGAGGGAGAAGTCAGCTCGTGAGCGCCAGGCGGCGGCGGGCGACCTCGCCGCGGGCCCGTTGCAGGGTGCCGTGGGCCGCGGAGACGGCGTCGAGCGGGGCGCCGAGCGCCTTCAGCACTTCGTAGTCGTGCCAGGCGCGGAGCAAGGCCTTGACGGCCTCGTCACAGGCGTCCCGGGCGCCGTCCTCGCGGCAGAGCCGGGCTTCCTGCCTGGGGCGGTGGGCGGTGAGGGTCATTTGCTGCTGCCTGTCTGCCTGGGCGGTATTCAACCATGCTGTGGTGTGGTACCCAAGGAGTCCAAGCTCGCGGTGCTGATGGTCTTTGCGCCTGTTCGATTGGCTATGTAAGGTTTCAGAGAAAATGCGCTTGGCGTTCTGTACTTGTGAACCCCTTCACAATGGCCCGGCGCTTGACAGTTCGCGCTTTGTCGGCAGAGGAGATGACCGTGCGACTCGACGACATCGATTGGGCGATCCTCGAGCACCTGCAGGGGGAAGGGCGGGTCGGTTTCCGCGAGTTGGGGCGGCGGGTGGGGCTCAGCGCCCCGGCGGTGACCGCCCGGGTTCGCCGTCTCGAAGCGGCGGGGGTGATCTCCGGGTATCGGGCGGTCGTCGATCCGCAACACCTGGGACTGCCGGTGCTCGCCTTCGTCCGGGTGAGCAGCGCCGGCGGGGTGGAAGCCGACGAGGAGTTCGTGCGGGAGGCGAGCCGCCTCCCCGAGATCCGTGAAGTGCACCGGGTGACCGGTGCGGAGACCTACCTGCTGCGGGTGCTGGTGACTTCGGTGCAGGACCTGGAACGCATCCTGCGCCCCCTGTGGCGGTTCGGCGATACCGTCACCGGGGTGGTCATGTCCACTGCGGTGGCCGATCGCCCCCTCACTCGGAGCCTGGTCGAGTAGGGGGGCTCCGGCCCCACGGGGCGGCTGGGCCGGGATCGCGAAAATCGGGCAGCGGGGCGGGGGCAAACGTGTGTTCGCCTACCTACACTGCTGTTCTTCTTTGGAGGCGAGGTGGAAGGAAGCAGCGTCCCGCCCGAATGGGAGCGGCTGGCCCGGCTGCAGCAGACGCTGCGCTCCCTGGAAGGAGGCGGCGATCCGGCGGCGAGCGAGGCGGGGGCCGAGCGGGGGGTTCGGCTGCGGGTGGCCCGCCGCGCCCTGGAGCAGGTGATCCGCCGCGACGAGGAGGCCCGGGCCCGGCGTCTCCACGAGGAGTTCGAGCGGGCCGTGGTTGGGGTGGCCGCCCGCGCCGCCTCATGGGCGCGGGCGGTCTCGCCTCCCGACATCGCCGGGCGGACGGCGCCGGTTGCGCCGGCGGTGCCGCTGCCCCGCAAGAACGCGCGGAAAGCGGCCTCTGCCGTCGCGGCTCCAACCCAGACGACTATGCCCGGAGCTCCCCGGCCTTCCCGGGCCAAGGCGCCGGCGAAGCCGCGTCGGGCGCGGCGGCCGAGGTCCCCGGCGGCACCCCTTCCCGAGTTCTGGTCCCCAACGGCGGTGCTGGGTTTCCGCATGTGGGACTTGCGGGGAAAGCTCCACGGCGCTTGGCGGGCGTGGCAGAGCCCTGTGTACGAAGCACGCTGCCTCGCGGGTCAGACCGATGGCGACGATGACGTGCCGCACACCGACGGACGGTGCGGGCCGCCGCCCTGCGGGCTCTACTGCTTCAAGGAGCCGGAGCAACTGCTCGCCGCCTTCGGCCTGCCGGGCGGCTCGAACCGCATCGTGGCCGGCCTGGTGGCCCTGTCGGGCAAGGTGGTGGAGCACGAGCGCGGCTATCGAGCCAAGCAGGCCCGGGTAGTGGCCGCGGCGGTGGTGGGGCGAGGCCGGATGGTGCGCGTCGAGGACGCCGCGCGGCTCCGGCGGCTGTTTGCCGACCCGGAGCAGACGGTCGACTACTTGTCTTGGAGCGACCCCGGCCTGGTGGAGGAGTTCGACGATCGTCGGGCGATGGCGGCGGCGGTGGCTGCCTACCTGGGGCTGGTGCGTTCCCTTTGCCTCGCAGAGGGTCGCTGAGCTGCCGCTTCCCCGCCCCCGGGGCCGGGGCGGCTCTCAGGCGAAGGACAGATCGGGGCCCTCCTCGTCGGCCACCGATCGATCGCAGGTGGGGCAGAACCAGCGGGCTTCCAGGGGCGTGCCGCAGGTGCGGTGCTCCAGAGGGGCGGCGCCCCCGCCGGGGCCGGCACCCCAGGCGGCGAGCAGGCGCAGGGCTCCGGCCAGGTCGGCCCCGGTGCCGGTGAGCCGGTACTCGTGGCGGGGAGGCCGGTCGGAGTAGGGGAGGGAGACCAGGAGACCGGCGGCTTCCAGACGGCGCAGCCGATCGGAGAGGGTGTTGGGCGCGACTCCGGCGACGGCGGTGGTGAGATCGCCGAACCGGGCCGGGCCTCCCAGCAGCGCCTCGATGATCAGGAGCGTCCAGCGGTCTCCGACCAGAGCGAGTGCTCCGGCGAGCGGGGTGGGGGCGGCCACGGTCCTCCGAGCGGTAGAGCTGACGATAGGCTAGACTAACTTGCGAATAGCAAGTGACTAGGGAGTGATGAGATGTCCATCGAGGACTGGGGCAGCACGGCTCGCCGGGCGGCGAACACCGTGGGGGAAGCGGTCGTCGGGGTGTCGCGGCACCGGGCGGGAGGGTCGGGGGTGGTGATCGCCCCGGATCGGGTGCTCACCAACGCTCACAACGCCGGCCCGGAAGGCGTGCGGGTCACTTTCGGCGATGGCCGGGTCGAGGAGAGCGAGGTGGTGGGCGTCGACGCCGATGGGGACCTGATCGTGCTGGGAGTGCCCACCAGGGAGGCGCCGGTCGTGGAGTGGGGCGAGGGGGAGGCGCTCGGCGTGGGCAGCCCGGTGGTGGCGCTGTCGAACCCCACGGGTCGCGGCCTGAGCGTGACGGTCGGCTTCGTGTCGGCCACGGGCCGCCCGTTTCGGGGGCCGCGCGGGCGCCGTATCGAGGGATCGGTGGAGCACACCGCTCCGCTGCCCGCCGGATCCTCCGGAGGCCCCCTGCTCGACCCGGCGGGGCGCCTGGTGGGGATCAACACGCACCGTCTTGGGGAGGGGTTCTACCTGGCTCTCCCGGCGACGCCTGCTCTCCGGGCGCGGGTGCGGGCGCTGGGGGCGGGGGAGTCACCGCGCGGGAGACGCCTGGGAGTGGGCCTCGCCCCGGTCCCGGTGGCCCGCCGCCTGCGCCGGGCGGTGGGCTTGCCCGATGCCGAGGGGCTGCTCGTCCGGCTGGTCGAGGAAGGCAGCCCGGCCGAAGCCGCCGGCTTGAGCGTGGGGGACCTGCTCGTGGCGGCCGCCGGGCGACCCCTGGTGGTGGTGGAGGACCTCCACGGCGTTCTCGACCGGTGCGAGGGCGACTCCCTGGAGATCCGGGTGCTGCGGGGCACCGAGGAGCGCCGCGCCACCGTCCGCTTCGCTCCATGAGCTGACCCTCGCCCGGCGGTCGGCGTCGCCGGTGAAGCGCTGCGGGCCACCGGAGCACGAGGAATGTATCCCCGGTTCCGCGGCGCGCGACGCCGCCACCGCCTAGCGTGACGGCTCAGCGCGTCTGACTGGAGGGAGCGATGAAGGGAAGGATCGGGGGATTGCTGGTCGTGTTCCTCGGCCTGGTGCTGGTTGCCGCGGGCCTGGTGCTCAAGTTCGCCCTGCTTCCGATGATGGCGGTGTGGCCCGACGACGTCGACAGCACCCGGACCTATGAGGGCACGCTGGTCACCATGCTGAACCCGGCGGCGTTGGCCACGATGGACCTGGCCAACCTGTTCATCTCCGATGTGCCGGTGACGGTCGAGCGGCACGTGACCACCGAGCAGGTGCAGGGGAACAAGGCGCTGGTTCGGGAGCAGGTGCAGGCGAAGGGTCCCGACGGCGGCCTCATCGCGGCTCTCAACACCGACCCCGACGGCCAGCACACCACCTACTGGTACACCATCAACCGCAGGACGACCGAGCACATCCCCAACTTCTCCACCGAACCGGGGGTCGACGAGAACCGCCGGGGCCTGGTCATCGGCTTCCCCATCGGCACCGAGAAGCGGGACTACGAGGGGTGGAACGACGACTACCAGGCAACCCAGACGGCCGTGTTCCGCGGTGTCGTGGAACACGAGGGAGTGAAGACCTACCACTTCCAGGCGCAGTCGGGTTCCAAGACCATCAAGGACCCGATGGTGCTGGCCATGTTCCCCGAGTCGCTGCCCAAAGGCCTGATCGTCGGCCTGGCGCCGCAACTCGGCCTTCCGCCCGAAGTGCTCCAGGGGCTGGCCACGCTGCTGCCCTTGCTGCCCGATCCGGTGCCGCTCACCTACGTCTACCGGTACGCCACCGACTACTGGGTGGAGCCCACCACCGGGATGCTCATCGACTATGCCAAGGATGAGGCCCGTCTCCTGTCGCTGGGCGGGCAGGAGGTGGAGGTGTTCCGCCTCACCTACGAGGCCACCGCTCAGTCGATCGCCGATGCGAAGAAGGACGCGGAGGACGGCAAGGGGCTCATCGTGCTGTTCGGCACCATTGTTCCCTATGCCGCCATCGGCCTGGGGGCCGTCATCGCCTTGGGCGGCGCCTTCATGCTGCGGCGCAAGCGCACCGCGGCGGCGGCAGCCTGAGCGGGGGGGGCAGACTCCCGGCAAGGGGAGTTCCCGGGATGGCCCGGGGGCTCCCCGGCGTCCGGGGCGCGGGACATAGTGCCGGGTCGGCTCTCCCAGCGGCAGCGCCCGGCCGCGCTCAGAGCGGGCGCACCGCCTCAACCAGGTAGCGGCGGACGCCCGCTTCCCTGAGGCCGATCTGCGCCAGGGCGGCCTGGAAAGCTCTCAGGTGGGGTGCCTTCAGGTGAGCCTCCAAGTCGGCCTCGGAATCCCACTCCTCGAAGACCAGGAAGCGCCCGGGTGCGCCGGGGTCGGCCCAGAAGGCATACTCGCGGCATCCTGCTTCGGCCAGGGTGAGGGGCACCACCGCGGCGGCGGCGGCGAGGAAACGGGCGTGGGCATCCGGGTCCACGCAGATGGTTCCGGCGACGACGACCATCGTTCTCCTCCGGTTCGACTACCCGAGGGGCCGCCGCCTCGGCGCGGGCTCCCGGCGGCGGCGGCAGCAGACCCGACCCGGGCAGGGTGGTGCCGCTTCCCGGATCCGGAGAAGCAGGCTAGTGGCTCGTCGCCGACCGTCGGGCCGGGCCCGGGACGAGATCCCGCTCCGGGTCGCTGAGATCGTGGTGGCGAGGCCCCGCTTCCACGATGAAAGGGGGTGGATGAAGGGGGCGCGGAGAGGGGGAGGCTGCTACCTTGAGGTGTCCGGGGAGGCGGCGAAAAGCATGGACATCGGCGAACAGAAGCGGGTGATCATCGTCGAGCCGGAGCCGGTGCAGGTTCCGGTCGAGGAGCCGATCGCGCCTGAGACGGCGCCGCCTGCCGCCCCTTCCCGGGAGCCGGAGCCGGCACCGGCGCGGCGCTAGGCCGCCCCGCCCCGGACGTCCGCCGCCGGCCCCTCCCGGTGGTGCGTCCGACCGCTGGTAGGAGCCTCTCCTACTCCCAGGGGCTCACCAGTTCGAGCGGCGTCCCCAGCCCGGGGGAGGGATCCCAGCGCAGGATCAGCTGGGTCGGGTCGAGCCAGAGGTCCGAGAACGAGTTGATCTCCTGGCCCGGTTCCAGCCCGAAGAACTCGCCGCCGAGGCCGAAGCGCACGTGGAGGGTCACCGGGAAGGTGCCCGCGGCGACCGTGATCTCCTCCAGGCCCACGACCTCCATGGCGTAGATCGCCGGGCTGGGGCCGAAGATGTCATCGCGGCCGGTGTCCACGAAGGCGTCGACGTCGAGGGTGGGCGCGGTGTCGGGCAGGCCGCTCAGGTCGACGGCAGGGAACCCGTCGAGATACTCGTCCATGAAGCCGTTCTCGCCGAGGCCCGGGGCGGTGACGCGCACTCCCCACACCCGGATGGCCCACGGCTCGGAACGATCGAAGTAGAACGCCAGCCCGAGCTCGCCGGGCTCGCTGCTACCGATCTGGATGCGGTCCCAGGTGCCGTCCTGCCACTCCATCCCGTATTCGATGGTGGCGGGCAGATCCAGGGGCTCCTGGTTCCACACGCTCAGCCGGTAGGTGGCGGTGGCGCCTTCCGGAGGCCAGAGCGAAGACCAGGGGATCCCCCACACCGGGTGCAGGTCGGAAGAGGTCGTCGTCGTTGCTGCGGTGGTGGTCGTTGCCTCTGTGGTGACCGGTGCGGTGGTCGTGGCGGCGGCGGTCGTGGCGGCGGCGGTGGTCGCCGGCGCGGTGGTGGTCGTGGCGGCATCGTCGCCGCAAGCGGCAGCGAGAGCGCCTACGGCCAGCAACACCACGGCGACGGCAAGGTGACGGCGGGCCATCGGGGGCTCCTAGGTCGAGCGGTCGACCCCAAGCTAGTCGGGCGCCCCGCCCGGCGTTCGGCGCGTGGGCCCTTCCCCGTCAGAGGCTCGCGTAGAAGTCGTTGCCTTTGTCGTCCACCACGATGAAGGCGGGGAAGTCCTCGACTTCGATTCGCCATACCGCCTCCATGCCCAGTTCGGGGTACTCGAGCACTTCGACCTGCTTGATGCTCTCCTTGGCCAGGATCGCCGCCGGCCCGCCGATGGATCCCAGGTAGAAGCCGCCGTGGCGGTGGCAGGCCTCGGTGACGGCCCGAGAGCGGTTGCCCTTGGCCAGCATCACCAGGCTGGCGCCGTGCGACTGGAAGAGGTCCACGTAGGAGTCCATGCGGCCGGCGGTGGTGGGCCCGAAGGAGCCGGAGGGGTAGCCCTCGGGGGTCTTGGCCGGGCCGGCGTAGTAGACGATGTGGTCCTCGAGGTACTGCGGCAGGCCCTCACCGCGGTCCAGGCGCTCCTTGAGCCGGGCGTGGGCGATGTCGCGGGCCACCACCATGGGACCGGTGAGCGAAAGGCGGGTCTGCACCGGGTGGCGGGACAGCTCGGCTCGGATCTCCGTCATCGGCCGGTTCAGGTCGAGGGGCACGGCGGCGGCGGGAAGCGCGATCTGGGTGTCGTCGGGCAAGAAGCGGGCCGGGTCGGTCTCCAACTGCTCCAGGAACACGCCGTCGGCGGTGACCTTCGCCTTGATCTGGCGGTCGGCGGAGCAGGACACACCGAGGCCCACGGGGCAGGAGGCACCGTGGCGGGGGAGGCGGATCACCCGGGCGTCGAGGCAGAAGTACTTGCCGCCGAACTGGGCGCCGATGCCCGTGTCGCGAGCGATGTCGAGAACCATCTGCTCGGCCTCGAGGTCGCGGAAGGCGCGAGCGTGCTCGTTGCCGGTGGTCGGCAGGCCGTCGAGGTAGCGGCAGGAGGCCAGCTTCACCGTTTTCAGCGTCATCTCGGCTGAGGTTCCCCCGATCACCAGCGCCAGGTGGTAGGGCGGGCAGGCGGCGGCGCCCAGCGAGCGCAGCTTCTCTTCCAGGAACCTCCGCAGCCCCGCCGGATTCAGCAGGGCCTTCGACTCTTGGAAGAGGAGGGTCTTGTTCGCCGAGCCCCCGCCCTTGGTGACGAAGAGGAACTCGTACTCGCCGCCGGGGACGGAGTGGATGTCGATCTGCGCCGGCAGGTTGGTGCCGGTGTTCCGCTCCTCGAACATGCTCAGGGGGGCCAGCTGCGAGTAGCGGAGATAGCCGCCGGTGTAGGCGTCGAAGATGCCGTGGGAGAGCGCCTCTTCGTCACCACCGCCGGTGTAGACGTCTTCCCCCTTGTGGGCGAAGACGATGGCCGTGCCGGTGTCCTGGCAGGAGGGCAGGGTCATCTCGGCGGAGACCACCGCGTTGCGCAGCATCTCGCGAGCCACGAAGCGGTCGTTGTCGGAGGCCTCCGGGTCGCCGAGGATGGCGCGCAACTGCTCCAGGTGGCCGGTGCGGAAGAGGTGGGAGACCTCGCGCACCGCGACCTCGGCCAGGCCCCGCAGCACTTGCGGCTCCACGTGCAGGATGCGGCGGGTTCCGTGCGATGTGGAGGCCACTCCCTGGGAACCGAGGTGCCGGTAGACGGTGTCGTCGGCTCCGAGCTCGAAGATCTCCTGGAAGCGGAACTCGGGCATGGGCACCTTCCCGTCGGCTTGGGCTGTGGGGTGATTCTGCGGAGTGATTCTAAGGAAGCCATCCGGGCCATCCCGGCCGCCCGTCGTGGTCGGCGGGAGGCGCCGGGCTTTCGTTAGCATCGGGCCGGCTCTGCTGCCTCTCAGGACGACGGCCCCGGACCATGCCTCACCCCGTCCACGCCTCTCGACGCGATCGGCGCGGCCTGGTCGTCCCGGCTCTGGTGACGGGCGTGGTGGCCGTCTCGTTCGCCGCCATCTTCCTGAAGCTGGCGGAGCCCACGCATGCCCTGACTCGCTCCGGCCTGCGCCTGCTGATGGCGGCGGGCCTGCTTCTTCCCGCCGTGATCCGGGGCTGGCGACGGGGGCGGCTGCGGCCGGTGCTGGGCTGGGCTGCGGCCGCCGGGTTGCTGTACGCGGTGCACTTCTCCGCTTGGATCTGGTCGCTCGATCTGACCAGCGTGGCCGCTTCGGTCACTCTGGTGACGGCGTCGCCGCTCCTTCTTGCGGTGGTGGGAGTGGTGACGGGTCGGGATCGCCCGGAGGGGCGCCTCTGGGGGGCCCTGGCCTTGGGAGCCGTGGGTGTGGCTCTGGTAGGGGGCGCCGACCTGTCGCTATCGAGCCGGGCCCTGGCCGGCGATGGGCTCGCCCTCGTGGGGACCGCCGCCATGGCCGCCTACCTGCTGCTCGCCCGAGGACGGGGAGCCAGTCTGGAGGTGTGGTCCTTCATGGGCGTGGCTTGCGCGGTGGGCGGCGGGGTGGTGATGGCGGTGGCCGCAGTCGGAGGGGTCGGGCTGCGCGCCAGCGGGGGCGAGGCCTTGCTGTACATCTTCCTTAGTGCTCTGATCCCCCAACTGGCGGGCCATGGGCTGCTCACCTGGTCGCTGCGCCACACCACCCCGACGGTGGTGGCTCTGGCGCTGCTCGGCGAGCCCATCGGCTCGACACTGCTGGCCTGGGCGTGGCTGGGTGAGGCTGCCCCGCCACTGGTGCTGGTGGGTTGCGGGATCGTGCTGGCTTCCCTGGTGCTCGCCCTGTCCCGAGGACGGGAGCGGGGCGGTCCTGCCGTGGTGGGCGTGCCGTGACCGAGCGGTACCTCGCCGATTACGTCCTGCCCATGGACGAGGCATTCTCGCTGTACGCCCCCGGCTTCGTGGATATCGAGAGCGGGCGCGTAGCCGGTGTGGGGCCGGTGGCGCAGGCTCCGCTCCTCGGCCCGGACGACGCCGTCCACGCGGTGGGCGGGCTGCTCCTTCCCGGCTTGGTGAACTGTCACGCCCACTCGGCGATGACCGTGCTCCGGGGAGCAGGCGAGGGCCTGCCTCTCGACCGCTGGCTGCGGGAGGTCATCTGGCCCCGGGAGGGGCGGCTGAACGCCTCCGACGCCCGCCTGGGCATGCTGGTGGGGGCGGCTGAGATGCTGCAGGGAGGCATCACCACCAGCGTCGAGATGTACTTCCACGCCGGGGCGGTGGCCGAGGCGGCGCTGGAGGCCGGCCTGCGCGTCCTGGTGTTCCCCGCGGTGGCGGAGGCTCCCGGCTGGGAGCGTTTCGGCAGTCCGGCCGACATGGTCCGGGCGTCGGTCGTCCTGCGCGCGGCTCTGGCCGGGGAGGATCTGGTGGAGGTGGGGCTGGGGCCGCACTCGGCGTACACCCTCTCCGACGTCGCCCTGCAGGAGGTGGCAGAGGCGGCCCGGGCAGAGAACATGCCGCTGCACCTCCATGTCGCCGAGACCCGGGAGGAGGGGAACGGGGTACTGGAGCGAACCGGCCGGACCGTCCCGGCGCATCTGGAGGCCCTTGGGTGCTTGGTCCCGCGCACGCTGGCGGCTCACGCCGTGTGGCTCACCCCGGAGGATGTCGGCATCTTCGCCGCCTACGCGGTGGGAGTGGCTCACTGCCCGGGATCCAACGGCAAGCTGGCCTCGGGGATGGCGCCGCTCGCCGCGTTGCGCCGGGCGGGGGTGGCGGTGGGGGTGGGCACCGACGGGCCGGCCTCCAACGACGACCTCGACCTTTGGGAGGAGGCCCGGCTGGCTCTGCTCTTCTCGCGCCTCCGGGAGGGAGACGCCGGCGCCATGGGGGTGGAGGGGGCTCTACGCTTGATGACGTCGGAGGCGGCGGCCGCCCTGGGCCGGGACGACCTGGGCGCCTTGCTCCCCGGAAGGCGGGCCGACATGGTGCGGGTCTCGCTCGACGACGTGGTCTACGACCCGGTGCTCGAGCCGCGCGACCTGCTCGGGCACCTGGTGTGGGCCGGTTCGCGGCGCGACGTCACCGACGTGTGGGTGGGCGGGCGCCGGGTGGTGGAGGCGGGGACCTGCCTGACGGTGGACCTGCCCCGAGTGCGTCCCGAGCTGAGGGCGGCGGCAGCCCGCCTGGCAGGGTGACCCTCTGGTGGGCCGCGCTCTCTCCCGGTGGTATGAGCCTCTCTTCGGCAGGATGCTGGCCGGGGTGCGCCGTGCCGTCCGCGAGCTCGGCGGCGGGGAACCGGGGTCGGTGGTGCTCGACGTGGGGTGCGGCAGCGGCGCCCTGCTCGCCGGTTGGGCGGCTGCCGGGCGGCGGCTGGTAGGGGTGGATCTCTCGCCGGCGATGCTGGCCGAAGCCCGGCGGCGTCTCGGCTCGCAGGCGCGGCTGGTGCGAGCGGACGCCACCACCCTGCCGTTTCGTGACGGCGGGGCCGACCTGGTGGTGGCCGTGATGCTGCTCCACACGTTGTCCCCCGATGAGGGCCTCCGGGCGCTGGCCGAGATGGGGAGGGTCGCCGGCGAGGCGGGCCGGGTGGTGGTGGCCGAGCATCGCCCAGGCGCCCCGGGCGAGGCGCGATCGCGGGCGGCCGGCGCTTTGGGGCGTGTGGTCGAGACCCTGGCCGGGCACGGCCGGGGGGTGCGGCGGCTGCTGGCCGCAGGAGGGGTCGGCGCCCTGGCGGCCGCAGCGGGACTCGAGGCCGAGGCGAGTCTGCCGGCTGCGGGCGGCACCCTGGAAGTGGTCCGGCTGCGCCGCGTCGCCACGGTGGCCTAGGGGCCGCGCGGATTGGGCGAGCGGAGCGAGCCCCATCCGCCGGACCCCCGCCCGAAGGCGCAGCTTCTTCGGGCGGAACAGATCAGACAGCGGGCGAAGCCCACCGCCTATCCGCTAGGCCCCTTAGGCCTCACCGCCCCGGCTGAGGAAGTGCTCACCTGCCGGCAGCTCACGAGCAGACTCGCACCCAACGGCCCACTCGGCCCCCATTAGGCTGATCCGATGACGGGAGGTGGCGAGGATGACCGACCGGCCGCAGGGTGAGGGATGGTGGCTGGCTTCCGACGGGAGGTGGTATCCGCCCGAGTCGAAGCCGGCCCCGCCTGCTCCCCCGTCGAGCGGGGTGGCCGCCGCCCGGCTCAGCCCGGGTCTGCACACCGCAGTGCGGGTCTTCTTCTACCTGACCGCCGGCGCCGCCGGCCTGGCGGTGGCGGCCCTGGCCGGCGCCATCCCCAGGATGTACGCCTGGTGGACCGCGCCTCTCGGAGCGGATGCCGACGAACTGGCGGCCTGGAGCCGGGCTGAGGACCTCTGGGTGGGCTCTGCCGGTGTGCTGGGCCTCGCCGGAGTGGTCCTGTTCGTTTTGCTGCTGGTGTGGGGGAACCAGGCCTACCGGAGCCTGAGCCGCTCGGGAGCCGAGGGACGTTCCTGGTCGGCGGGCTGGGCGGTGGGGGGCTGGTTCATACCGCTGGCGTCGGCGGTGATTCCCCGGCTGGTGCTCTCCGAGATCGAGCGCATCGCCCACCCCGGCAACGGCCCGCCCCCGGTGGGAGAGAACTGGAGGCGGCAGCCGCTGCTGGCGGCGGGGGTGGCCTGGTGGGTCCTGCTGGTGGGCGGCGGCGTGACGGCGGGGGCCGGGATCTCCGTCATGGGCGCGGCCACGCTGGTGAGCGGCACCGGGGCCGACGCGGTGGCGACCATCGTCGATGGGGCCCTCTACCGCAACGGCCTGGTGGTGCTGGCGGTGTCCCTGGGGATGATCGGCCTCGCCCAGGTCCTGGGGGCGGCGTACTTCCGGGCGCTGGGGGAGCGCCTCTTGCCGTGAAATCGGTGTCGGTGTCACACGGGAGGTGGCAGTGAACTTCGAGATGTCTGCCGAGCACGAGGCGTTCCGCAGGGTGGTGCGGGAGTTCGCCGAGGCCGAGATCGCCCCGTTCGCCGTCGAGTGGGACCGGGATCACCGCTTCCCGCTCGAGACGGTGCGGAAGATGGGGGACCTGGGGCTCTTCGGCCTTCCTTTCCCCGACGAGTACGGCGGTTCGGGCTCGGGGCTGCTCACCCTGTGCCTGGCCATCGAGGAGGTCGCCCGGGTCGACGCCTCCCTGGCCATCACCCTGGAGGCCGGGGTGTCGCTGGGGGCCAGCCCCATCTTCCGCTTCGGAACCGAGGAGCAGAAGGCGCGCTGGCTCCCCGACCTGGTGGCCGGCCGGGCGCTGGGGGCCTTCGGGCTCACCGAACCGGAGGCGGGGTCCGACGCCGGGGCCACGCGTACCCGGGCGGAGTTGCAGGGGGACGAGTGGGTGCTCAACGGCGAGAAGGTGTTCATCACCAACTCGGGGACTCCCCTCACCTCCCTGGTGACGGTCACGGCGCGCACCGGCCCGGCCGAGATCTCGGCGATCATCGTCCCCGCGGGCACCCCCGGCCTGGTGGTGGAACCTGCCTACCGCAAGATGGGCTGGCACGCCTCCGACACCCACGGCCTGCGCTTTGAGGACTGCCGGGTGCCGGCGGCGAACCTGCTCGGGGAGCGGGGCCGGGGGTTCCGCCAGTTCCTGGCCATCCTCGACGAGGGCCGGGTGGCCATCGCCGCCATGGCGGTGGGGATGGCCCAGGGCTGCCTGGAGCAGAGTGTGGCCTACGCCGGCGAGCGTCAGGCCTTCGGGCAGCCGATCGGGGCGAATCAGGGAGTGGCCTTCCGCTGCGCCGACATGGCGGTGGCGGTCGATGCGGCCCGCCTGCTCACCTACCGTGCCGCCTGGCTGCGGGACGAGGGAAAGCCCTTCCGCCGCGAGGCGGCCGTAGCCAAGCTGTACGCATCGGAGATCGCCGTCGACGCCACCCGCCACGCCACGCAGATCTTCGGAGGCTACGGATACGTCGACGAGACCCCGGTGTCCCGCTTCTACCGCGATGCCAAGGTCCTCGAGATCGGGGAGGGGACCAGCGAGATCCAGCGCCTGGTCATCGCCCGGGGCCTCGGCCTGCCCCTGTAGCCGAGAGGGCCGGGAGACCGGGGGGTCGCCCGCAGCGGAACCGTCATCCGGGGCCGCGCCGGGCTCCGTATACCGGGGGCGAGGGCACCCGCCCTCTTCAACCCGATACGAAGGAGAAATCCGATGCGCACTTCCCTCAAGCTGGCGGCGGTAGCCGCCACGCTGGGCCTGCTGGCGGCGGCTTGTGGCGGCACCTCTCAGTCGACGACGACCACCACCGCTCCCGCCCCCCTCATGGACATCGTGGACACCGCGGTTGGGGCCGGGTCGTTCGGCACCCTCGTCACTGCCGTCCAGGCTGCCGGCCTCGTCGAGACGCTGAAGGGCGAGGGCCCCTTCACCGTCTTCGCTCCTACCGATGCCGCCTTCGCCGCTCTGCCGGAGGGCGCCCTCGACGGCCTGCTTGCCGACATCCCGGCGCTGACCGACGTGCTGCTCTACCACGTGGTCCCCGGCAAGGTCATGGCCGCCGACGTGGTGGGGCTCACCTCGGCCACCACCGCCCAGGGCTCCGACCTGGCCATCTCCGTCGAGGACGGGAAGGTGATGATCAACGGCGCGATGGTGATCACCGCCGACATCGAGACCTCCAACGGGGTCATCCACGTCATCGACGCCGTCCTGCTCCCCTGACGCCCTCCCGCGGCGCAGCCGGATCGCCGGGGCCCCACCGTGGGCTCCGGCGGCCCGGCTGAGCCGTCTTGCGGGGGGAGGACCTTCGGCCGAAGCCCCTACCCGGGCGGGGAGGCGGGGCCTACTTGATCCGGTAGCCGCCGAGTTCGTTGGCCAGGACCCAGGCCACGACGGTTCCGATCTCGATGCGGTCCGACAGGGAGGTCTCCGGCGCCGCCCCGGCGGAGCCGGGCTGCTCCTCGCCGCCGCGCCCCGCCGCCATCGCCCGCAGCCGCCCCTGCCAGCGGGCGAAGTTCGCGGGGCGCAGGTCGACCCAGCCCTTGTCCGCCCATCGATCGCGGTCCTCAGGGCCCATCGGGACCTCCACCTCGCCGGCCACCTCCGGGATGCGCAGGAAGGGGCCGCGCCGTAGGACGGCCCCGTCGGCCTGGAGGATGGGGAGGCCCAGGGAGGTGATGGTGTCCTGCAGCCCGGGATCTCGATCGAGGAGCGCCGTCGCGGCCGCACTCAGCGCCTCGGCGGTGGCCTCGAGGGCGGCGCGCCGGGTCCCAAAGGCCGAAGAGAGGAGCTGCGCCTCCCACAGCAGCTTGGAGAGCTCGGGTGGGCCCAGCTGCCCGAGGGCCACGCTGTGGGTGGCGGTGTGCTCTTCGAGGGCGCGCAACTGCTCGAGCACGCGGGCGCGCAACACCCCGGCGCGATAGGAAGGCCCCAGCACGGCGCCGTCGAGTGCGCCGATGACATCCCGCCCCGTGTTGCGCCCGGCGATCTCCTGCACGCAGAGAGCGGCGATCTCCTCGGGAGTGACGAACTCCATCTGGCCCATGGCGGTGATGGCCTCGAACTCCCCCTTGGTGAAGACCCCGTTCTCCCCCGTGTCCACCACCGGGAGGCACAGCTCGTCCTGGCGGAGGAAGCCGCCCGGATCGCGGCGCAGGTGGAGACGGTCCCCGAGCGTCTCGGCCTGCGCCTCGTACCGCAGCACCGGTCGTCCGTGCTCCTGGACGGCCCGGTGGCCCACGTCGGCGTAGCCGATCAGCGCCGCCGGCTTGACCTCCTTGATCACGGGCCGCCCGGGCGACCGGGCCATCAGGAACAGCAGGCCGGTGTGAGCGAACGCCACCGCCGTCTTGGTGAGCAGCTTGGCGCTGGGCCGGTCCTCGCTGTGGGTGTAGGGGATGTTCAGGCCCAGGCCGCCGGTGCCGGTGGTGCCCACCTTCACGTACAGGCGGGTGCCGGCCTCCGACAAGGCCCGGTCGAGGATGAGCACGTGGCGTACCAGCTGCGACATGGAGAGCGAGACGATGAGCGTCTCCACGTGGCGCGCCAGCCGCTCCGCCGGCACCTCGGCCCCGGCCACCAGGGCCTCCAGGTCGCGCTCGGCCAGGATCGCCGCGGTGTAGACGTCCTGATAGGAGATGGCAGTGGCGGTGTTGATGGCGTCGACCACCACGTCCGGCCGGTGCGCGGCGATCAGGCGGGCCAGCCGGGACCGCTCGTAGGCGGCGTCGAGCGGCCCGAGGAGGTCGTCGAAGACGGCCCGTCGCGAGGCGGGATCCTCCAGCAGCTGCCGCCGTTCCAGGTGGGAGAACTCCTCGCGGACGAACAGGTCCCCCCACTCGCCGGCGATCTCGACCTCGGGAGGGACGAGGCGTCGCAGCCGGGCGGTGGCTTGCTCCAGCCCCTCTCTGGGCAGCGAAGTGATCACCAGGCGCTCGGGCTTCAAGGAGACGGCCAGCCGGTGGGCCACCTCGAAGCCGACCATGCCGGCACCGCCTAGCACCAGGAAAGTGCGGTCTGCCACTGCGCCTCCTGCGGGTCGCGTCCCATGATGGCCGAGGGCCGGCCCCGAGGCTAGGGCACTCCGTCCCGCGTCGCCCTGCCCGAAGCCGGGCCATCCGGCCCCTGCGGCGCCGGGCGGCGACGCGGTACGGTGGGCCCGGCATGGAGACGCAGATACTCCTGGGCGACGAGGCGGTGGCCCTGGCGGCGGTGCACGCCGGGATCGGCGGAGCCTACGCGTACCCCGGTACCCCTTCCACGGAGATACTCGAGTACCTCGTGCCCCGGGCCGCAGCCGGTGGCTTCACCGCCCATTGGTGCGTCAACGAGAAGACTGCCTACGAGCAGGCGCTGGGGATGTCGATGCTGGGCGCCCGGGCCCTCGTGGCGATGAAGCACGTGGGCCTCAACGTGGCCATGGACCCGTTCGTGAACTCGGCGCTGGTGGCCCTGGGCGGCGGCCTGGTGGTGGCGGTGGCCGACGATCCCGGCATGCACTCGTCGCAGAACGAGCAGGACACGAGGATCCTGGCCGACTTCGCCCGGGTCCCCTGCCTGGAGCCCGCCGACCCGCAGGAGGCCTACGACATGACCCGGGAGGCCTTCGATCTCTCGGAGCGCTTCGGGGTCCCGGTGGTGCTGCGCCTGGTCACCCGCCTCTGTCACAGCCGGGCCGCGGTCGCTCCTCGTCCGCCGAGAGCGCCGAATCCGGTGGCGAAGGCGCCGGAGCCCCAGGATTGGATCCTGCTGCCGCACAACGCCCGCCGCCGGTGGCGGGGCCTCCTCGATCGCCTCCCGGAGATGCGGGAGGCGGCCGCCCGGGCGGCGTGCAACGTCCTGGTCCCGGGAGGCCGGGCCGCCGGCTTCGGGGTGCTCACCGCGGGCCTGGCCCGCCACTACTTCAGTGCCGAGGCCGCCGGCCTCGGCTTTCGGCCGCCGTGGCTGCACATCGGGATGTACCCGGCGCCGGAGGAGGCGATCCGCCGCCTGGCCGCCGGAGCCACCCGGCTGCTGGTGATCGAGGAGGGCTATCCCTACCTGGAGCGGCAGGTGCGCGGGGTGCTGCCCCACGGGTGGGAGGTGCGGGGCAAGGAGTCGGGGGATCTGCCCCTCGACGGCGAACTCACCCCGGATCTGGTGCGATCGGCCCTGGGCCTGCCGCCGCGGCCGCAGGTGGAGCCTTCGTCCTTGCCGCTTCCCGGGCGCCCTCCCCAGTTGTGCAAGGGATGCCCCCACGCCGACTCCTTCGAGGCGGTGCGAGAGGCCCTGGCCGCCTTCCCGCAGTCGGTGGTCACCGCCGACATCGGCTGCTACACCCTGGGGGCGCTGCCCCCCTACTCCGCCATTGAGTCCTGTGTGTGCATGGGGGCCTCTGTGGGCATGGCCAAGGGAGCGTCGGACGCCGGGCAGCGGCCCGCCCTGGCGGTGATCGGCGACAGCACCTTCCTCCACTCCGGCGTGGCTCCCCTCATGGACGCGCTGGCGGCGAACACCCCGATGACCTTGTTGATCCTGGACAACGGCACGGTGGCCATGACCGGGCTGCAGCCCACCCGGCTCCCCGGCTCCCGCCTGGAGCCGCTCCTGCTCGGCATGGGAGTGGACCGGGAGCACTTGCACGTGGTCGAAGTGGCCCCCCGGCGCCCGGGGGAGCTGGCCGCCCTGCTGCGAGATGAACTGGCGCAGGCCGGGGTGTCGGTGATCGTGGCCGTGCGCGACTGCGTGGAACTGGCGAAGGCCGAGCGGCGCGAGAGCGAGAAGGCGTGAAGTTCGACCTGGTGCTCGCCGGGGTCGGGGGCCAGGGGGTGCTGTCGATCGCCGCCATCCTCGCCGAAGCGGCACGGCGCGAGGGCCTGGCGGTCCTTCAGGGCGAGATCCACGGGATGTCGCAGCGCGGCGGGGCGGTGCAGGCCACGCTGCGGCTCGCCGACGCTCCGGTGGCCGGCAGCCTGGTGGCCCACGGCGGGGCCGAGATGGTGCTCGGCGTGGAGCCGGTCGAAGCCCTGCGTTGCCTCCACTACCTGTCTCCGGAGGGCCGCCTGGTCACCGCCGCCGATCCGCATCCGAACATCCCCGACTATCCGCCCCTGGAGGCGGTGCTGGCCGCGGTGCGCGCCGTGCCCGGGGCGGTGCTGGTCGGGGCCGCCGATCTGGCGCGGCGCGCCGGGTCCGGGCGCGCCGCCAACGTGGTGATGGTGGGGGCCGCCTCGGCGTTCCTTCCTCTGCCGGCGGCGACGGTCGAGGCTTGCCTGGTGGACGGGTTCGCCGCCAAGGGGGAGCGAGTAGTGGAAGCGAACCGGCGCGCCTTCGCCCTGGGCCGGGCGGCGGTGGGCGCCGCCGCCCCATGACCGCCGTCGCCGGCGAGGTGGCGGCCGCCCTGGCGGCCGGGCAGGCGACGCTCCTCGAGCCCCAGGCCTACCGGGTCGCCGCCCTCCTGGGCATCGGCGCCCCCGCCCATTCCGTGGTGCCACCGGGGGGGCCGCTGCCCTCACTCGACGGCCTGAGGGGGGAGCGGCTGGTGGTGAAGGTGCTGTCCCCGGCGGTTCCCCACAAGAGCGATCGCGGCGGGGTGCGCCTCGTTCGGCGCGGGTCGGTGGCGAAGGCGATAGCGGAGATGGCCCGGGCCTTCGAGGGCGTAGAGGTCCGCGGCTGGCTCGTGGCCGAGGAAGTGCCCCATCCTCCCGGGAGCGAGGTCCTCTTCGGGCTGCGCCGCACTGCGGAGTTCGGCCTGGTCGCGGTGCTGGGACTGGGCGGCGTCGAGGCCGAGATCCTGGCGGCGGCGGTGCCGCCCGCCGTCTTCCTGCCGGAGGACGGGCCCGCCGACGGGGTCCCGGCCGTCGGCGGGCTCACCGGAGGCCGCCGGGGGGTGGCGCCCGCAGTGGCGGCCGAATCCCTCGACGAGTTCCTGCGCCGACTCGAAGGCAAGGCCGGAGCGCTGCCGCCGGAGGTGGCCGAGATCGAGTTCAACCCTCTGGTGTTCACCGCCGCCGGGCCGGTGGCTCTCGATGCTGCGGCGCGGCTGGCTGCGGCGCCTGAGGTGCCTCTCCGGCGGCCCGCGGCCGGGATCGAGCGCCTGCTCCGCCCGGGCTCTGTGGCGATCATGGGGGTGTCGGAGCGGCTCAACCCGGGGCGAGTGATCCTGAGGAACGTGCTCGCTGCCGGGTTCCCGGCGGAGCGGGTCACCGTGGTCAAGGCGGGTCGCGCCGCGATCGACGGATGCCGCTGCGTCCCCGACCTGGAGGCGTTGCCGGCACCGGTAGACCTGCTGGTGCTCAGCCTCGCCGCCGGTGCGGTGCCGGAAGTCGTGGAGGAGATCTGCCGCCGCGGCGCGGCGGCGAGCGTGATCGTCATCCCCGGCGGGTTGGGAGAGCGCTCGGGGAGCGAGTCCCTCGCCGCCCGGACCCGGGAGGCCATCGGCGCGGCGCGGCGACGCGGCGGCGGGCCGGTGGTCAACGGGGGGAACTCGATGGGGGTGCGCTCGGCGCCGGGGCGCTACGACGCCACCTTCATCCCGCCGCACAAGTCGAGCCCATCTGCCGGCGCGGCGGTGGCGCCCCTGGCGGTGATCTCGCAGAGCGGGGCCTTCGCCATCGCCCGCCTCGATCGCCTGGTGGCGCTGCAGCCCCGCTACCTGATCACGGTGGGGAACCAGATCGACCTCACCGTGGGGGACTACTTGCAGTTCCTGGCCGAGGATCCAGGGGTGGAGGTGGCCGCCTGCTATGTGGAGGGGTTCCGGCCGGGGGACGGCGCCGCCTTCCTGGAGGCGACCCGGCGCCTGAGGGATCGCGCCGGGGCGGTGGTGGCCTACTTCGCCGGGCGCAACGCCGCCGGGGCCGCCGCGGCAGCCTCGCACACCGCCTCCATCGCCCCCGACCACGCCCTGGCCCGCGCCCTGACGGAACGGGCCGGGGGACTGGTGGCGGACACGCTGGAGAGATTCGAGGACCTCGTGCGCCTGGCGGTGCTGCTGTCACACCGCTCGGTGGGCGCCGGCCGGCGACTCGGGGCCGTCTCCAACGCCGGTTTCGAGGCGGTGGCCGTGGCCGACAATGCCTCCCCTCTGTCCTTGGCGGCGTTGGGCCGCGACACGGCCGCCCGGGTGGAGCAGGTCCTGGAGGCGCACCGCCTCGAGGGGATCGTCGGGGTGTCGAACCCGCTCGACCTGACCCCCATCGCCGGCGACGCCGGGTTTGCCGAGGCGGCGGCGGCCGTGCTGGCCGATGCGGCGGTCGATGTGGGGATCGTGGGGGTGGTGCCGCTCACCCCGTCGCTGACGACCTTGCCCGCCGGGGCCGGTCACGGGGAGGAGGTGGGAGCGGCCGGGGGCCTGGCAGCACGCCTGATCGACCTGTGGCGTTCGACGACCAAGGCGTGGGTGACGGTGATCGACGGAGGTGCTCTCTACGACGCCTTGGCCCGCCGCCTCGAGGAGGCCGGCATGCCGGTGTTCCGCACCGCCGACCGGGCGACGAGGGCCCTGTCCCGCTACTGCCGGTGGCGAGTGAGTGGCGGACGGGCGCCCTCGGGGCCTGGGGAGCCGGAGGCGGCCGGGGCGGGAGCGGCCTCAGGCTCCTCCGGCGGAGGCCCCTGACACGTCTTCCAGGAACCGGGCCGTCTCGTCCAGCAGGCGGGCCCCGAAGGCGAGGACGGCATCGTTGTGGTCGGCGTCCTCGAAAGACACGAAACGCTTGGGGCCGGGGGCCGCCTCGAACAGGCGAACGCTCTGCTCGTAGGGGACCACCCGGTCGGCGGTGCCGGCCAGCACCAGAAGGGGCACATCGATGTTGGCGATGCGCTCGAGGGAGGCCCAGCGGTCGTCGATGACTCCGGCGGGGACGAAAGGCAGATGAGCCCGGGCCACCTCGAGGAGCGAGGTGAAGGGGGATCGCAGGACCAACGCGTCGGGCGGCCGGCGCTCCGCCAGGCCCACCAGGACGGCCGCCCCCAGTGACTCACCGAAGTAGACCAGGCGAGTCACCTCCGGGCGATCGGACAGGTGGACGGCCCCGGCCTCGGCGTCGGCGATGAGCCCCGACTCCTCCGGGTCGCCCGGATTGCCCCCGTAACCGCGGTAGTCGAGAGAGAGCACTCCCAGGTTGCGGCGCTGCAGGGCGGCGGAGAGCGGGAGGCGGTCCGCCCGGTTGCCGGCGTTGCCGTTGCACAAGAGGACGGCTGTGTCCCCCCGGCCGGGGAGGTACCAGGCGGCCAGTTCCAGGCCGTCGGCGGTGTGCAGGGCAACCCCGGTGCCGAGGCCCGCAGGGGGATGGCGTGGCGGCACCCGGTCGTCCGGGTAGTAGATGAAGCGCCGGGCCCAGCTGGTCACCGCGCCGGCGAGTGTAGGCCCGGCCGGGGGCCGGCCCAGGGGATGGTCGTGCCGGAGATGACGGCCGGAGGCGGCACCGGCCGCGCCGATCGGATACCCTTGTCCCATGAGCGGCGGACGGCGAAGGGCGCTCCTGCTGACCCTGGCGCTGGCGGGCGTCTCGGCGGCCGCCGCCTGCAGTGGGGGGGAGAGCGCGACCACCACCGTGCCGACCACCACCGCCCCGCCGATCACCACCACCACTTCGGGGCGGATCGTCCTGGAACCCAACGACACCCCCTTCCTCCGCCGGGGGGACCAGGGAGCCTATGTGGAAGCCCTGCAGTCCTACCTGATCTGCACCGGCCACGGCCAGTCCACTCCCGACGGCCCGGTGATGACCGTCGACGGCCGCTTCGGGCCGATGACCGCCACCGCGGTGGCCTGGTACCAGGCGGAACTGCGGCGCATCCCCACCGGGGATCCCGATGCCGCCACCTTCGCCCAGATGGCCCGCGATTGCGATGAGCCCCGTCTCACCTCGTTCCCCGCTCGCCAGGGCACGATCCGGGTGGCGGGCGCCGTCGCCCCGGGCGACGACGAGGTCATCGAGCTCGAGGGCGTCCAGGGCCGGGTGCTCAGCATCGTGGTCGCCGAGGGGGAGGTGCAGGTGGGCCTGGAGCAGGCCGACGGGACGCGAGTGCAGCAGGTGACCCCCCGGGGCGGGTGGTCGGGCAAGCTGCCCACCGGGTCCGACTACCGGCTCCGGGTGACCGCGGCGGATGTCACTGCCTACGCCGTCGACCTGGGCCTGGCGCGACCGCGCTACGTGAACATCGACTTCGGCCGTATGCGCCTGGCTCCGGACGGGTTCGGGATACTCTCGTTCGGCGACGACGCCGAGCGGGTGATCAGCCGCCTGCAGAGCATTCTGGGCAACCCCGCCGAGGACACCGGGTGGGCCACGGGCGATGCGGCGGAGCGCACCTGCCGGGGCAGCAATCGCCACGTTACCTGGATCATCCAGCCGGCGGAGAGCGGGGGGCAGCACCCGGCGGTGTTGTACGTGCACTTCAGCGACGTCGATACGGGATCCCGCTCCCTGGCCGAGTTCGCCTACGTCTCCGGCGACCCGCAGGCGGTCGACGCCGGGGCCATGGATCTGGCCACGGCGGAGGGCATCACTCTGGGGCGGACCGTGGCCGAGTTCGCCACGGTCTACGGCCAGCCGAACTTCCGCGACGGCACCTCCGGCCTGGCCTACGGAGGCGGCATGCTCATGGGCATCGACGCTTTCGGCGACCAGGACCTAGTGTGGTTCGTGGGGGCCGGCGAGGATGGCTGCGACGGCTACGAGTAGGCGGCAGGATCAGCTCGCGCGCGACGATCCGTCGCCGTAGCGTCCGGGAGCGGCGGGTCAGGCCCAGACCACCGAGGTGAAGGCGGCGAACAGCACCAAGCTGACCGCGACGGCCCACCCGCGGCGGCGGCGCGCCGCCACGACCAGCGCGGCGCCGGCGGCGGCGAGCAGGAGGCCGTACTTGAGCATGGCCGCCGCCGAGGCGAGGAGCACCGCCGCCCCGGGATAGGTCGCCGCCGCCGCATCGGCCGCATCGTGGACGTCGGCGAGCAGCCACAGGTGCAGGAGGTTCTCCAGCCAGTCGAGCGCCGCCGCCGCCCAGGGAGCCACGAAGATCCAGAGGAAGCGGCGCCCGGGCTCCGGTCCTCCGGCCAGGGCAACCAGAGAGGCCAGGCCGGCGGCGTAGACGAGGGGGAAGGCGAAGTCCAGGATGATCAGATTGGTCTTGAAGGCGGCTACCCCGTCACCCCAGGAGGCCACCACCGTTGCGAAGCGCTCCGCGGTGAAGGCCCTCTGCAGTTCGAGGCCGGTGGCGCCCCCTTCGACGACCATGCGGCCGGTCACCTGGAAGAGAACCAGGAACGCCGCCATGGCGGCCAGGGCCGGGGCCAGCACCCACCAGGTGCCGAGGCGCCGGTAGCGCTCGGCCAGGGCGGAGGTCAAGGCGGCTGGGCGGGGTCCCGAGGGCAACTCGCTCCGAAGGCTACCGGCGACGGGGTGCAGAATCCGGTCCCAGCCGCCCGATTCTCTGGCACAATGGCGACAAGGCGGCCCGGTGTCGCCTCGCCGGGCCCCCGAGGGATGGACGGAATGCCGGAGCACGGGGTCTTCGCCTGGTTGCGGGAGCGTCGGCTGCTGGTGGGCCTCGCCGTCGGCTTCCCCCTGGTGGAGATGGCGGTGCTCGCCGCCTGGGGCCTGCGTTCCGGGCTGAGCCTGGCGGGACAGGTGACCGCCCCCGGGCCCTTCGGCGTCTTCCACGACCTGCGGTGGCTCTTCGTCTTCCACGACTCCACGCTCGCCTTCGTGCTGGGCGGGGTGGTCCTGGTGGCGGCGCGCTCGCTGCTGGGCGCCCTGCTGGTGCGCGCCGCCTGGCCGGGAACTCCCCCTCCTTTCGGCGTGCTGGTGCGTCACGCCGCCACGATCACCATCGTGGCCGCGGTGTTCCTCTCCCCCTGGGTCACCTTGCTGTTCGGGGCGGCGGTCATCCCGCTCTCCTGGATCTACTTCGCCGCCGTGCCGCCGGCCCTGGCCACCGTCCTGCTGCTGCATCACGGCGGGGTGGACGCGGGGTGGTGGCGCCGGCTGCCGCCGGCCCGGTCGGCCGCCTGGATGACCCTGGCCGTCCTGGTGCTGAGCCTGAGCGCCCTGGGCGTGGCCGGGCAGCCGGCTCCGGTGGCCGCCGCCGTCCTGGTGGGCACCGGGCTGTTCAATGCCTGGGCCTGGGAGCACAGCGTGCGGGTCATCGTCACGGGACTGCCGCACCGGTCGCGCCGGTTGGTCCCGGTGACGGTGCTGACCGCACTGCTGCTGCTCGCCGGGGTGGTGGGGGGATCGAAGGTCGGGTTCGCGGCGCGCGCCGGCCAGGACCCGGGCGTGTGGGTGCCCGGTGGCGCCGGCGCCGGCGTCCGGGCCGTTCTCCTGGTAGGCGGGTTCGCCAGCGGCTGCTGCGACGAGGGACGGATCCTCCGGGGCGACGAGCCGGGCTGGTACGTGGAGCAGTTCTCGTACCTGGGCGTGACCGCCGAGGGCGACCCTCTGCCGCACCCGGGGAGCGCGACGGACTCCGACCTGGCGCGCTCGGCCCGGCTCATGGCGGTGCAGGTGGACGGCCTGGCGCAACGCAGCGGCGGCCCGGTGGCCATCGTCGCCGAGAGCGAGGGGACACTGGTGGTAACCGCCTACCTCGGGGACCACCCCGGGGCGCCGGTGGATCGGCTGATGCTGCTCAGCCCCATCCTCGATCCGGTTCGAGCCACCTACCCGGACCCGGGCGTCGCGGGCCCGGGAGTGGTGGCGGGGTACCAACTCCGTGCCCTGGCCGTCCTGATCGATGCCATGGCGCCCATCGCCATATCGGCAGACGGGCCGCTGGCCGACTCCCTGCGGCGCGAGGCAGCCCAATTGCGGGGGGCGGCGGGATGCGAGCGGCCGGGGATCGAGGAGGTGGCGGTGGTCCCGCTGGCCGATGCCGTCACCGGGCCCGCCGGCGGGGATCCCGGCATCCCGGTGATCGTGGTGCCCGGCTTCCACGGCGGCCTGCGCGGCCGCCCGGACGTACAGGAGATGGTCCGCGGCTGGGTGCGAGGCGAGTCGCTGGATGGTTCTCCGGTGTGGATGACGGTGGGCCGCATCATCGCGGGGGCGGCCTCGGCGTGGCACGTCCCCGGTCTCGACCGCCCCGGCAGCGAAGGGTGGGGCTGCCCTGCTGCGGGCTGAGGGGCGGCCGTTGGAGGGCGATCTGCTCCCGTCCTCGGCGCAACCCGGTGGGCTCCGGTACGCTGCCGACGACGGGCCGGGGGGAGGAGAGCGATGATGTCGTCTGCCCAGCAGGTTGGACGGAGGGGTGCCGGGCGGCCGGGGCGCCGTCGCCGGTTTCTCATCTGGATCGGCGCTGTGGTCGTGGTGGTGGTACTGGCCTTCTTCGCCGGTGGGGGTTGGTACTTCTCGTCGCAGATCCGCCGCGATGCCCTCCTGGTGGAGCCGCCGTCGGTTCCCGACTACCGCTACGAGGTTCTCGGGGTGAGCGCGGGAGGGCTGACTCTGGCCCTGCCGGAGAACCCGCCCGCCGAACTCACCGACGGCGAACTGCTCGGGGTCGTCTGGGAAGGGGGATACGGGCAGGCGCATGCGGTGCTGTCCCGCGCCGAGGGTTCGATCACCCGCGAGTTCGCTTCCCTGACCGGGGTTCCCGAGGTGGGGAGCCTGGTGGCTCTGGACTCGTTCGCCTTTCCCAACGATCCTGCCGCGGTGGGCATCGACTGGGAAGTGGTCACCTACGCTTCGGGGCTGGGTGACGCCGAGGCCTGGTTGGTGCCGGGGGAGCGCTCCACCTGGGCCGTCTTCGTCCACGGCCGGGGCGCCAACCCGGGCGAGGGTCTTCGGGCTCTCCCCGCTTTCAGCGCCGCGGGCTTCCCCGCGCTGCTGATCACTTACCGCAACGACTCGGGCGCCCCCGAAGTGGGGGGGCGCCTGGCCCGGTTCGGGGCGACCGAGTGGGAGGATCTGGAGGGCGCGGTGCGCTTCGTTCTCGCGCGCGGGGCGGACGACGTGGTGCTGGTCGGCTACAGCATGGGGGGCGCCATCGTGGCCTCCTTCCTGCTGCGCTCCGACCTGGCCTCTGAGGTCGAGGCGGCGGTCCTGGAGGCCCCGGCTCTGGCGCTGGGCGACATGATCGATGCTCGAGCCGGAGACACCACCCTGCCTCTGATCCCGGTCCGGGTGCCCATCGTCCTGACGGCGGCGGCCAAGCAGATCGCCTCCTGGCGCTTTGGAGTGAACTGGGGAGAACTGGACTACGTCGCCCGGGCGCCCGAGTTCACTACGCCGATGCTCATCATCCACGGCACTGCCGACGACACCGTTCCCTTCGCCGTGTCCGCGGAGTTCGCCTCGGCCGCATCGCCCGGCCTGGTGACGCTGGTGCCCTTCGACGGCGCCGGTCATGTGCGGGCCTGGAACGTGGATCGGGAGCGCTACGAAGCGGTGCTGGGGCAGTTCCTGGCGGGGGTTGGGATCTGACCCCGGGGGGCCGGGTGAGGTGGCGGGGTGATGCGGCGGGAGGGCTGGGGCTGCGGGCGGCCGCTACCATCCCCGGCGGTTTGACCGGTTGCCGGCGGACCAGCGTCGGTGTCGGGTGGCGCCTCCGGATCGAATCGTCGCGAAAGGGGCCTTCCCCGCCCCCTGTTGGGGGTGTCGACCCCGGGGCCGGACGAGAAGCCGCAGGAGGGCTGATGAGCCGGGCAGAGGTAGGCAGCAGGAGTGGACCCGAGCAGTCGGCCCCGGCGCGGAAGCCGAGGCTCAAGCCCTACCTGAACACGGCCTACTGCAAGGGGTGCGGTCGCTGCGTGGTGGCCTGCACTCGGGACTGCCTCGTCCTCTCCGGGGAGGTGCATGCCGAGAGCGGCCTGGCTCCGGTCCGGCTGGATCTCGAGAACTGCAACGCCTGCGGCCTCTGCGTCCTGGCGTGTCCCGAGCCCTACGCCCTGGTCCTCGACCCCGCCGGGCCGCCGCCCGCGGAGGCCGTGGTGCCCGTCGACCAGCCCACCACTCGGGTGCCGCTCCCGCCGCTCGAGCCCGTGCTCATGAAGGGGACGCACGCGGCAGCCATTGGGGCCCTGCTGGCGGGGTGCCGCCACTTCTTCGGTTACCCCATCACCCCGTCTTCGGAGGGCGCCGAACTGATGTCCAAGCTCCTCCCGCGGCTCGACGGGGTGTTCCTCCAGGCGATCAGCGAAGTGGCGACGGTCAACCACATGTACGGCTGCGGCGGCGCCGGGGTGCGTTGCATGACCCTCACCTCCTCCCCGGGATTCAGCCTCATGCTTGAGGGCATCTCCTACATGATCGGTGCCGAGATACCCGGGGTCTTCGTCGATGTGATGCGGGCCGGCCCCGGCCTGGGGAACATCGGCCCGGCGCAGGCCGACATCCGGCTGGCCTGCCGCGGGCTGGGGCACGGCGACACCCATGCTCTGGTGCTGGCCCCGGCCGACCCGCAGGAGATGCTGGACTTGACCATCCTGGCGTTCGATCGGGCGTTCCGGTACCGGAACCCGGTGGTGATCCTGAGCGACGGCCATCTCGGGCAGGTGACCGGGAAGGTGCGGCTCCCCGACCACATGGTGCAACCCGGCATCCCGGCGTGGGCGGTGTACGGGGACGCTATGCATCGGCGGAACCTCCACTCGTCGATCCGTCTGGAGGAGAATGATCAGGAGCGCTTCAACGAGCACCTATTCGCCAAGTACGACGAGATGACGCGCCGCGAGCCACGCGCCGAGCTATTCCGCTGCGACGAGGCGGAACTGGTCTTCGTGGCCCTGGGGACGCCGGCCCGTGTCGTCAAGGGAGTGGTTCGGACTCTGCGCGATCGGGGGATCAGGGCCGGGCTCTTCCGGCCCATCACGCTGTGGCCTTTCCCGGTAGGGAAGTGGGTCGAGGCGATGGCCCGAGCCGAGAGGGTGATCTTCGTCGAGGCCAGCGCCGGCCAACTGGAGGATGAGGCCCGACTGGCCCTCAGCCACGCCGGGCAAGTGGGCGGTCCGCGGTTCGAGCACGTTCGTCGGTACGGGGGCCACTTGCCCGAGGCTGCCGAGATCCTGGCCGTGGCCGAGGGCGGCGCGGCATGAGCGGCGCCTTCTACCGCCGGTTCGAACGGCACGGGCACGGGGAGGGCCTCAAGGCCTACACCACCCACTACTGCGCCGGGTGCGGGCACGGCCTGGCTCACCGCTACCTGGCGGAGGCCATCGAAGCCCTGGAGGTGGCGGATCGGGCGGTGGTTGTCTCCCCGGTGGGCTGCAGCGTGTTCCTCTACTACTACCTCGATACGGGGAACACGCAGGCGGCCCACGGGCGCGCCCCCGCGGTGGCGCTGGGGCACAAGGTGGCCAACCCCGATTCGGTGGTCATCACCTACCAGGGCGATGGTGACCTGGCCTCGATCGGTCTGGCCGAGATCATGTACTGCGCCCAGTTGGGCCTTCCCATGACGGTGGTGTTCATCAACAACGCCAACTACGGGATGACCGGAGGCCAGATGGCCCCCACCACGCTCCTGGGCCAGCCCACCACGACGACGCCCGAGGGTCGTTCCGCCTTCGAGGGTCCACCGCTGAAGGTGGCCGAGATGATCGCCGTCCTGGACGGTCCCGCCTATGTGGAGCGGGTGGCGCTGTTCGACAGCGCCACCCGCAACCGGGCCCGACGCGCCATCAGGAGGGCCGTCGAAGTCCAGGCGCAGGACGGGGGGTTCGCCCTGGTCGAAGTGCTATCGGAGTGCCCGGTGCAGCTGGGTCTGGACACGTTGGAGGCGGAGAAGTGGGTGCGTGACCACATGGTCCCGGTCTTCCCGCTGGGGGTGAAGAAAGAGCCGGCCGGCTTGGAGCCATGGCCGCGCCGCGCCGCTCCCAGTTTCGATGCCGATCGCGTCCTGGCCCAGATCGGGGCGGTGGCCGAGGCGCCGAGTCGGTTCGCCTCGGGATTCCCGGCTCACATCGCCGAGGATGACATCGGGATCAAGCTGGCCGGATCTGGGGGTGACGGCGCGCAGACGGCTGCTCTGCTGCTGACGCGGGCCGCGGTCAACGAGGGGTACGACGCCACTCACATACCGAGCTACGGGCCGGAGTCACGCGGGGGCACTTCCTATGCGGATGTGCGCATCGCCCGCGACGAGGTGCTGTCGCCGGCGGCGCCTTCGCCCCACATCCTGGTGGCTTTCAACGGTCCCAGCGTGCGACGGTTCGGGGCCGCGGTGGCGGCAGGGGGGTGCATCGTCTACGACTCCGGCCTGGTCGACGAGGTTCCGAAGGACCTGGCCTCCGGGGTGCGGGTGGTGGGGGTGCCCTTCGGGGAGATCGCCGCGGGTCTGGGCAACAGGATGGTCAAGAACATCGTCGCGCTGGGCGTCCTGCAGGCGGCAACCGGGCTCTTCCCGGAGGCCACGATGCAGTGGGTGATCTCGCGGGCGCTGGGGAAGAAGAAGGGATCGCTGGCCCGCTTGAACGACGCGGCCTTCGAGTCCGGGATCGAGGCCGGGCGCGCCGCCTCTTCCGGTTAGCCGGGGCTGAGTCGCTTCGACCGAGCCGGCTATGGGCTGAGCCCTCCGGCTACTGCGGCGGCGCGACGGGGAACAGGAATCCCTGGGTCAGTGAACTGGTGTGTCCGTCGTCCCAGCGCACCTCCACGGTGGAGCCGCGCACCCTCAGGACGGTCCCGGTGCGGGGAACCTGGCCCACCTTCTTGGTGAGCTCTCTGACCCGCACACCTTTACGGAGTTCCATTGTGTCCTCCCAGCAGAGCGCTCGGCCTAGAGGGTACCGGGCCGGGGTCTGCCGTGGCAAGGGGGGCCGAGGAGCAGGTTGCGCGCCGAGAGCGCGAAATCCGTCACTCGGCGCGCGCAATCTGGTTTACTGCCGGGGATGGCGGCCGTCCTCCACCCCGCAGCGGTCATCGACTGGGGATCCCCCCGGCCGGCGGGCTGGCGGGAGCCGCGCGAGCGCCTGGTGGCCCTGGTCCCGGCCGAGGTGGCGGGGGCGCTGCGCCAGCGGGCCCGGGAGGAGGGCCTGGCGCTCTCGGTGCTGGTGGGCCGCTTGCTGGCGGGCGCTCTCGACGTGGCGCATGACCATCGCCACGGCTCACGCGAGCCCTGGCCGGCAGGGGTGGATGCGCTCATCGGTTGATTCCAAGACCACCTTGCCCTGGCCGGGTTGACGCCGGACCGTTCAGCCCTCCCCGGCGACGGTGAGGCTCAACGGGATGACGGCGGGTGCGGCGGAGTAGCGGTAGAGGCGCACGGAGACCTCCAGCACCAGTTGGCGGATGG